>Ga0126307_10002441_pt1 | contig 12535 bp, 11 predicted proteins | sample Plot28_FD_89955 | JGI IMG/M metagenome (GOLD analysis project Ga0126307, IMG submission 89955) | Serpentine soil microbial communities from UC McLaughlin Reserve, CA, USA - Plot28 | ecosystem: Environmental > Terrestrial > Soil > Grasslands | place: USA: UC McLaughlin Reserve, Lake County...
AGGCATGGACTTCAACACGGGACGCGGCGAAGGTAGACCGGACGACCAGTCACGGCCGCTCTATAGCGAAAGAGCTGGTGGCAGACCTGTGGGAGGTCCTGAGCGAGGACCGGCGGGCGGCCCCGGAGGAGGGGAGTTCAACCTTCAGGACCCGATCAACAGTTTTATCAGCACCGTATGGGCCTTGGTCCTCGACCCGGTGGGCTTCTTCCGCGGCATGGCCCGACGGGGCGGTTTCGTAACCCCGCTGATCTTTGCCATGATATGTGCCTTAATCTCAGCCTTGCTCAGCGGCATTATTAACCTGATACTCTCTCCTCTCTTCGCCGGTCCGGGAGATACTGGCGAGGCGTTGGCGGAAGGCGTCGTAGGGTTTGTTGGCAACCTAATCTTCACGCCGATATTCGTGGTGATCGTGCTGTTTATAGTCGCCGCAATAACGCACCTATTGGTGACGCTTTTGGTGAGACCCCAGAATGCAGGCTTCGAAGCGACCTTTAGAGTTGGCGCTTATATTCAAGCTTTAGGGCTTATAAGCTGGATACCGATAATCGGGTGGCTGGTTGCGCTTGTGTGGGGCATCGTTTTGTACATACTCGGCCTCCGGGAGGTGCATTCTACGACCACGGGTACGGCGGCCCTCATCGCCCTAATCCCGATAGCCTTAATCTTGATCTTAGTGCTCCTTCTGAGTGTTATAGGTGCCGCATTGTTCCTTGAGAGCCAGCAGAATCAACAGCAGTTCTAGTAGACAGCTCCGAAAAGCAAAACTCGAAACGACGAGCCCAGCTGGACCTAACGGTAAAATTATGGGTTCGGTACCCAACCAGCCGGCAGTTTCATAGTGCCCGCCTTTCTCTTTCGGCTCACGAGGTAAGCACTGTTAGCCGACCGTTCGCACGACCGTTATACTGAGCGCGGTCCAAGGTTAAGGCCAAGGAGGTCCTTTCGTGGCGCAGACAGTTACCCTGATACCGGGAGACGGCATCGGGCCGGACGTGACCGGCTCGGTACGGGAGGTCTTTGATGCTCTCGGGGTGGATATCGAGTGGGAGATCGTCAAGGCCGGCGAGGGCGTCATGGAAGAGGAGGGTACTCCTCTACCGGAGAAGGTGCTCGAGTCGATCAGGCGTAACAGGATCGCCCTAAAGGGGCCCCTAACTACGCCTGTAGGGACCGGTTTTCGCTCGGTCAACGTGGCTTTGCGGAAAGAGCTCGACCTCTACGCCAACGTACGACCCAACCTGAGCCTGCCGGGTATAGACCTGCTCTACAAGGACATAGACATAATAGTCTTCCGCGAGAACACTGAGGACCTCTATGCCGGCATCGAGCACACCGTCGGCCGGTACGCGGCCGAGTCTATCAAGATCATCACCCGCGAGGGCACCGAACGTATCTGCCGTCTAGCCTTTGAGCGGGCTAAAGAGCTGGGCCGCAGGCGTGTGACGGTCGTGCACAAGGCAAACATTATGAAGTTTACCGATGGTCTCTTCCGAGACGTCTTCTTCGAGATCAGCAAGGATTACGAGGGCGATTTCGAGCAGATAGATGACCGTATCGTGGACAACATGAGCATGCAGCTGGTGACGAGGCCCAACGAGTACGATGTCCTGGTGTGCCCCAACCTCTACGGCGATATACTCTCGGACTTGTGCGCGGGGCTCGTCGGGGGATTGGGTGTAGCGCCAGGGGCAAACATAGGAGATGGGATCGCCTTGTTCGAGCCGGTGCATGGATCGGCGCCCAAGTACGTCGGGCAGAACCGGGTGAACCCGCTGGCGACCTTGCGCTCGGCAAAGGCCATGCTCGACTATATGGGACTGCACGAGGACGCGGATAGGATGCAAAGGGCCATAGAAGAGGCCCTCAAGAACCCTGAGACTCGTACCAAGGACCTCGGCGGCACGGCGGGTACCAAGGAGTTTACCCAGGCGATAGTCTCGAACCTGCAACAACCGGGTAAAGCTGAGCGGGTTGTAAGAGACGGATAGGAGGGCTATTGCGCGTCCTTATAGCGGGTGGCGACGGTTTCTGTGGTTGGCCTACGGCTCTGCACCTTTCGGCGCAGGGCCACCAAGTTTTTATAGCGGACAACCTCAGTCGGCGGCGGTGGGACGAGGAGCTCGGCACCGAGTCGCTCACCCGAATCTCCAACCTGGAGGATCGGGTGGCCCGTTGGAAGGAACTGAGCGGTCGCGGAATCGGCTTCGCCCTCGGCGACCTCACCGACGAGCGCTTTGTGTACGAGGTCCTGGACGGCTTGAAGCCCGAGGCACTGGTGCATTTCGCCGAACAGCGGTCGGCGCCGTACTCCATGATTGACCGCTCCCACGCCGTCTTCACCCAGGTGAATAACGTCGTCGGCACGTTAAACCTCCTCTTTGCTATTAGCGAGCTCGTCCCTAACTGTCACCTCATAAAGCTCGGCACGATGGGGGAGTATGGCACCCCGAACATAGACATCGAGGAAGGGTACATAACGATCGAGTATAAAGGTCGGGCCGACACGTTGCCGTACCCGAAGCAGCCTGGCTCTTATTACCATTTATCTAAAGTCCACGACTCTCACAATATTATGTTCGCCTGCCGTGCCTGGGGCTTGAGGGCCACCGATCTCAACCAGGGCGTCGTCTACAACGTGCAGACGGAAGAGACGACCTCCGACCCGCTCCTCACCAACCGTTACGACTACGACGGTGTCTTCGGGACGGCTTTGAATCGTTTCTGTGCTCAGGCAGCAAGCGGCAACCCTATCACCGTCTATGGCGAGGGGGGTCAGACGCGCGGGCTTATAGACATCCGGGATACGGTGCGCTGTATAGAGCTCGCGGCGGATAACCCCGTGCGCCCGGGCGAGTTCAGGGTCTTTAACCAGTTTACCGAGCAGTGGTCGGTTTTGGAGCTGGCTCGCCTCGTCGAGAAGGTTGCCTACACCCTCGATCTCGAACCGAAGGTCACCCGCTTAAAGAACCCGCGGGTCGAGAAGGAGGCACATTACTACAACGCGGCGAACACGCGGCTCATGGACCTGGGGCTGAAGCCTCACCTTTTGAACGAGGAGACGGTAGAGTGGTTACTCTTGATGGCGATGGAGAACCGGGAACGCATCCATCCGGATACCTTCGTGCCGCAGGTGAACTGGCGGCTACCTCACTACACGTAAGGGGCTTGGTTCAAGCGCTTTGCGAATCGCGCTCTTCACCGAGACGTTTCTGCCGGCTACCAATGGGGTGGTCACGCGTCTAAAGCACACTACTGAGGAGCTCGTCCACGCGGGTGATGAGGTGCTTGTTTTCGCACCCTCGGGCGGGCCCTATTCTTATGCGGGCGCGAAGGTTTACGGAGTCCCTGGCCTCCCTTTTCCGCCGTATCCCCAGATCCAGGTCTCCCCGCCGCATCCGGGGGTGAGGCGTACGCTCCAGCGGTTTCGACCGGAGGTGATCCACGCGGCCAACCCGTTTATCCTCGGTCCGGGTGGGATGTTCTATGCTCGACGCCTTAAAGTCCCGCTTGTGGCCTCGTATCATACGAACGTTGCGACCTACACCCGGTTCTATAAACTAGGCTTCTTCGAGAACGCGACGCGCTGGTGGACGAGAACCTGGCATAACCGGGCCCACATCAACATCTGCACTTCCGAGGCTACCCGTGAGTACCTCCTTCGCGAGGGGATAAAACGAGTAAAGCTCTGGCCGCAGGGCGTGGATGCCCAACGCTTTCACCCCGACAAAGCTTCCAAAGAATGGCGCATCCGGCTCTCCGGAGGATATCCTGAAGAGAAGATACTACTCTACGTTGGGCGGCTCGCTCCGGAGAAGAGCATCGGACGGCTGAAAGCGGTGCTGCGCGGGGTTCCTACCGCCAGGCTTGCTATCGTTGGTGAGGGCCCGGCCCGTAAGGACTTGGAGAAGGAATTTCAGGGGACGAATACGGTCTTTGCCGGTCTTCTTAAGGGGGAGAGCCTCGCGTCTGCATACGCCTCGGCGGACCTATTCCTCTTTCCTTCGACCACCGAAACTTTGGGGATAGCCATGATCGAAGCTCTCGCCTCCGGCCTCCCAGTGGTCGCCGCCCGTAGCGGCGCCGCCCATGAGGTCGTCTTGGAGGGGGAGAACGGATTCCTCTACAAGCCCGGCTCCGGTACAGAGGTTGTCGCCGCTGTCCGCCGTATTCTGGAGGACGACGCGTTACGCGGCGTTATGAGTCGGCGGGCCCGGGCTGCGGCCGAAAAACGCAGTTGGGAAGCTTCGACCGTCACGCTTCGAGGTTACTACGAGGAGGTATTAAGCTTTCGAGGGACGGCGGCTTAGAGGGCGCTTGTAAGAGATTGGGGGGCGTGCTAAATTACCTTGAGCGAGCTGTGCGGAAGTAGCTCAGTTGGTAGAGCATCACCTTGCCATGGTGAGGGTCGCGGGTTCGAATCCCGTCTTCCGCTCTGATCCCGGTCCGAAGGTGCCGGCGCGCACTAGGCGGCATGGCCGAGTGGTTAGGCAAGGGTCTGCAAATCCCTGTACCCCGGTTCGATTCCGGGTGCCGCCTCTCGAAAGGGGCGCCACACAGTACGGGCGATTAGCTCAGGGGGAGAGCGCTTCCTTGACGCGGAAGAGGTCAGTGGTTCGAATCCACTATCGCCCACTTGGGAAAACACGCTTTTTGCAGGGGAAACGCCAGCCAGATAAAGAGGTCTGGAAATAGTTCCAGCCTTTTGTACACCAGTAGTACACCAACGCCGCTCGATAGTAGAGCGGCATCTCGTATGGAAGGTCACCACTTCGAGTCTTGGCAGGTCCGTTTCTAAACCTGCACCGAAGCGCAGATGAACGGCTTCCCCGAGACCCAGACGGCGGAGACCTTCAAGCAGGGTGATTATCGCTTCCTGCTAGTCGCAAACAAGTTCCAGACAGGCTTCGATCAACCGCTGCTACACACACTGTACGTGGATAAGAAGCTCGGAGGAGTCAATGCTGTCCAGACCCTCTCACGGTTGAACAGGACGTATCCCGGTAAGGAAGAGACCTTCATCCTGGACTTTGCCAACGACGCTGAGGAGATTCAGAAATCCTTCCAGCCCTATTACGAGACGACACTCCTCACGGGGGGCACCGACCCCAACAAGCTTTACGATATAAAAAGGATGCTTGAAGAGTACCGAATCTTCGGGACCGGTGATGTCGAGTCGTTCTCGGGGGTCTACTTCTCTGAGAAGGGCAAGCAGGAGAAGCTCCACTCCGTTCTAGATCCCGTGGTAGGGGAGTACCGGGAGCGGGAGGAGGACAAGAAGATCGGCTTCAGGAAACACCTAGGTGACTACGTGAGGATCTACGCCTTTTTATCCCAGATCCTCACGTTCGCCGACGCCGACCTGGAGAAGCTTTACCAGTTCGCCCGATTCCTCCTACGCAAGCTACCGGCTCCGAAGGAGAAGCTGCCGGTCGAGATAACCGAGAACATCAACATGGATTCGTATAGGAACCAGGAGACGAGTAAGGGCGATATCAAGCTCATGCGGGAGGACGGAGAGCTTGAGCCAATCTCGGAGATTGGAACCGGCGTGATCACCTCGGAAGATCTCACCCCGCTCTCGGAGATTATCGGGTACATAAACGAGTACTATGGCACCGACTTCACCGACGAAGACCGGGTGGCCCACTTGGCAGACGACATAGAGCGCCGGATGACGGATAAGGATGATCTGGTGCGGGCCTTCAACCCGGAGGTGAATCCGTCCAGGGAGCACCGGAGGATGGCATTCGACCCGTTCTTCGATGACGCTCTAGTCGATATGATGGACTCCAACTTCGATCTCTACAGGACAATCGTCGACGATCCAAAGTTCGGCGAACTCTTTAAGGAGTTCGTATTTGAGAAGATAGAGCAAAGTCTCCGAAGAAACATGGACACTAGGACCTGACGATTTCCTGCTAAGACAAGGCATCCTCCATCGCCTTAGCTGCATGGTCTCCCATGCCCGGTATCACGTGCGAGTAGGTGTCCAGCGTGATCCCGATGTTGGCGTGTCCTAGAAGCTCCTGGACATACTTCGGGTGGACGTTGCGGGAGAATAATAGCGTCGCGCAGGTGTGCCTCAGGTCGTGAAAGCGGATCTGAGGCAGCCTCGCCCGCTTGAGGAGCGACGCCAACGACCTCTTGCGCAGATTAGTCGGGTTTATGAGGGTGCCTACCTCCGTGGTGAACACGAGGCCCTCATCCCGGTAGAGATCGCCTAACCGCTCGATCTCTCTCATCTGGCGAGTGAGGTGGTCGCGGAGCGTCTGAGCTGCTGCCTTGGTGAGGCGGATGGTGCGGCGACTCTTCTTCGTCTTCGGCTCGCCTAAGAGCAGGCGGCCACCGCTCTTCGTGAGCGTACGCCGGACACTGATCGTGGCGTTCTCTAGATCCACGTCCTGCCACTTGAGGGCCAGAAGCTCACCCTGCCGCATTCCGCTGGTCACAGCCAATACGTAAAGGGCTTCGAGCCTGTCACCGCGCGCCGCTTCGAAAAGGCGGCGTGTCTCTTCTGCCGAGAGCGGTCGCATCTCCTTTGGTACCGGCCTCGGGGCCTTGACCACTTCGGCGACGTTACGCGGAACCATGTGCCACTCGACCGCCTGCGAGAGAGCTTTGTGTAAGACCACGTGAAGCTTGTTCACACTGGCGGGAGCGAACCCGGCAGCGAGCCTATCCTGATAGAAGCCTGCAATGTGTGCTGGGGAGAGCTTCTTCAGCTTCAGCCTGCCAAGAGCAGGCTTGATGTGGACCCGAACAGCTATCTCGTAGCAGTCGAAAGTGCTCTGCCGCACGGCGCCTCGCACCGAGCCCTTGAGCCACTTGTCGAGGTACTGCCCGACGGTCATGTTCTCGTCGTCGTAGATCAGCCCGTTCGCCCGGTCCGCGAGGGCTTTTGCCAGCTTGTCGCGGACTTCCTCTCGCTTCCTGCCGTAGATGCTCTTGCGCCTCGGGCCAGTGGGCGTCTCGACCATATAGCGGGCCATGTACAGCCCGCTCTTCTTATGGCGGGTGATAGACCCCTCGCCGTTGCCGCGCTTACTCTTCATGTTCTCCTTTCACCAATACAGCCGGGTCAACTCCGAGCGCCTCCGCCAGTTTGCGAATAGTAGACATGTGCGGCTCTGCTTGGTTGCGCTCGATGCGAACTACAGTGGCTGGGGTGAGGTATGCCTTTTGTGCGAGTTCGGCCTGGGTAAGGGCTCTCAAAGTACGCAGCCTCTTTAGGTTGTCGCCTATGCGAACCATTGCCTCCATCGTATCAGGCTCTTCCTCGTCTCTGTAGTTTCTCTATGATTGTACTATATATTATACTAAAAATATATATAAATATCTATAAAATTATAGAGAAATTATATTAATAGCATGCTGCTCAGCTGCTTGCTCGCTTATGTCCACCTTTCATCGTTCCTCTCCTTCTTCCTGTGGCCTTGCTGCCGTGGCTTCTGGGGGACGGCAATTTCGTACGTCTCAGGGCTGCCCGTCTGTCCCGGGCGTGATGTTGACCTGCGTGTTGAACTGCACGCCCGGCGTGTTGCTCTGCAGCCTCCTCACTCGTGCCAGCTCCCGGGCACTGGCTAGGTATCGACGATGATAGGACTCTAGCCAGCCGATGATGAACTTGAGGTAGGAGGGTGAGGTTCGCGGGGCACCTTCGCCCCGCTTCAGCTGAGCATTGAGCAAGGCCTCGAGGACCTCTATGACGAGCCACAGCGAAACGATCCTCTCCGTTAGCAAAACCTCGAGCGGCGTTGGATCCTTGCCAGCGACTTCGGCGCGCATGAGATCCAGCCTCCTCAAAACGGCTTCCTCCATTAGCGGCTCGCCAGCCGCTATGGTTTCTGCCAGGATCATCTGTCCCCCTCTAGCAAAGTCGGAGCACCTGGCGACAACCTCCGGCGAGGATTCGCGCAACGCTCTCCGGAGCTCTCGACGGGCTTCCTTGTTGCCGTCTTTCGCCCGGTCGCCCAAAGCTTCTATCTCCCTAAGCTTCGCTTTCATCTCTTTGGATAGCTCAAGTGCTCTCACGCAGCCGCCTCCATTCTCCGCGTCGTTGATGAAACCCGTTAACGATCAGGTGTGCCGTGGTGAGGATCTTCGCCGCCGTCTCAAGCTCTCGCACGTAGGCCGTGGTTGCTTCGAGGCGACGCCGCTCCGCGTCCCGGCGGGCGGCCTCCTCTTCTTTCTTTTGGCGCTCGACCTCGTCCAGCTGAGCAGCTAATCGACCGAGCATCCCCCCGCCCCGATAGACTTTCCGAACGCGTTCCCCCACGCGGCGGCTTTGGTAATAATACGGCCCCAAGCCCCTCTCTCTGTGCTCCCAGCCCATAGATGCTCTCAGTTACAAAGTCGGGGAAGTGGGAAAGGTGTAGCACAACGTGTACGGCTGCTCATTCCCTGCCTCCGTTCTCTAACAGCTGCCACGCTATCTCTTGTGAGTACCAGAATTCGTTCTCGGGGCTCTGCCATAGGGTCTTACCCAACCGCTCTTTAGGGGTCCAACCGGTGGCTACTAGCTCGATCCCTTCGGGCCTGCGCACCTCAATGAGGTGGATGTCCGTGGTTACACCGATGCTGTCATCGGTTGGCTGTTGAGGGACTTTTGAACCTTTTGAACCTTCGCCGGTGCGAAGTTCTGAAACTTCGCCTACAAGCCGAGGCTCCGGCTTCTCTGCGGTTTCCCTACGGAGTCTTTTGAGACGTTCCAGCGGGGACTCTCTGTGTAGTGTGGGACTCATAATACTACTCCTTCCGCTAAGGACACAGGTTTGCGAACCCGCAGGGTGGAGGGGGTACGAAAGATACAAAAGGATATCAGAGGGGCTTTTGAACCTATTGAACCTCTGGTGAATAGGGATTTTGTGAATCTCACGTCCGCTCTCTCAGGCTCGGGTGGAGCCGCAAGCGTTGGGTTGGACGCCCACCGGTCTTGAGCGTCTCAACCCTGAGCCATCCGTAGTCTTCGAGCACGCTGGCAGCCGCCGCGACTTCCTCCGAGTTGGTGAGCCCGGACCAGTGTTTGCCGAAGTAGACCTCCCGGATGGTAGAGCCGTCCCTCACCTTCCTGGTCCTGATTTTCTCCAGCAGCGCCCGAGCTCCCTCCACCACCGGGTCGTCTACCGATGAGTAAAGCCTCCGTGCGTGGCTCTCCAGGTACTCGCACCACGCCCACGCCGCAAGCGTGGGCTCGAGGCCCACGGCCCCGCCCTCTCCGGTGTTGTTCACGTACTCTATTGCCGCGAACAGGAAGGCCAGCGCGGGGAAGAGGGAGCGGTACTTGGCGAGGTGGGCTTCGAGCGGTGGGGAAAGCTCGCCGCTCCCGAGCCTCCCTTCCAACTCCGCCCGCCAGTTGTCGAATTCCCTCTGGGCTTCGGGCGTGAACCTGACGGCCGGGATGGAGCTTTCAGCCTCCGCCGTGGCCCCGAATTTTTCTGCTGTGAGCTCATCCAGCTTCCTGAAGACCTCGTAGGCGCGGTTTTTGGCCTCGGTGCTGGGCCAGCGGTCCACGTTGCGCCACTTTTTCGGAGCGTCGGGCCATACCAGGAGCTGGAAACGTTGCATCAGGCCGTCGTTGCCCTCCGCGCCCCGTGTGGCCTCCCGGACGTATGAGGAGAGGGGGCCGGGCTGTATGCCGCCCAGGATGGATACGCAGAGGGCGGGTACATACAAGGAGCCGCGGCCGATACGGTCTACCTCGTAGGATCCGGCGCCGTTCCAACTCTCCAGGTAGAGACTCCTATCCCCCTCCCGCCCCTGCTTGTCGAGGCTCCTGAGCCACCCCGAGAGTTCATCCCGGTGAACGAGGATGCCCCGGGGGTTCTCTATCAAGAGCTCGCAGACCTTCTCCACCGTGGGGTCCTCCGTCTTGTACCGCCTCTGGACGGGCTCTTCCGGGACCGTAGCTTCCCTCTGCTGACGGGCGATCTTTTCCACCTCAGAGTGGTCGCCGCTCTCCCGTGCCTGCTTCGCCGCCTTCTCCAGCGCGTCCTTGAGCGCCTTTTGTTCCGCTCCGGCTACGGCGGCTTGTATCCTGTGGTCTTTCAGCGCCGCCTCGTGATCATCCCTGGCCTCCGTTACAAGGCGGGAGAGCGGCTTCATGATCTCCGCCAGCGCCGGGCTCTTGAGCATAGCGGGCTTGCCGACCACGGCGCCCCAAAGGTTGGGAACCACGAGCCAATCGTCGTAGCGCTTGGGGTAGATGCCTATTTTGCGCCCGATCAAGGAGCTCGCCACCGTGACGGCCCCGGCGGCCGGGAAGTCCGGAGGTATCTGCATCCGCTCAGATACATCCATAATCCAGCCGCGTAGGGGATAGGGGAGCATGGCCTCATCGAGGGGGGCCACGGGTGGCAGCCCTTCGGGGAGCGGCATGGGGTCTTTCCACTCGATGCTCTCCGAGCGAGGTTTGCCGTTCTGGCCGACGTAGGCTCGCTCGTTGGATATGGTGAGGGCCAAATACTCGTCCCCGCGCTCGGCGTACTTGCCCCGGGTGCCTATCGGGTAGGTTCTGTAGACGTCCCGTATCTGCCGATCCGTAAGCCCGGCGCGGATAAGCGCCGTACATACCGCTGCGTCGGCACCGGACGTGGAGACGTCGCCCCCGGGTTTTGGCTCGTAGGCGTCCGGCCCCTCCTCTATGGTTTTCAGTAGCCGATCGGAGAGACGATCCCTTACGAGCTCCAGCAGGGCTCTCGCGCTCTCCTGGTCGTGCCCGTTAGCCTCGAAGTTGACCTCGTGCCGCTCGTCTTCCAATACCTTGATGAGATAGGGCTCAAGGTCTTGGGGGTTGTATCGGCGGTCTTCGTTGGCCTGCAGCACCCGGACCTCCACGGGCTCTAGCTTATGGTTGCGGGTGCCGGGCAACCTCAGTACACGGGAGATGTCGTGGGTGCCGTCTAAGGCCCAGCCGTACTCGTTGGCCTTGGCCCTAAGCATGGCCTGAAAGCGCTTGCTGAAATCCTGAGCTTCTTGCCGCTCCTCATCGTCCTCGAACACCCACAGCTCTTTGAAGAGCCAGTAAATTTGCAACCCGTGTCCGCTGTGGATTATGGCCGTGGGCCTCAGGGGCACAGCCTCGAGTATCTTCAGGGCGTCCTTGCCCGAAGGCGGGAGGTTGCTGTTTTTGTGGGCCTCTCCCTTCACGTCTATGTCAGCCCAGAATCCTGGGATAGCGATGACGCCTTCCGCCTTACCGCGCTGGCTTCGCCCCAGCTCTTCGGGATGCAGCCCCAAACCGAAGTACACGTCTTTGCTCTTCGACTTGTCCACGGCCACCTTTGCGGCTTGCCGAAAGTCTGTAGCCGGTACCCAGTCGGTTACCAAGCCGCCTCCTTCCAGCGTACAGATCGGTAGATAGCCAGGGGCGCACTCACCGTAGAGCGCCGAAAGAAAAGACTCCGCGCTACGCATAGCGTCGCCCCTTACAGGCGATGAGCTCGGACAGTATGGCTGAGGCTTCGCCGACGGTGAGGCTGGACTCCGGCGTCACACGCGGCCCTTTACTTGCTGACACTTCCGGCCTGCTGTTCCATGTAGTTCTCGAGAGCGCGGCGGCTTATCCTCACAGCCCGCCCCACGCGAGCGGCTTTCACACCCGAGTTCGGGTCGTTGATGAGCATCCACAGCGTGGTCCGCCCCAAACCGGTTAGCCGCTGCGCCTCCGGATAGGTAAGCCAGAGGGCCTCTATGTTTGGCTGCTCTACCTGCTCCGCTGTACTCATCCGCACTGAACCTCCTGTAGTCGTCGGGTTCCACTATCGTTCGTTGAGGGCTATACTAGCCTTAGTTTGTATCCACTACATTGAATGAAGAGGGATACTGTGAAAGAGCAGCAACGGCGCGCGGCATGGGAGAGAGAGGTAGCGCGTACTTACGGGATAGACTTGACCAGAGATACAGAGTTCCTCGATAAAGTGTGGAAAGACGCCGGTAACTCTTTTACGAACTTTGAAGAGTTCGACGCTTTTGTGGAGAGCGCTTGGAGCTACTATAACCTGTCCAGTGCGCAGCCCGAAGGTCCTGAGAGCAATGGAGGCTTCGGTAAACGCTTGCGGAGCGATGATAAAGGGCTGGGAGACTTCACGATCAAGGTTGACGAGAGCAGCAAAGCCCGCGTTGCCGCATTCTCCGAATATCTGGCCAGGATCGCTGCCACCGACGGCCGTGTGATGAGGATCAGGAAGCGTATCTGTGGAGGTCTCACGCGTACGATCCTCCCCGAAGAGGCACTGGAGTTCCTGGAAGCAAACAGCATTCCGGGCACCGAAAGGGTAGACGGATCTGTTGAATTGCTGTGGTGGCCGGATGGGAGCAGTCACGGCAGGAACTTCCGGGTTCAGGAGGGCTCCATTCTTGAGGAGCTGAAAGGGGTGGCTGCCTACCTCCAAAAACATTATCCGTGGACCGACGACCAGGCTGCGTACTTCATCCTCTGCGGCGGCGCGCCGCAAGCGGCAACAATTCGTGGAACGCACACGTCGAACACTATGAAGGGAGTCGCCGCCCACAAGTACAACCGCACGACGAT
>Ga0126307_10002442_pt1 | contig 12534 bp, 6 predicted proteins | sample Plot28_FD_89955 | JGI IMG/M metagenome (GOLD analysis project Ga0126307, IMG submission 89955) | Serpentine soil microbial communities from UC McLaughlin Reserve, CA, USA - Plot28 | ecosystem: Environmental > Terrestrial > Soil > Grasslands | place: USA: UC McLaughlin Reserve, Lake County...
CCGGCCCCGCCCCGCGCGCCGCCGACTTCAGCGAGCGGGCGTCGGGCACCTTGCCGCCGGCCGGCGGGCTGACCGAGTTGTCGGGGCGCGGATCCGGCCAGTACGACGGCCGCTCGAGGTGAGCCAGGGCAAGCGCCGGCAGAGCCAGCATCACGGCTGCGAGCGTGGCGGCTAGCGACACTCCACGTCTCGTGAAACGCCGCTTACGTGTTTGCTTCTCCCGCAACCCCGAACCTCCTCGGCCTTCGTCATTGAGTCCACGCGGCCCCGGGCAGGGGTCGCGGCGCGAATCTAACAGAGGTCGGGCGGAGGACGCCCCCGATAGTGCGCTTAGGGCTCTTGGGAAGCGTTGGCGGCCGCGGACGAGTTCGATCCCACGGCACTGGGAAGGCCCGCATGAGCGGGCCTTTCTGTTTCTTTGGGTTCTCGACCCGAGGTCGATCTAGCTGCTGCCTGGCGCGTTCTGCTCTTCGTTGAGGACGGGCACCGAATTCGACAACCCCGAATGGCGATCTCTATCACCCCTGTGGAGGAGATTGCTTGCACCCGAACCGTCATTCGTGCTGAATTGGGGTAGCAGCCGCCGACCGTCGCTCAGAGTGCGCTCAGAAGCCGGCCGGCCGGAGTCAGCACCCGTCGGAGAGGAGTGCCTCAGATGTCGTCTGGTCCGCATGCCGCGGTCGCGACATGAGGTTTCATGGGTCCTCGAAAGGCCACGACGGTCCCGGTGAAGGACAGGGCCAGGGAATAATTCGCGCGGTCGTCCGTACGAGCCTGCGCTTTCGACTTCTCATCGTCGGCGTCGCGGTGGGCGTGATGGTTGTAGGCATCGTCCAGCTGCGCAACGCGCCGGTCGATGTGCTCCCAGAGTTCAGCCCACCGTACGCGGAGGTCCAGACCGAGGCGCTCGGCCTGTCGGCAGAAGAAGTCGAGCAGCTCATCACCGTTCCGCTCGAGGCGGACCTTCTCAACGGCGTGGAGGGAGTCCAGGTCATCCGCTCTAAGTCGGTGCCCGGACTGTCGTCAATCGTGCTCGTGTTCGAGCCAGGCACCGACATCTACCGCGCGCGCCAGCTTGTCCAGGAGCGCCTCACCCAGGCGCATGCCCTTCCGCACGTCTCCGAGGCGCCCACACTCCTCCAGCCGCTCTCATCGTCGAGCCGGGTACTGATGATCGGACTTTCGTCCGAGGAGCTCTCGGCGATCGAGCGGTCCGTGCTTGCGCGCTGGACCGTGCGGCCACGGTTGATGGGCGTGCCCGGCGTGGCCAACGTGGCGATTTGGGGGCAGCGCGACCAGCAGCTGCAGATCCAGGTCGACCCCGAGGAGCTGCGCGACCGGAACGTAAGGCTGAGTCAGGTCATCAGCACGGCCGGCAACGCACAGGTCGTCTCGCCGCTTAGCTTCCTCGAGGGCTCGACGCCCGGCACCGGCGGCTTCATTGAGACGCCGCAGCAGAGGCTTCAGGTCCGCAACGTGTTCGACAAGATCGCGGACCCGGCGGAGCTCGGCAAGGTGCCCGTCGAGGACACGGGCGGGCGACTGCGACTCACCGATGTCTCCGCGATCAAGGTGGGGCACCAGCCGCTGATAGGCGACGCCGTCGTCGGTGAGGGCAACGGGCTTCTGCTGGTGGTCGAGAAGTTCCCCGGCGCGAGCACGCTTGACGTGACGCACGGAATCGAGGAAGCGCTTGACGACCTGGAGCCTGCGCTCTCCGGCCTACGAGCCGACACTTCGATCTTCCGGCCCGCGACCCTAATCGCGGACGCAATTCGCAACCTCACGCTGGCGTTGACCATCGCCGGCTTGCTCCTCGTGCTGGCCGTCGGCGCATTCCTTTTCGGGTGGCGCACGGTGCTCGTCGCGCTCGTCACGATCCCGGTCTCGCTCATAGTGGCGGCCCTCGCGATCGATCTCTTCGGAGAGACCTTCAACGCGATCTCGTTCGCCGGGCTCGCGGCAGCGGTCGCGGTGGTGATTGACGAGGCCGTGGTGAGTGCCGAGAACGTCGCGCGGCGGCTGCGCCGGGAGCACGTGCACGGCGGCGGCACCTCAACCGCGGCGGTCGTGCTCGACGCCTCGCATGAGATGCGCAGCCCTCTCGCGTACGCGACGTTGATCGCCCTGCTGGCAATTGTGCCGATCGCCGTAATGGAAGGCCGGCCCGGCGCCTTCTTCGAACCGCTGGCGCTCTCGTACACCGTCGCCGTGCTTGCGGCCATGCTCGTCGCGCTCACGCTGGCCCCAGCGGTCGCCCTGACGCTCTTTTCGATGGGATCGGCAGGCGGCCGCGACTCACCGCTGTTGCGGCTGCTCGCCCCGCGCTACTCGCGCGCGCTTTCCGGCTTCTTACGCAAGCCGCGTTGGGCGCTCCTCGCTGCGGGCGCAACGGCGGTCGTCGGCCTCGCGGTGCTGCCACAGCTCGGCACTTCCCCAATTCCTTCGTTCAAGGACCGGAACGTGCTGGTGAGGTTGGATAGCGAGCCAGGGACATCCAACCCGCAGATGATTCGGACCGCCACGGCTCTCAGCCGGCAGCTTCGAGCGCTTCCAGGGGTGGACGGCGTCGGCGCGCACGTTGGGCGGGCTAAGACGGGCGACCAAGTCGTGAACGTCAACTCCGGCGAGCTGTGGGTCAGCATCGACCCCGGCGCCGACTATGAGTCGATGCTCACGTCCATCGACGACGTCGTCGGCGGAACCCGTGGCGTCGAGCACGACGTGGTCGCCTATTCGACCCAGAAGATGCGGGACGTCGGAGCGCTCAAGCAGGGCGACAACGAGGTAGGGGGCCACAAACTCGACGTGCTCACAGGCTCAGACGAGCCGCTCGTTGTGCGCGTCTACGGCCAGGACCTGGCCACGCTCAGGCGCGAGGCGACCAAGGTGCTGCGGACCGTGTCACAGATTGATGGCGTCGTCGCGCCGCGCCTCCAGCTCCCGGTCACGCAGCCGAACGTCGAGATAGAGACAGACCTCGACAGCGCGCAACGGTTTGGAGTCAAGCCGGGCGACGTACGGCGTGCGGAGGCTGCGCTGCTCCAGGGCATCCAGGTCGGAAGCATCTTCCAGAAGCAGAAGGTTTTCGACGTCGTTGTGCAGGGCGTTCCCGCGACCCGCAGGAGCGTGTCGAGTGTCCGGAATCTGCTGCTCGACCGGCCGGGTGGCGGCCACGTCCGCCTCGGCCGCGTGGCGGACGTAACCGTGACCAGGACTCCAGTTGCAATCGAACGGGATGCGGTTTCGCGACGTCTGGACATCGAAGCCCGGGTCAGCGGGCGCAGCCTCGACGCCGTGGCCAGTGACGTGGAGGATCGCCTGGCGAACGTCAACTTCCCGCTCGAGTACCACGCCCAGGTGTTCCGGAACACGGCAGACGAGGAGATCAACACCACGCGAGTGCTTGTCTTCGCGATCGCCGCCGCGATCGCCGCCTTCCTCCTTCTGCAGGCCGCCTTCAGCAGCTGGGGCCTGGCGGCGCTAGTAATCGCGACACTACCGCTGGCCCTCGTGGGCGGAGTGCTGGTGGCGCTCGTCGACGGCGCCGAGCTCTCGCTCGGATCCCTCGTCGGCTTGCTCGCCCTCGGGGCGCTCGCTGCGCGAACCGGCGTGGTGCTCATCCGGCACCTCCAGGATCTCGAGGACGAGGGCGGGAGCATGGGCCCCGGACTGGTCCAGCGTGGGGCGGAGGAGCGGCTCGCGCCGGTCCTGACGTCGGCGTGGGCGACCGCCGTGGTCATGCTCCCGTTCGCAATTCCGGGCGCGCCGCCGGGGCTGGAGATCGTCCACCCGATGTCCATTGTCGTCCTGGGCGGGCTCGTGACCTCGACGCTGCTCAGCCTGTTCATCCTCCCCGCGCTCTACCTGCGTTTCGCTGGCCGTCGCGCGGCGCTCTCGTCGGAAGAGAAACGGATGCTGCGGAGAACCGGTGGCGCCGGCGCGCGGGAGCAGGCGGTCGAGCATGAACCCGCCCTGTAGCCGGGAAGCGCCGGTCGCCTCGGCCTCCCTGGTACTGGTCGTTGCCGCACTGCTGCTCGCGGGTTGCACCGAAGTGGAATCGGAATCGGCGACCGGATACGAGCCCTCCAAGCTTGAGTCGATCAAGGGAGCCGGCGGCGCTCAGAGAGTGTCGTTCACCGCCGAGGGGGCCAGGCGGATCGGCCTCCGCACCGCGGCGGTGCGCCGCAGCGGGAAGCGCCAGGTCGTGCCCTACGCCGCGCTGCTGTACGACCCCGAGGGCAAGACCCACGTCTATACGACTCACAAGCTCCTGCAGTACGTGAGGTACGAGGTGAAGGTCATCCGCATCGAGGGTGACCGGGTGCTGCTGTCGGGCGGCCCGCCGCCCGGTACCCGGATCGTGACCGTCGGGGCCGCCGAGGTGTATGGCACGGAACTCGAGGTCCCGAGCAAGTGACCGCAGCGCGGAGCCGGCGGTAATGCGCTGGATCGTCTCGCGGAGTCTGCGGTTCCGCTGGCTCGTGCTCTTCGGCGCCACCGCGATCATGGCCTTCGGCGTCGCCCAGATTCCCAGCGCGAAGGTCGACGTGTTCCCGGAGTTCGCACCGCCGCGGGTGGAGGTTCAGACGATCGCGCTCGGCAACTCCTCGGAAGAGGTCGAGGAGTTGATCACCGTTCCGATGGAGGAGCAGCTGAGCGGCCTACCCGGCCTCGACGAACTGCGGTCGAAATCGGTCGCCCAACTCTCTGCGATCCAGCTCATCTTCGAGCGCGGTACCGACGAGCTGACGGCCCGCCAGCTCGTCGCGGAGCGCATCGCACAGGTCACTCCGACCCTGCCGACGTGGGCAAGTCCGCCTTTCATGATGCCGCCCCTCTCCGCCACCAGTCGGATCATGAAGATCGGGCTGTCGTCCGACGAGCTGAACCTCATGGAGCTGTCGTCCGTCTCCTATTGGAAGATCCGGCAGCGCCTGCTGCGCGTGCCCGGGGTGGCGGCAGTCGACATCTACGGCGAGCGCCTACAGCAGCGGCATGTGCAGGTCGATCCAGCCCGACTCGCGGCGAGTGGGGTCCCGCTCGACCGGGTCATGGAGGCCACCGCCAACGCCGTCGACGCCGGCGTGCTCCAGTACACCGAGAGCTTCGCGCCCGGTACCGGGGGGTTCATCGAGTCCGGCGGTCAGCGGATGAACGTGCGGCACGTTCAGCCGATCGTTGGGCCGAAGCAACTCGGACAGGTCCCCGTGGTGAGCAGAACCGGCCAGGTCGTACCGCTGTCCGATCTCGGCACCGTGAGCGAAGACCACCAGCCGGTCTGGGGGGAGGGCGTCGTAAACGGAGCCGACGGGCTGTTGCTGATCGTCCAAAAGTTTCGCGGGGCGAACACGATGGAGGTCACTCACGGCGTAGACGATGCGATCGACGAGCTGCGTCCGGGGCTCCCCGGCATCGAGATCGACACGACGATCTTCCGGCCCGCCACTTTCATCGAGCAATCGATCGACAATCTGACGACGGCGCTGCTGATCGGCGTGCTGCTCGTGATCTGCATCATCGCCGCCTTCCTGTTCGAGTGGCGTACGGCCTTTATCAGCCTGATTGCGATCCTGCTTTCGCTGATTGCGGCGATTCTGGTGCTCGACCTGGGCGGGAGAAGCATCAACGTCATGGTGCTGGCAGGGCTGGTGGTTGCTATCGGGGTGGTGGTCGACGACGCGATCATCGACGTGGAGAACATCGTTCGACGCCTGCGGCAGGCGCGGTCGGACGGGAGCGCGTCGACCTTCCGCGTGGTCCTCGATGCCTCGGTTGAAGTGCGCAGCGCAATCATCTACGCGACCGTCATCAACGTCGTCGCGGTGGTGCCGGTCTTCTTTCTTCAGGGCCTGTCGGGCGCGTTCTTCCAGCCGCTCGTGCTGTCTTACGGGCTGGCGGTGCTGGTTTCAATGCTCGTCGCTCTGACCGTCACTCCTGCGCTATGCCTGCTGCTCCTGTGGACGGGCCGCCTCCGGCGTCACGACTCGCCGCTGCTGAGCGTGCTGAAGCGGGGCTACATCGCGATCCTCAAGCGGGTGATCCGCCGACCCTCCCCGGCGATTGCTACCGCGGTCGCCTGCATGCTCGCCGGGTTGGTCATCTATCCGACGCTCGGGTCGCAGCTGCTTCCAAACTTCAAGGAGCGGGACTTCCTGATGCACTGGCTCACCGAGCCGGCGACTTCGGCTCCCGAGGAGAAGCGCATCGCAATCCGCGCCTGCCGTGACCTGCGCGAGATTCCGGGTGTACGCAACTGCGGCTCCCACATCGGACAGGCCCTCCTTTCAGACGAGATCTACGGCGTCTACTTCGGCGAGAACTGGATCAGCATCGACCAGGACGTCGACTACGACAAGACACTCGACGCGGTGCACCGGACCGTGGAGGGGTATCCCGGGCTCTACCGCGACGTGCAGACGTACCTGCGCGAGCGGATCAAGGAGGTTCTCACGGGGACGAGCGAGTCGATCGTCGTGCGCATCTCTGGCCCTGAGCTGCCTATCCTGCGCGAGAAGGCGGACGAGATCGCGCGGCGCATCTCGCAGGTCGAGGGCGTGATCGACGCTCATCCGGACTTCGCGGAGGACCTGCCGCACATCGAGGTGGAGTTGAACCTCGCCGCAGCCCGGCGTCACGGACTCAAGCCGGGCGACGTCCGCCGGCAGTCCTCCACGCTGCTCGCCAGCGAGGAGGTCAGCGACATCTTCATTGCCGGCAAGGCACACGACGTTCATGTTTGGAGTATCCCGTCGGCGCGCGACAGTGTGACGGACGTCGAGGCGCTCCCGATCGACACGCCAGGCGGCGACCACGTTCGTCTGGATCAGGTGGCGGACGTCCGTGTCGCGGCTACCCCTAATCACATCGAGCGGGAGCTGCAGTCGCGCCGAATCGACGTCGGCGCGAACGTGGAAGGTCGTGACCTGGCCTCCGCGGTCGACGAAGTCGAGGATCGTCTCGAGGGAGTTAGGTTCCCGCGCGAATACCACGCTGAGGTGCTGGGAGAGTCCACCGAGCTGAACGCCGCGGAGGATCGGCTGGTGGTCTTCGGAATCGCAGCCGCGATCGCGATTTTCCTGCTGCTTCAGGCGGCCTTTGCCAGCCTCCGCCTAGCGCTCCTCACGTTCCTGCTCCTGCCAATGGCGCTCGTCGGCGGAGTGCTCGCTGTTTGGCTTGGCAACGGCGTGCTGTCGCTCGGCTCGCTGGTCGGGTTCTTGACCGTTTTCGGCATCGCGGCACGCAACGGCATCCTCATGATCAGCCATTTCCAGCATCTCGAGCGCTACGAGGGCGAGCCGTTCGGTCCCGGGCTCGTGCTGCGCGGGGCAAACGAGCGGCTCGCCCCGATCTTGATGACCGCCTCGGCGACCGCTCTGGCGCTTGTGCCGCTTGCCGTCGCCGGCGCCATCCCGGGTCATGAGATCGAACACCCGATGGCAATCGTCATTTTGGGCGGCCTCGTCACCGCGACTCTGCTGAACCTGTTCGTCCTCCCTTCCCTCTACCTGCGCTTCGGCAAGGCGAACAGGACGGCTACGGACTAGTCGAGGTTCCGGGATTGCACGCCAATCCGAGCAGGAGACCTAGCGGACTTCTTGTGCTTGCCCCGGGAGCGGCAGTAGGCTGGCCTACTTCGGTATGACTGGCCCTCTTTACCGAATCGGACGGTTCTGCACACGGCATCACTGGCCGGTGATCGTCGCGTGGTTGCTCGCTGTCGTGGCGCTGGCGCTGGGTACAAGGGCGGTCGGCGAGCAAAACAGCGACAACCTCTCCCTGCCCGGAACCGGCTCCACGAAGGCTCAGGACCTGTTGAAGGCGAAGCTCCCGAAGCAGGCGTATGGAACCAACCCGGTCGTGCTCGAGACCGCTAAGGGCAAGTTGACCGACTCGGCCAACTCGAAGGCCGTCGACGCGACCGTGAAGTCGCTGAAGAAGGAGCCGGGTGTCGTCCACGCTGTCAGCCCGCTGTCCAAGGAGGGCGCTGCGGCTCTCAGCAAGGACAAGCAGATCGGCTACATCTCGGTGACGCTCTCCGAGGGACCGAGCGACCTCACGAAGGAGGACGCGCAGACCATCATCGACGCGACGAGCCCCGCGAGCGACGCCGGGCTGACAGTCGCGACCGGCGGATATCTCGGCCAGGCGGTGTCCAAGGCCGATACCGAGAGCAGCGAGGCGGTCGGTCTGACGGCGGCCGTGGTGATCCTGCTGTTCGCCTTCGGCACCGCCACGGCCATGCTGCTCCCGATCGTCAGCGCGGTGCTCGGACTGGTCGCGTCGCTGGCGCTCATCGGCTTCCTGGGGCACGCCGTCGAGGTGCCGACCGTGGCGCCCACGCTGGCCACGATGATCGGGCTCGGGGTGGGGATCGACTACGCCCTGTTCATCGTCACCCGGCACAAGCTGCAGTTGCAGGAAGGCGTGGAGGTGCGGGAGTCGATCGCGCGCGCAACCGCCACGGCCGGCGGAGCCGTCTTCTTCGCGGGCGGCACAGTTGTGATCGCGCTGGTCTCGCTGCTCGCTTCGGGCATCCCGTTCGTCGGGACTATGGGGTACGCCGCGGCCGTTGCCGTGGTGGTGGCCGTGCTCGCCGCGATCACGCTCCTGCCGGCGCTGCTCGGCGCGCTCGGGTTGCGCATCCACTCGCTGCGGGTGAAGCTCGGGCGAACGCATCCGGACGACCATCAGCCGCACGGATGGGCGCGTTGGGCGCGCGGGGTGGTCGCCCGGCCCTGGCGCTCACTCGCCGCAAGCATCGCCATCCTCGTGGTCCTCGCCCTCCCGGTGCTGAACCTCCATCTCGGCTCGTCCGACAATGGGGAGCTGCCGAAGGACACGACCGCCCGCCAGGCCTATGACCTGATCACCAAGGGCTTCGGTCCGGGGGCCAACGGGCCACTGCTCGTAAGCGCGAGGCTCGGCGCGCCGGCCAAGCCAGACCAGAAGCAGCTCAACGACGTGAAGAAGAAGCAGAACCAGGAAAAGCAGCAGGAGGCCCAGCAGGAGCAACAGGTCACGCAGCAGCTCATAGATCAGGGCGTTCCCGCCGACCAGGCGCAAACGCAGGCGCAGCAGCAGGTCCAAAAGCAGGCGGCGCCGCAGCAGCAGAAGCTCGCCCAGAAGAAGAAAAAGGCCGAGTCGCCCGCCACCGACACGCGGCTCACGAGCCTCGAGAATGCGATCGCGAAGGACCCGGACATCAAGGCTGTCTCGCCGGCGACGGTCGACCGCGCCGGGACGGCGGCGGTCTTCACGGCGATTCCGAAGACTGCGCCGGCGGACCGCGCGACAGAGGATCTCGTGAAGCGTCTGCGCTCGGACGTGATTCCGAAGGCGACCAAGGGCTCAGACGTCACCGCGAACGTGGGGGGCCAGACCGCCGCTTACATCGACCTGGCGGATCGCATCGCCGAGAAGCTGCCGCAGATGATCGCGATCGTCGTTGGGCTCAGCTGCATCGTCTTGCTGCTCGCCTTCCGCTCACTGCTGCTGCCGCTGAAGGCGGCCGTGGCGAACCTGCTCTCCGTCGCCGCGGCGTATGGCGTCGTGACTTTCGTCTTCCAGGAGGGGCACGGCGCTTCGCTTCTGGGCCTCGATGGGCCAGTGCCGATCGCAAGCTATGTGCCGCTGTTGATGTTCGCGATCCTGTTCGGACTCTCGATGGACTATGAGGTGTTCCTGCTGACGCAGATACAGGAGCACTACAAGAAGAGCGGGGACCCGCATGATGCGGTGGTGCGGGGGTTGGCCTCGACCGGACGAGTGATCACGTCAGCGGCGCTGATCATGGTCTTCGTCTTCTCGAGCTTCGTCCTCAACGGCAATGCGATCGTGAAGGAGTTCGGGATAGGACTTGCGGCGGCGATCGCGATCGACGCGACAATCGTCCGCTGCCTCGCGGTGCCGGCTGTTATGGCGCTGTTCGGAAAGGCCGCGTGGTGGCTGCCCCGCTGGCTCGACCGCGCGTTGCCCAAGATCAGCATCGAGGGCGGCGACTACTTCGCCGAACACGACGAGCCGCGCACCGAAGGCGACACGCCACCCGTCCCGGCGGGGGCATGAACGCGGCGGCTGCCTTTCTCTCCGCCGCGTCACGGGTTGTGCCGATAGTGGTCTGTATCGGCGCCCTTTTCTGCGGCGCGTCTGCGAGCGCGGCGCCTGCTGCGTCCGGACGCTTGCTCGTCGGCTTCGAGAAAGGCGTCTCGAAGGAGCGCCAGGAGCGGATCCTCTCGGCCGCAAACGGGCGTTTCTCGCGACGCTTCGCGGCGATACGCGGCGGTCGGCTCGCGGTCGTCCGCCCCCGATCCGGCAAGGCCACCGACACGCTCCGGAAGCGGCTGCGTCGGACCGACGGCGTGGCCTACGCCGAGCCGGACTTCTTCCAGTTCGCGTCCGCTGAGAAGACTCCCGACGATCCGTTCTACACATTTGACTACGCGCTCGTGGACAGCCCGGACGATCACGACATCGACGCCCCGAGCGCGTGGGGGACCCGCACGAGCTGCGCCAAGGTCGCGATCCTCGACACCGGGATCGACACGGACCATCCGGACCTGGCGTCGAACGTCTACAAGAGCTCGGACAAGCCGAACAACGGCAAGGACGACGACAAGAACGGCTACGTGGACGACACGTACGGCTTCAATGCGATCAACGGGAAGGGGTCCGGGGAGGACGATAACGGGCACGGGACGCACGTCAGCGGTATCATCGCGGGCCGCGGCAACAATGGGAACGGCAGCTCTGGGGTCTGCTGGTCGGCAAAGCTCATCGCGGTCAAGTTCATGAATTCGAAGGGGAAGGGATCGACCTCGGCGGCTATTGACGGAATCGACTACGCAGTGAAGACGGGCGCCAAGATCGTCAACTGTTCCTTCGGCTCCAGCTCGAAGTCGAGCGCCCTGCATGACGCCGTCGACTACGCGCAGGATCACAACGTTCTGCTCGTCGTGGCCGCCGGCAACGACAGCGAGAACATCGACAAGGCTCCGACCTACCCGGCGTCCTTTAGCGACTCGAACATACTCGCCGTCGCCGCTTCAACCTCGGACGACACGCTCGCGTCGTTCTCGAACTACGGCTCCGAGGATGTCGACGTGGCGGCTCCCGGCGACAGCATCTTCTCGACCTACCTGGGCGGCGGCTACAAGGTGCTGTCGGGCACTTCCATGGCGGCCCCGTACACCGCTGGAACCGCAGCGCTCCTGCGGAAGCAGGAATCCGACGCCACATACGGCAACCTGAGGTACGCGATCCGCCACAAGGTCGACAAGCCGCCCGCGCTCGCCGGCAAGGTCGCTTACGACGGGCGGCTGAACGTCCAGAAAGCGCTTGCCGCCATCGCGTCACTTGTCGACTGAGAGCCGCTGCCTTCTGTGCTTTGGGGCGCTACTCCGAGCGGCGCTTATGGAGACACAGCGGTGCCCAGGGAGTCGGCGCCCAGGAATTTGGGCGCGCCGTCCTCGTAGAACACGTCGACGTCCGCGATCTTGAAGCCGGCGCCCGCGAGCAGGTCGACGACCGGCCGGGTCAGGTGGCAGCCCCCGAAGACCCGTTTCTGGACAGGCTCGAGCCGATGCTGCCAGCGGCGCACTCGCTCGTCCGGGGCCAGGCCGTGTTCGACGAAATGGAGAGTCCCTCCGGGCTTGAGCACGCGCCTCAGCTCGAAGAGCGCGGCGGCGAGGTCTGGGATCGTGCACATCGTCCATGTGGACAGCGCCGCATCGAAGCTGTTGTCCTCGAACGGCAAGGACTGCCCGTCCAGCCCGGACCGCTCCACCGGGATGCTCGTCGCCCTCACACGTTTTTCGGCCAGCTTCCAACCGACGTCCGCCGGCTCGACCGCGGCGATCCTGGTTACGGCGTGCGGATAGAACGGTACGTTGAGCCCCGAGCCGAAGCCGATCTCCACGACCTCCCCCTCGAGCCGCTCGCAAACGCGCTGCCGCAGCGGATCCGCGCTCTTCAGCCCACAGGCGGCGTTGATGATCCGCGGGAGTACGTGCTCACCATAGATTCCCAATATCGCTTCCTTTCGTGAAAGGCCCTGCAGTGGCAGAGGCTGCCGCCTCTTGTTGATGTTGTCGTGCCGTAGGTCCGTTCCACCGTAACGGCGACCGCGCCCGAGACGACGTTTCGGTCGGAAGCGCTATATACATCCGATACCAACGCTTTTCGAGCATGCAGGCGGCGAGAACGCGTTTCACCGCTTGGAGCAGATCTTCTAGACAGCGTCCTCACCGATCCGCTCCTTCGGCCGCTGTTCGGCGCGGGACGACCGAACACGTCGAGCACCTGACAATGGCGGCCCTCGACGCACCTGACATGCCAGCTGATCGGGCCTTTCGCGAGGCGGTGCGCGAGCACGTCGAGTTTGGCTCCAGAGTGGCGATGCAGAACTCTCATGCCGAAAATGACGACCAGCTGCATTCGCTCCGCGAGGTCGCCCGTTGAACCTGGCCCGGTGACGACGAAGTAGGCTGACCGATGCCCGAGATCGTCAGCAGCGCTGAGTACTCGACCTTCATC
>Ga0126307_10002443_pt1 | contig 12534 bp, 14 predicted proteins | sample Plot28_FD_89955 | JGI IMG/M metagenome (GOLD analysis project Ga0126307, IMG submission 89955) | Serpentine soil microbial communities from UC McLaughlin Reserve, CA, USA - Plot28 | ecosystem: Environmental > Terrestrial > Soil > Grasslands | place: USA: UC McLaughlin Reserve, Lake County...
GCGACGCCGAGGTTGACGACGACCGATCGCACCGCCGTGATGCTCAAGGAGGCGAGCGCCGGGTAGCGCTTCAGCCGCAGCGGCGGCTTCGAGTAGGCCGTGCCGACGGCGAGGGCGGCGAGCACCGCGACGGTCTCGACGCTGCCCTGGGTCAGCGCCAGCACGACCGGGACGACGGCGCAGACGGCCACGGCGCGGCGGGCGCCGGCCGGCGTCATCTCCCCCGACGCGAGCGGCAGGAACGGCTTGTTGACGCGGTCGATCTCGATGTCCTCGAGCTGGTTGACGCCGACGATGTAGACGTTCACGCAGAACCCGGCGAGCAGCGTCCACGCGAGGTTGCCCAGGCCGTCCGCGAGCCCGACGCCCGGCAGCGCGTCGACGCAGATCACGTAGAGCCCGGCGATGCTGACCGCGGTGCCGATGACCGTGTGCGGGCGCGTGAAGCGCCACAGCGCCGCGACGCGGGCCGCCGCCGCACCGCCCGCGCGCGCCTCGAGCCGAGCCGCCCGCGAGCTCACCGCGAGCGCCGCCCCTCCAGCCGGTGGCGCAGCGCGAGCGCCGCCGCCAGCGGGACGAACAGCGCGCCGGCGAGCGATCCGGCAGCGAAGCGCAGCACCGGGCGCAGGCCGATCCGGCCGCGGACGGTCTCAGACGGCGCCGAGGGCGGCAGCGCCGGCGGTCCGGGTCGTGCCTTCGTGCCGGTCACGGCGACCGCGTATGGGGCCCGCCGGCTGCGATACCAGGGCGGGGCGAGCGTCAGGACCCGGACGTCCGTGAACCCCGCCGCCCCGAGCCAGTCGCGGTACTGCTGCACGGTCGGGAACAGCATCCAGGCCTCCGCGAGGCGACGCAGCAGCGGGTTCGCGGGCCGGACCGGGCCGACGACGAGCGCGCGCCCGCCCGCGCGCAGGACCCGATACGCCTCGGCGATGCCGCGCTGCGGATCCGGCCAGTACTCGATGCTGCCGGCCGAGACGTAGCGATCGAAGCTGTCGGCCTGGAACGGCAGCGCCTCCGCGTCGCCGACGAGCTTCGCGCAGCCGGCGAGGCGCGGCTTCGCCCTGGCTCGCGCGAGCTGATGCGGGCTCTGGTCGAGCATCGTCACGTTGCGCGGGTCGACGCGCTCGACGATCCCCTCGGTGGTGAAGCCGGTGCCGGCGCCAACGTCCAGCGTCGCGAGCGAGCGGTCGTCCAGGGCCGCCGCGGCGAGCGCGGCCGCGCGCATGTCCGGTGTCCAGAACAGCGGGTTGACCCACCGGTCGTAGACCAGGGACAGGACGCGGTAGAACCAGTACGCCTCCGTCTTGTGCTGCAGCAGCCGCACGCGCCGGTCACTCTACGGCTCCCGTGCCGCTTCCCGATCTCGACAGCTGGTTGTCCGGCCCGACCGTCCGGACGTCGCACCGGCGCAGCGCCGCCGCCGCGCCTGACGCGCTGTGGCGAGCCGCCCGGCAGATCCGGCTCGCCGACACGCGCACGCTCGGCCGGCTGGTGCGGTGGCGGATCCCCGGCACGCCGGCGCGGCTCACCTACGAGCAGCTGTTGCGCACGTATCCGTTCACGGTCCTCGACGAGGGGGAGCGCCACCTGGTCTCCGGCCTGTGCGGGCGGATCTGGACGCTGCAGCGCGACTACCCGGCGCTCGCCGATCCGGACGAGTTCCGCACGTGGAACCAGGCCGGAACGGTGCGCGTCCTGTTCGCGCACTGGGTCGGGGAGGCCCGCGACGGGCGCGCGGAGCTGTGCAGCGAGGCGCGCGTCGAGCCGGTCGACCGTGCGTCGGCGCTGCGGCTGAGGGCGCTGTGGGTCGTGATCGGCCGCTTCGAGCCGCTCGTGGCGGCGGAGCCGCTCAGCCTTGCGGCTCGCCGTGCGGCCTCGGCGTGAGTGGCACGCCGAGCTCGAGCCCGGCGAGCGGCGACCGGCCGGCGAACTCGAGCCGGCCGCGGCGCTCGACGCGCAGCGACAGGCTGCCGGCGAGCAGCTGGCGTGACCGCGGCTCGCCGCGACGCTCGGCGGCGACCGGCACGAGCAGCTCGTGCGGGCGTGCACCGGCGGCGTCTCCGTTGATCTCGACGGTGTAGCCGCGGCCGCGCGTGCGCAGGCGCCAGCTGTCGTCCCGGGCCGCCGCAAGCGTGCGCGCGGCCGGCGGCGCCAGCGCGATGACGCGCCGTCCCAGCCGCACGACCACCGCCGTCGGCGCGACCTCGCTCCCGAGCAGGCGGACGGGTCCACCGGCGAACGAGACCGACACGTCGTCCTCGAACGCGGCGGCGTGTCCCCACCACCAGCGGTCGGGAAAGCCCCGGCCCCAGTTCTTCTCCGCGTAGGCGGGCGCCCGGCTCAGGTCGAGCGACAGGTCGCCGGCGCGCACATGACCGCTGGCCGCGGCCGAGAGCACCACCGGATGCCAGTACTGGGGCAGCGCCGGGACGGCATGGGCGAAGCCGAGCGCGCCATAGGCGCGCCGCGGCCACAGCATCGCGTCGCGCAGCGCCAGCTCGATCCGCGCGTCCGGTCCCATGTCGACCGCGAGCCGCTGCGCGTCGCCGCGCAACGCCCGCTCCGCCTCGACGCCGAAGCCGCTGCGGCCCGGCCGAGCGGTGCGCGTGATCGCCGTGCGCGCGAAGCCGCCCGGATGCGCCGCGAGCGTGCTCAGGCCCCAGAGCCCGTCAGGGCCGCGGCAGGCGGCGGTCAGGGCGATCACGACGGCGCCGCTGCCGGGATCGACGATGCGCCAGAAGTAGCCCTCGAACCGCACTCCGTGGGCCGCCCCCGGATCGCCGAGGGGCAGATCCGCGCCGGTGGAGCGGTATGCATCGAGGAGTCGATGGAGGGGTAGCAATGTGCGAGGCAAATCCCGCGGACGGAAGGAGCGGCACGATGGCAGCCGAAGGCGGCGAGGTAACCGGCACCAAGGACAAGGACTACAACATCATCTGGTTCGTCGAGCAGTGCCTCAACAACGCGCTCCGGCTCGAGACCTACATCCAGGACGCCGAGCGGGACGGCGACTCCGAGCTCGCCGACTTCTTCCGGCGGGCCCAGGGCGAGAGCCGCAAGGGGGCGGAGCAGGGCAAGGCGCTGCTGCGTGCCCGCCTCGGCGGCTGATCGCGCCGCTCAGCCCTTGACGACGCCGAGCGGGCGCAGCCGCGCGACGCGAACGGCGAGACCGGCGCGCTCGACCACGTCGACGACGCGCTCGACGTCCTTGTACGCGGACGGCGCCTCCTCGGCGAGTCCCTTGTCGGACGGGCAGCGCACCGTGATCCCGGCCTGCTCGAGGCTGCGGCGCAGGTCGGCGCCGGTGACCTGCTTGCGCGCCCTCGTGCGGCTGAGCGCCCGCCCGGCGCCGTGGCAGACGGTGCCGAAAGACCGCTGCATCGCGCCGTGGCGTCCGGCCAGCACGAACGACGCGGTGCCCATCGAGCCCGGGATGAAGACCGCCTGACCGGCGTCTCGGTGCGCGCGCGGGATCTCGGGATCGCCGGGCGGGAATGCGCGCGTCGCGCCCTTGCGGTGCACGAGCAGCTCGCGGCCGTCGTGGCGCTCGTGCTTGACGACGTTGTGCGCGACGTCGTAGACCTGCCTGGTGGCGTTCGCCGCGTGTTCGCCCAGCACGCGGCGGACGGCCTGGCGGACCGCGTGCGCGATCGCCTGCCGGTTGGCCCAGGCGAAGTTGGCCGCGGCCGCCATGGCCGCGAGATAGGCCTCGCCTTCGCGCGACGAGGCGGGCGCGCACGACAGCTGGCGGTCGGGCAACTCGATGCCGTGACGCGCGAGCGCGGCGTCCATGCGCTTGACGAAGTCGGTGCAGACCTGGTGGCCGAGCCCGCGCGAGCCGGAGTGGATCAGCACGGTCACCATCCCGTGCTCGAGGCCGTAGGCCGCGGCGGCCGCGGGCTCGAAGACGTGATCGACGCGCTGGATCTCGATGAAGTGGTTGCCCGACCCCATCGTGCCCAGCTGCCCGGCGCCGCGCGCGCGTGCGCGCTCCGACACGCGGCTCGGATCGGCGCCTTCGAGCCGCCCGCCCGACTCGGTGTGGTCCAAGTCGGCGGGCGCGCCGATGCCGCGCTCGGCCAGCGCAGCGGCTCCGTCGCGCAGCACCCGGTCGAGCTCGTGTCCGCGCAACCGCAGCGCGCCCTCCCGCACGGCGCCGGCGGGCACGCGGCGCGAGATCTCGTGGACGAGCGCCTGCTTGCGCGCCCCGAGCTCGCCCGCGCCGACCGGAAGGGCGAGCAGCCGCACGCCGCAGTTGATGTCGTAGCCGACGCCGCCGGGCGAGACGACGCCGTCGGGCAGCTCCGTCGCGGCGACCGTCCCGACCGGGAAGCCGTAGCCCGTGTGGATGTCCGGCATCGCCAGCGCCGCCGACACGACTCCCGGCAGCGTCGCGACGTTCTGCAGCTGGACCAGGCTGTCGTCGTCCCGGATCGCACGCAGCAGGTCGGCGTCCGCGAACACGCGCGCCGGAACGCGCATGTCGGCGCGTCGCTCCGCGACCTCCCATAGCATCGGCTCGGTCTCGTGCAGCTCCATCGGCATCCTCACACGTCGAGCACGGCGACGGCGCGCCAGCGATCGCCGACCGGCGCGAACCCGAGCCGGTGGTAGGTCACGGCCTTGACCAGGTGCGGCGGGCTGCCGCGACGACCGCGGACCCGGGCGCGGATCCGCTCGCGCTCGAGCGCGAGGTCCTCGATCGCCGCCGGCACGAAGCCCTCCGTCTCGGCCAGGAAGCTCAGCTCTTCGAGCCACGCGGCGAAAAGGACGGCGCGGTCCTCGCCGACGGCGGTCACCTCGAACAGCGCAGGGGCGCCGGCCGCGGCGTCGTCGCCGAGCAGCTGTCCCAGCGCCCGCAACCCGTCCGCGAACACGCCCGGCTCGTCGGGCGCCTCGACCCACAGCTCGAGCTCGCCGACGTGCTCCGTCCAGCCGTACGACATGACGGTCGCGTTCCCCGGCAGAGGGGGTAGCAGACATCCCATGGGCAGCGGCGTCGCGCGCAAGCTGATCGAGTCGCACCTGCTCGAGGGCGAGCTCGAGCCCGGCGGCGAGATCGCGCTGCGGATCGACCAGACGCTGACCCAGGACGCGACGGGGACGATGGTGATGCTCGAGTTCGAGGCGCTCGGCGTCCCGGCGGTGCGGACCGAGCTTTCGGCGCAGTACGTCGATCACAACCTGCTGCAGGCCGACTACCGCAACGCAGACGACCACCTGTTCCTGCGCTCGGCCGCGCTCAAGTGGGGGCTGTGGTTCTCCAAGCCGGGCAACGGCGTCTCGCATCCCGTGCACATGCAGCGCTTCGGCGTGCCCGGCAAGACGCTGCTCGGGTCGGACTCGCACACCTGCGCGGGCGGCTCGCTCGGGATGCTCGCGATCGGCACCGGCGGCCTCGACGTGGCGCTCGCGATGGCGGGCGAGCCGTACCACGTGAAGATGCCGGAGATCTGGGGCGTGCGGCTCGTCGGCGAGCTGCCCGACTGGGTCAGCGCGAAGGACGTGATCCTCGAGCTGCTGCGCCGCCACGACGTCGACGGCGGCTACGGCCGGATCGTCGAGTACCACGGACCGGGGCTCGCCGGGCTGAGCGCGATGGACCGTCACGTGATCGCCAACATGGGCGCCGAGCTGGGTGCCACCACGACGGTGTTCCCGTCCGACGACGAGGTCCGCCGCTTCCTCGCGTCGGAGCGACGCGAGCAGGACTGGACCGAATTGCTGCCCGACGACGACGCGACCTACGACGTGGAGGAGGAGATCGACCTGTCGGCGCTCGAGCCGCTGATCGCGCTCCCATCGAGTCCCGGCAACGTGCGCCCCGTGCGCGAGGTCGCGGGCGAGGAGATCAGCCAGGCGCTGATCGGCTCGTCCGCCAACCCGGGCCTGCGCGACTTCGAGGTCGTCGCGCGCGTGGTCGAGGGCCGCCAAAGCCACGACGGGGTGTCGTTCGACGTCAACCCGACCTCGCGCCAGACGCTCGAGGCGCTCGCGCGCAGCGGCGCGGTCGCCGCGCTCGTCGCGGCCGGCGCGCGGCTCAACCAGGCGGGCTGCCTGGGCTGCATCGGCGTCGGCCAGGCGCCCGCCACCGGCGCGATCTCGTTGCGGACCGTGCCGCGCAACTTCCCCGGCCGCTCGGGCACGCGCGAGGACCAGGTCTATCTCTGCTCGCCGGAGACGGCGGCCGCGTCGGCGCTCACCGGCCGCATCACGGACCCGCGGGAGCTCGGCATCCCGTACCCGCGCTTCGAGCCCGACGGCGATCAGGTGATCAACACGCGCATGCTCGTGGCGCCCGACCCGGACCCGCAGCGCGAGCTGCGGCGGGGGCCGAACATCAAGCCGCTGCCCCAGCTCGAGGCGCTGCCCGACAGGATCGAGGCGCCGGTCCTGCTCGCGCTCGGCGACGACATCTCGACCGACGAGATCATGCCCGCCGGCCGCGCGCTGAGCCTGCGCTCGAACATCCCCGCGCTGGCGGAGTTCTACTTCGCCCAGATCGACGAGTCCTGCCACCAGCGCGCGCTCGAGCTGCGCGACGGCTCGGGCCACGTCGTGGTCGGCGGCGACAACTACGGCCAGGGCTCGAGCCGCGAGCACGGCGCGCTCGTGCCCGCGTTCCTGGGGCTGCGCGCCGTGATCGCGAAGGCGTTCGCGCGGATCCACGGCCAGAACCTCGTCAACTTCGGGATCGTGCCGCTGCGGTTCTGCGATCCCGCCGACCACGACTGGATCGAGCCGGGCGACGTGCTGCGGATCGACGGGCTGCGCGCCGCGCTGGCACGGCGCGAGCCGATCGAGGTGCTCGACGCGACGAAGCAGCGAAGCTTCGCCGTGCGCCATGACCTGTCGGAGCGGCAGGTACGGATCGTGCGCGCCGGCGGCTTGATCAACGACTTCCGCGAGCGGCGATCCGGCACGTGAGCGCCGCGGCCGCAGTCGTCATCGCGACGCGAAACCGGCGCGACGCGCTGTTGCGCACGCTCGCGCGGCTGGCTGCGCTGCCGGAGCGGCCGCCGGTCGTGGTCGTCGACAACGCGTCGAGCGACGGCACTCCCCGCGCGGTCCGCGCGCGCTTCCCGGCCGTGCACGTGATCGAGGCCGAGCAGAACCTCGGCGCCGGCGCGCGGACGCTCGGCGCGCGGGCGGCGGGGACGCCGTACGTCGCGTTCAGCGACGACGACTCGTGGTGGGCTCCCGGCGCGCTCGCGGCCGCGAGCGAGCTGCTGGCCCGCCATCCGCGGCTGGCCGTGATCGCCGCGCGCATCCTCGTGGAGCCGGGCGGCCGGCTCGACCCGGCCTGCGCGCTGATGTCCCGCAGTCCGCTGCGCAGGGCAGGCGAGGTCCCCGGACCGCGCGTGCTCGGCTTCGTCGCCTGCGGCGCCGTCGTCCGCAGCTCCGCGTTCCTGGCGTGCGGCGGGTTCGATTCCCGGCTCGGCGTCGGCGGGGAGGAGGCGCTGCTGGCGCTCGACCTCGAGGCCGCGGGCTTCGACCTCGCCTACGTCGACGAGATCGTCGCCCACCACGAGCCGTCCGGCCGGCGCAACCGCCGCTCGCGGGCTCGGGTCGAGTTGCGCAACCGGCTCTGGATCACGTGGCTCCGGCGCCCGGGGCCGGTCGCGCTGCGGCGCACGCTTCAGATGATCGGGACCGGCGGCCGCGCGGTGCCGTGGGCGTTCGCGGCCGCGCTGCGGGGCGCGCCGTGGGTGCTCGCCGAGCGGCGCGTGCTGCCCCCCGACGTCGAGCGCTCCGTGCGCGTTCTCGAGGCGGCCGGCTGACTCAGGAGTCGCGGCGCACGAGCTTGAAGAACGTGCTGTCCTCGCCGCTCGCCTTCTCGCGCTGATACAGGAACGCCAGGTCGTTCTGCTCGAACTTCTCGAACCACTCGTCCCACGCGATGTGCTCGAGCCGGTCCGTTCCGGCGCCGCCGGGGAAGTCGATCCGCAGCACCCCGGTGTCGCCGCCGTCGCCCGTCGAGCGAACGCTCGCCGGCTTGCCGCCGTGCTCCTCGACCCAGCGCCGGATCTCGTCGTGGTCGGTCGTCGTGCTCGTCTTGGAAGCCATCGATCGCTCCTCTTCTGTGGGTCGCCGCGACGCGCCGCGACGCGCGAGCGGTCGGCTCGCGCGCCGCGACCGTGCGTGCCTATGCTCCCGCCGTCGCCGGCTCGCGGGCGCCGCTGGCGTCGGCGCCCTGCTTGGCGGCCTCGGCCTGCGTCAGCTGCCGGTTGACGTGGTCCCAGTTGAGGTTGCGGAAGAACGCCTCCACGTACTGCTTGCGGCCGTCCGGCGTGGCGCCGAAGTCGCGCACGTACGCGTGCTCGTAGACGTCGATCGCCAGAACCGGAACCATGTTGTAGACGGCCCACAGGTTCTGCGTATCCATGATGTAGTTGAACAGCGAGCCGTCGTTGAGGTCGTAGCCGACCATCACCCAGCCGCGCGCGGCCGAGGCTGCCTTCTTGACGGCGTTGAACCACTTGTCGACGCCGTTGAACTCGCTGTCGACCAGCTCGGCGAAGCGCCCTTGCGGCTCGCCGCCGTCGCCGCCGAGATGCCCGAAGTAGAGGTCGTGGTTCTTGTAGCCGAGCAGCGCGAAGGTGTAGTCGACCGAGACCGCGCGCAGCGGCGAGTAGACCTGGTTGCCCTCGATCTCCCCGTAGTCGAACTCGTTGAGGACCTTGCGGCACTCGTTCGCCTTCTTGCAGTAGCCCTCGTAGAGCTTGTAGTGGTCCTCCATCGTCTGGCGCGAGATGCCGTCCAGCTCCTTGTCGAAGGCTGCGAACTTGCGCGGCTTCAACTCATCCCAGGGCATGGCGCTCCTTCCCGTCGGGGGTCGTTGGGATGAGCATTTCCCCGTCCGCATCGACGCGAACGCGCTTTCGTCAGATCAGTGATAGATCCGCGACTCGCGCGAGCGGGTATTGCTCGCCTCGACGGCGAACAGGAGGCGATGGCCATGGCGGTCTGCGAGGTCTGCGGCAACGACTACGACAAGTCGATGGAGATCACGATTCAGGGCACGACGCACACGTTCGACTCGTTCGAGTGCGCGATCCACGCGGTCGCGCCGCGCTGCGGGCACTGCGGCTGCGCGATCGTCGGCCACGGTCACGAGGCGGGCGGATCGGTGTACTGCTGCGCCCACTGCGCGCGCGAGGAGGGCCACACGGAGCTCGTCGACCACGCGGCCTGATCCGGCCGGTGGAAACCTCCGCAGTAACCGAAGTGACGGCTGGCGACTCGAGCGCACGTACTCCAGGAGCCGATACCGTTTAACGAGTGATGCTGAACGCGCACGTCGACATCTCACAGGGCCTGGACGGCGACCCCGTCGTGCTCGCCTGCTTCGATCTCGGCGAAGCCGAGCTCGCCGCCTCGGCGCACGCAGTCGTCGCGACCACCGAGCGCTTCAGGATCGCCGAGATGTCGGTCGACGAGGTGCTCGAGCTGCGTGAGCTCACCGCGCTCGCGGACGAGCTCGCCGACCTGGCGCTGCGCCCCGGCATCCGCACCGTCGTGCTGCGGCCGGCGCGACTGACCGCCTACCGCGATGCGGTCGCGCAATTCGTCGAGTCGCGCGACGCGGCCGAGTGGGTGCGCGAGGAGGACCGCGAGTCGCTGGCCCGCGTGCGCCCGCTGCTGCATCCGCTCGAGGACCTCTGCGCCGACGCGCTGCGCGCCGCGCTCAGCGGCGGGCCCTCGCCCCGCCCCTGCTGATCTACGGCTCGGGCGCGGGCACGCGGACGAGATACGCCCACGCGAGGCCGTCGCCCTCGAACTCCTCCTGCGCGAGCAGCAGCTCGCCCGTGCGGACGAGGTGAGAGCGCATCGCCTCAGCCGCCGCCGCGGGGTCGCGCGCCTCGAGCGCGCCGAGGATCGCGACGTGCGCCGCGTGGACCGTCTGCAGGTCGCGCGAGCGCCCGACGGTCGAGGCGCCGCGGAAGCGCACCAGGTCGCGCAGCTGGCCGACGATCGCGGTCAGCCGGCGGTTGCCCGACGCCTCGAGGATCAGCTCGTGGAAGCGTCGGTCGTGCGCCATGAACGCACCCTCCTCGCCCTCGCGCGCAAGCCGCGCCATCGCGGCTAGCTCGCGCCGCAGGGCGGCGAGCCCTTCGCCGTCGAGCAGCTCGCAGGCGCGGTAGGTGGCCGGCACCTCGAGCAGCAGCCGCAGCGCGAACACCTCGTCGAGGTCGTGCGCCGACGTCTCGAGGATGCGCACGCCGCGGTTGCGCTCGAAGCGTACGACGCCCTGGCGCTCGAGCAGCAGCAGCGCCTCCCGCACGGGCGTGCGCGAGACGCCGAACTGGTCCGCGAGCCGCGCGACCGAGTACTGCCGGCCCGCCGCCAGCCGGCCGTCGACGATCGCGGCGCGGATCGCGTCGAAGGCGTCCACCGCGAGCGTCCGCCGCCCGGCCAGGCGCTCGAGCCCGTCGCCGCTGTCGCGCTCGTCGCTCACCAGTTGTGCATCGATGCGTAGAGGATGTGGGCGAGATCGCCGGGGCCGGCCTCGCGCGGCGCGACGACGAGCAGGCGCTGCTGCTTGAGCGCACCCTCGACGAGCTCCGGCACGTCGTCCTCGCCGTAGCCGAGCTCCGCCACGCCGGACGGCGCGCCGACGTCGCGCATCAGCCCGAGCAGCACCTGCGGCAGCGTGTCGGGGCCGGGATCGTCGATCGGCTCGCCGGCGAGCAGCTCGGCGACGTGGTGGTGGCGCTCGGGCGCCGCCTCGTAGGTGAAGCGGAACGCGGCCGGCGCCGTCACGATCACCGAGTGCCCGTGCGGGATGAACGGTGGTCGTCGGGGTAGCCGCGCGGCCGGTACTCGTGCTTCAGCCCGGCGATCGGATACGCGCACGCGTGGGGGATGTGCACGCCCGCGGACCCGAAGCCGACGCCGGCCATCGTCGCGGCCAGCATCATCGCGCCGCGCGCCTCGACGTCGTCGGCGTCGGCGACCGCGCGGCGCAGGAAGCGCCCGCCGTACTCGAGCGCCTTGGCGGACCACACGTCGGCGACCGGGTTCGCGCCCTGGTAGGGAGGCCGGTCGTCGGGCGACGCCGGCCGCTCGCGCTGGTCGTAGGGGCGAGAGAGGTAGGACTCGGCGGCGTGGCAGACGACGTCCAGCCCGGTCGAAGCCGCGACCTCGGGAGCGAGCGTGCGCGCCAGCCCGGGGTCGACGATCGCCTGGCTGGGGCGCATGTAGCGATGCGAGATGCCGGTCTTGACCTTGAGGGCGGGGATGTCGAGCACCGCCACGGTGGTCGCCTCGGCGCCCGTCCCCGAGGTGGTCGGGATCGCGAGGTGCGGGCGCAGCGGCGCCGGCGGCTTGCGGCCTCCGCCGACCGGCGGGTTCACGTAGTCCATCACCGGCGCGGGATGCGAGACGATCAGGTTCGACACCTTCGCCGTGTCGATGCTGGAGCCGCCGCCGACCGAGACGAAGCCGTCGACTTCCGCGTCGCGGGCGAAGCCGGCAGCGTCCTGGAGCGAGTCGAGCGTCGGCTCGACGCACGCCCGGTCGTAGACGACGACGTCGATGCCCTCGGCCTCGACCGCCTCGCGCACGCGGTCCGGGTGGCCGGTGGCGGCGACGCCCGGGTCGGTCACGAACAGGGCCCGCTTCACGCCGAGCCGCCTCAGCTCCCAGCCGGCGTCGGCGGCCGACCCGGGGCCGTACTTCACCGGCGTCGCCTCGAGGGTGAAGATCGTCTCGCGCTCCGTGGCCATGCGGTTCTCCTCTTCGAGTACTAGCCGGTAACATGCTACAGGTGACTGCTGGACTCGACGCCGCGCTCGCGGACATCGTCGGCGCGGGGCACGTGGTCGGCGGCGACGGCTACGAGCGCGACTGGACCGGGCGGTTCGGCGGGCCCGCGCGGCTCGTCGTGCGCCCCGGCGACACCGCCGAGGTCGCGGCGGTGCTGCGCGCGTGTGCCGAGCACGGCGCGCCGGTGGTGCCGCAGGGCGGCAACACCGGGCTGGTCGGCGGCGGCGTGCCGCGCGGTGGCGAGGTGCTGCTGTCGCTGCGCCGGCTCGACGCGCTCGGCGCGATCGACCCCGGCGCGATGCAGGTCGAGGCGGGCGCCGGGGTCACGCTCGCGGCGCTGCAGGCGCACGCCCGGCGCTCCGGCCTCGACGCGGCGGTCGACTTCGCGGCGCGCGACGCCTGCACGGTCGGCGGGCTGGTCGCGACCGACGCGGGCGGGATGCGGGCGCTGCGCCACGGCACCGTGCGCGCCCGCGTCGCGGGCCTGGAGGCCGTGCTCGCCGACGGGACCGTGCTCGACCGGCGCTCCGGCCTGCTCAAGGACAACGCCGGCTACGACCTCCCGGCGCTGCTGGTCGGCAGCGAGGGAACGCTCGGCGTGATCACGAGCGTGCGCTGGCGGCTCGTGCCGCTGCTGCCGGCGCGCGTGGCGGCGCTGGTCCCGCTCGGCTCGCTCGCCGAGGCGGCGGCGCTGCTGGCGGCGCTGCGGCCCGCCCTGCCGTCGCTCGAGGCGGCCGACTTCTTCCTCGACGACGGCATGGA
>Ga0126307_10002444_pt1 | contig 12534 bp, 9 predicted proteins | sample Plot28_FD_89955 | JGI IMG/M metagenome (GOLD analysis project Ga0126307, IMG submission 89955) | Serpentine soil microbial communities from UC McLaughlin Reserve, CA, USA - Plot28 | ecosystem: Environmental > Terrestrial > Soil > Grasslands | place: USA: UC McLaughlin Reserve, Lake County...
GCCGGCGCGCGCCGGCGCGCTCGCTGGCGGGGTGCTCGGAGCGGACCCAGTGCCCCGGGCGGAGCTCGCGCAGCTGCGGCTCGTGCGTCGTGCAGTCGTCACTGCCGGCGTAGGGACAGCGTGGCCCGAAGCGGCACGCAGCAGGCGGAGCGATCAGGTCGGGAGGGCGGCCCGGGATCGCGGTCAGCCTGCCGTTGCGGACGTTGGCCCCCTCGAGCTGCGGCAGCGCCCCGAGCAGGGCTTCGGTGTACGGGTGCTCCGGGCTGTCGAAGAGGTCGAGCGTCGACGCGTATTCGACGACCTGGCCTGCGTACATGACGATGATGTCGTCGGCGGCCTCGGCAACGACGCCCATGTCGTGCGTGATGATGATCATCGACATGTCGTACTCGTGACGCAGGTCGTCCAGGAGGTCGAGCACCGACGCCTGCACGGTGACGTCGAGCGCGGTCGTCGGCTCGTCGGCGATCAGGAGCTTCGGATCGCAGGAGAGCGCGATCGCGATCATCACGCGCTGGCGCATGCCGCCGGAGAACCGGTGCGGGTAGTCGCCCAGCCGCTCCGCCGCGCGTGGGATCCGAACCTTCTCGAGCAGCTCGATCGCCTTCTTGTCGGCCTGCTTCTGCGAGACGTCGTAGTGGCGCCTGATCGTCTCCGTGATCTGCGTCCCGATCGTCAGCGTCGGGTTCAGCGACGTCATCGGATCCTGGAAGATCATCGCGATCTCGCGGCCACGGACGTCCTCGAGCTGCCGCTCGGAGAGCTTCGTCAGGTCGCGCCCCTCGTACAACACGGAGCCTGAGACGATCTTCGCGGGCGGCTTCGGGATCAGGCCCATGATCGAGAGCGCGGTCACCGACTTGCCGCAGCCCGACTCGCCGACGATCCCGAGCGTCTTCCCCTTCTCGACCGAGAAGCTGATCCCGTCGACGGCGCGAACGGTGCCCTCACGGGTGAAGAAGTGCGTGCGCAGGTCGTCGACTTCGAGCAGTGCCATGTCTAGGTCTCCCTGGTCCTCGGATCGAGCGCGTCGCGAAGGCCGTCCGCGATGAAGTTGGCGCAGAGGACGAGGGTGGCGATCGCCACCGACGGCACGATGATCTCGATCGGGTGCGTCCGGTAGGTCGAGCGTCCCTCCTGCGCCATCGCGCCCCAGGACGGGTCGGGCGGGCTGATCCCGAGGCCGATGAAGGACAGGAAGGCCTCGCCGAGGATGACGGCGGGAAGCTCGAGGAAGATCGCGATGATCAGGATGCCGAGCGTGTTCGGGAGCAGGTGCCGGGCGAGGATGCGGTACCAGCGCGCCCCGACGGCCTTGGCCGCCCGCACGTAGTCGTTCTCCTTCAGCGTGATCACCTGGCCGCGGACGATTCGCGCAGTCGTGAACCAGCTTGCGATCGACAGCGCGACCATCATCGTCCACTTGTCCGTGCGGCCGATGATCGCGAGCGTGATGATCGCGAAGGGCAGGTACGGGAGGCCGTAGAGCGCGTCCAGGAAGCGCATCAACCCGTTGTCCAGGCGGCCGCCGACGAAGCCGGAGATGGCGCCGTAGACGACGCCGATCAGCAGGATCGCCAGCGTCGCGCCGAAGCCGATCAGGATCGAGACCCGGCCGCCCTCTGCCGTGCGGGTCAGGATGTCGCGGCCGAACTTGTCGGTGCCGAGCGGGTGCTCGAGGCTCGGCCCCTGCTTCGCGTCCGCGAAATTCACCTCGTTGCCGGTGTACGGGGAGATCCATGGATAGACGATGCAGAACGCGACGACGAGCAGGAAGACCGTCCCCGCGACGAGGGCACCGCGGTTGCGGGAGTAGCGGCGCGAGGCGTCCTTCCAGAGGTTCGACTGCCTGATCGGCGCGCCCGAGGCAGGCGCGGCGCCGGGCTCGATCGCAAGGCCTTCCTCCCTGATGTCAGTGGGCGTCGTAGCCATCTATGCCCGTGCGTCCCGGGTGCGGGGGTCGAGGATGCCGTAGAGGATGTCGACGATCAGGTTCGCGAAGATCACGATCACCGAGAGGAGGACCGTGAGGCCCATCACGACCGAGTAGTCCCGCGCGTTGACCGCGGTCACGTAGTACTGGCCGATGCCGGGGATGTTGAAGATCAGCTCGATCACGAAGGAGCCGGTGATGATGAACCCGAGCAGCGGTCCGGCCGCCGTGATCACCGGAATCAGCGAGTTTCGGAGGACATGCAAGCCGACCACGCGCCGGTAGTGCAGCCCCTTCGCGCGCGCCGTGCGCACGTAGTCCTGCTGCAGCGTCTCGAGCATCGTTCCGCGCACGAGCCGCGCGAACAGCGCCATCGGCGCGAAGCCAAGCGCGATCGAAGGTAGGATCTTGTGCTCCCAGCTCGACCAGCCCGAGGTGGGCAGGGTGCCGGCCTTCAGCGAGATGTAGTAGATCATCAAGGTCGCCACCAGGAAGCTCGGCACCGCGTGGAAGACGTTCGAGAAGAACATCGCGGCGTAGTCGACCGGCGTGTTGTGTTTCAGCGCCGCAACGATCCCGAGCGGGATGCCGACGACGATCGCGAAGAGGAAGGCGTAGAGGCCAAGCTCGACCGACTTGGGGAAGTGCTCCTTGACGATGTCGTTGACCTCGCGGCCGCGGACGACGAGCGAGGGGCCGAGATCGAACGTGAACACGCCCTTGACGTAGTAGCCGTACTGGAGGTACCAGGGATCGCTGACGTGGAACTTCCGCTCGAGGTTGCGCTGCACGGCCTCGGGAACGGCCCGCTCGCTCTGTCGGAAGGGATTGCCGCCGATCTGCCGCATCATGATGAACGTCAGGAAGATCACGACGAGCAGGACCGGGATCGTCCAGAAGACCCGCCTGACGATGAACTTCAGCATGTGGCTCTCCTACCCCGGCTCGGCAAATCCACAACGGGGAGGGGCGCTTCGCCCCTCCCCGTTGCGCAGGGACGCGTGCGCTACTCGGTGACGACGACCTTGGTCAGGTCGATCTGGTCGAGCAGGTTGATCTCGAAGGTCTCCTTGACGGACTCCTTCTCGAGCGTGTTGTACGTGTAGAAGTAGATCGGGAGGACCGGCACGTCGCCGTCCTCGCCGAACAGGATGTCCTCCGCCTGACCGTAGATCTCGTAGCGCTCGTCGTTGTCGATGGTGTTGCGCGCCTTCTCGATCAGGGCGTCGTACTCCTTGTTGCAGTAGTTCGTCGAGTTGTTCCCCGACTCGCACGTCCAGAGCTCGAGGAAGTTGATCGCGTCGACGAAGTCGCCGATCCAGCCGAGCCGGTACACGTCGACGTCGTTGTTCGGCGGCGGCCCGAGGAACTCCAGGTACTGCTGGAACTCCTGCTGCTTGATCGTGCTCTTGATCCCGAGCTCCTGCCAGGCGGCCTGGATCGCAACGGCGATCTCACGGTGACCCGGCGAGTCGTTGATGTAGAGCGTGATGTCCGTCTTCGGGTTCGCGACTTCTTCCATCAGCTGCTTCGCCTGATCCATGTCGCCCTCGGTGGGCGTCCACGGCGAGTCCGGGTTGATGGCGTCGTAGCCCGGCATGCCCTCAGGCGTGAAGCCCGTCGCCGGGATCTGGTCGGCCTGGGTGACGTTGTCGATGATCGACTGGCGCGGGATTGCAAGCGCCATCGCCCGCCGCTGCTTCGCGTCGGTGATGTTCTTGACGTTGACGCCGTAGTAGTACGTGCCGAGACCCTGGTACTGCTCGTACTCCGGCGTCTCCTTCAGGCGCGCCATCTCGTCCGGCGACGGCGGCTGGTTGTTGACGTCGAGCTCGCCGGCCTCGAACGCCTGCACGGCCGTGAGGCCGTCGGAGATCATGCGGCCGTTGACGCGGGTCAGCTTGACGCTGTCGGCGTCGCGCCACTCGTCCCACTTGACGATGTCGATGTTCGAGTTGTGCTGCCAGCGCTCGAGCGTGAACGGGCCGTTGGTGATGATGTTCGCCGGCTCGGTCCACTTGTCGCCGAACTGGTCGACCGCCTTCTTGTTCACGGCGAGGAACGAGTGGTGGGCAGCCTGCTGGATGAACCACGGCTGCGGCGTCGTCAGAGTGACCTCGAGGGTCTTGTCGTCGACGGCCTTGACGCCCATCTTGTCGGCGAGCGCCGCGCAGTCGTCCTTCTTCGGATCGCAGCCGTTGTACTCCTGGGCGCCGACGATGCCGTAGAACTGGTACGCGTAGTCCGCACCGAGCTCCGGCGACACCGTGCGCTTCCACGAGTACACGAAGTCCTGGGCGGTGACGGGATCACCGTTCGTCCACTTGATGTCGTCGCGGAGCACGAACGTGACCGTCTTGCCGTCCTCACTCGTCTCGAAGCTCTCGGCCGCAGCCGGGACCGGGTTGAGATCGTCGTCGAGCTTCACGAGCGGATCCATGATGTTGAACAGGATGTTGGCGGAGGTGACGTCACTCGCCAGACCGGGATCCAGGGACGGCGGCTCGGTGCCCCAGTTGACCGTGATCACCTGCTCGGCGGCTTCGGTGCCGCCTTCTGCCGTGGTCGCTCCGGTGTCGCCGGCCTCCTCGTCGTCGCCGCCGCAGCCGGCCGCGACGAGTGCGAGGCTGGCGAGCAGCAACGCGAGCCACAGCCAAGGGCTGTGCTTCCTCATCGGGAATGTCCTTCCGTTGTGTACAAGAGTGCAGCGGCGCGGGTAGAACGCCGTCTTGATCCTTGCCAGGTATACCAGTCCCAAACCTGTGAACCGGTGGTCTTTACGCGCTGCATACGTCGGCGCAACGATATCTGCCCTGCTGGCAACTTTGCCGGCGGACCCGGCGCACGCCCATATCGTCGTCAGGCCCGACCTGATCGAGCTCGGAGAGACCGTCGATCTGCAGGTCGAACTGTCGCGTCTACGGCCCGGATCGCCGCCCGAGGCGCTCGAGCTGGAGGGGGACGGGATCGAGGTGTTCTCGACCGAGCTGGAGGGCCGGGTCGGGATGGAGACACGCTGGCGCGCCCGCATCAGAGCCACCGGCAGCCCCGGCGTGGTGCCGATCGTGCTGCGCGCCGTGTACCCGGACGGGCGGGCGGTCGAGGTCGACCAGTCGCTGACGGTGGTACCCGCGAGCGAGGAGGCGGGTTTTCCCTGGCCGGCGGTGATCGTCGGCGTGCTCCTCGCTCTCGCCGCCGCGGCGGCCACACTGCTTCTCGCCCGCCGGAAAGCCTGATAGCGTCACGGTTCGTGCTGTTCCAGCAGTTCGTGGACGACGACCTCGGCTGTGCGTCGTATCTGATCGGCGACGAGGAAGCAGGTGTCGCCGCAATCGTCGATCCTCCGTACGCGATCGAGCCGGTGCTCGCGGAGGCGGCGCGGCGCGAGGTCGAGCTCGTGCGGACCGTCGAGACGCACACGCACGCCGACCACCTCTCGGGCCACGGCCGGCTCGCGCTCGACCACGGCGTCCCGATCTCGATCCATCCGGCGTCCGAGGTGGCGTACGAGCACGAGCCGCTCGAGGACGGCGACGAGATCGAACTCGGCGCCGTCGTGCTGCGCGCGGTTCACGCGCCCGGCCACCGGCCTGAGCACACCTGCCTGCTCGTGATCGACCGCACGCGCGCCGAGGAGCCGTGGCTCGTCCTCACGGGCGACTCCCTCTTCGTCGGCGACGCGGCTCGGCCGGACCTCGCGGTCGGCCCGAAGGAAGGCGCCGAGGGGCTCTACCGTTCCCTGCGGCGGCTGCTCGAGCTTCCCGACGGTGTCGAGGTCTTCCCGGGCCACGTCGCCGGCTCGCTCTGCGGCAAGGCGATGAGCTCCAAGGCGTCGTCCACGATCGGCTTCGAGCGCCGCTTCAACCCCGCGCTCCAGATCGAGCACGAGAGCGAGTTCGTGGCCGAGTCGGCGTCGGTGTCGGCGCCGAAGCCGCCGAACATGTCCCGGCTCGTCGAGCTGAACCGCGGGCCGCTCGTCGGTGCGCCGCCGGCGGTCACGGAGCTGGCTGCACCCCCGGTGGAGTCGACGGTGCTCGACGTGCGCCCCGTCTGCGCCTATCTCACCGGGCACCGGCACGGCGCGCTCAACGTGCCCGTCTCCGGCACCTCGTTCGCGACGAAGGCCGGCTTCCTGCTCGATGCCGAGGCGCCGATCGTCGTCCAGGCGGCCGACCCCGACGAGGCCGAGCGTGCGATGCGCGGGCTGCGCTCGGTCGGCTACCTCGAGCTCGAGGGCTACGTGCTCGGCGACGGCCCGGAGCGGATGGAGGCCGTGAGCCTCGACGAGCTCGACGGGCTCTTGAAGGACGGGGCAGAGCTGATCGACGTCCGCGAGCGCGACGAGCGTGACGACGGCTACATCGCCGGCAGCCGCAACATCCCGTACCGCCTCCTGCCCGTCTGCAGCGCCGACGTGCCCAGCGACCGGCCAGTCGTGACGATCTGCGAGAGCGGCGCCCGCGCAGGGATCGCGGCTTCGATCCTCGCGGCCAAGGGCATCGACGCGCGGCCGGTGCTCGACGGAGGGACCAGCGACTGGGCCGCCCGCGGCGGCCGGATGGTCGAGTTCCGCCGCTGCGGCTCGTGATCGAACGGGTCGAGCCGGCCTAGAGCGCGCCTTGTGTTTCTGAAACACAAGGCGCGTTCGGAACGCATTCGGGACGCCCGCGCCGACCTCTCGTGACAGGTGGGCTGGCACGCTCGAGGCATGCGCTTCGCGAGCTCTCGATCCTCGCGACCCCGCCTGCGGGAGCTGGTCGCGGCGCTGGACGACGGTGACGCTCCCGCGGCCGCAACGTGGCGGCTCGTCGGCGAAACCGCTGCAAAAATCGGCCTCCCGCGGCCGAGCTACCCGCACGTACGGCGGCTCGTCGCGGCAGAGCGCCGCCGTCGTGCAGCTCACCAGGAGCTGCGCGACGCGATCGGAGAAGCCGCTGCATCCATCGCGGCGGGCCGCACGCCGGGCTACGACTACAGCCTCGGTCGGCTGCTCGACGCGCAGGCCGAACTGGCCGACGAGGAGGATTGTGTTTCAGAAACACAAGGCTCCTTCGGCTCGCCCTCGCCGCCGCGCTAGCTGAGGGTCTCGGCCGGGTAGCCGCGGTCCGCGAGGGTCGCGCGGAGCTCGACGCAGTGCGCCTCGTCTCTCATCGCGAGCGTCAGTTCGACCTCGGTCTGCCCGATCGGGAGCCGCATCCCCTCGCGGTGGTGCTCGACCGAGACGACATTGGCGCGCTCCTCCGCGACGAGCTGGAGCAACTTGATCAGCTCGCCGGGGCGGTCGCCGAGGCGCGTGCGGACGACGAGGAAGCGCCCCGCCTGCGTCAGCCCGTGGCGCATGACCTGGATCAGAAGGGTCGGGTCGATGTTGCCGCCGGAGAGGAGGACGCCGACCTCGCCCTCGCCCCTTGCCTTCCCCGCGAGCACGGCCGCGACCGACGCGGCGCCCGCTCCTTCGACCAGGAGCTTCGTCCGCTCGAGCAGGAGCACGATCGCGTGGCTGATCTGCTCGTCCGTGACGGTGACGACGTCGTCGAGCGTGTCGCGCAGGATCGACGAGGTCAGCGTGCCCGGCTGCTTCACCGCGATCCCCTCGGCGATCGTGTAGCGGTGCTCGGTGCCGCCCGCGAACGGGCACATGTTCTCGGCCTGGACGCCGACGAGCCGGAGGCCAGGACGGACCGTGCGTAGGGCGATCGCGACCCCGGCGGCGAGGCCGCCGCCGCCGATCGGGACGACGAACGTCGTCGTGTCGGGGAGCTGCTCGGCCAGCTCGAGCCCGATCGTGCCCTGGCCCGCGATCACCCGCTCGTCTTCGAACGCGTGCACGAAGGTCGCGCCGCTCGAGTCGACGAACTCCTGCGCCGCGGCGAGCGACTCGTCGAAGCCGGCGCCGCTGAGCTCGACCGTGGCGCCGTAGTTGCGGGTCGCGTCGACCTTGGCCATCGGGGAGTCCTGCGGCATGAAAACGGTCGCCGCGATGCCTGCCTCCCGCGCCGCCCAGGCAACCGCCTGGCCGTGATTGCCCGCGCTGGCGGCGACGACGCCGGCGCGGCGCTCCTCCTCCGAGAGCGACTGGATCGTGTTGACTGCGCCGCGGATCTTGAAAGCGCCTGTGCGCTGCAGGTTTTCGGCCTTCAGTTGCACCGGACGGCCGGCGAGCCGTGAGAGGGTCTCGGACGGGAAGACCGGCGTCACGCGCGCGATCCCGGCGATGCGGGCGCGGGCGGCCGCGATGTCGGCCAGTGTCGGCGCGCTCTTCGTCTTCACGGGTTGCCGTTCCCGTCGTCGATCCCGTAGACGTGCTCGAGGATCTCACGAACGGCCGAGAGCGGGTCGAGCTCGCGCGATTGCACCCGGTCGAGGAGCTGCGCCAGCTCCGGCTTCTCCGCCACCGCGGTCTGGAGATGGGCCTTGGCGCGGCTGGTCGCTGCGGCGAAGACCTCGCCGGCGAGGTTCTTGCGCCGGCGCTCCTCGAGCAGACCCTCCGACTCGAGGTAGCCGCGATGCTCCTCGATCTTCGCCCACAACTCCGGCACGTTCTCGCCGCGCACCGCCTCGGTCAGGATGATCGGCGGCCGCCAGGCGCGGTCGCGATCGAGCGCGAGGATCGAGCGCACCTCGTTCAGCATCGTCTTGGCCGCGGGGTGATCCATCTTGTTGATCGCGATCACGTCGGGGATCTCCATGATCCCCGCTTTCAACGCCTGGACGGAATCGCCGGAGCCCGGCATCAGCACGAGTAGCACGGTATCCGCGATCCCGATCACCTCGACCTCGCTCTGCCCTGCCCCGACCGTCTCGAGCAGCACGAGCTCCTTGCCGGCGGCGTCGAGCAGCAGCGCCGCCTGGAGCGTCGCCTCAGCGAGCCCGCCGAGGTGACCGCGGGTGCCCATCGAGCGGATGAAGACACCGGAGTCGAGGAAATGGTCGGACAGGCGGATTCGATCGCCGAGGAGCGCGCCCTGCGTGAATGGGCTCGAGGGGTCGACCGAGATCACGCCCACGGTCGTCTCCGCCTCGCGGACGTGACGGACGAGCGCGCTGATCAGCGAGGACTTGCCGACGCCGGGCGGCCCGGTGACGCCCACGACGGAAGCCGAGCCGGTCTCCGGGTAGAGCCGGCGGACCAGCTCGTAGGAGAGCGGATCGCGGTTCTCCACGAGCGAGATCGCCCGAGCAAGCGCGCGGCGGTCTCCCTCGCGCACGCCGGCCGCGAGCGTGTCGAGCGTCCAGTCGCCCCGCGGGCTCACGCGAGCACCCGCTCGGGCTCACGCTCGCGTGGCGCCAGCACGACCGTGAAGAGCGCTCCGACGAGGTACACGATCGCGGCTCCGCCCCAGACCCACCGCGCGCCGAACGAGTCGGTGAGCCAGCCCGCGGCGATCATCCCGATCCCGAGTGTGACGTAGGTCGACGACATGATCACCGTAAACGCGCGTCCGCGCAGCTCGTCGGGGGCGCCGCGCTGGATGAAGAGCGCGTTGCAAACGACCGCGGCGCCGTTGCCGAACGATCCGATCACGACGGCGACGACCGCGACGTAGATGGTCGAGGCGAGCGCCGCGACGGCGAAGCCCCCGGCCATCACCGCGATTCCGTAGAAGTAGACACGGCCGATTCCTAGCCTGTCGACGAGGTTGCCGGTGGCGAAGCTGCCGAGCGTCAGACCGAGCCCGCTCGCCCCGAGCAGGACGCCGAAGCCGACGTTGCCGGCGTCGAGCGACACCTTCGCGAGTGCCACCTCCGCGACGTTGATCGCCCCGACGCCGAGCGTGACGATGTTCCAGACGACGAGGACGGTGAGGAGAGCGGACGAGCGGATCACGACCCGGAACCCGTCCATGATGTCGCCCCAGTGGCCGCGGCTCTCGACGTGGCCGACCTGGAGTCGCCTCGCGGGGATCCGTAGCAGGAGCACGGCGGAGAGCACGAACGTGAGCGCGTTGAGCCAGTAGGCGAGGTCCGGCCCCTGGAACGAGAGGATCAGCCCGCCGACGACCGGCCCGACCATCCAGGTGAGGTTCTCGACGGTCTGGAGCAGGGAGGTCGCGGCAGGGAGCTGCTCGTCGTCGACGAGGTTTGGCATCCCCGCGTAGACGGCCGGGCGGAAGAACCCGGTCGCGACGCCCTGAATGAACGCCAGGACGATGATCGTCGTCGCGCTGCCGGCGAACGGCAGGACGCAGAAGACGGCCGCCCGAACGAGGTCGGAGACGATCAGGAGCCGTCGCCGGTTGAGGCGGTCGACGAGCGGCGCCGCCAGCAGTCCGATCAGGATGATCGGAAGGAAGTCGGCGATCAGGAGGGCGCTGACCCACTTGCCCGAACCGGTCCGGTCGAATACGTCGACCGTGAGCGCGATCGCGGCGAGGTAGGTCCCGGCCCCTGAGCCGAGCGTTGCGAGGAAGAGGCGCCGAAAGTCGGGCGCTTGGCGGAGGACGGCGAGGCTGAGGATGCCGGGACGCTAACAGCCCCGCTGGCGGGCCTTAGAGCTTGGCCGCGGCCAGTCTGGAGGCCGTGACGTTCGCGAAAGCCCTCAATTCGGCCAGCGGGACGCCGTTGCCGACGGCCACGGTGATCAGGCCGCTGTCGCCGCGTCCGTTGCCCAGCGCGATCAGATGGACCGTGATCGGGACGGTCTGCGACCGACCGCTCTGCTGAACCGTGATGCTCAATCCGACCCGGAACGCCGCCGTGCGCGGCGCCACCTTGGGGAACGCGATGGCGCCCTGACGTACGATGGTGGCCTTCGCCCCCGTCGACGCGAGCTGCTTCTTGAAGATCTCGGCGGCGCAACGCGCGAGCGCAGGCTTCACCGAGCGTGTCCAGGATGCGACTGCATTTGCCTTCGTCCTGTAGACGTTCGAAAACGACTGCACGGTCGACACGCCCCCGGAGTGCTGGAACTCGGCCGTCGCCTTGCCGGTGAGGATCAGGTCCGACTCGTCCGGGTTGTACCCCGGGCAGGACAGCCGCTCGTCGTCCTCGGGCGTGCTCGGAATCTTCTTCCACCCCGCGGCGAAGTCCCTCGCCTTGAGCACGATCGACGCCGCCTTGCGCTGGTCGGTGGCCGTGAACTGCTCCTTGGGCTCGCCCGGCGCGGCGAGAGCGAGCGCCGGAACGACGAGGCCGACGACGAGAAGGAGAGTGAGGCGACGGCCCACGGAACGATCCTAGCCATGGTTGCGAATGGTGCGAATCACCCTTCAGGGTCATACGCGAGGTTCGGCCGCAGCCAGCGTTCCGCCTCGGCTGCGTCGACTCCCTTGCGCGTCGCGTAGTCCTCGATCTGATCGCGGCCGAGCCGGCCGACGGCGAAGTACTTCGAACCCGGGTGGGCGAAGTACATCCCGCTGACGGCGGCTGCGGGCAGCATCGCGAAGCTCTCGGTCAGCTCGAGGCCGACGGAATCGGCGCCGAGCAGATCGAAGAGACGACGCTTCTCGGAATGGTCGGGGCAGGCCGGATACCCGAACGCCGGCCGGATCCCGCGGTAGCGCTCGGCGATCAGCTCCTCGCTCGTCGGCTCCGTGTCCGGCTCGTACCACTCGCGCCGCGCCCGCAGGTGCAGCCACTCCGCGAACGCCTCGGCCAGGCGGTCCGCGAGCGCCTTGACCGTGATCGAGCGGTAGTCGTCGTGCTCGGCCTCGTAGCCGGCGGCGAGCTGATCGGCGCCGTGGATGCCGACCGCGAACGCGCCGACGTGGTCTCCCGCCGGGGCGACGAAGTCGGCCAGAGAGCGGTTCGGCCGCGAGTCGGCCCAGTCGGACTGCTGGCGCAGCATCGCGAAGCGCTCACCGCTCTCGAGGACGACGTCGTCTCCCTCGGCGTGGGCGGGCCAGAAGCCGTAGACACCTCGGGCCGCCAGGAGGCCGTCCCGGACGATCTCGTCGAGCAGCGCCCTCGCGTCGTCGTACAGCTCCCGCGCGGCCGGCTGCTCCAGGATGGCCGGGAACTTCCCCTTCAGCTCCCACGCGTGGAAGAAGAACTGCCAGTCGATGAACGGCACGAGCTCCTCCAGCGTCGGCTCGACCGTGCGGGTGCCGGTGAAGGGCGGGGCCGGCAGCTCCTCGTAGGCGAGCGGCTGCCGGTTGGCGCGCGCAGCCTCGAGCGTCAGCAGCGGCCGGCGCTCCTTCTCCGCGTGCTGAGCGCGCAGGCGCTCCTGCTCTTCCCGGTTGCCGGCGTCGAGGGCGCCCCGGCGGACCGGGTCGAGCAGGTCCGAGACCACGCCGACGACGCGCGACGCGTCGAGCACGTGCACGGTCTCGCGACCGTAGGCGGGCGCGATCCGCACCGCCGTGTGCTGGCGCGACGTCGTGGCGCCGCCGATCAGCAGCGGCAGCTGCAGCCCACGCCGCTCCATCTCCTTCGCGACGTGCACCATCTCGTCGAGCGACGGCGTGATCAGGCCGGAGAGCCCGACGGCGTCGGCGCCCTCGGCGATCGCCGTGTCGAGGATCCTGTCGCCGGGAACCATCACGCCGAGGTCGATCACCTCGTAGTTGTTGCAGCCGAGCACGACGCCGACGATGTTTTTGCCGATGTCGTGCACGTCGCCCTTGACCGTTGCCAGCACGATCTTTCCCTGGGCTCTGCCA
>Ga0126307_10002447_pt1 | contig 12527 bp, 12 predicted proteins | sample Plot28_FD_89955 | JGI IMG/M metagenome (GOLD analysis project Ga0126307, IMG submission 89955) | Serpentine soil microbial communities from UC McLaughlin Reserve, CA, USA - Plot28 | ecosystem: Environmental > Terrestrial > Soil > Grasslands | place: USA: UC McLaughlin Reserve, Lake County...
ACCGCCATCACCCGGTCCCAGTCGTCGACGGGCATGTTGCTGAGTCCGTACGGCGGGAGGTCGACCATGATCGCGGCGTTGTTGACGAGGATGTCGACGCCCCCGAAGGCGTCCACCGCCGCCTGCGCCATCGCCACCGTCGAGTTCCGCGACCGAACGTCCACGGGCGTGCTCGTCACGGCGTAGCCCTTGGCGGCGAGGCCCTCCGCTGTCGCTGCCGCGGCGTCGGCGTCGAGGTCGGCGACCACGACGGACGCGCCGGCCTCGGCGAGCCCCTCGGCGTACACCACGCCGATGCCACCGGCACCGCCCGTGATCACGGCCACTTTGCCGGTGAGGTCGAAGAGGTCTGCGACAGCCATGGGGTTGACAGGATCACGCCACCTGTGGCCAAGTCAAGTAGCTTGCTTTCTAAGCCAGATGGCTTGAACGCCGGACGAGGGGCCGAGACCATGACAGACCGAGCGGTGCCCGACGTGCACCTGCACATCGGCGACGAGAGGCGCACCAGCGGTGGTGGTGGGGTGCACCAGCACGTGTACCCGGCCACCGGCGAGGTGCAGGGCCCGGTGCCGCTCGCAGGGCCGGGCGACGTCGACGACGCGGTCGCGGCCGCACAGCTGGCCTTCGAGTCTTGGCGGGCCTGGACGCCGTGGCGCCGGCGGGACGTCCTGGTCCGGCTGGCCGAATCGCTCGACGGCGCCCGTGAGGAGCTGGCCCGGCTGTCCGTGTTGGACAACGGCATGACCTACGGCATCGCGCACTTCACCGCGTCCTCGGTCGTCGACTACGCCCGCTACTACGCCGGGTGGGCCGACAAGGTCGAGGGCCGCGTGACGACCTCGCCCGCCCACGGGCGTGAGCTGGCCTACACCGCTCCCGAGCCCTACGGCGTCGTCGGCATCATCATCACGTGGAACGGGCCGCTCGTGTCCGTTGGCATGAAGGTCCTCCCGGCGCTGGCCGCCGGCAACACGGTGGTGGTCAAGCCGTCGGAGCTGACGCCGTACGCCACGGAGCACTTCATGGGGCTGGTGCGGGAGGCCGGCATCCCGCCCGGTGTGGTCAACGTCCTGCCCGGCACCGCCGAGGCCGGCGAGGCGCTGGTCCGCCACCCCGGCGTGCAGAAGGTCAGCTTCACGGGCGGCCCCACCGCCGCGCGCCAGATACTCGCCGCCTGCGCCGAGAGCCTGAAGCCGGCCGTCCTCGAACTGGGAGGCAAGTCGGCGAGCCTCGTGTTCCCCGACGCCGACCTCGAGGCCGTCGCCTTCGTCGTCACGGCCTCGGTTCACCAGACGCTCGCCGGCCAGGGCTGCGCCCTGGCCACCCGACTCCTCGTCCACGACAGCGTCTACGACGACGTCGCGGACAAGGTCACCTCGTACGCCAGCGCCATCACGCTCGGCGACCCCTTCGACCCGGCCACCGGCATGGGCCCCGTCATCAGCCGCTCCGCCCAGGAGCGAATCCTCGCCATGATCGAACGCGCCCGCACCGACGGCAGCGGGAAGCTGCTCGTCGGCGGCGGCGTCCCCGGCGGTCCCCTGGCGGAGGGCTCCTACGTGGAACCGACCGTCTTCGGCGACGTGGACCCGGCCAGCGAGCTCGGACAGGTCGAGGTGTTCGGGCCCGTGCTGTCACTGATGCGCTTCCACGACGAGGACGAGGCCGTGCGGGTCGCGAACAGCACGCCGTACGGGCTCGCGTCGTACCTGTGGACGAACGACGTCGCCCGCATCAACCGCCTGGTCCCCCGCCTGGAGGCCGGCGGTGTCTACGTCAACGGCGCCTCGCCGGTCACCGGCTGCGAGCTGCCCTTCGGCGGCGTCGGCATCTCGGGGTTCGGGCGGGAGGGCGGCCTCGAAGGGCTGCTCGAGTTCGTGCGCACGAAGGCGGTGGCGATCGCATGACCCTGCCCCTCGACCTACGCGGCGCCGCTGCCGTCCTCACCGGCGCCGGCAGCGGCATCGGACGCGCCGCAGCGCTCTCCTTCGCCGCCCGGGGCGCACGGGTCGCGGTCAGCGACGTCGACGCCGCCCGGGCCGACGAGACCGCAGCGCTGGTCGGAGCCGCAGGCGGTGAGGCCGTCGCCGCCCGCGTCGACGTCTCGCAGCAGGGCGACCTCGAGCAGCTGCGTGACCTGTGCCTGGACCGCTTCGGCCGCCTCGACCTCGTGATGAACAACGTCGGCGTGCTGGCCATGGGCCCTCCCGAGACGCTGCCCCTCGAGGCGTGGCAACGCGTGCTCGACCTCAACCTCCTCGGCATCGCGCGGAGCAACGTCGTCTTCCTGCCCCACCTGCTCGCCCAGGGCCGGGGCCACGTCGTCAACACGTCCTCGGCGTCCGGCCTCCTGGCCTACGGCTACGACCGCCTTCCCTACGTGGCCAGCAAGCACGCCGTCGTCGGCCTGTCCGAGGCGATGGCGCTCTACCTCGCGCCGAAGGGCGTCGGGCTCACCTGCGTCTGCCCGTCGGGCGTGATCACCAACATCGTCGAGCAGATCACCGTCTACGGCGAGCCGGCCTCACCGAGAGCGCCGCAGCATCCCCTGGTGGAGCCGGCGGCCGTGGGCGAGCTCATCGCGGATGCCGTCACCGACGGCACGTGGCTCGTGGTGACCGCGCCGGAGATACACGACGAGCTGCGCGAGCGGGCCGCCGACCCGGAGGCCTACATGCAGCGCATGATCGGGGCGCAGGCATGACCAGGGTCGGGTTCGTGGGCCTCGGCAGCCAGGGCGGCCCCATCGCGCGGCGGATCGTCGACGCCGGCTTCCCCACGACGCTCTGGGCACGCCGCCCGGCCTCACTCGACCCCTTCTCGGACACACCGGCGAGCGTCGCCACGTCGCCCGCCGACCTGGGCGCGGCGAGCGACGTCCTCGGGGTCTGCGTGGTCGACGACGCCGGTGTCGAGGACGTGCTCCGCGGGCCGGACGGAGCGCTCACCGCCATGGCCGACGGCTCGGTCGTCGTGGTCCACAGCACCGTCCACCCGGCCACCTGCACCCGCCTCCAGGACGACTTCCCCCACCTCCAGGTCGTGGACGCTCCCGTGAGCGGCGGGGGCCACAAGGCGGCCGCCGGGGAACTGCTCGTCATGGTGGGCGGACCGGCCGAGGCGGTCCAGCGGTGCCGACCGGTGCTCGCCACGTTCGGTGACCCGGTCCTCCACGTCGGCCCGCTCGGCGCCGGCCAGGAGGCCAAGGTCCTCAACAACACCATCTTCACGGCCCAGCTGGCGCTGGCGACCGAGGCCTTCGAGCTGGCCGCCGCCCGGGGACTCGACCGGCAGGCGGTGGCGACGATCCTGGCCGGCGGGAGCGGTCGCAGCTACGCCGCCGATGTCGTCGCCGGCGGCGGGTTCGGCCTCGACGGCCTCGCCGCCATCGCCGGCGAGCTGCTCGCCAAGGACGTCGGCATCCTCGCCGACCGGGCGGCAACGGCCGCCCCGACCCTGCTCACCGCCGCCGACGCGGCACTCACACGCATGGGCGTCGCCCGACAGGCGCCGAGGGAGGAGCCCGAATGAGCGCCGACGACGTGTACCGCCGCGTGATGGTGGCGGAACCGCCGGCGACCCCCACGCCCCTGGACGGCCACGACAGGGACCACCTCTTCGGCACGGTCTGGAACCGGCCCGGGTTGAGCGTCCGCGACCGGCGGATCGTCACGCTCGTCTGCGTGAGCGCCGCCGTCGACGTCCCCGCCATGGACGCCCACGTCTACGCCGCCATGGCCAGCGGCGACCTCACGATCGAGCAGCTCAACGAGCTCACGCTCCACTTTGCCGTGTACTGCGGGTGGCCACGCGCCTCCCAGCTCGAGATGTCCGTGCGGGGCCAGTGGCAGAGGATGCACGAGGAGAGGGGCGAGACGGCACCGCCGTTCCCCGAGCGTCCGCTCGACGAACTGGGCCCGGCCGACCCCGGCGAGCGGATCGCCGCGGGCATCGCGTCGTTCGAGGAGGTCAACCTGATCCAGGCGCCGTCGCAGGACTCGCCCTACTTCCACGCCGGCATCCTCAACTTCGTCTTCGGCCACCTGTGGCTGCGGCCCGGGCTCACGCGGCGGGAACGGCGCCTCGTCACCGTCCCGTGCGTCGGCGTCGGCGACGCGATCGGACCGATCTGGTCCCACGTGACGTCCGCCCTCGGGTCGGGTGACATCGCCTACGACGAGATGCAAGAGCTCATCCTCCAGTTCGACGGCTACGCCGGCCGGGCCCGAGCGACCGTCCTCCGGGACGTCGCCGTCGGGTGGAAGGATGCCCAGCCGTGACAGCACCGGATGCCGTCTCGCCATCGCCGAGTGCGCAGCGCCTCGTCCTCGCCGCCGAACGGCTCTTCGCCACCCACGGCATCGACGGCGTCTCCCTGCGGCAGATCGCGGTCGAGGGCGGCTCCGCCAACAACTCCGCCGTGCACTACTACTTCAAGTCGAAGCACGGCCTGATCGCGGCGATCTTCCGCCACCGCCTCCCCCAACTCGTCAACGAACGGCGCCTACTGGCGGCCCGGTGCGACCCGAGCGACCTCCGCTCCCGGCTCGAAGCTCAATTCCTGCCGATCCTCACCATGGCCGAGGCGCCCGACAATCATTACGTCTCCTTCGTGGAGCAACTGCAGCGGCACGAGCGCGGGACGGCGGGCGACCTGCTCGACCTGCCCCCCGACGGCCAACGCTCCGTCGACGACTTCCGCCACGACCTCGGCGAGCTCCTGGCCGACCTCCCTGCGCCGCTCCGCACGATGCGGATCGCCGAAGCGCAGGCCTTCTGCATCCACGCCGCCGCGGACCGCGAGCGGGCGGTCGCCACGGGGGCCGCCGCGCTGCCGTTCGCCCTGTTCGCCAACTCGCTGCTCGACGGGATCGCCGGGTTCCTATCGGCGCCCGCCTCCGCGGCGACCCAGCGCCGGCTGGACCGGGCCGGAGACCTCGACGAGCCCCACCTGCGCCTGCTGTGACCACCCACGGAGGTGGAACAGGTGAAGTCGCAGCGACGCGGAACGAGGATTGCCATGGACGCCGCCGAACTCGACGACTTCCTCGCCGCGTCAGGCTGGGACTTCCGCAAGCTCGTGACCCCACCCGGATAGCGTTGCTGGAACGGCCGTTCAGCCTTCCCTGCGGCCACTGGACAACGAGGAGCCGGATGGCCGAGCGGCGTCGTCCGCGGGCGGCGACCGAGGAGAAGCGTCGGCGACTCCTCGACGCAACCGAGGAGATCATGCTGAAGGACGGCTACGCCGCCGTCAGCTCCCGCAGTGTCGCCGCCGCGGTCGGCATCCAGGCCCCGCTCGTCCACTACCACTTCCCGACGCTCGACGACCTGTTCGTCGCCGTGCTGCAACGCCGGGCCAGCCGCAACGTCGAGCGCATGGCCGAGGCGCTGGCGTCGCCCGAGCCGCTCCGGGCCTGGTGGGCGCTCGCGTCCGACCCGCGGGGTACGGCGCTGTTCGTGGAGCTGCTGGCAGCGGCCAACCACCGGCCAGCTCTCAAGGCCGAGGTCGGCGCCATCGCCCGCGAGGTCCGCCACATGCAGATGACAGCGCTCGACACCCTGCTCGGTGAGTACGGCATCGATCCCGAGGTGTTCCCGCCGCCGCTGGTGGCCGCCGCCGTCCAGGGCCTGGCCTTCAGTGCGGTCCAGGACAGCGTGGCCGGCTACGACACCGCCCCCGACGACGCCATCGCCGCGATGGGCCGCCTCGTCGACCGCCTCGAGGCCCGCCGCGCCGGCAACCGCCACTGACCGGCGGCCGGATGCCGGGGCCGGGACAGCAAGCACCGCCGGTCGTCGTCGAACGGACGGCGCGCCTCGGGTCAGCGTCGGTCGAAGGCGAGGTCGAAACGGCGCACGGCGCCGGCGAACACGTTGGGCTCGATGTCCGGTGGCGTCACGACGTGCAGGTTCGTCCACCGGCGGGTGAGGGCGCCGAACAGCAGGCGCAGCTCGGTACGGGCGAGGTTCGCCCCCAGGCAGAAGTGCGTCCCCTGGCCGAACGCCAGGTGCGGGTTGGGGTCGCGGCGGATGTCGAACCGGAACGGCTCGTCGAAGACCGCCTCGTCCCGGTTGGCCGACGGGTAGGCCAACATCACCCGGTCGCTCGCCCGCACGGGCTGGTCGCCGATGTGGTCGTCGCTCAGCACCCGCCGGAACATGTTGTTGAGCGGCGTGACCCAACGGATCACCTCCTCGACCAGCCCAGGGACCAGGGACGGGTCGGCAGCGGCCGCCTCCCACTGGTCGGGGTGCTCGGCCAGGACGGCCAGGCCCCGGGCGATGGCGGTGCGGGTGGTCTCGGCTCCGCCGGCGATGAACAGCCCGGTCTCGTGCATCATCGTCAACGGGCCCATGTCGGCGCCCGCCCAGGTCGAGATCAGGTCGTCGGCAGGGCAGCCCTTCCGCTCGACGGCGGTCGCCTGCAACAGCTCGTTGAACTCGACGATCGCGCCCATCATCCCCATGACGGCGTCGTTGTCGAAGGTGATGGCATCGGTGCGCATCAGCCTCTCCGACCAGGACTTCACGTCCTCCCACCGGTCCTCCGGGAAGCCGAGCAACACGGCGGTGAGGCGGGACGGCAGCTGTGCGGCGAGGTCGTGCACCACCTCGACCCGGCCCCGATCGTCGACGGTGTCGAGCAGCTCGTCGATCCGGAACCGGAGGAACGCCTCCTCACGCTGGACCGCCCGCGGCGTGAACCGCCGGCTCACGAGCCGGCGCTGCTCGAGGTGCTCCGGGTCGTCCAGGGCGATCATGTTCGACTCCTCCATGGCGAGGTTCACCCGGTACGAGCCGCGAGACGAGAAGACCTGGCTCCGGCGCTCGACGTCCACGACGTCGGCGTGCCGCGTCACGACCCAGCAGCCGTTCGCGTCGCGGTAGACGCTGGCCTCCCGGCGGGCCCACGTGAAAAACTCGTGCACACGGTCGAGATCGACCCACCACGCCGGCTCGAGCAGGTCGGCCGGAGGAGCCTCGGCAGCAGCCATGGCCGGAACGTATCCGGCCCCGCGAGGCACTGGCGGCCCGACCTGCGTGGTCGCGTGCTCAGGTGCGCAGCAGCACCCCAAGGAACAGGATCCCCAGCGCGCCGATCGCCGCAGCCGCGCCACCCGCGGCCAGGACCGCCTTCGAGCTCCAGGCCCTCGACGGCACGCCGATGTTGCTGGGAGGTGGAAGTCTTAGGTCGGCGATGCAGGCGCGTCCCGGCTATTCGCTCTTTAGCTACTGTGCTAAACAGCGACCATGGGCGACGACGTTGACGAAGTCGAGACGGGCGTGTTCCGGGCGCTTGCCGACCCGACCCGGCGACAGATCCTTCGTGACCTGCGTTCCGGTGAGCTGGCGGCAGGCGAGATCGCGGGACGGTTCCCCCTGAGCGGCCCGTCGGTCTCGCGCCACCTGGGCGTGCTGAAGGGTGCCGGCCTCGTGCGTGAGCGCCGGTCGGCCAACCGCATCTACTACTCGCTCGTCGAGGATCGCCTGGCGCTCTGCGTCGGTGACTTCCTGTCGAGCGTGTGCCCTGACCAACTGGTGATGCGCCGGCGTCGCGCCCGTGACGAGGCCGGGCGTGCCACCGACGAGGAGCGTTCGTCATGATGCCGTCCCGACTCGATGCGCTCGTCGAGCGCCGTCTGCTCGTCAACTACCGGGTCGACCCGGACGTCGCCGCACGGCTCGTACCGACGCCGTTCCGGCCGCAGCTCGTGCGCGGTTGGGCGGTGGCCGGCGTGTGCCTGATCCGGCTCGGGCGGTTGCGCCCGCCGGGCCTGCCCGGCGTGGTGGGCTTGCGCAGCGAGAACGCCGCTCACCGTTTCGCCGTCGAGTGGGACGGCGAGCGGGACGGCCACACGACCGGCGTCTACATACCGCGGCGCGACACCGCGACGTGGCTGAACGCCACCGCCGGCGGGCGCCTCTTCCCGGGCGAGCACCATCGGGCCCGTTTCACGGTCGACGAGCGCGGGTCCCGGCTGCGGGTCGCCTTCACGAGCGCCGACGGCACGGCGGTCGACGTGGCGGTCATGGTCGGCGACGAGCCGGAGCTCGGGCCCAGCGCGCTGTTCGCCGACCTGGCGGACGCCTCGGCGTTCTTCGAGGGCAGCCCGCAGGGATGGTCCGCCAGGAACCGGGCCGACCGCTACGACGGCGTGGCACTGCGGACCGACGCCTGGCAGGTCACGGCGGTCCGCGTCGAGTCGGTGCGCTCGACGTACTTCGACGACCCCGACCGCTTCCCGCCGGGCTCCGCGGTGCTCGACGCCGCACTGCTCATGCGCGACGTACCGGTCCGTTGGCAGGCTCTCGCGCCGGTCGCGGCCCTCCGCCCCGATGACGGAGCCACCCGTCATGAGCCGCAACGGCACACCCTCCACCACGCCGACTGAGAAGGCGCCGCCGACGAGCTCGTCTTCACCTGCGCCGACGGCCGCATGATCCGGCCCGACCAGGGCCGGTCCGCTGCACCGGCAACACCGCCCTGAGGCTGGTAAAGCTCGTGCTGATCGAGGAGGCCCGATGATCCCCACCGCCACATTCGGCCGCACCGGCCACGACAGCAGCCGCGTGATCTTCGGCGCCGCGGCGCTCGGCTCGATGCGCCAGGAGCGCGCCGACGAACTGCTCCCGGTGCTGCTGCGCCACGGCGTCAACCACGTGGACACGGCGCCGAGCTACGGCGACTCCGAGCTGCGCCTCGCCCCGTGGATGGCCGAGCACCGCGACCGCTTCTTCCTCGCCACCAAGACCGACGAACGTACCGGGGACGGCGCTCGCGCCCAGCTGGAGCGCTCGCTGGCGCGCCTGGGCGTCGACGCCGTCGACCTCATCCAGCTCCACAACCTGGTCGAGGAGGACGAGTGGGACATCGCCCACGGCCCGGGCGGCGCGGTGGCGGCCCTGGCCCAAGCCCGCGCGGAGGGCCTCGTCCGCTTCGTCGGCGTGACCGGCCACGGCACCCGCATCGCTCGCATGCACCTCCGAAGCCTGGAGCGCTTCCCCTTCGACTCGGTGCTCCTGCCGGTCAGCTACGTGGCGCTGCGGTCCGACGCCTACCGGGCCGATGTCGAGGCGCTGCTCGGCGTGTGCGCCGAGCGGGACGTGGCCGTCCAGACCATCAAGGCGGTGGCCCGGCGCCGCTGGCCGGACGACGCGGAGGGCCGCCGGTTCAGCTGGTACGAGCCGCTGCGCGCCCCGGCGCCGCTGGCCCGGGCGGTCCGGTGGGTGCTGGCCCGGGACCGGCTATTCCTCAACACCACCAGCGACGCCACGCTGCTGCCGGCGGTCCTGGCCGCCGCGGAGGAGGCGCTGGCGGGCGGCCCCGTCTCCGCCGAGGCGCCCGGCGACGACGAGATGCGGGCCGACGTCGAGTCCCTCGCCATCGAACCCCTCTTCGACGGCTCCGCCCTCGAACGCATCTGACCGTGGGCATCGAGGGCCGGGCCCGACGGTGACGTAGTCGTACACTGCCACCTCCCCGGTTTGTCGATCGTCATCCCAGTGTCGGATCGACCCCCCGACGGTGTCCCGTCGTCGCCTGCACGATCCTCGCCGTTCCCTGCATATCCGGCCGCTGAGCCCTAGGCCAGCCGGCGGTACTCGGGCGGTGGGACGGCGTAGGCGGTGCGGAAGGCGCGGCTGAAGTGGGCCGGGTTCGTGAGGCCCACCGGCTGGCGATCGCGCGGTCGCCTGGAGGGCTCGGTGAGGTCGTGGCAGCAGCGTTCCAGGCAGCGCCGGCGGACTCAGCCGGCCACGGTGGACTGCGCGGCCGTCGCGGTCCTGCGCGTGGACGTCGGGATGCGCCTCGGCCCAGTCATGGCCCACGAACACCCTCGCCATTAGGGCCTGTCATGCAAGTCGTGGCGCACGCCGCTCCGGCCGGGTTCGCACACCGGACTCACAGGACAGGCCTAGTCGCGGACCAGTTGCTTGAACGCGGGTTCGTCGCGGATCGGATCCAGGTCGGAGTCGTCCTTTGCGGAAGCGCGAAACTCCTCTGACATCTCGATGGCGTGCCTGAGGTGGTCGAGCGCGTCACTCGTCCGGCCGGAGAGACTCTCGCAGCAGGCGAGGTTGAAGAACAACATGGGGTACTGCGGAGCGGCTGTGACCACGTCGCTCAGCCGGTCGGCGACCTCGGCATACTCTCCCGCCTGATAGAGGGGGGCGAGCGGAGCCCAGAGTTCCCAGCCGCGGGCCTCGTACGCCTTTCCCGGCGTGCCTTCCAACAGGACGATGGTCGTCCCTTCCTCCCTGGCGGAGGCCGTTCGCTTGGTGCCGGGAGGGGCGAAAACGAGAGTTCCGGCCGGCGCGTCGACTCGGTTGCCGTCGAGCTCGAAAACCGCGTGGCCGCGCAGCACGAGAAAGAGCTCCTCGTCAGCGGTGGGGTCGTCCTCGTCGTGTTCGTTGATGACGAGGTCGCCCGCGGCACGGGCGGTCCAAGCAGTCACTCCGAACGCCGTGATGCCCAGGTGGTGCCGGATCGGCCGATAGTGACACCCTGCGTCCGTGAATTCCTCGATCTCGTCCAGATGTGCAACCGCGTAACCAGCCATGGCCGTTCAGTCTGACCGACAGACGCCGCGACGAGCGGGATAGATGCTCTCATCCGAGCAGGCTGTCGCAGTTGGCGATCCCAGCCCCGCAGCCTCGTGAGGCGGTGGAACCCGCAGTCGAGTTCCGAAGGTTGGGCCGGGCCGAGCTGTCACGCGTCGTCGAGATCGACCGTAGGGAACGCATCGTCGTGCTCTACGACCAGCACGGCACCCAACTCGTCGCGCGGCACGGCAACTGGAGCGCGTCGGCCTGGGGCCCGGACGGTCACGGCGAACACTCCGTCGAGGCCCAGGTGCACACGCTCGAGCACTATGTCGACAACGGCGGGATGGCGCTCGGTGCGTTGGCCAGCGGACGGCTGGTTGGCATCGGTGTCGTCGTGCCACACCGTCGGCCCGGGATCGCGCAGCTGGCATTCCTCCACGTCAGCGCACCGTTGCGTGCGACGGGTATCGGCAGCCGTCTGTCCGAGCAGCTCGAGCAGATGGCCCGCACGGCCGGCGACTCCGACCTGGTCGTCTCGGCGACGCCATCCGAGAACACCGTGCGGTTCTACCTCGGTCGCGGCTTCCGGCCCATGGCGGAACCGTTGGCCGAGCTGTTCGCACTCGAGCCCGAGGACGTGCACATGCGCAAGGTGCTTTGAGCGCCTCGTCACCTCGGCGCGCACGAGCAGCGGCTGCACCCCCACTGCGGCGACGTGCCGCCCGCCGAGTTCGAAACGGCGTTCTACGCTGCCTACGGGCGTCTTCACGACCGGCGGAGCGTCGTCCTCACTTCCAGGGGGAGCGCTCCCGACCCTGGGAGAAGTCGCGGAACTGCACGGAGACGTTGTCGGTCGACGACGGCCAGTTCGGCACGTTGAGCACCGCAGGGTCACTGCCATCGCGTGGCACCTCGGTGACGGCGATGGTTCCGGAGCCGCCGGGCGACGCCGGGATGGCGACGTCCACCGCGGTGAGGAAGGAGAGGAGGTTGAACGGGGACAGTTCGCCCTTCCCGAGATCCGTCACCCCGTCGAGGCTGTCGTCCTGGACGAAGACCGCCAGGCTGACCCCCGCTCGGGGACTAGTGGTGGGCAGCACGATGTCGGTGCCGTCGACGAGGAGCCGATCGCTGCCGGCGCCCTGGTCGCCCCACCACTCGCGCATGCGAAGCACGACGAGGTTGGTGGTCTTCTCGCTGTCCGGGGTGATCGCGTCGAGCGGTCCATCGGGAAGGGCCGTGTTGAGGCGGACGAAGTGGTCGCTGCGCAGGAACGGCTCCGAGTAGAAGTGGTGCGTGCCTTCGCCGGGGCGCACGATCGTCAGCTCGAGGTGCCAGCGGCTGTTCACCCGCACGGGGCCCCACTCGCCCGTCTCGTCGATGGCGAAGCTCGCACGGGGCTGCGAGCCGATGCGGTGGCCGGTGTCGGGATCGACCCGCCAGACCTGCACCGTCGAGCCGGCGTAGCCGAGGTTCTCGGGGAACAGCACCGCCCGACCGGCGATGGTCACCCCACCTGGAGGTTCGGGCACGACGTCCGTGGTGGCGGGCGGGCGCCCGGTGAGGAACTCGAACATGACGGCGAACGCCTCGGCCGACGTCGCCACCTCGGTGTGGGACTTGGAGCCGAAGTAGAAGTTGTCCTCCGGGTCCGGACCGATCTGGGCGTTCATGTCGCCCCGCCGGTTGAAGCCGCTGCCGGCGGTGTTCCACTCGCCCCAGATGCCGATGGTGGGCACGCCCCCGGGCAGTTCCTCGGGCGACCGGCCGTCGATGTTCACGTACCTGGCCACCTTGGCGCTGCCGTCGACGCCGCCCTCGCCGGCGAGGTAGGAGGTCCACACACTGGTCCCGCGGGAGTGACCGATCGCGTACACCTGCTCGGCGCCGGTTTCGGCAAGGACGCCGTCGACATATGCATCGAGGTCGTCTAGCGGGTTGGTGGGCTGGTTCGTGTCGTACTCGAACGCGTACAG
>Ga0126307_10002448_pt1 | contig 12526 bp, 12 predicted proteins | sample Plot28_FD_89955 | JGI IMG/M metagenome (GOLD analysis project Ga0126307, IMG submission 89955) | Serpentine soil microbial communities from UC McLaughlin Reserve, CA, USA - Plot28 | ecosystem: Environmental > Terrestrial > Soil > Grasslands | place: USA: UC McLaughlin Reserve, Lake County...
CCCCGCCGGCGCGCCCCACAAGTTCGTGAGCGGCGAGGGCTTCCGGCTGATCAGCATCAACCCCTCCGACCACATGATTCAGGAGGACCTGTAGGTCCAGCGGCCGCCCACCATCGTCGCCTCTACGCGCAGCGAGTGGAGCTCGGCCGGTGGGCAGGTCAGCGGGTCGCGGTTCAGGATCACGAGGTCGGCCAGCTTGCCTGGGCGCAGGCTGCCGCGGCGGCCTTCGGCGTGCTCCAGCCAAGCCGGCGTGACGCAGGTCGCGTGGAGCGCCTCTTCGATGGTCACGGCCTGCTCCGGGCGCCAGGCGGGGCGCTCGTCCTGCGTTCGCAGCACGCCCGCCGCGATCCCGGCCAGCGGGTCCAGTTCCTCGACCGGCGCGTCGGAGCCATTCGCGAGGACGGTGCCGGTGTCCAGCAGCGAGCGGTACGCGTATGCGCCCTGCCTGCCCTCCCACAGCCGCTCAGCCAGGTCGCGGTCGGACGGAGCATGGCTGAACTGCACGGAAGCGGTCACGCCGAGCTCGGCGAAGCGCGCCAGGTCGGCATCGTCCAGCAGCTGCGCGTGCTCGATCCGCTGGCGCAGCCCGCGCGGCTCCCAGACGTCGCGCGTGGCCTCGAACGCGTCCAGCGCGGCGCGGTTCGCGCCGTCACCGATGGCGTGCACCGCGACCGGCCAGCCCGCCTCCGCGCCGCGGCGCACCACGTCCTCCAGCACCTCGCGCGAGCTGATTTCGACGCCAGAGCCGTCCAGCAGGCGCGCCGTGGCCGAGCCGAGCGTGCCGTCCATGAAGCCCTTGAGGTAGCCGAGCCGCAGCATGTCGTTGCCGAAGCCGGAGCGCAGGCCGAGCGCGCGGAGCTCGTCGACGCGGTCCCAGGGAAACGACTGCCACACCCTCACGTCGAGCTCGCCCGCCTCCAGCAGGCGCTCGAAGACCTCGAACGCGCCGAGCCAGCCGTCCTTGTCGTGGATAGCCACGACACCGCGCGACGCCGCCACCCGCATGCCCTCGCGCGAGGCGTCGATCATCTCGTCGACGGTCGGGCGCACATAGCGGTCCCGGAAGCTCCACGCCGCGTCCTCGCGCAAGATGCCGCTGGGCTCGACGACTCCGCCGGCGACATCGAGCGGCGCGTCGGCCCGCGACAGTGCCGCGCTGTTCACCCAGAGCGAGTGGTAGTCCTTGGACATCAGCGCGACCGGCACGTCGGGGATCGCGCGGTCGAGCGCCTCGCGGGTGGGCGGCTCGGCCCAGTCGCCCTCGCGCCAGCCGAGGCCGCGCAACCAGCCGCCCTCCGGCACGCGCGGGAGCGCAGCGACCACGCGGTCCAGCGCCTCCTCGAGCGAGCGCGCCCCGTCGAGCCGCGCCTGGCGCAGCCCGAGCGACCAGGTTGGGAAGTGCACGTGCGAGTCGGTGAACCCAGGTATGACGCACCGCTCGCCGAGCTCGACCACCCCCGCGCCCGCCTGCTCGTCGTCCACCACCCATGGGCCTCGAACGGCCAGCTGCCCCACGGTGCGGGCAGCCCGGTCGAGCGTTCGGATCGTCCCGCCGGTAAGCAGCACCGGCGGAAATTTACGCGCGCGTGCGAGCGGCCGTGCGCGGATTCACGAGCGGCTTCACCGTCGCCTCGATCTGCGGTCGCAGCTCCTCGAGGCGCGGCGGGATCGAGAGCTTCTCGCCGAGCGTCTCCAGCGGCTCGTCGACCGTGAATCCGGGGCTGGGGGTGGCCAGCTCGAACAGCACCCCGCTGGGCTCGCGGAAGTAGATCGACTTGAAGTAGTGGCGGTCGATCACCTGCGTCGGGCGCGCGCCGTGCTCGGCAACGTGCTGCTGCCACGCCACGTGGTCCTCGTCGGCCGAGTTCCAGGCCACGTGGTGGACGGTGCCGGCGCCCTGGATCCCGCGCTCGGCGGGCGGATCGTCGTAGAAGTAGAGGCCGCCGCGCGCGTCGCCGCGCGCCTCCCAGGCGTCGCCGCTGCGCTCGAAGCCGAGGCCCCGCTCCAGCAGCTCGCGGCTGCGCTTCGGGTCGGACGAGTAGGCGCGGACCGCGTGGAAGCCCTGGAGCGCGTGCTCGGCGGGCACCTCCGGGTGCTCGGCGATCAGCGGCTCGTCGGAGACGTCCGCGAAGCGCAGCTGATGCTCCAGGCCCTCCGGGTCCGCGAACCGGACCGACTCGCCCTCACGCGTGGAGTCGATGCCGTTCGCGGCGAGCCGCTCGCTCCAGAAGTCGAGCGCGGCGGGAGAGTCGACGCGCCAGACGACGCGATGGACCATTCCCTCGCCGGCGCGGCCCGGCGCGGCGCCCGGGTACTCGAAGAAGGTCAGGTCGAGACCCGGCTTGGCGTGCTCGTCGCCGTAAAACAGGTGGTAGACGGTCGGGTCGTCCTGGTTCACGGACTTCTTCACCAGCCGCAGGCCCATGACCCCGGCGTAGAAGTCCACGTTGCGCTGTGCGTCGCCGGTGATCGCGGTGATGTGATGAATGCCGTTGAGCTTCATGTCGATTACTCGTCTCCTCGAGGGCGGCCGGGGAAGATGATTGCACGCGCAACTATATCACGTATCACGTCGTGTGCGAGCGCGGATGAGGACAGTCCCGGCTGCCCCTCGCCGTTCACGGGCGCGGGCCGCGCGCCTTCGGCCCTGTGTGAAGCTCGTGCTTCACGAGCTCGTGCGCGCGCTCGGCCCAGTCGCAGAGGATCGGCAGCGTGTCGCGCGGGTCGATGATCTCCTCGACGCTGAAGCGCTCCGCGGTGCGGAACGGCGAGGTGACGGCCTCGAGCCGTGCGGCGATCTCGCCGCGCAGGGCGGCTGGGTCCTCGGCCGCCTCGAGCTCACGCCGATAGGCGGCCTCGAGCCCGCCCGCCATCGGCAGGGAGCCCCAGTTGCCGGACGGCCAGGCAAAGCGCAGGTTGAGCCGCGACCCGTCACCGTGCCCCGCGCCCGCCACGCCGTACACCTTGCGGACCAGGATCGACACCCACGGCACGCTGGCCTGGACCACCGCGAAGAGCCCGCGCGAGCCGCGCCGGATGGTGCCGGCGTGCTCGGCCGCGGTGCCGATCACGAAACCCGGCACGTCGACGAAGTTCACGACCGGCAGATGGAACTGGTCGCAGATGTCCACGAAGCGGGCCGTCTTCTCTGCGGCGTCGGCGGTGACGCCGCCGCCGTAGTGCTCGGGGTCGGACGCGAGTACCCCCACCGGCCTGCCGGCGAGGCGCGCGAGGCACGTGATCGTCGGGCGCCCGAACGCCGCGCCGAGCTCGAAGACCGAGCCATGGTCGAGCACCGCCTCGAGCACGGGCCGCATCTTGTAAGGCTGCCGCTGGTCGCGCGGCACGATCGAGAGGAGCTCCTCCGCGCGGCGGTCGGGCGGGTCGGCGCCGTCGGCAAGCGCCGGCGCCTCCCACACGTTGTCCGGCAGGTAGGCGAGGAAGCGCTTGATCTGGTCGAGTGCGTCATCCTCGTCGGTCGCCACGTTGTCGACCGCCCCGGCGCGGGTCTGCATCCGCGCTCCCCCGAGCTGCTCCTTGTCGGGCGTCTCGCCCATGGCTGCCATCGCAACGACGGGCGGGCCCGCCACGAACAGCTGCGCCGTGCCCTTCACGATCACGGAGAAGTGCGAGTAGACGACCCGGGCCGCCGAGCCCCGCGACCGGCCCCAGCGCGGCCGCCGCGACCGGAACGATGGCGAGGTTCTTCACGACCAAGTCGAAGCCCGGCAGCGGCGGCACGTACGAGAAGCCCATCTGCTCGAGCGTCTTGACGCTCCCGCCCCCGCCGGTGCCGTCCACGAGCCGGACCAGCGGAAGCCGGAGCTCGTGGGCCATGCGCGCGGCGTAGACGGCCTTCTCCCAGATCGCCGCGTCGGCCGCGCCGCCGCGGACGGTGAAGTCGTCGGCCTGGACCACCGCGCGGCGTCCGTGAAGGCGGCCCTGGCCGACGATGGTGTTGGCGGGGAGGAAGCCGGTCAGCTCGCCGTCCTCGTCGTAGCTGCCGCGGCCGGCGAGCGCGCCCGTCTCGTGGAACGTGCCGTCGTCGAACAGCCGCTCGATGCGCTCGCGAACCGTCAGCCGGCCCGATGCATGCTGGCGCGCGACCCGCTCTTCGCCGCCCATGCGCCGGGCGAGCTCCTCGCGCCGGCGCAGCTCCTCGAGCTCGGGCTCCCAGGACACCCACGCAGCCTAAAGGGGTCAGACCCCCCGGGGTCCCACGCACTCAAGGGGTCAGGCCCCTTGAGTCAAGCGCGCTTGGTGTCGCGCCCGCTAGCCGAGGAACGCTTCGCGTGCCGCCTTCGCGCGCAGCGCCTCGAGCGTCGCGCGCTGCTCCTCGACCCGGTCGCGGAGCCGCTCCAGCAGCGCGGCGTCGAGGCGCGGCTCGCTCGGAGCCAGCTCGAGCAGGGCGATCCACAGGCCCTTCTTGCCCGTGATCCCGCTCAGGAGTCCCTCCAGCTCCACCACGCGGCTCAGCGGGGAGTAGCCGGTCAGCTGCCCGTTCAGCTTGAGCCGCCCGACCTTCTCGAGACCCCACGCGGCGATGTTCTTCAACCGGTCGCCTGCGAACCCCAGGTCCTCGATGATCCCCTGGAGGTGCCGCTTGTCGGCGGCGATCTCGTCCGCGACCTTGGCCAGCGGCGGCCCGTACTCGGTGCCCTCGTTGGCTCCGCGTGTACGGCGCGCCAGCTCGAGGCCCGCGGTTGAGGCGGCCAGGTGGTCTTGCAGATAGATGCGGAGCTGTTTCTCGTTCATCGTTCGGCGACCGTACCCAGCTTGAGCCGACATAGGCTCCCTGGGATGGCCGAAGGCCGCAGCGAGCTCGAGCGCGCCCTCGCGGACGCGGGTGGGGTGGATGCGCCGCGCGAGTGGTCCGCACGGCTCCGGAACCTGCTCGACGCCGAGCTGCGTCGCGGCTTCGTGGAGCTGAGCGAGTCGCGCACGGGTTACGGCATTCCGATTGCGGTGGCGGTCGCCGCGAACCAGGGCGAGGTCGTGGCCGCGCTGCCGATCTCGCCTGAGCTTCGGGCCGACGCGGGCGCGGTCGGCGAGCGCTCGGGCGCGCTGGCGGCCGCGGCGGTGGAGCACGTCGTGGAGGGGGCTTCACCGGGGCCGCCGCGCTCGAGCGAGGACCTGTCGCTGCGGCTCGGCGAGCTCAACGGGATGCTGGCGCTCTCGTATCCGGCCGCCGAGCCCGCCGACGCGGCAGAGTACGCGCACGAGGCGCTGGCCGCCGCGTTCGACGACAGGCGGATCGACCGCCTGCGTGCGCAGGCTCATCTGCTGCCCGGCCACGTCGTCGGCGACGTCACCGACCTGCGCCCGCCGATCGGCGCCACCCACCCGCTGCGAGTGGCCGAGGCCGTGACGAGATTGGGCGGCTCACCCCTCGACGAGGCGACGGTCGAGGTGCTCGAGCAGCAGCTGCTCGACCTGCTGGAGCCCGCCGGCGCCGTCTCCCGCGCCCACGAGGACCCCGATCCGGTCCGGCGCGTCGCGCGCCGCATCCTGCAACGCCTGGACGGCATGGGCAAATGGGGCAGCTACCACACGGCCTTCGACCACCTGGCGCGCGGCTTCGCCGGGAACGAGCGCGCTCTGGCCTATGAGGTCGGCGAGGCCCTGCTGGCAGCCGGCCTACTCGAGCAGAAGCCGAGCGTCGGCCAGCGCCACATCTACCTGAGCCCTCGTCGAAGCGGCGACATCCGCCGCCTTGTCGACGAGGGCGAGCTGCCGGCGGGGCTCGTGCTGCCGCCTAAGTTGGGCTGACTCGCAGCCCGCCATCCGGGTCCACGCTCAGCGCGCGGCGGCCCGACACGAGCTCCTTCAGCTCGTCGCCCACCAGCTCGCGGCGCCAGCCGTTCGCCACCCGGATCTGGTCGCCGTTCTCGCCGCGGCGGAGTGAACTCACGAGGGCGGATAGCTCGGCCTGGGTCGCGATCAGCTCCACCGCCACGCCCGACTCCATCGAGCGGTGGCGCACCAGCGCCTGCGCGAGCGAGACGAGCGGCGCGTCGGCGGGCTCGCGCATTGGGGGCTCCGCGGGCGACGGGGGAGGCCTGCGGCGCCGCCCGCGCTCGATCGCCGCGAGCAGCGCGTCCGCGCGCCGGTGCAGGGTCTGGGGTGGCAGGCCGCGGGTCTGCTCGAGGCCGTGCTTGTCGCGCGGCGCCCGGCGGGCCAGCTCGACCAGCGCTTGATCGGGCAGCACCGAGCCGGGCGCTCGGTCGGCGGCGCGGGCCTCCTCCTCGCGCCACTCGGCGAGCTCGAAGGCCGCGCCGCGGGCCGACTCGCTCAGGCGCCCGAGCCGGGGCAGCCGCTCGTAGGAGCGCTGCGCGTCGCGCTCGTCCGTCACCTCCTCGAGCGAGCGCGACTCCTCGCGCGCCCACTCGAGGCGCCCGCGCTCCTCGAGGCGCCGCTCCAGCTCCTCGCCGAGCGCGAGCAATAGGCGCGCGTCGTCCGCGGCGTACTCGAGTTGCTGGGCCGTCAGCGGGCGCTTGTCCCAGCGCGTGAAGCCCTCGCTCCCCTTGAGCTTGACCTGCAGCACCTTCCGGACGAGCGACTCATAGCCCTCCTGGTTCCCGAACCCGAGGAACCCGGCGGCGAGCTGGGTGTCGAAGATGTTGCGGACCTCGGTCTCGAACGTGCGCCGCATGATCGCCACGTCCTGCCGCCCCGCGTGCATCACGACCTCGACGCCCGGGTCGGCGAGCACGCGCGCCAGCGGCGAGAAGTCCGGGTCGCCCTCGAGCGGGTCGAGCACCTCGGTGCGTACGCCGCCGTTCGCCCCGCGATCGGGCACGGCCACCTGGATGAGGCAGAGCAGCGCCTGGTAGCGGCGTTCGGACACGAACTCCGTGTCGACTGCAATGCGCCCTCCGGCGGCGGCGCGGTCCGCTAGCTCTTCGATCACCCGGGGCGTGACCCTAGCGCGGCCGCCATACTCGTACGGGTGGTGCTGTCCGCTTTCTTGGCCGGCGTGGTCGCCGCCGCGGCGGCGGCCGGTCCGGCCCCCGCGCAGGGATCCGCCTGGGAGATGATCGGGCGCTCCGAGCAGGGGCAACCGATACGCGCGATGCGCATCGGCAGCCCTCGCGCGCGCGTGAAGGTGCTGGTCGTCGGAACGGTCCACGGAAACGAGCAGGCCGGCCGCGCCGTCGTGGCCCGTCTCCGCCGCGCGCGCCCGCCGCGCGGCACCGCGGTCTGGCTCGTGGATGACGCGAACCCCGACGGCACCGCGGCCAACGCCCGCCACAACGCTCGCGGCGTCGACCTGAACCGCAACTTCCCGTACCGCTGGCAGCCTCAGGACGGCGTATACGAGTCAGGCTCCGGACCGGCGTCCGAGGCGGAGACGCAGACGATGCAGCGCTTCATCGAGCGCGAGCGGCCGCGCGTGACGCTCTGGTACCACCAGGCGCTCCGGATGGTGGTGAAGAGCACCGGCGACCCGCAGCTGGAGCGCCTCTACTCCGCGCGGAGCGGCCTGCCGCGCAGGACCCTGCCGCGCTACCACGGCACGGCCGTCTCCTGGCAGAACCACACCTTCGCCGGCGACAGCGCCTTCGTGGTCGAACTGCCGGGCGGCGCGCTGCCGCCCGCCGGTGTGAGGAGGCACGCGACCGCGGTACTCGCGCTCGCGCGGGCGATCGCCCCGCCGCGCGAGCTGTGGAAGCCGATCCCATTCGGCGCGAAGCGCAAGGCCGACATGACCGCCTACGCGCAGCGCCACTACGGCATCGACGACTATCGGCTGCGCGATCCCAAGGTCATCGTCGAGCACTACACCGCCACATCCAGCTTCGTGCCCGTGTTCGGCTACTTCTCCCGCAATGAGCCCGACCCGGAGCTGCACGAGCTGCCGGGAGTCTGCTCGCACTACGTGATCGATCGCGACGGCGCGATCTACCGGCTGGTGCCGACGTCGATCATGTGCCGCCACACGGTCGGCCTGAACTGGACCGCGATCGGAATCGAGCACGTCGGCCAAAGCGACGCTCAGGTGATGGGCAACCGCCGCCAGCGCACCGCGTCGCTGCGGCTCACGCGCGCGCTGCAGGGCCGCTACGGGATCGCCACGCGCAACGTCATCGGGCATAACGAGAACCGCGAGAGCCCCTTCCACCGCGAGCGCGTGGCCCGGCTCCGAACGCAGACCCACGCCGACTTCCCGAAGGCCGTGATGGACCGCTACCGCCGCCGGCTAGAGCGCCTTCCGGCACCCGCGAGCCTGCGGTAGGTTGCAGACGTGGAGAGACGGCAGATCGCAGCCGCCGTGCTGGCCGCGTTTGGCGGGGTATTCGCGGCCCTCAACTTGGACCAGGTCGACGTCAACTGGATCTTCGGGACCTGGGAGACGCCGCTGATCGTCGTGATCGCGCTCTCGATGGTGATCGGCGCGGCCCTAGGGCTGCTCGTAAGCCGGCGGCGGGGCGACCGGCGCCGCGACTAGGCCAGCGAGAGGCCGGCGGCTACAGCGAACCCGAGCGTGGTCACGAGACCCGTCGTCCTCCCCGCCTGCTCGGTCGCCTCGGGGATCATCGAGTCCACGAGCATCACGATCAGCGCGCCGGCCGCGAAGCCGTTGATGCCCGCCTGTAGCTCGCCCGAGGTGATGTCGGCGACCGCGTAGCCCACCACAGTCGCGGCCGCGCAGAAGGCTGCGATCCAGAGCCAGTTGAGGGTCACCTGGCGAGGGCCGTGCATCTGCCTGCGCATGTCGGTGGCGCCGCCGATCGCCTCGGGCAGGTTCGACACGAAGATCGCGGCGAGCAGCCCCGCGCTGACGGGCTCGCCCCCGGCTAGCCCGATGCCGAGCACCATCTGCTCGGGTATGCCGTCGAGGAACGCGCCCAGCGCCAGCGCGCCGCCGCCGCCCATCGACGCGACCCGGCCCGCGGCGACGAAGTAGGTCATTGCGCCCACCCCCAGGCCGATCGCCACCGGCAAGGCGCCCGCAAGCCGCACGCCCTCCCCGAAGAGCTCGAAGCTCACGGCGCTGATCAGCGCGCCGGCCCCGAAGCCGAGCACGAGGCCGACGAGCGGGCGCGGCCACGACCGCACCAACCCGATCAGCGCGCCGATGACGAGCGAGGACGCGGCCAGCGCACCCCAGCCGATCGCGGCGCCCATCGTCTACGCGCGCCTGCGCGCGCGATGGGCCAGGTAGCGCGCCCAGAGCACGACCACGTCCGCGAGCGCGCTCCAGGCGTGGCCGATCGGCCCCGTGACGACCCAAGCCTGGGCTCGTTTTCCGACGTTCACAGAAGCGCAAGGTACAGTCACCGGTTCCATGGCCGCGGCGGTTAAGACCAACATCACCGAGCTCCCAGAGTCGCGCGTGCGCGTTGAAGTCGAGGTGCCGACCGAGGCGCTCGAGCGCGAGCTGAAGAGCGCCGCGGCAGAGCTCGGCCGCGAGATGCGCGTGCCGGGCTTCCGCAGCGGCAAGGTGCCGGCCGAGGTCGTGCTGCGCCAGGTCGGCCGCGAGGCGGTGCTCGACGAGGCGGTGCGCCGCGGCCTGCCAGGCTGGTACGAAGAGGCGCTCGCCCACACCGGGATTCAGACCGTGGGCGACCCGCACGTGGACCTCTCGGACCTGCCCGAGAAGGGCGCTCCGCTCGCGTTCATCATCGAGGTCGGCGTGGTCCCGCCGGCGCAGCTCGGCGACTACAAGGGCGTCGAAGTGGGCCGCCGCGAGCCCAAGGTCGACGAACAGGAGGTGCAGGCCGAGCTCGAGCGCCTGCGCGAGTCGCACGCGTCCCTCGAGACGGTCGACCGCCCGGCGGGCGAGGGCGACTACGTCGTGATGGACTACGTCGGCTCGCTCGACGGGGAGCCGTTCGAGGGCGGCGAGGGGCGCGGCCAGGTCCTCGAGCTGGGCTCCGGCCGCCTGATCCCCGGCTTCGAGGACCAGCTGAAGGGCGCCTCTGCGGGCGAGCAGCGGACCGTCGCGCTGACCTTCCCGGACGACTACCCCGCCGAGCAGCTCGCCGGCAAGGACGCCTCATTCGCGGTCGAGGTAAAGGAGGTCAAGGAGAAGCGCCTGCCCGAGCTCGACGACGACTTCGCGGTCGAGGCGGGCGGCTACGACTCACTGGACGAGCTGCGCGCCGAGGTCGAGTCGCGCATCGCACAGGCCGAGGAGCGCGCGATCGAGGCCGAGTTCCGCGAGGCGGCTGTCGACGCGGTCGTGGGCCAGGCGCAGATCGAGGTGCCGAAGGAGCTCGTGCACTCGAAGGCGCATGAGATGTGGCACCGCACGGCGCAGCGGCTCGCCGCCCAGGGCGTCAACCCCGAGCAGTACCTCGCGATGACCGGCAAGTCGGAGGAGGAGGTCGTCGTCGAATCAGAGCCCGAGGCCGAGACGGCGCTGAAGCGCGAGGCGGTGCTCGTGGCCGTCGTCGAGGCCGAGGGTATCGGGGTCTCCGATGAGGAGCTGGAGCAGGCCCTGCGTGCCTCGGCGCCACCCGACGCCAGCGACAAGCAGCTGAAGCGCGCCCTCAAGCGCGCGCGCTCGCAGGGCGCCGACGAGGCGCTTCGCGAGGACATCGCGATGCGCAAGGCGGTGGACCTCGTCGTCGAGAACGCACAGCCGATCGAGGCGGAGCGGGCGGCCGCGAGGGAGAAGCTTTGGATTCCGGGCAGTTAGGCAAGCACCGGGCGGTGACCGGTGCGCAGCCTCCGTCGTTAGGCAAGCACCGGGCGGTGACCGGTGCGCAGCCTCCGTCGTTAGGCAAGCACCGGGCGGTGACCGGTGCGCAGCCTCCGATTCCCCGCTCGCTAGAGTCTCCGCCCCTATGAGCCCTCTCGTTCCAATGGTGGTCGAGCAGACGTCTCGTGGCGAGCGCGCCTTCGATATCTACTCGCGCCTGCTGAACGAGCGGATCGTCTTCCTCGGCACGCCGGTCACCGATGACATCGCCAACCTGATCGTGGCCCAGCTGCTCCACCTCGAGTCGGAGGACCCCGACAAGGACATCTCGCTGTACATCAACTCGCCGGGCGGCTCGGTGTACGCGGGGCTCGCGATCTACGACACGATCCAGTTCATCAAGCCCGACGTGCAGACGATCTGCGTCGGGATAGCGATGTCGATGGGCGCCCTGCTGCTGGCGGGCGGCGCCGACGGAAAGCGCATGTCGCTGCCGAACTCGAAGATTCTGATCCACCAGGTGAGCTCGGCCTTCCAGGGCCAGGCGACGGACATCGAGATCCACGCCAAGGAGATCATCGACGTGCGCCGCCGCCTTGACGAGATCCTGGCGAAGCACACGAAGCAGGACCTCGAGAAGGTCGCGAAGGACACCGAGCGCGACTACTTCATGAGCGCGGATGAGGCGAAGGACTACAACCTCATCGACCGCGTGATCGCGAAGCACTAGACCTGGACGGCGGCAGCGCCGGAACCAATGTGTCGAGAAGGGACTTCGACGCTCGCCGCGTATCTTGAGGTGCGCTACCCTCGCGCCGAGGGAGAAGAGAGTGGCTCGGCCAACGGACTCGAACGAACAGCTCCTCTGCAGCTTCTGCGGCAAGTCCCAGCGACAGGTCAAGAAGCTGATCGCCGGGCCCGGCGTGTACATCTGCGACGAGTGCATCGATCTCTGTAACGAGATCATCGACGAGGAGCTGACCGGCGCTCCGACCTTCGACCTCGAGAACCTCCCGAAGCCGAAGGAGATCTACTCGGTCCTCCAGGAGTACGTGGTGGGGCAGGAGCCGGCGAAGCGCACACTGTCGGTCGCCGTCTACAACCACTACAAGCGCGTCCAGATGATGCAGTCGGACGGCGAGCAGGACCTCGAGCTCCAGAAGTCCAACATCCTGCTCCTCGGCCCGACCGGCTGCGGCAAGACGCTCCTCGCGCAGACGCTCGCCAAGATCCTGAACGTCCCATTCGCGATCGCGGACGCCACGGCGCTGACCGAGGCGGGCTACGTGGGCGAGGACGTCGAGAACATCCTTCTGAAGCTGATCCAGGCCGCCGACTTCGACGTCAAGAAGGCGGAGACCGGGATCATCTACATCGACGAGGTCGACAAGATCGCGCGCAAGGCGGACAACCCGTCCATAACGCGCGACGTGTCGGGCGAGGGCGTGCAGCAGGCGCTCCTCAAGATCCTCGAGGGCACGGTGGCGTCGGTGCCGCCGCAGGGCGGCCGCAAGCACCCGCACCAGGAGTTCCTCACGATCGACACGACGAACGTCCTGTTCATCTGCGGCGGGGCGTTCGCGGACCTCGACAAGGTCGTCGAGCGGCGCATCGGGCACAAGGGCGTGGGCTTCGGAGCGACAGTCTCCTCGAAGCACAACAAGGACACGGGCGACCTCTTCGAGCGGGCGCTCCCCGAGGACCTCGTCGAGTATGGGCTGATCCCTGAGTTCATCGGCCGGCTGCCTGTGGCGTCGGTGATCCACCAGCTCACGCGCGATGACCTCGTCACGATCCTCACCGAGCCGCGCAACGCGCTCGTCAAGCAGTTCCAGCGCTTCTTCCAGTTCGACGGGATCGAGCTCGTCTTCGCCGACG
>Ga0126307_10002449_pt1 | contig 12524 bp, 14 predicted proteins | sample Plot28_FD_89955 | JGI IMG/M metagenome (GOLD analysis project Ga0126307, IMG submission 89955) | Serpentine soil microbial communities from UC McLaughlin Reserve, CA, USA - Plot28 | ecosystem: Environmental > Terrestrial > Soil > Grasslands | place: USA: UC McLaughlin Reserve, Lake County...
CATCTGCCTCAAGGTTCTATACAACGTGCCCGGGTTTATCGCCTCGAATCCGAACGCTGTCGCCCGCTCCATAAGCTCGTAGCCATAGGAGTTTAACTCCCGTAACGACAGCAGGATTACCGGTACCAGCCAGTTCCTCGGCCGAACCTCAACCCCGCGCTTCTTCTCTTCTTTTATCACGTCACCCTTCTCTCTACTCTACTAGATGTAGTTTACACATATATCCAGAAAATTAGGACGCTTTGCGTGGCCAATGTCTCGCTTTTAAACTCTTTAAACCGTCCTTAACGATACTTAAAAGATTCTGAGTGGGGAGGGCTGCCTATTGAGGACCGCGCGAAAGAGCTAGGACAACGTTTCGACGCACGACGAAATAGGTAGTAGTAAAGATGTTTGAAGTACCAGCTACCAAGATGAAGGGAGCACCACGTGGCCGAAACACCACAACAAGCCACTCTGAGAGGTATCCTGGAGAGGAACGAGGCCGCCGCGCTCGAAGACCCTGCCGCCGGTTACCACCTCAACCACGTCACTATAGAGCTAGACCTCTCGGAGCTGCCGACAGGAGCGGAAGGTGCCCTGGACGAGAGCCTCGAAGGGCTGCCGGTGAGCGTCGAGGGGCGCTTCGAGACGCGCAAGCACCCGGAATCGAGAGTTGTGCGTTGGGTCTTCAAGGCCCGCGAAGTTCGCCAGGAGGTGCCGGGAGACAGCGGTGGTCCACTCTCCGCTCCCCCTCCCCCCGCTTGAGGTGAGAGCCGGGAGCGAACCAACATCCGGCCGCGTATTACCCGAGTACCCCGCCTTCGAGCGATGGTCCGAAGGCCGTTTGCACAGCTTCTGACACGGGTATTTTCCAGTAAGAACATGCCGTAGGGATATATGGTGTGAGCGAACAGGGAGGAAAGATGAAGTACGACGAGTTCATCAAGGAGGTACAGACCCGCGGTCACATGGAGTGGCGCCAGGAGGCGGAGAACGCTACCAAGGCTACGCTCGAAACCCTCGGCGAGCGATTGGCTGGAGGCGAGCCCAAGGATCTCGCCTCCCAGCTACCGCCAGAAATCGCCGAGTACCTCCGGTACGAGGGAGAGCAGGAAGCCAATCCCTTCTCTTTGGACGAGTTCTTCGAGCGGGTCAACGAGAAAGACCCGGGCGTGGACGAGCCGAGGGCGGTCTACCACGCCCGGGTGGTGCTCGCGGTGCTCCAGGACGCCGTTACGCAGGGTCTAATAGATGACGTCCGCTCGCAGCTCCCCGAAGAATATGCGCCACTCTTCGAGTCGGGCAGCCAGGGGGAGATGAACATCTAGACCGGCAACTTCTCGTCGACGACACACCAGAACGATTCCAGCCTGCGCCGGGCGGTTGCCCGGCGCACATCTTGTTGATGCTACCTCCAGCTTAGAGCATAACCCCGCCATGTGAGGATTAGGGCTTTTATGTGGATGATGCGCTTCATCTCGTCCTATCTGGCCTTTCGCCACAGGTTCTCGTGTACCATACTGAACGGAAGAATTTTAACTACGCCCAGGGTGGTGAGGATGCAAATCAAGGACGACAGGCAGGGAGAGGTGGCGCAATTTTTGTCGGAGGACACATTGTGGGTCCGGTTCGTCTTCATAGATCACGCAGGCATTCCCAAGGCGAAGGCCGTCTACAAGGACTCTTTTCGGGAGCGGGCTGAGGCCGGGGTAGGACTCGCCAGCGGCGTAATGGCCTTGGACCCCACCGGGCAACTGCACACGGGTTCGGGGTTAAACCCCGTTGGAGAGGTACGCCTCGTACCCGACCTCTCCGTGCTCACGCGGCTGCCGTTCGCTCCTGGCCAGGCGATGGTACCCTGCGACATGACCGAGCCGGATGGGAGCACACCTTGGCCTGGATGTCCTCGGGGCGCCTTGAGGCGGGTGCTCGAGCATCTCGCCGAGCGCGGGACGGAGTCGTTAGCCTCTTTCGAAACCGAATTCTACCTGATAGGACCTGAAGGCCCGTCGGACAAGACACCTTACGCGGGCAGCTTCGCCCTGACCCCTGCCGCGGAGTTCACCGCCACCTTAGCGAAGACGCTGGTGAAGATGGGCATCCCTCCAAGGCAATACCACGCCGAGGTCGGGCACGGTCAACAGGAGCTCTCTGTGGGAGAGACTGAGGCTTTAGCGGCTGCCGACCGGCGGGTACTGGTCCTGGAGACGGTCCGGGGCGTCGCCCACCGACTGGGCTTCGAGGCGATAGCGGCCCCCAAACCTTTCTTGGGGACCGCCGGCAACGGCCATCACCTGCACGTGAGCCTCTACAAAAATGGGGATCCGGTGCTCTTCGATCCTTCCGGCGCCCTGAATGAAACGGGCTCCAGGTTCGTCGCGGGCATCCTCGAGCACCTGCCCGCGGTTATGGCTTTCACCGTTCCTTCGCCCAACTCCTACCAGCGGCTCGCCCCCGGCATGTGGGCTAGCGCCTACATCTGCTACGGGCCCGACAACCGCGAGGCCGCCGTCCGTATCGCCTCGCCGGTGGCTGGCTCGGGGTCTAGGACGGCTAACGTGGAACTCAAGCCCACCGACGCGACGGCCAATCCTTACCTGGCGCTCGCAGCGGTGCTGGCCGCCGGGATGGACGGAATGGAGAGGAACCTGGACCCCGGAGAGCCGATCCTGGTGGACCCGGCTACTCTGAGCGAGGAGGAGCGCATCAACAGGGGCATCCGCCCGCTTCCGGCCTCTCTCGAAGAGGCGCTTAACGCGCTGGAGAAGGATGAGGTATTGAAAGAGGCTCTCGGGGAGCCGCTTATCCGCACGCACTTGGCCGTGGGCCGGGGGCAGGTCGAGGCCGCAAGCGCGCTCTCGCCGGAGGAGGTGGCGGCGGCAGCCAGGGAGATCTATTGAAGATACCGCTCGCAGATGTCCCCGCCATAGATCAGCACGCTCATTCCTTGGAGCTGCCGCTACGCGGCCTCGGGGTCGACGAGTTTCGCAAGCTGTTCACCGAGGCCCGGCGGGGGCCAGAACGGGTGGGCGAGACGGTCTTCTACCGTTGGGCCATGCGGGAGCTAGCGAAGGTCTTGAGGATCGAGGTTTCAGAGCACTTCTCAGAGGTCGAGGCGGCGGTCCTTGACGCCCGGGCCTCGGACCCTACCGGTTACGCACGCCGGCTCCTACGAGAGGCCAACTTGGAAGCTCTGCTATTGGATACCGGATATGGAGGTGGAGGCGCGCTCGAGGAGCACGAGTGGCTCCTGCAGAGGCCGGTCTACGAGGTCAAGCGGGTCGAGAGCGTCGCCGAGCAACTCTTGCCGGAGGTGAGCTCCGCTAGAGAGCTTCTCGCGGCGGTGGAAGAGCACCTCTCCTGGTCGAAAGCGGTAGGGTTCAAGACTATAGCCGCCTACCGCGGCGGCCTGGCGGTGCCTCTAGATCCTTCCGAAAAAGAGGTCGAACGCGCGTTCGGGACGGAGAAGAAGGCCGCCGGAAAATTCTGCGTCCGGCAACCGGCGTTGCTCGGGGCCCTGCTGCTGGTGGCTTTGAGAGCGGCAGGACAGACCGGTAAACCGCTGCAAGTGCACACGGGCTTCGGAGACGAGGACCTGCATCTCCCCGCAGCCAACCCAGCCTTGCTCAAGCCCCTGCTGGAGCATCCTTCAGCCGCCGGCGTGCGCATGGTGGTCCTGCACGCCTACCCGTATATCCGGCAGGCGGGATGGCTGGCGAGCCTCTATCCCAACGTCTTCCTCGACCTCTCTCTAGCCATACCCCTGACCGCTCACGCCGCCGAGGACCTTGTTTCGGAGGCGCTTGAGCTCACGCCCTGGAGCCAGCTCCTCTATGCCTCGGACGGGTTCGTCGGACCGGAGCTGTTCGTCCTCGGGGCCCGGCGGTTCAGAGAGGCGCTGGCGGGAGCGCTGGAAGGTCTGATCGGGAGGGGTTTCCTCACCAGTTTGGAGGCGGGGGCGCTGGCGGAAGCCGTCCTTGGGGGCAATGCCCGTAGGATCTACACCATTTAGGTACGAAACGATACTGACCACGAAGGAGGTGAGGCGTGAACCAAACGCACAAAGAAAAAAACTTCACCGACCATGGGCCGTGTCCCGAGTGCGGACACTCCGGCAACCCGCCGGAGAACAGGTTTTGCGGGCGCTGCGGCGCTTCACTCGAACGTTCGCCGACACGAGGTCGGGAGCTAGCGCTTAAAGAAGCAAGCAGGGTAACTCTAAGGGAAAGGTTTCTATCCAAGAGATTAGGACCGGTCGGTAAAACGGTGGCGGTAGGCCTGACCGCTATGGCCGCCGACGTGGGCCTGGCTTGGCTACGCCGTCGGTTGGAGAGGACAGGGCGTTCGACGCTACCGCACGCCGTGGGACCTATTCGGCGCGAGGAGGTACCTGACGGTGGTCCGGAGTACTTGTACAGCTACCTTCTAAAAGAAGCAGCGGTCTTGATCAGGGAAGGACGAGAGACCCGCGGCTGGTTCTCCTCGGAGCTGACGATCAGGAGCAGCCGCGCGGAGAAGAAGTAAGCCGCCGGGCTCTTCTCGATAAACGCTGGGAGCGCGGCACTCCCGGCGCCTGGGTCTCGCTCTCTGCTGCCGCCCAGTCTAGCTTTCGGGCTTGGCCGCTTCGTAGACGGCGGCCATATCCTCTTCTCCGTAACCGGCATTTATCGCCTCGTCGAAGTGTGCAGCAGCAGCCTCGGCGATCGGCAGGCGCAGCCCGTGGGCTTCGGCAGCATCGAGCAATAGGGTGGCGTCCTTGCGCGCCAGGTTCAACGAGAAGCTCGTCGGGAAGTCTTCCTGGATCATCATCTGTCCCTTCATCTGCGCGTAAGGCGTGCCCACCGGGCTATCCTCGATAGCCTCGAGGAACCGTGAGGGGTCCACGCCGACGGCCTGGGCGAGGGCGATCGTCTCCGCCAGCACGCCGAGAAGACCTACGAGCCAGCTGTTGGTGACGAGCTTGAGGCGGCTGCCCTGGCCGGCGGGTTCGAGCCACAGGGTCTTGCTGCTTATGGCGTCGAAGATCGTCTGGCAGCGCTCCAGAGCCCCTTCAGGCCCCGAGGCGAGCACGATCAACTGCCCCTGCTCGGCGGGCTCCTTGGTCCCCAAGACCGGAGCATCCACGTAGGTGACGCCGTACTCGGCAGCTATCTCGGCGAGCCGGTCGCTACCCTCGGCCCCGACCGTGCTCGTCTGCAGCCATATACCGTCTTCGGCTAGCGCAGGCAGCGGGCTCTCCCCCCCGGTGACGGCCTCCTCAACGGTCTCGGCGTCCGCGAGCATCGTTATTAAGAAGCCAGCTCCTTCTGCCGCCTCGGCGGGGCTATCCGCCACCTTCGCGCCGTCCTCCGCCAGTGGTTCAGCCTTTTCGCGCGTACGGTTCCAGACGCGCACCTCCATGTCCGCTGCGAGAATGTTGCGCGCCATCGCGGCGCCCATTATCCCGGCTCCCAGCACGGCTACCGTGCCGCTGCTCTCCGTCATCTCTTCACGTCTCCTTTCTCGGCATCGTCGGCTCAGAGGAACCTAACATGGCTTCAGAGCACACCAAAGCAGTGAGCTAACGCCCTTGAAGATAACAAACAATGGGTCTGATAGCCTGAAGCCAACGTCCTTCTGCAACCTCCCCCTCTGTACCATGAGGCGAGTGAGATCCCAAGAACGAGCGGCTCATACGGCAAGCCTGGCTGCTCTGGCCAGCTTTGTACCAAAACGCGGTTTTAACCGAACCTTGGGCTTCCGTGAATAGTAGAACCTGCTCTTGCAGTAATTGCAAGAGCAGGTTCTACGGCACCCGGAGGCATTGCAAGTGCCGAGTAACCGTTTTCTGACGGCTATTAACAAGAGTCGCCTCGTAGGTAGCTTCTCGACGGCTCCTCCTGCTCAGCCGATACAGCCAACTACTTAAAGCGGTACTGGCGGTACATCCTGGCGCTCTCGTCCACGTCGGCCTCGGTGACGTGGGTACGACCGCGACCAGCGACGCGCTCCTCGATGCGCTTGCGTATAAAGCGGCGCATCAAAAAGGGGCTGCGCTTGATGCGGCGGTCGGCCTCCGGATCCCAGGTGATCTGCTTCGTATCCGCCAAGGGGTGCTCCTCTCTGGAATCGTTCGCTCGCTTGTATTCTACAAGCCTATTCTGTTAGAGGGTGATGAGCGTAACAACGAGTGTCTTCGCCTGCCGCTAGAATAGGTATGTCGTCCTTGGCTGTTGGAAGGAAGTTTTGGAGAAAGCAGTCGCGCTTTACGCCAAGAAGCTCACGCGCCTCTACGAAAGCAGCGGGCGTGGAGTGTCAGACGTGAGTTTTGAGGTCCAGCCCGGCGAGGCCTTCGGCCTCTTAGGACCAAACGGCTCCGGCAAGAGCACCCTGCTGCGCATCCTCTCGACCGCCATCGCGCCGGGCAGCGGTATTTTCAGGGTCGGCGGCATCGACGCGCTCAAGGAGAAACAAAAGGCGCGCGCGAAGATGGGCCTGATGCTGGACCGCCCGACGCACTATGGGGATCTAACCGGTTGGGCGAACGCTTACCTCTTCGCCCGCTCTTACGGGATGGAGGAGGGAAAGGCAAAGAGCGCGCTCGCGGGGCTCTTCGACTACTTCGGGCTCGCGGAGTACAAGGACGAGAAGGTCAAGACGTACTCTTACGGTATGGGTAAGAAGCTCGCGCTCATCGAGGCGATGGCGCACGGGCCAGAGTTGTTGCTTTTGGACGAACCTTCCTTGGGTCTGGACTACACCTCGCGGCTTTCTTTTCAGAGGAAGATCCGGGAGCTCTCCAGCGCGGGCGCCGCCGTTCTCTTGGCGAGCAACCAGGTAGACGAGGTCGAGGCCCTCTGCGATCAGGTCGCATTCCTGCACCGGGGGAAGCTCGTAGCACTCGGGACGCCGGAGGACTTTATCTCCTCCTTAAAAGGCGTCAGGCGCATCGTCGCGAGGCTGCACAACCCAGTCGAATATAGTGCGCTTAAAGAGGTGCATGGGGTGACAAGGGTAGTGCCGGAGGGCCGGGACCTTGTGGTTCACTGCGCCGAAAGATCCGGTATCGTCGCAGACGTAGTAGCAGGCATCGGCCGTTGCGGAGGGGAGATCGTGAACCTCACTGTGGAGCGGCCGAACCTGGAGGACGTGTACCTAAAGCTGACGGGGGAAGCGTTGCGCGATGACGAGGTTTAACCCACCAGACGCCTACTGGAAAAAAGACGTTGCTCTGTTCTTCTCCAGGAGATTCGCGCTCCTTATAAAGGTGCTGTATCCGATAGCGCTCATAGTACCGGTGGCAGCCAGCGACATACCTGCGCAGTATGCCGCGGCGGTAATCGGGATCGTGGCGATCATGGCCGGAACCTTTGGGGCGGGTGAGAGCCTCACCAGCGACCTAAACGATGGTATCCTCGTGCGCGTCGCTCTTACACCCCTCTCCCCGCACCGGATAGCCTTCGAGATCATGGTGGTCAACGCCGTCTTGGACTTCGTTCAGCTCCTGCCGGCGCTCCTGATCGTGTACATTCTGCATCCCGCGCCGCTCGTATGGGTGCTGGCTGCGACCTTTGGGGTGCTTGCGACGCTCGTGACGGCGAATTGTATTGGCATCTTTATCGCCAACTTCACCTCATCGCCGGCGGACGTGCTTTTGTACGCGACAGCGATCCTGGCGCCCCTGATCTACGTCTCCGGGTTTTTCCGCAACACAGATCCTACCGGCCTCCTCGCGCTCTTGCGCGGCTTCGTCCCCTTTGCTTACATGAACGAGGCTTTAAAGGTTGTCTTCGGTCTCGCGGCCCGCTCTACGCCATTCGAGGTGTTCGTCTACCCGGCGATCATCTGCGCCCTCTTCGTCTTCGGCGTCTGCCTGACAGGACCGCGACTCCTCTCGCCTCGACTTTAGCGACAGTCTGCTCAGGGTGACACGCACTTGTGCAAGCATGGCCGCAATCGGGGAGGAGGCCCTATGAATAACCATGTGTCCCAGTGGGGGGCTGAGTCGGTGTAGCACCGGTGGTAGCCATGTGCTGGGCCATGCTCGCCCTCCCCAGGGCAAGGCCATCTACCCTCAGCCTTAAAGAGACTACAAAGCGCGTAACCGCCGAACGCCTACCGCAAGAACAGCCAGATAGCGGCGGCGACCCCGTACGCAACGATGCCCACGCGCAGCACCCGGTCGCTCACCCGCTGGGCGAGCCGGGCACCGATTTCGCCCCCAACCACGCTCGCCGGTCCGATGATAGCCACGGCGATCCAATCCACTTCCGCCAGAAGGGCAAAGCCGAGCGCTGAAACGACGCCGATCAAGAGTTGCAGCAAGGCCTTGAGCGCGTTGAGGCGCTGTAGCGTGTCTTCTAAAAAGATACCCAAGAGGGCGAGGACGGCTACACCCAGCGCGGCGCTGAAGTAACCGCCGTAGACAGCAACAAGCGTCTGGCCAGCCAGAGCCCCGATGCCGGGCCGATCACCAGCGCCCGAGCGCTTGCCCTTCCAGCGCGCTATCACCGGCTGGGCGGCAATTAGCACACAAGCAACGAGGACCAGAAAAGGCACGATAATCTCAAACGCCTTCTGTGTGCTGACCAGGAGGAGGCCAACGCCGATAAAGCTGCCGACGGTGCTGGCGATCGCCAGCGGGACGATTCGCCGACGCTGGCCGCGCAGCTCGTGGCGATAGCCCATCGCTCCCCCGACGTAGCCGGGAGCAACCGCGACGTTGTTGGTGACGTTGGCGGTCAGCGACGGGTGCCCGACGGCAATCAGCGCGGGGAAAGAGACCAGTGAGCCGCCACCCGCGGCCGCGTTGATCGCCCCCGCAACGAAGCCCGCGACGGCGAGCAGGGCGATGTACCAAGCGTTTAAGTCCATTGCGACCGGGCTATAGTCATAAGCTCATGGTAACAGTAGCCAGGAGGTGATGTCGTTTGTCCGGTGAGGGCGGTATAGTAGAGTGCCATATACCGTACGAAAAAGAAGCGTCTATGCAAGCTATGGTCATCCGGAGTACGGCGATCCGAAACTCCTCGAAGAAGAAGGACGTGGAGAGATTCGAGCTAGGTCCCGGCGAGGTGTTAGTGCGAGTCCTTGCCTCGGCGGTTAACCCGCTAGATACTAAGCAGCAGCAAGTGGTACTTGGAGTTGGCCCAAACGACCACCAAGCTTCGACACCGCAAACCTACGCCCGGCAGCAACATAGCAGGGCAACTACCAGGTGATGTGCAACGCGACTACGCCGCTAATCGTGCGCTTGCAGAAACGCCATGAAACACACATCTACCCTAGGCGTGCTCTGGCTCCTTGTACTCCTCCTCGGTGAGCATCCCATAGGACGTCTGCTCTTGGGACGTGAAAAGCCGCGCCAGTGCGCTGCCGATGAACACTATCAACAGGTTCGCCGCCAGCGAGTAGAACCCTACGTAGATCGTCGTCGGGGAGCCAAAGAGTTGAACATTGTCCAGCCCTCCTTGGGCGTACCCCTCCACGGCCATGCCGTAGGTCCCCCAAACCATCCCCACGAGCCATCCCACCATGATCGCCCACCGGTCGAGCCACCGCACGTACAAGCCCAACCACACGGCCGGCAACGTCTGTAGGATCCACACCCCTCCCATCAGCTGCAAGGTGATGGCATAGCTCGGTGCGGAGAGGACGAATATCAGGGCCCCTACGAGCACTATGGTCGAGCCGATCCTGGAGACCGTGGCCTCCTCGGTGGAGGAGATGTCCTGGCGGATGAACTGCTGGTAGAAGTTGCGGGTAAACAGGTTGGATGCAGCAATCGCCATCACCGAGGCCGGGACCACCGCCCCGATGGCGATGGCCGCGAAGGCGACGCCGACTAGGGGGTTGGCGAACATATCGACGAACAACTGGGGAACGACGCCGTCCGGCCCGTAGGCCGTCGGCTGGCTTCCCGCGGCGATCGCCATGTAGCCTAAAAGGGCGACCAGCCCAAGGAGGAACGTATAGGCCGGAAGCAGCGAGGCGTTGCGCCGGATCACCCTCTGGCTGCTCGAACCGAAGATGGCCGTGATGGCGTGCGGGTAAAGGAACAGCGCCAGCGCCGAGCCGAGAGCCAGCGTGGCGAAGCCGACGTATTGCGGAGGCGCAAGGGTCTGCTTAGCGGTCGGCACCTGAGCGAAGATGTCGTCGAAGCCACCGAGCGTAATTGGTATGTAGATCACCGCTACCAGGACCACGACGTAGATCAGGACGTCCTTCACAAACGCGATCAGCGCTGGCGCCCTCAAGCCGCTCACGAAAGTGAACACGGCCACGATGGCGAAGGCGACGATGAGCGCGGGGGTGGCCGGAACACCCATAAAGGCCACCACGATCTCTATACCGTACATCTGCAAGGCGATGTAGGGCATGGTAGCGATGAAGCCAGTTATGGCTATCAGCAAGGCCAAAAAGCGGCTGTCGAACCGCTCCTTGACGTAGTCGGACGGCGTCACATGCCCCCTGTTGTGAGCTATCTGCCACAGTTTAGGCATGACCAGGAGCACCAAAGGGTACATGATGATGGTGTAGGGCAACGCGAACATCCCGATCGCCCCCATCCCGAAGACCAGACCCGGCACCGCGATGAGCGTGTAGGCTGTATAGAGGTCTCCTCCCACCAAAAACCAGGTGATGACCGTGCCGAAGCGACGGCCCCCTAAGCCCCATTCGCTCATCTCGTCTTCTGCGCTCTCTTCACCACCCGCGCGGAACCGGTAAGAGAGCACGCCGATCACGCCGACCACAGCAAAGAGAGCGATAAAAACGATCAGAGCCCACCAGAGAACCATGTCAATACCTCCTCACCCGCTACTCAGCTACGTACCCTGTATACAAGAAATGTGATGACGACGGTAATTATTACCCACAAAAACTGGTACCAGATAAAGAAAGGAATCCCCCACAACTCTGGCTCCAGGCGCGAGTAGAGCGGCGGGTACAGCAATCCTATGTAAGGAAGGAGCAGCAGAAGAAGCCACCATCTACTCCATCTGCCTTGCGCGTCCTGGTTCGCCGCTTCCCCATTCTGAGAGCCTTGCTCAGAGCTCACGACCTCCTCCTTTCCCTTCCAGGCTACGGTTATTCTTCGTGCCGAGCTTTCACTTCGGTTTACCCCAGCCCCACTCAACGGTTCATATTACTGCTGCTCCTAGCTGTGTGTCAATCCCTACTACTAAAATAGTAGGACATTATTCGAGCGCCTCTGTTTGTTGGTGTCCTTCTTGAGTCCTCTAGCTCTCCCGGACCGTGACCGTACCCAGCATACCGCGCTCTTCGTGGTTGCCTACCGGGCAGGCCAGGGTAGCACCCGGCGCTTTTGACCGCTCTGCCACCTCTCCGCGTCCTAGGCATCCTAGCAACAACGGCTTCGCGTTGTCGACGAGAAGCATGTACCTCAACTAGAGGTACGGCTCTAGCAGATGACCTACGTCAGCTTAAGCGCACTAGATCTTGTGGAGCGTACTTGTAAAGCGTAGTGTGGGTGTGCGATCGCGTATATGCGGTCTATTGGAGAGAATATTGGAGGGGGTCGGTGAAAGAACTAGCGAAACGCATCTTCTTCCGGGGTCCTGTCAGAGGCGCAATCGTGGCGGTAGTGAGAGCCAAGGGCACATCCTCGTCTGCCGCCTGTGAGGAGAATAGGGCCCAAGAGAGCTGGTGTGGCCCCGTAGACGAGTAGCTTCTATACACCCCAACGCATCTTTATCCAACAGCGTTACAAGATTGTAGCAAGCAAGGGTCCTAGGGTGCCCTCTAAGGGGTTATAAAGCCCCTGTTGAACCGGTTTATGCAGGTTTCTGGATATGGGTTTCCGAGAATACTTGCTCTCGGAATTCCACTGTATAGAGGCAAAATTTTCCCGAAATCGACAAAAATAGGTGAGATCACCTACGCTCTAAGGCCTCTCAGCTAAGAGCCAGCTAAGAATCGACCCTCATACTGATAGATGTTAGCTAACTTTTAGGGTGGGGCTGACGGGTCCCGCCCTATAGAGCAAAGGAGGTATAGCGCATGTTGAAGCGCATGATTCTGTTCTTCACGGTGGCGACCCTTATGGTGCAAACTAGTGTAGCCCCAGTCTCCGCACAAGAGTGGGACGACCCAAACCAATTCGAAGAAGATGTGGATAGCTCGGGTTGGCCTAAGGATCTAATTCTGTTCACCTGCGTCACCAAGAACGGCCAGGTTCTGCATCGTCAGAACTTAGCTATGGCACTATTTTGGATAGCGCAAGGTGGGTCGTGTTATCCCTCATGGGGATATGGAGAAGATGAGCCGGAAGAGCCGGAAGGGAGGTGCGATTGGGAGTGGGACATCTATTACTGCCGGCCGGACGAATGGTGACTAACTGCACCGGCTAAAGTGTCCGAGCCGGGGCTGTTAGACCCCGGCTCTTTTTATGCCTCTGGGTTTCCGAGAATACCCCTTCTGAAACTGTCTGATAAATCCGAACTGACCCAGTCTAGGATATTACGAGTGTTCAAAACGAGGAGAAGAAGCCCCGTTTTTGCCGTTTTGTGCTACCAAAGCGTCCGAGCGAGAAGCCCTCTAGC
>Ga0126307_10002450_pt1 | contig 12521 bp, 10 predicted proteins | sample Plot28_FD_89955 | JGI IMG/M metagenome (GOLD analysis project Ga0126307, IMG submission 89955) | Serpentine soil microbial communities from UC McLaughlin Reserve, CA, USA - Plot28 | ecosystem: Environmental > Terrestrial > Soil > Grasslands | place: USA: UC McLaughlin Reserve, Lake County...
CGGCTGCACCTCCCCCGTGGGGAACATTTCGTCGTGGCAGCTGCGCTGCCCCGACAGGGCGCTGTGTCTTCTGGACCTCGCGCCAGAGGCGCTCGCTCCGACACGAGACCGTCGCCACAGCGACGGCAGCCCGTAGTCGAACCCGGGCGCAGACGCGCCGATAGCTGCCCGTCCTGGTGCCCGGCGGGGGTGCCCCGGCATCGAGGAGCGGATGTGGGGCCGTCGCGTTCAGCAGGAGCACCCCGGGAGCCGATAGGGGTGGTCGTGCGGGACGGTCGCGGCCACCGGGTGCGGTCCCCCCGCGCACTCGCGGCCGCCCTGTGCGCCGCCGCCCTCTTCATGTTCCTCGGGCCCGTCGGCGGCCTCGACGGCCACGTCGTCTCCGACGTGGGCGAGCTGGTCCTGCTGGCGGCGCTGTTCGCCGTGGCCGAGGCGGTCACTGTCGAGGTCCACTTCCGGCACGAGGCCCACTCCTTCACCTTCGGCGAGATCCCCATCGTCCTCGGCCTGCACCTCGTGGGCGGCTCGGGCCTGGTGCTGGCCCAGCTGCTGGGCAGCCTCGCGGCCCGGTCGTGGTGGCGGCGACAGCCCCCGATCAAGCGGGCCTTCAACATCGGCCTCGCTGTGTTCGACGCCGGGCTGGCCGCCGTGGTGTACGAGCTCGTGCGGGGCGACGCCCGGGCGCTGAGCCTCCACGGCCAGGCCGCCACCTTCGTCGCCACCGTCGTGGTGTCGCTGACCAGCGGGCTGCTCATCGCCGCGGCCATCCAGCTGTCCGGCGGCCAGGTCACCCGCGGCCCCCTGGTCCGCACGATGGTCCTGTCGCTCGCCATCACCGTGACCAACACGGCCATGGCCCTGGTGGCCGTCACGCTCCTCCGCACCCGCCCGGGATCGGCGTGGCTGGTCGTGGCCCCGTGCGCCACCATCTTCCTCGCCTACCGGGCCTTCACCCGCGAGAAGCGCGAGCGCGAGCGGATGAACTTCCTCTACTCCTGCAGCCGCGACCTCCACGAGGGGCCGAACGCGGAGGAGGCCGTGGCTGCCCTGCTGGCCCGGACCACCGAGACCTTCCGGGCCGCCACCGCCGAGCTGGTGATCTTCCCCGCCTCCGACCGGGCGGTGCCCATGCGCACCACCGTCGGCCCCGGTGACCGCCGCAGCGTCATGGTCCCCCTCCGGCCCGAAGAGCTGCATCTGCTGACCGCCGCCGTCGCGGCCGCGCCGGAGGCGCGCCTGGTCACCCAGGAGACGGCGCTGTCCATGCGGCCGTACCTCCACCGCCGCGGCGTGGAGACCGCCATGGTCGCGCCCCTCCAGGTGGACCGCCGGGTGGTCGGGCTCCTCACGGTGGGCAACCCCCTCGGCGACATCGGCACGTTCGAGGACCAGGACCTGCTGCTGCTCGACGCCCTCGCCGGGCAGCTGCGCGTCTTCCTCGAGTTCGACCGGCTGGGACAGGCGTTCGACCGCCTGAGCAACCTGCAGGGACAGCTCGTCCACCAGGCCAACCACGACCCGCTCACCTCGCTGGCCAACCGGGTGCTCTTCGTCGAGCGCACCGAGGAGGCGCTGTCCGGCGGGCACACCGTGGCCGTCATGTTCGTCGACCTCGACGACTTCAAGACGGTCAACGACGGCCTCGGTCACGACGCCGGCGACCAGCTCCTCAAGGCCGTCGCCCGCCGGCTGGAGGGCACGCTGCGGAGCGGCGACCTGGCCGCCCGGCTCGGCGGTGACGAGTTCGCCATCCTCGTGATGAGCCGCCCGGGCCAGCCCGATCCGCAGTCCCTGGCCGAGCGCGTGCTCGACGCCCTCAGCGCGCCGTTCTCGGTGCAGGGCGAGCAGCTCCTCGTGCGGGCCAGCGTGGGCATCGCCGTCGGGGAGGCCAGGTCCGCCTCGGTGGGCGACCTGCTGCGCAAGGCCGACGTCGCCATGTACGTCGCCAAGCACGGGGGCAAGGGCCGGGCCGCTGCCTTCGACCCGTCGATGGACGCCGAGCTGCAGGAGCGGCTCCACCTCGAGACCGAGCTGCAGCAGGCCCTGGCCGAGGACGCCCTCGAGGTCGTCTACCAGCCGGTGGTGGACATGACCACGGGCGCCGTCGTGGCCCTCGAGGCGCTGGCCCGCTGGGACCACCCGCAGCGGGGCCTCATCTCGCCCGAGGTGTTCGTCCCGGTGGCCGAGCGCTGCGGGCTCGCCGCCGAGGTCGGCCAGGCCGTGCTCGACCTCGCCTGTCGCCGGGTGGCGGCCCTCCCCCCCGGGCCCGCCGGGCCCGTGTCGCTGTCCGTCAACCTCTCGGCCCGGGAGCTGACCCAGGAGGGGTTCGTCGAGGACGTCCTGGCCACCCTCGCCCGGGCCGGCCTCGGCCCGTCCTCGCTCATCGTGGAGGTGACCGAGCAGGCCATCCTCGATGCCGGCGACGACGGCGCCACCCTCGAGCGCCTGCGGGGCCACGGGGTGCAGGTGGCGATCGACGACTTCGGGACCGGCAGCTCCTCGCTGAGCTACCTGCGCAACCTCCCCCTCGACCTGCTGAAGGTCGACCGCTCGTTCGTGGCCGGCCTCGGGGCCCCCGACAGCGACCGCACGGTGACCAGCGCCATCGTGGCGCTGGCCACCACCCTGGGCCTGGGCGTGGTGGCCGAGGGCGTGGAGACCGGCGAGCAGGTGGGCCAGCTGGTCGCCCTCGGCTGCACGCTCGGTCAGGGTCACCACCTCTCGCCGCCGCTCGGCGCCGACCAGCTCGATGCGCTCGTGACGGTCCCCATCCGCATCGACGCCCCGCCCGTCCCCCGCTAGCTCGGCTCCTCAGCGGGGCCCGACGTCGTGGCCCAGCGAACGCCAGCCGACGGCGCCGGCGCCCACCAGCGGGCCGTCGGCCCCGAGCCCGCCCCGGCGGATCTGCGCCCCCCGGGAGAAGTCGAGGCGGGCGCGGCGGTCGAGCTCCTGTTGGGCGGCGGCGAAGAAGGGATCGCCGAAGCCGAGGGCCACCGAGCCGGCCACGAGCGCGAGGCGGAGGTCGCACAGGTTGGCCACGGACGCCACCGCCCGGCCCAAGCACGTCCCCACATGGCGGACCAGCGCAGGCGGGGCCTCCGCCGGCGGGCGGCCGGTGGCGGCCCGGATGCCCGTGCCCGACGCCTCGGCCTCGAGGCAGCCCCGGCCCCCGCAGCCGCACGGGCGCCCCTCCGGCTCGACGATGACGTGGCCGATGTGCCCGGCGTTCCCCGCCTCGCCGTGCAGCAGCCGGCCGTCGACCACGAGGCCGCCGCCCACGCCGGTCGACACCACCATGGCGATGAACGACCCCACGCCACGCCCGGCCCCGACCCAGCCCTCGCCCCGGGCCAGCGCCTTGGCGTCGTTGTCGACCGCCACCGGCACCCCGGTGACCTCGGCCAGGCGGCGTCGCAGCGGGAAGCCGCGCCAGCCGGGGATGTTGAGCGGCGACACCTGCTCGCCGCCGGCCGTCATGGGGCCACCGGTCCCCACCCCGCACACCACCTCGTCGCCCCGGACCACGCCGCCCACCAGCTCGGCCAGGGCGGCCCACAGCACCTCGGCGTCGAGCGACTGCGGCGTGGGCACTGAGGCCACCCCGGCCAGGCGACCGTCCTCGTCCACCCGGCCCGCCGCCAGCTTCGTGCCGCCGATGTCCACCGCCAGTGCCACGGCCACCGCCGGAGGCTACGAGCCGCCTTCCCACTACCCTCAGACCGGCGCCCGGGGGGGCGCCGCCCCGACGGGGGGCACCGAGCGGAGGGGCAGGAGGCGATCGTTGGCCAGCTCCGGAGCGGCCCGGGCCGCCTCGTCCTTCGCCGAGGTCTTCACTGCCGTCGCCGACAACGTCGGGCGGGTGGTCCAGGGCAAGGCCGACGTCATCGAGCTGGCCCTGCTGTGCCTCGTGGCCGAGGGCCACCTCCTCGTCGAGGACGTGCCCGGCGTGGGGAAGACGAGCCTGGCCAAGGCCCTCGCCACCTCGCTCGACTGCCGGTGGGGGCGCATCCAGTTCACGCCCGACCTGCTGCCCTCGGACGTCGTCGGCTCCACCGTCTGGAACCGGGGCACCAGCACCTTCGACTTCCGCCCCGGGGCCATCTTCGCCAACCTCGTGCTGGGTGACGAGATCAACCGTGCCTCGCCCAAGACGCAGTCCGCCCTCCTCGAGGCCATGGAGGAGCGGCAGGTGACGGTGGACGGCGTGACCTACCCCCTGGACCCGCCGTTCATGGTGATCGCCACCCAGAACCCGGTGGAGCACGAGGGCACCTACCCCCTGCCCGAGAGCCAGCTCGACCGGTTCCTGATGCGCATCAACGTCGGCTACCCGGGGCGGGGCGCCGAGCTCGACATCCTGGCCAGCTCCGGGGGCGACGCCGCCCTGGAGGCGCTCCAGCCCGTGGCCACCGCCGAGGACGTCCTGGCGCTGGCCGACGCCGCCCGCGGGGTGCACGTGGCGCCGTCGCTCCACGGCTACCTCGTCGACCTGGCCGAGAGCACCCGCCGCCACCCGACGCTGGCCGTGGGCATGTCGCCCCGGGCCACGCTGGCCCTCCAGCGGGTGTCCCGGGCGCGGGCGGCCGCCGACGGCCGCACCTACGTCGTGCCCGACGACGTCAAGGCGCTGGCCCCGTACGTCCTCTCCCACCGCATGCTCCTGACGCCGGAGGCGGCCATGCAGGGGCGGACGCCGGCCGACGTCGTCGACGACGTGCTGCGGGCGGTGCCGGTGCCCGTGGTGCGCACCCGCTGACGGGGGCCGGGCGACGAGGTGCTGACCCGGACCGGGTGGATCGTGGCCTTCCTGGCCGGCGGACTCGTGGCCGTCGGGCGCCTGCTCGGGATCTTCGAGCTGTTCCTGCTCGGCGCCGCCGGCGTGATCCTGGTCGTGGGGGCCCTGGTGGTCGTGCGCCGGACGCCGCTGCGGCTGGACGTCTCCCGCAACCTCCACCCGCCCCGGGTCCACGCAGGCAGCCCCAGCCGGGTCGAGCTGAGCGTGCGCAACCGCAGCAGCCGTCGCACCCCCCTCCTCACGGTGCGGGACCCGGTGGGCCGGGGGCGCAGCGCCACCGTGGCCCTCGCCCCCCTGGGCCAGAGCCAGACCGTCCGGGCCGCCTACCGCCTGCCCACCGAGCGCCGCGGCATCCTGCGCGTGGGCCCCCTCTCCGTGGAGGTGAGCGACCCCTTCGGCCTCGCCGCCCTCTCCACCCGGGCGGCCCCGGTGGCCGAGCTCACCGTGTGGCCGGCGGTGGTCGACGTCGACCCCCTCCCCCACACCGTGAGCGACGACCCCCACGGCGGCGCCGACCACGCCTCGGCCCTGGCCGCCGGCGGCGAGGACTTCTACGCCCTGCGCCCGTTCGCGCCCGGGGACGACCTGCGCCGCGTCCACTGGCGGTCGACGGCCCGCTGGGACGAGCTCCTCGTGCGCCAGGAGGAGCGCCCGTGGCAGGGACGGGCCACCGTGCTGCTGGACTGCCGCCGCGGCGCCCACAGCCCGGCGTCGTTCGAGCGGGCCGCCTCGGCCGCGGCCAGCGTGATCGTGGCCTGCTGGCGCCGGCACTTCCTGCTGCGCCTGGTCGACACCACCGGCTTCGACAGCGGGGCCGCCGCCGGCACCGCCCACGTCGAGTCGCTGCTCGAGCGCCTGGCCACGGTCGAGCCCGTCGAGGGGGGCCGGCTCAGCGCCACCGTGGCCGGCCTCCGCCGCCCGGGGAACGGCGGAGCCTGCGCCGCCCTCCTCGGCGAGCCGGAGGCCGGCGACCTCGAGCGGGTCGCCCACCTGCGGCCGCCGTTCGGGGCTCTCGCCGTCGTCGCCTTCCCGCCCGCCCGCCCGGGCCGGGCGGTCGACCTCGCCGCCACCGGGGTGCCGGTGGTCGACGACGACGGCGGTTTCCCCGAGGCCTGGCGGCGGGCGCTCCGCCGCACGAGGCGACCGACGGGGGTGGCCCGGTGACGGGCACCGACGCCGGCACCGCGCGGCGGGCGCAGCGCCTGGTCGACCTCACGCTGGCGGGGCTCACGGGAGCGGCGGTGCTGGGCCTGGCCCGGCTGTTCGAGGGCGCCTCCTTCTTCACCTCGGTGCTGGCCTTCGCCCTCCTGGGCCACGGGCTCGCCCTGCTGTGCCGTCGGCGCCGGCTGCGCGGGGGAGCCACCGCCGTGGTCGGCGTCGGCGGGCTCGTCCTCGGGGTGTCGTGGCTGTTGCTGCTCCACACGACCGCCTACCTGCTGCCCACACCCGCCACCGTGGCCGAGGCCGGCGACCGCCTGGCCGAGGCGTGGGACGTCTTCAGCTCGGTCCGGGCCCCGGCCCCCGTGCACCCGGGGCTCGTGCTGGCCGCCGCCGTGGCCACCTACGTCATCGGCTGGGTGGCCGACACCGCCGCCTTCCGGGCCGCGGCCCCCGTGGAGGCAGCTGTCCCCGCCGCCAGCCTCTTCCTCTTCGGCGCCGCCCTCGGGGCGCCCCCGCTGCGGGCGCCCACCACGGCCATCTTCGTCGCCGCCGTGCTGGCCTACTGGCTCGCCACCCGGGCGTGGCGGGCCACCACGTCGCCGTCGTGGGCGGGCCACCAGGTCGGGGGGGCCGGTGCCCTCCTGAGCGGCGGGAGCCGGCTGGCGGGCGCCGCCGTGCTCGGCGCCCTCGTCGTGGGCCCGCTGCTGCCGGGTGCCGGTGCCTCGGCCCTGATCCCGTGGCGGGCCTCCGACCGGAACACCGGCACCCGCCTCACGGTCAGCCCGCTCGTCGACATCCGGGCCCGCATCGTGGACCAGGCGGAGGTCGAGGTGTTCCTGGTCCGCTCCGAGGTGCGCAGCTACTGGCGTCTGACCGCGCTGAACGAGTTCGACGGCCGCATCTGGCGGTCGGACGGCCGCTTCCGCTCCGCCACCGAGGAGCTGGCCGACATCGGCGGGGTGCAACCGCTCCGGCCCGGGCCCGACGTGCTGATCGACCAGGAGGTGGAGGTCCTCGGCCTCGACGCCGTGTGGCTCCCCGCCGCCTATCGCCCGGTCGCCTTCGGCGGCGGCGGCGGCGGCGGCGGCGGCGGCGACGTGGACGTGGACGTGGGCGTGGACGAGGAGTCCGGGACGCTCATCATCGGCCGTGACCAGTCGAGCGAAGGCCTCCGCTACGAGGTCCAGTCGCTCGTGCGCCTCCCGACCGAGGCGGGGCTGCGGGAGGCCTCCACCCAGGTGCGACCCGTCGACCGGCTCTACACCACCCTGCCCCGGTCGTTCAGCCCCGCCGCCCGGCGGCTGGCCGCCGGCATCACCGCCGGGCAGCCGACGGCCTACGACCGGGCCCGCGCGCTGCAGGACCACTTCCGCTCGGGTGCCTACCGCTACGACACCTCGGTCGACCCCGGCCACGGCGAGGACGACCTCGAGCGCTTCCTCCTCCAGACCCGCGCCGGCTACTGCGAGCAGTTCGCCGGGGCCTACGCGGCCCTGGCCCGGGCCGTCGGGCTCCCCGCCCGCGTCGCCGTGGGCTTCACCCCCGGCGAGCTCCAGAACGACGGCAGCTACCACGTCCGCGGATCGCACGGCCACGCCTGGCCGGAGGTGTTCCTCGGCGAGGCGGGGTGGGTGCCCTTCGAGCCCACGCCCGGGCGGGGCATCCCCGGCGGGGAGGGCTACACCGGCGTGGCCGAGGAGCAGGACGGGCCCGACGGGGACCAGTCGGGGGCGACGACCACGTCGACGACGAGCACCACGGTGGCGGGCGGCGCCACCACCACCACACCGGCGGGCCGCCCCTTCGACGACGCCGCCGACGCCGCCGGCGGGGAGGGGGACACCGCCTCGCCGTGGCCCGCCCGCCTGGCGTGGGCGGCGCTGGCGGCCGTCGTCCTGCTCGTGGCCTGGGTGCTCCTGCTGGCGCTGGCGACGTGGCTGCGCCGCACCCGCCGGCGGCGGGCGGCCCGGACCACCAGCGGACGGGTGCTCGTGGCCTGGGACGAGGTGGGCGAGGCGCTGAGGGCCGCCGGGCTGCCCCGGCGCCCGGCGGAGACCCCCGTCGAGTACGCCGAGCGGGTCGCCGGCAGCGGGACCGTCGACGCCGGCCGGCTGCGGAGCCTTGCCCTGCGGGCCACGGAAGCGGGGTGGGCGGCCGAGGCGGTGGACGAGGCGGGCGCCGCCCAGGCGGTGGCGGCGGCCGCCGCCGTCGAGCACGGGGTGCGGGCCACCCGCACCCGCGGCGAGCGCCTGCGGGCCACGGTCGATCCCCGGCCGCTGCTGCCTCGGCGAACGGGTCGGGTGGAGATCCGGGAGCTGCCCGCCCTGCCGGGCGGGGTGGCCGCTACTCCTCGCGCTTGAAGCGGTCGCGGACCCGGCGGCTGGCGCTGCCGAAGTAGTCCTTGACCCCCGACGCCCGCATCGACTCCAGCCACTGCTGCCGGCCGGCCCGGCCGATCTTGTACAGGTTGCGCTGGAAGAGCAGGGCGGCGGCCAGCATCACCAGGAAGCCGGCGAAGGCGCCCAGGACCTGGTAGCTGCCGAACTTCCACAGCGAGACCACCATGAGGACGACGCCGCCGGCGAACCCGAGGGCGGCCCACTTGAGGTTGCGCCCCGCGTGCCGGTAGACGGTCGTCGAGGAGACCTCTCGGGCCAGCTCCGGGTCCGAGGCGTAGAGCTGCTGCTCGATCTCCTGGAGGATGCGCTGTTCGTCCTCGGAAAGCGGCACGACCCGTCCCCTCGTTCCCTGGGCCTCTGCTCACGAGGCAGGCTAGCGCCGATCTTCGCGCTCGTTCCCCCCCTCGGACAACGCGGGATGCGGGAACACCGGCACGCCGCCGGCCTCGGCCGACCGGTACACGGCGTCGGCCAGGCGGTGGGCCTCGAGGGCCACGTCGAGCCCCGGCGTCGGCGGGCGGCCCTCCGCCACCGCCTCCAGGAAGGCGAGGGACTGGGGGGCATAGACGGTCAGGGCGGCCCGCCAGCGGTCGTCGGTGGGCAGCTCGACCGTCCACGGCGGCGGCGCCACGGCCACCTCCTCCGCACCCGCGTCGGTGACGAGGCGGAGCGGCGCCAGGTACTCGTCGGGCGCGGCAACCACGCCGTGCTCGCACAGCACCTCGAGCCAGCGGGTCGAGGGTCGGGTCAGGACCTGGTGCCAGACGCTGATGAGGCTGGCGGTGGCCCCGGAGGTGAAGCCGACGGTGGCCACGGCCACGTCCTCGATGCCCGGGTGCCCCGCGAAGTTGGCCGTCCGGGCGCTGACCGTGGTGGGGTCGCCGAGCAGCCACTGGAGCACGTCGAGGTCGTGGATGGAGTGCTCGATGAGGGTGCCGCCGCCGGCCACCGAGACGTCCGCCCGCCAGCTCGACCCGTACTGGCCCTGGGTGGGGAAGTACTGGTCGTCGCGGAACACCACCGCCTGGGGCCGGCCCAGACGGCCGGAGCCGACCAGCTCGACCAGGGTGCGGTAGGCGGGCGACGTGCGCAGGACGAGGCCCACCTGGGCGGGCACCGCGGCGCGGGCCACGGCGGCGGCCACCGCCTCGGCCTCGGGCAGGGACGGCGCCAGGGGCTTCTCGCAGAAGACGGCCACGCCGCCCCCGGCGGCGGCCTCGACCGCCGGGAGGTGCTCGGACGTCGGCGTGCACACGTAGACGGCGTCGACCTCCTCGAGGACCCGGCCGACGTCGTCGGTCGCCACGTGGGCCCCGTGGGCCCGGGCGAAGGCCTCGGCCCGGGCCGTGTTCCGGTCGCAGGTGGCGACCACGGCGGCGTCCACGAGCCCGGCGGCTCGCAGCGCCTTGAGGGCGCGGGAGTGGATGGCGGCGATGAAGCCGCAGCCGACCAGGCCGACGCGGATCACCGGTCGGGGTCCTCGTGACCCGGTCCCCACTGCTGGTCGCCCCGCCGCTTCACCCGCACCCCCGAGGGACCGGTCAGGGCGGCGGGGACGATGGCGGCGTCGCCGTAGCGGCTGCGGATGGCGTCGACCGCGCCCGTCGCCGCGCTCCACGAGCCGTGCCCGCCGTCCTCGAGCGACAGCTGGCCGCCACCCTCCGACAGCGAGGACACGCTGACGCCGAGCAGGCGCACCCCCGGTGACAGGTCGACGGCGTCGAGCAGGCGGCGGGCCACGACGGCGATGGCCCGGCCGCCGTCGATCGGCTGCGGGACGGTGGCCGAGCGGGTGATCGTGCGGAAGTCGGCGAAGCGGACCTTGAGCACGACGGTGCGGCCGCTCAGCCCCGCCCGCCGCAGGCGGCCGGCCACCGCGTCGGCCAGCCGCACCACCTCGCGGCCGAGCCACTCGGGCGACGCGCGGTCGCGAGCGAAGGTCTCCTCGTGGCCGACGGACTTCGGCGCGCTGCTCGTCACCACCGGGCGCTCGTCCCGGGCCCACGCCAGGTCGTGGAGGTGGCGCCCGTGCGCCTCGCCCAGGGCGCCGACGAGCGTGTCCACCGGCAGGGCGGCGAGGTCGCCCACGGTGCGCACGGCGAAGCGGTCGAGGCGCCGGCGGGTGGCGGGCCCCACGCCCCACAGCGCGCCCACGGGATGGCGGTGGAGGAAGTCCAGCTCCTCCTCGGGGCGGACCACCACCACGCCGGGACCGGGCAGCGGCCCCGTCCGGGACGGTCGGGGCTTGGCCGCCTCCGAGGCGAGCTTGGCCGTGAGCTTGCGGGGGGCCACGCCCACCGAGCAGCTGAGGCCCAGCTCGTCGCCGATGCGCCGCCGGAGGCGCCAGGCGATGCCGGGGGGCTCGCCGAGAAGGCGGCGGGCGCCGGCCACGTCGAGGAAGGCCTCGTCGAGCGACAGGCCCTCCACGAGGGGCGTCACCGTGCGGAACCGGTCGAAGACCGCCTTGCTGACCTCCGAGTAGCGGTCGTGGCGCCCCGGCAGGAAGACGGCCTGCGGGCACAGCCGCTTGGCCCGGGTGGAGGGCATGGCCGAGTGGACGCCGTAGCTGCGGGCCTCGTAGGAGGCGGCGGCCACCACGCCGCGGGCGCCGTCGCCGCCGACCACCACGGGTCGGCCGACGAGCTGGGGGTGGTCGAGCAGCTCGACGGCGACGAAGAAGGCGTCCATGTCCACGTGCAGGATCGTGGGCGCCGGGGTGGTCACGTCTGCACCATCCTGCGGATGGTGCCGCCATGACCATGGCGCTCTGCTGGTCTGGCTCGCTCGCCCAAGGGCTCGCTCACAATCGGGTGAACGTGAGGGGGGCGGTGCGGCCGGCGCCGGACACCCGGTAGCGGTAGGAGCGGGGCTCGCTCCACCGCTCCGCGAGCCACGCCCCCAGCGGCTCGTGCACCGACGCCCAGGACGTCTCCAGCTGGAGGGTGCAGGCGTCGACGGGGAAGAAGCCGGCGTCGACGACGATGCCGTCGGGGTCGTCCACCCGCAGGTCGCCCGACCAGTCCCGGGCCCGGAACACCTCGACCCTGACCCGCCAGCCGAGCTCGTCGGCCTCGGCCTCGACGTCGTAGACGGGGCCCTCCCACGCCGTGACGGTGATGCCGGTCTCCTCCTCGACCTCGCGGGTGAGGCCGTCGAGGACGCTCTCGCCCGCCTCGACCTCCACCACGCCGCCCGGCGGTGACCAGTCCACGCGCCCGTTGCGGCGGCGGTTCTGGACCAGGAGGAGGCCGTCGGGGCCCTCGATCAGCCCGCTGGCCACCACCCACTGGCGCATCGGCGCAGTCTGCCAGGAGGCCTCGTGCCAGCATGCGGCGTGCACCCGGGCGTGGCAGCGGTCGTGGCCGCCGGCGCCGAGCGGGGGATCGTGGTCGAGCCGGACGAGCACGCCGCCGGGAGCCGCACGGCCGAGGACGCCGCCGCGGCGATCGGCTGCCCGCTCGGGGCCATCGTGAAGTCGCTGGTGTTCCGGGTGGACGACGAGGTGGTGGTGGCGCTCGTGAGCGGACCGAACCGCCTCCAGGAGCCGGCGCTGGCCCGGGCCGCCGGCGGGCAGCAGGCGGGCCGGGTCGACGCCAAGGCGGTGCGGGAGGCGACGGGCTTCCCGGTCGGGGGCGTGCCCCCCTTCGGCCACCGCACCGCGCTGCGGGTGTTCGTCGACGAGGACCTGCTGGCCTTCGACCGCGTCCACGCCGCCGCCGGCACCCCGGCCACCACCTTCGGCATCACGCCGCCGGAGCTCGTGGCCGCCACGGGCGGCGTGGTCACACGTTTGGGTGGGTCTGGGCGCGCAGAGCGCGCCTAGATCAACCCAAACGCAGAGCGCTCCCTAGCCTGGCGGGTGTGAGCGACCCCGTCGCCCGGCCCTACGCCCCGAGCGCCCTGCCCTCCACCACCGCCCGGCTGCTGGCCTTCCTGGCCATCGTCGTGGGCGGCGTGTGCGGCGCGGTCATCGGGTGGTCCGTGACGGACCTGCAATGCGGCTCGCCGGAGCGGCCGGGTGCCGAGCAGGCCGCCGACGACGACTGCGGGACGATCAACGGCCTCGGGGCCGTCACCGGGGCCGTGGTGGGCGCCGGCGGTGTGGCCGTCGTGGCCGTGCTCGTGCTCCGGGCCATGGCCGAGTGGCGGCGGGACATGGACCTCGA
>Ga0126307_10002451_pt1 | contig 12517 bp, 25 predicted proteins | sample Plot28_FD_89955 | JGI IMG/M metagenome (GOLD analysis project Ga0126307, IMG submission 89955) | Serpentine soil microbial communities from UC McLaughlin Reserve, CA, USA - Plot28 | ecosystem: Environmental > Terrestrial > Soil > Grasslands | place: USA: UC McLaughlin Reserve, Lake County...
ACGCACGCGCCCGGTTGAGTACGTCGCGCTGCTGCTCGGCGGTCAGCCCAGTTACAGCCGACACCTCAGCCGGCGGGCGGCCGTCGACGTCTCGCAAGATCACAACCTGGCGCCACGAATCGGGCAGCGCTGCCAGCGCGGCCTTGAGTGCCTCCGACTTCACCGCCGCATGGTTGGCCGGCCACGGGCGCGGAAACTCCTTCCAATGATCGGGGTACGGTTCGCCGTTCCCCTGGAAGCGGTTGGAATCGACAGTCGTTGCGGGCGGGAACCACCGGCTCCACCACGCAAAGCGGTTCCCGAGTGCGCGGCCTCGGGCGGCGAGGTTGGCGATCATTCGCGCAATCGAGATCTTCATCGGCTTGCAGCCTCAGCCGTTCGTGCTGGGGCCGTGAGTGTGAACCAGCCGTCACTCGTGTCGATGACACGGTCCACCGTGACGTTCTCGGTGACAGCCAGTTTCCTCATGCTCATACCTCCTCTGTCGTATCTGACTCTTCAGGAGGGTCGGAATCATCGTTGAATCGTCAGGAGATCACGATGCGGATGCGCTATCGCCCCACTGACCGAGCGCGTACCGAGTGCCTTCGTTGTCTTCGAACAATGCCCACCAACCGAAGTGCTGGCGGGCTGGCGGCAGGGGAAACTTCACCCCACGCGCGCTGAGCTCAGCATGGGTGCTCTCGATGTCGGCGCAGTCGAAGAACAGGTCGGAGTGGGGGAGGCGATCTGGCACAGCACGACGCGTTTCATCGGCCTGTCGCGGGCTGAGGACAAGCAGCAGGTCCTGCTCCGGTGGCCTCACCTCGATCCATCGCTCGTTGCCATAGGAATCGTCCCGTACCAGCTCAAAGCCCATGCCGGAAGTCCAGAACTCCAGCGCTGCTTGCTGATCTGTCACTGGAATGATGACCTTGCTTACTCGTGTGATTACGGTGTCTCCTTTGCGGATGAACATATGCTTGAACCGGGTATATCCATAATGGTCATATCCGGTACGGACTGTATCCTACCCCTGTGAGTTCAGCAAGTGGTTCGCCGGCACTGACGACGGCCGGCTTCCAGGTCTTGCTCGCGCTGGCATCCGGGCACAGCCACGGGTACGCCGTAATGGGGTTCGTAGATCAGCTCACAGACGGACAGGTTCGGTTGGGCCCGGGCACGTTGTACCGGACGCTGGCCCGACTGGTCGCCGACGAGCTGGTCGGCGAGTCCGAAGTCAGCGACCCCAGTGCCCCGCATGACGCCCGACGCCGCTACTACCAGCTCACCCCACTCGGTGCCCAAGTCGTCCGCGAGGAGGCCGCGCTACTGGCGCGACTCGTGGATGCCGCACACACCGCAGGACTTCTCGATGGGGAACGGAGGACAACATGACCCGTCAGCGACCACTCGGCCTGGGCACCCACATCTTCGTATCTGATGCGGACGCCGCAGTTGCGTTCTACAGCGAAGCGTTCGGCGCCGCCGAGCTCATTCGGCACTGCCTGCCCGACGGCCGGGTTCTCTTTGTGGAGCTTGCCGTCGGCCCTGACAAGCTCCTGCTGAGCGAGGAGATCAAGGAGTTGAATGCGGTCGCCCCGTCCACGTTGGGCGGCTCACCGGTCTTGTTGCTGCTCGAGCTCGACGACGTCGACAGTACCTTCGCGCACGCCGTCGAGATGGGAGGCACGGTGGAGATGCCGGTCGCGGAGATGTTCTGGGGCGAGCGTTACGGCATCGTTCGCGACCCCTTCGGCCATTACTGGTCGCTGTGCACCCGCAGGGAGCAGCTCGCCCCCGACGAGGTTGCTGACCGGGTGCCACCCGCGCCGACCGATGGCACGTGGACCGCTCGCTAAGACGCCCGCCGGGTCGGCCGCGAATGCGAGCACAATCTGACACGCGATTGGCGTAGCCGTGGCCTGGTCCTCGGTCAGCGATCGCTAGAAGAGTCGAGCCATGTGGAACTCCCTGCCCCCGCCTGCTTGGCGGCAGCTCAGCCGGAACATCACCGGACCGCTACTCCTTCCAGGAGAGGAGCAGTTCGACACCTTGCGGAGGCCTGCGACGAACCGGTACCAGAGCGCTTCGCCGCAAGCGATCGCGCGCTGCGCCACCCCCACTGACGTTGCACAGGTGATCAACTTCAGCCGCCGGTACGGACTGGGGATCGCGGTTCGCGGGGCAGGCCACTCCTTCGCCAACCACTCGAGCACGACAGGGCTGCTGATCGCAACAGGGCTGATGTGTACGGTCGCGGTCGACGGTGACGCGCCACCATTGGAGCAGGCGCTCGTCTCGCGGAGATCTACCGGGCACTACATGATCACCAAGCCGCCATCGCCGCCGGCTGCGGACCAACCGTCGGCATCGCCGGTCTCGCTTTGGGCGGTGGGCTGGGAGTGCTTGGTCGAACCTATGGCCTCACCTGCGACCGCCTCGTCGCCGCCCAGGTCGTCCTTGCCGACGGCTCTTTGATCACCTGCGACGACACCTCAGACAGTGATCTTTTACTGGGCGCTTCGCGGTGCCGGAGCCGGAAACTTCGGTGTGGTAACTGCCCTCACCTTTCGCACGATCCCTGAACCCCAAGCCTGGGCCTTCCATCTCAGCTGGCCTCAGCACGGCATGCCGGAAGCGATGAACGCATGGATGGATTGGGCGCCGAACGCACCCGACGCGATGGCGGCGACCCTTGTCGTACGAGCACCTGCCGACCCCTCGCTCTCACCGCAGGTGCATCTGATCGGGTCGGTGCTCGCGGATGAGACTGCAGCCGCCGACGGTCTCCGCAGCTTCGAAGGGCTGGCTGGCGCACCGGTTCGCAATCGGCAGCTTTCGGTAGCTCCGATCAGCGAAGTGAAGGCGCAGCTCGCGGAGTTTGGCGCTGGAATCGGTGCCGGCTCGTCAACAGCGGTGGACCACAGCGCCTCGGAGTTCCAGCGCCAGCCGCTTCCGACAGCCGTTACCTCGGCTATGGGATACGCGCTGAATGCCGATCGGATCCCTGGCCAGGCACGTGAATTGGCCCTCACGCCCATGGGCGGCGCCTACCACCGGGTGCCTGCCGACGCGACTGCCTTCATACACCGCGGTGATGAGTTCTTCCTTGAATACACCACCACTTCAGACACGGCCCAACCGGCCGCCACCCCGCACGCCGCCAACGAATGGCTGAGCCAGATCCGCGAACTGCTCAATGGATACGGCACCGGCCGCGCGTACCAGAATTTCGCCGACCTGGAGCTGCCCGACCCGCTACGCGCCTACTACGGGCAGAACTTGCCCAGACTGCGTGACATTAAGCGGCGCTACGACCCCGACAACTTTTTCCACCACGGGCAGTCAATCTCTCCGGCAGCCAACGAAACCGACAAGGAGATGTGATGACCGAGATGACGCCCGAGGTGCGGCGCCTACTGGATCGCCCGAACTACGCGCACGTGGCCACCTTGCTGCCCGATGGTGCGCCGCATTCTGTGCCTGTCTGGATTGCGATCGAGGGTGACAACCTCGCTATTCTCACCGGCCCAGGATCGCGAAAGGCTCGCAACATCGAGAGAGACCCGCGAGTGGCGATCTCGCTCATCGACGTTGATCAGCCGTTCCTGTCAGTGCTGATCCGCGGACAGGTCGTGGAACTAGTTGACGGAGATCGGGCCTGGGAGATCATCGATCGGATATCACAGAAGTACATCGGCCAGCCGTATCCATTGCGCACTGACCGGATCGTGCTCTTGATCAAGCCCGATCATGCGCAGGTCGTCAACTATGGCTGATGGGGAGCGACGTTCCCGCGGGAACGTCCCCAACTGGACGTCCGCGGCGGCTGCGAGGATGGCCAGTGGTGGCACTCACTGACAGGCGGGGTGCCGTTCCGGCGGTCCACCTGCTACGCCTGAGATCGTGACGAGGAGATCGACATGTCCGAACCGCGTGTCCTAGCTACCGACCTAGTCATCGGCGAGTCTGCCCGCTGGCACGAAGGCCGCTTGTGGTTGTCGAATTGGGGCGCAGCGGAGATTCTCACGTTCGACGAAGAGGGGCATCGCGAGGTCATCACGCAGGTGCCCACCACCATCCCGTTCTCCATCGATTGGCTGCCCGACGGTCAGCTGCTGGTGGTGGCCGGTCCGGAGCAGCGGCTGCTGCGGCTGGAGCCGGACGGTTCGCTGGTCGATCATGCTGACCTGAGCGGCCTGCCCGGCGGGCTGAACGAGATCGTGATCGACGGCCGCGGCACCATCTACGTCAACGGTGGTTCCGACTTCTTAGCCGACGAGGGCGTGGCGCCCGGCTTCATCGCGGCTATCACCCCGGACGGTGCGGTGCGTCAGGTTGCCGACGGAATCGCATTCCCTAACGGGATGGCGGTGACCGACGACAACTCAACCTTGATCATTGCGGAGTCTTTCGCGGGCAAGCTGACGGCGTTCGACATCACCGACGACGGTGGCCTCGATAACAGGAGGACTTTCGCTCCCGTGCTGGCCGACGGGATCTGCATGGATGCTGAGGGTGCAGTCTGGACGCCCAGTTGGGCTGAGAACGAATCCTGCTGCGTGCGGGTAGCGGACGGCGGCCAAGTGCTTGATCGGATTCCGCTGGATCACTCGGGGTTCGCCTGCGCGCTCGGCGGTGCTGACGGTCGAACGCTTTTCATGCTGACCGCCGACTGGCACATGGATGAGGACTTCATGGACAACCTGCAGCGGCTCACCACCGGCCCGCGTACTGGACGGGTGCTCGCCACGACTGTCTCGGTGCCTGCCGCTGGTTATCCCAATCACCCCTGAGAGCAGCAGCAAGATCTACGGCTGGCGAGCCCAGATCAGGCAGCCTCGCTTGGTGACGGTCAAGGGAGGGTTCGATCGATCGGCCTGCACGGAAGCCTCCTGGCGGCTCAGTCCACGGCCGCGCAGGAACAGGGCTACCGCGCTTTGTCAGGGAGGTGCACAGCCGACGTGTCCCACGTGATCATTTCGGTGATCTTGAAATGTTCGGAAATGATCTCTGATGCAGTTTCGGCGTCGAACCTGAACGGTTGTCCCCAGTTGGGTAGCACGCTGGCGAATTCGGCAGCGCCCGGCCTTCCGGAAGGCGGCCGAACTGCTGGACCTGCCGTTCAGTACCTACCGGCGCTATCGGGATCGCGGCATCGAAGCGATCACAGACTGGCTGTGGGAGCAAGACCTCGAGAGCACGTCACGCGGCTCGTGATTCCCGGCTAGCGGCCAGCTCCCCTAGCCGGAGTCCGGAAGTTCGTGGGCACGGTATTAGTGGACAGCACCTGGCGGTAATTGGCCTGGTTGTTGGCCACAATGCGCGCCAATCATGGACGACAACCAGTCCTTCTTCGTGTAAGGAAACGCTCATGTCCACGTCAGAATCGACAACTGCACCAGTCTCGATTCCGGCAAGGTCAGCGCTCTGGCGCCGCTGGCCAGTAGCGGTCGGACTCCTCGGTGCGGCTTTCGTGGCGATCGTCAGTCCTAATGGCGTCATCATCACCATTAGCCTCCTCGTCGCACTCACGTTCTATCTGGCGGCCGCCGCGCTTGGCGTGCGCTGGGTCGCGTGGGTGGCCATTCCGGTCGCCAGCGCCCTGATGGTTGCTGGAGGGCTTGTCGATATCAAGCCCTGGGTCGTGTTGGGCACCGCCGCGGTTGTCCTCGTCGTCTTTGGTCTGCTGCGCCACGCCTCGCGTACAGCCCTCGCCGCCCAGTCCTGGCAATGGTGGTGTACGGGGGGATCGCCCTGGTCGGGCTGACCTTCGGTCCGGTGGCCGGTGCCGTTCTCGCGTCATCGGCACTCATGGCACACGCCGTCTGGGATGACATCCACTATCGCCGCAATGCCGTAGTACCCCGCTCGCTCGCCGAGGCTTGCATGTTCTTCGACGTTCCGCTGGGCCTGGCGGTCATCGTTGTCGTGCTTGCCGGCCTGTCCTGAGCCCTACCGGGCACCCTCTGGCAACACATTGGGCAGCGGCTGGCATGGAAGCTGGCCACCGACCGGCGGAACAGTCGACGTAAAGATCGTGGAACGGATTCAAAGCGATGAACGACAAAGCTGAGCTGGAGGAGTTCGGAAAGCGCTGGGCGGAGGCCGAGGTTGCCCAAGATGTCACGATGCTGGATACCATCGCGCACCAGGACTTCGTCCTGGTAGGGCCGTTGGGCTTCATCCTGGACAAACCCGGTGGCTGGACCGCTACCGCAACGGTGATCTGGTGACCTCGGCCCTGAACTGGCGCGATACCCAGGTGCGGGTGTTCGGCGATTGCGCAGTCGTAGTAGGGGTTCATGATCAAGAAGTTGAGTACCGCGGCCAACCCAACAACGGGCAGTTTCGAGCCACCCACGTTCTGGTTCGCGAGGACGGTGCCCGGCGGCTCGTTGGCATACAGCTGAGCCCGATCGCCGCGCCGCCCGGAGCTCGCACAGCCGAAAGGTGATCATGACGAGTGAACCACTACTCAAGCTCACGCAGTTTGTGAGCTCATGCTGTACGTACTGGTCGCCGGTGTCATGTGGGGGACCTGGCTGTCCTTGGCCAGGACCTGCGCACCTTCCTGTCACTTGGTGCCGTGGCCGCAGCAGTTGCTGCCGGGCTGACACTCCGCACCGCCGGCCGCGTACGGCCTCAGCTGCCGGCCACGCAGGTCGATCACTCCTCGGTGTAAGTAGATGCGCCCGGCACAGCAAATGATCACAGGAGCAACAATGACGTCCAATACCCAACCCAACACCATCAAGCTGTCGGCGGGACCGATCGACTACATCGACACCGGCGGCGATGGTCCGAGCGTCGTGTTGCTGCACGGCGTACTGATGAACCACACGGCATGGCGGGATGCGATCGCGGAGTTGGCGCCGGCGTTCCGCTGCGTCGCCCCCACGCTCCCGCTCGGCGCGCATCGACAACCGATGCGAGCCGGAGCTGATCTCAGCATCGACGGCATCGCGTTGCTGGTGGCGGAGTTTCTGGAGCGACTCGATCTGCAAGACGTGACTCTGATCATGAACGACTTGGGGTGGTCCTCAGCTGCTGGTCTATCACAATCGCACCGAACGCATCGGACGGCTCGTAATGGTCGCCTGTGAGGCTTTCGACAGCTTTCCACCTGGTGCGCCGGGATGGCGGCTCGCCAAGCTCGCCGCTGCGCCCGGCGGGTTCGGGCTGCAGAGCCTGCTGATGCGGTCCGCGGCTGTTCGTCGCTCCGTGGCAGCCGCGTTGGCCAAGCATCCAGTGCCCGATGAGATGCTGCGACTGGTTCGAGCCCTTCATCCGTGATCGCGAAGTGCGGCAGGATCTGCGCAGCTATTGCCTCAGCGTCCCACTCGACAGCGGCAGGAACTGGTCGGCCGCGTCGAAACGCCCCGACCCCACCACGCAAATCGGGTCGTTTTCGCGCACAAGCGCGAAAACGAGTCCTCCGAGAAGATCAGGCTGATGTCGGCTGCGCCTGCAGGACGGAGAGCATCGTGTTGGTGATGACTCCCGCCGCCTCGGCGGAGTCAAGGCGCCCGGCGTCGATCTCCTCCGCCGCTGCATGCAAGACGGCGTGGAAGGTTGCTATCAGCCAGTCAGCGGACAGGTCAGAACGAAAGGCACCTGAACGCTGGCCGTCGGTGATCAAGTTCTGGACCCGTTCCTCCAGCCCTCCGGCGTGCGCCTGGCGCACCGTGGTGGCAGGTAGCGCCTTGTCGGCTGCGACAATCACGCTGCCCGATCGCAGAGTCACTTGCCAGCTCGCCTTGACCAGACGCTCGAAGGCGGCGACCGGGTCGCCGGAGAGGTCGACCTCATTGAGCGCTGTGTTGGCCACATCGAGTACGCGCCGGACGACCGCCTCGACAAGGACCTGACGCGATGCAAAGTGTCCGTAGATGGTCACCCGGCCAAGACCCGCCTCCGCGGCAATGTCACCCATGCTGGCGTCCGGATCACGTGCAAGACACGTTTCCGCGGCTTCGAGTATCCGAGCGACGTTTCGGCGCGCGTCGGCACGCAGCTGTGGGGATTCTTCGGCTGACACAGTCATGGTATTCATCTCGAACGTCAATGTACGAGTTACGGGCCTTGATAGCAACGATAAAGCCCACTTGTCATACACGACTGTTCGAGTTACGGTTAACTCGAACATGGTTGTACGAATTATGGCACTCCAGATCAGAGGGCATTGGGTAGCCGACCCGAGGAGAAAAGATCGTGACGACACTCAGCACCGTTGGTGGCCAGGCGCTGCGCCGCTTCCTTCCGCACTATCTCGAGATGATCATGGCCATGGTGGTAGGCATGGTCGTGTTGGGGGTCGCGGAAGCCATGCTGCTCGACCGAGTCGGTTGGCCCGAAACGCCTGCCCGACCTGAGACCGATGCGCTGATCATGGCAACGAACATGATCGTTCCAATGGCTGCCTGGATGCGCTTCCGTGGCCATCGATGGGGCGCCATCGCTGAGATGGCTGTCGCGATGTACCTGCCCTTCGTGGCGCTCTTCGCGCCGCTGTGGCTGGGCGTGCTTTCGCCGACGGGATTGATGGTCCTCGGCCATGTATTGATGCTGTTCGCGATGGCCGCCGTGATGTGGCGGCGCCGCGATGAGTATGCCAGCCACCACCACAAGAAGGCGCAGTCGTGACCGAACAAAGGAGACACCACATGCAGACCCATCAGCACGGCGCCAAGATGGCAGCAGACGAATTCTCAAGGGACCCTCCGGACTGTCGGAGGCCGGCCGCCCAGCGCTGTTGGAGCTGGCCGACGGTGACACCTTGGACCTAAGGGTCTCGCCGGTCGCCTAGCGCTTGGGCGACATCACCGTACGGATGCTGGGATACAACGGATCCATCCCCGGTCCCACTCTGAAGGTGCGACAGGGCAGCGAGATCATCGTTCGTGTCACCAACGACGGCGACCTCGAAACCACCGTGCACTGGCACGGGCTACGTCTGGAAACAAGTACGACGCGTGCCTCATGCGACTCAGGCACCGATTCCGATTGGTGGAGAGTTCAGCTACCGCATTCAGTTCCCCGATCCGGGCCTGTACTGGTATCACCCGCACATCCGTGATGACTACGCCCAGGAGCTGGGACTGTACGGCAACATCCTCGTTGTCCCGGCCGAGCCCGACTACTGGCCGCCGGTCGATCGCGACCTGGTCTTGACCCTTGATGACATCCTCATCGAGGACGAGGGTGGCGCCGTTCAGTCGCCTCAAGACCAGGTACTCGGCGATGGGCCGCTTCGGCAACGTCTTTCTGGTGAGCGGCGAACCGGATCCGCGTCTGACCTGGAGGGCGGATGAGGTGGTGCGGTTGTCGCTGACCAACACCGCCAGCACCCGGGTCTTCAACGTAAGGCTGCCGGGAGCTCGGATGAAGTTGGTCGGTGGGGACAGCGGCCGAGTCGAGCATGAAGAGTTCATCGATCAGGCGCTGCTGAGTCCGTCGGAGCGGGCCGTGGTCGACGTAGTGGCCGAGCAACCGGGTGGTGTGCTGACGCTGCAGCACCAGACCCCCGATCGGACATATCGGCTTGCCGGCGTGCAGGTGAACGACGAGCCAGCCGCACCATCACAGGCAGCGCGGAAATTCCAGCAGCTGCGAACCGCCCCAGAGCTGCAGGCCGCACGGCAACAGCTGGAGCGCTGGCTGGCTGCGCCACCCGACAAGACCCTGGCAATGGTCGCGCGGATGGATGACCCCTCAGCCGTAGCTGAAACCGCAGAACCGGTCAGCTACGCCTGCCCGATGCATCCGGAGGTCACCAGCGACCAGCCCGGCCGCTGCCCGAAATGCGGAATGAAGCTGCACCCGGTCGAGCCCGACAGCGGCCACATGGAGATGCATCATGCGCATGCCGCACCCGCCGGCCATGCTGTCGATGATGGCATTGAGTGGGACGACACCATGGTCGAAGTCAACCGACCGACAACAACTGCCAAATGCACTGGAGGTTTCTCGACCGCACGGCCGGCATTGACAGCCCGGTGATCGACTGGCAGTTCAGCGTCGGACAGCGGATCAAGATCCGGCTCGTCAACGAGATGGACTCCGATCACCCCATGCACCATCCCGTCCACCTCCATGGCGCCGGCCGGTTCCTGGTGCTCACCCGCGACGGAGTGGTCGAGCCGAATCTGATGTGGAAGGACACGGTGCTGGTGCGTACCGGCCAAACCGTGGACATTCTGTTCGACGTCACCAACCCAGGTCTCTGGATGGCGCATTGCCACATCGCGGAGCACATGCAAAGCGGCATGATTGTTCAGCTTCACCGTTGCTCGGGCTAAGTGAAAACTCACTGGGTCCCGTGGTAGCCCTCTGGGACGGTGCTCACATCGATGGTCGGTAGCGGGAGTTCCTGGCCCGCGAGGAAGGAGTGGAGAAGGTTGGTGTACACCGCTGGCTGCTCGAGGTAGGCGACGTGGCCGGCACCAGGCACCATGACGAACTGAGTCTGGGGAAACGCACGTTGGTAGCCGGCAAGGCTAAACCATGGCAGGTAGTCGCAAGCGGGTTTGATCACCAGCACCGGAACTTTGATCATGGCGAGCCGCTGCAGGTCGAGTGGTTCGTCGGCTGGATCCGGATGCAGTTGTGGCACGTAGTGGGCGTAGTAACCAAGGCCGGTGGTCCCCACCCGCTCCGCCAGGCGTTCGTCGCAGAACAGCGCCGGCGTTGACTCGCCATAGATGGGGTCCGAACCGCCGATCCATCTCCCGATCTCCGGCCAAGCTGTGCGCCACGCGGGCATCGGCCGACGTCAGTGCGTACGCAAAGAGGTTTCGCGGCTGCATTAGCCGCAGATAGAGCTGGGCTTTCTGGGCACCATCCAGGCGGGTGGTCAGGTCACCCGGGACGGGTTGCGCTCCACCAAGAGGCAGTTCGCCTGGTGCGCTGAGCACCAGTGCCGCCACACGGTCAGGATGTTCTTGCGCGTAGGCCACGGCGAACAGGACCCCCCAGGAATGTCCATGCAGCACGACTCGCGACGCGCCGGTGTGGGCCCGGACCGCCTCCAGGTCCGCTACCGCCCGTTCCGTGGTGTACTCAGTGGGATCAGCCAGCCGGGTGGATGCGCCCGTCCCGACTCGGTCATAGACGTAGACATTCCGGTCGGTCGCTAGTGGTGCAAACGCGGGCGCGTCGTGCGCCATGTCGGCCACACCTGGTCCGCCGTGTACGGCGATGACGGGCGGCTGGGTCGTCGCGGACGCGCGGGTGACATGTAGCGCTAGCCGCGATCCGTCCGGCCGGGCGATCCAATCAATCCCCGCGACTGGATCCGGGCGCACACCGCCGATGCCTGGATAGAGCCAGGTCAGACTGAAGAATGCCGCGAGACCGAACACCATGAGCGGTCCAAAGACGTCGCGCCGCAGTAGCCCGATGATCAACGACACCAGCAGTGCCGCAAGCAGCCCAGCGACCACGGCCCACGCCGTCGATCCAGTGAGGCCGGCAAACCAGATGATGCTTACGGCAGCCAGAGCACTCACACCCACCGCGCAAATGATGATGATCACCGCTCGGCGAATGGGGTGCTGGTGCGGACGACCGGCCATCAGTTTTAGCCGCTTTCGGCTGTCCGAACACCCTTTCGTGCCCAACCCACCCCGGCTGCGCTCGCGGCGGCGACCAGTGCGTGGGCGAACCGTGCTGGGAAGGAGTCCGGTTCCGGGATGCGTACAGGTCGAATGCGCCCGTTGTGGATGGCTGTAAACCGCCAGCCTTCAGTGCCTCGCACGACAACCAGCGTGTTACGCGTTCGCCGCCGCTTCGGCAAGCTGGTCCGCCATGCAACCAGGACTGAGCCGTTGCCATGCAGCATTGCAACATCATCGGCGATGTAGCGAATGGACTCGACTTCACCGACGAGGGCCGAACCGAACAACACTCCGCGAAACAGCTTGTCGTGCGACTCGACTACGTCCTCGCGCCCGTGCGTGCGCGTTCCGTCGAATGAGACGTAATCACAGTCGGCCGTAAAACAGGCGCCGTACGCCTCGGCGTCGCCGTCCGTCCATGCCTGGCACAGCCGCTGGAACAAGGCTCTGAGCTGCTGGTCGTCGACTCGCTCCGTTCCAGTATCTGTGGTGGGTTGATAGTTGGTCATATGTCCATGGTGGACCGCCGCTAGCGGCCGACCCCACTTGCCACCGCCGAACGTGGATCCGCTGAGCTAGCTGAGTCGGCTGCCGACTTGTGCCGCGGAGGGGTTGGTCAGCGCAGATCCATCACCGAAGACGACCGTCGGAACGGTGAGATTGCCGTCGTTGACTTGAGCGACGACTGCGGCGCCCTCGGCATGATCTTCGATGTCAATCTCATGGAAGTCGATTCCGGCGCGCGAGAGCTGTGACTTGAGTCGCGTGCAATAGCCACACCACTGGGTGGTGAAGACGGTCGGCCACTCGGCAGTCATCGTATCCATAGTCACGATATGTACAAACGGGACGTTGGCCCAGCTATTTCCGCTGCACTGTATTGCGTTCGTCACATTGCCGCCGACGAGGACGATCTA
>Ga0126307_10002452_pt1 | contig 12515 bp, 14 predicted proteins | sample Plot28_FD_89955 | JGI IMG/M metagenome (GOLD analysis project Ga0126307, IMG submission 89955) | Serpentine soil microbial communities from UC McLaughlin Reserve, CA, USA - Plot28 | ecosystem: Environmental > Terrestrial > Soil > Grasslands | place: USA: UC McLaughlin Reserve, Lake County...
AACCTCTGCACTGGCGGTGTGAATAAACACCACTAATGCAGCGCATTAGCAATTACGGTATCCTTGCGGCCGTGAGCGGCAATACCGCGTTCGACGTCCTCGTGATCGGGAGCGGCGCCTCCGGGCTCGCCGCCGCCGTCTCGGCCGAACGGGCCGGCGCCCGCGTCGGCCTCGCGACCAAGGGCTCCATCCAGGCGTGCAACTCCGCCAAGGCGCAGGGTGGAATCCAGGCCGCGTTCGGCGAGGACGACTCGCCCGAGCAGCACGCCGCCGACATCTTCAAGAGCTCGCACGACAGCGCCGACATGCGGCTCGTCGAGGCGCTCACGGCAGACGCGCAGGGTGCCATCCATTGGCTGGAGGAGCTCGGTGTCGAGTTCACCCGGGAGAACGGCGGCTACCGGCTCGCCCGCTGCGGCGGCGCCTCGGCGAAGCGTCTGCTCCAGGTGGGCGACCGCACGGGGCATGCGATCACGAAGGCGCTGCGGGAGGCGTTCGAGGTGGGCACCGGCACGCTCTTCGCCAACAGTCCGCTGCTCGCGCTCGAGCCGCGCGAGCACGGCTGGCGCGCGACGTGCGGCGAGCACGAGCTCGATGCCGGCACCGTCGTGCTCGCCGCCGGCGGTCGCTGCTACCGCGTCGCCGAGGAGCGCGGTGAGCTTTCGACCAACCACCCGAACGCCACGGGCGAGGTGACGCGGATCGCGATCGGCCTCGGCGCCGCCGTGCGCGATCTCGACGAGCTCCAGTACCACCCGAACGGCGGCGCCTGGCCGGAGACGATGCAGGGCTACTCCATTCCCGAGACCACGCGCGCCTACGGGGCCGTGCTCCTGAACGCGGATGGCGAGGAGTTCACCGACTCGCTGGGCGCTCGCGACGTCGTCAGCCAGGCCATCTTCGACGAGGTCGAGAAGGGCAAGGGCGTCGCGACGGAGGACGGCCGCCCCGCCGTCTACCTCGACACGACGCGGATCGCGCCGGAGGACGCCGAGATCTCACTGCCGTACATGCTCCGCCGCTACCGCGGCGCCGGCATCGACCCGCTCGAGGAGAGGATCCTGACCTACCCCGTGCTCCACTACCAGAACGGTGGCCTCACGATCGACACCGACGCGCAGACGACCCTCGAGGGCCTTTACGCTTGCGGCGAGATCGCCGGGGGGACCCACGGCCGCAATCGCATGATGGGCAACTCCCTCCTTGAATGTGCCGTCTTCGGCCGGCGTGCCGGCAGGGCGGCAGCAGAGAAAGCGAGCGCATGAGCACTGTCACCACCACCGACATCCAGCATGCCGTCGAGGACGCGGCGGCTCACCTCTACGTCTGGGCGCTGAAGGACATCCCGCAGGACCTGCGTGACGCCCTTGCGGCCGCCAAGGATCGAGAGACCTCCGTCACCGGCCAGCGCGTCCTCCAGACGATCCACCGGAACGTGAACATCGCCGACGACCAGAAGAACCTCGTCTGCCAGGACACCGGCATCGCCGTCTACACCTGCCGCGTCGGCGAGCACTTCCCGCTCCACCCGGCCCGGATCTATGAGGCGCTTCGCGACGGCACGGCCCGTGCGACGGTCGAGCATCCGCTCCGCTCGAATGCGGTGCACACGATCACGCGTGAGAACACGGGCCCGAACATCGGCCACCGGCTCCCGATCGTCCACTGGGAGTTCATCGCCGATTGGGACGGGCTCGACGTGAAGTGCGTGCCGAAGGGTTCGGGCTCCGAGAACATGAGCTTCCTGAAGATGTGCGTTCCCGCCGACGGCGTAAAGGGCATCAAGCAGTTCGTGCTCGAGTCGATCGTCGGTGCCGGCGGCAAGCCGTGCCCGCCGGGGATCGTCGGCGTCGGCATCGGCGGCTCGGCCGACTACGCGATGTACCTCGCCAAGGAGGCGATCGCCCGCCCGATCGGCACGCGCAATGCCGACCCGATCGTGGCGCAGCTCGAGGACGAGCTCTACGGCCTGCTGAACGAGACTGGAATCGGACCGATGGGCCTCGGCGGCGACGTCACCGTGCTCCAGTGCCACATCGAGCACGCGGACACGCACATGACCCTGAACCCGGTTGCGGTCAACTACCAGTGCTGGGCCGCGCGGCGCGCCTCGGTGCACGTGGACGCGCAGGGCAACCTCGAATTCGACCGGGAGTTCTGATGGCCCGTCACGAGGTCACGTTCCCGATCACCGATCCGGCTGAGATCCTGAAGCTCCGCGCGGGCGACGAGGTCACCGTGCAGGGCCACATCATCGGCATCCGCGACCGGACGCAGATCCGGATCTTCGACCAGGGCATCGACCCGCCGATGAACCTGTCGGGCGCGTTCCTGCTCCACACCGCGCCGAACGTGCGCAAGGTCTCGGAGGACGCCGAAGGGAGAGGCACCTACGAGAAGATCTGCATCGGCACGACGACCAGCGCGCGGATGGTGCGCTTCACCGAGCCGCTCGGCGCGCACTACGGCGTCCGCGCCATCTGCGGCAAGGGCGGCTTCCCGGATGAGGCGATCGAGCCGATGGAGCGGCTGGGGATGGTCTACTTCGCGATCGTCGGCGGCGCGGCCGCACTGGAGACGACGCAGATCGAAGAGATCGAGGAGGTGGCCTGGGAGGAGCTGATGCCCGAGTGTCTCTGGAAGTTCCGGGTCAAGGACTTCGGCCCGCTCACGGTCGGGATCGACGCGCACGGCAACTCCCTGTACCACGACGTACAGGAGAGCGCGCAGGAGAAGCTGAAGGAGCTCTTTGCTCGACTTTGACCCGCACCACGGCCTGACGCACGTGATCGACAAGGGGCTCGGCTCGCGGGCCTGGGAGGACGTCCTCGAGGTGGCGGGCGACCACATCTCGATCGTGAAGCTCGGCTGGGGCACGGCCGCAGTCACGGGCAACCTGCAGCGAAAGCTCGACGTCCTGCGGTCCAAGCCCGTCGTGATCGGCGGCACGTACTTCGAGGTCGTCTACGCCAAAGACCGGCTGGACGAGTACAAGTCGTGGCTGAACGGGCTCGGGATCACGCACGTCGAGATCTCGGACGGCACCGTCGACATCCCGCGCGAGCGGAAGCTCGAGCTGATCGCCGACTTCGCCCGCGACTTCACCGTCCTCTCCGAGGTCGGCTCGAAGGACTCATCCGTCGAGTACACCGCTGCCGAGTGGGTGCAGTGGCTGAACGAGGAGCTCGCCGCAGGGGCCTGGAAAGTGATCACCGAGGCGCGCGAGGGCGGCACGGCCGGCATTTTCGACTCCTCCGGCGGCATGCGCACGGAACTGATCAGCGAGATCGCGATGCGAGTCGGTCCGGTGAACGTAATCTTCGAGGCGCCGTCGAAGCCGGCGCAGGTCTGGTTCATCAGCCGGTTCGGCCCCTCGGTCAACCTCGGCAACATTCCGCCCGAGGAGGTGATCCCGCTGCAGACGCTCCGGCTCGGCCTCCGCGGCGACACGCTCAAGCAGATCCACCTCGCCGAGCTCCCGACCAAGACGACGTAGCGCCGCGTGACCCGGCTCGTCCGGAGCCACCTCGTCGAACGGGCGCCGGCCGAGCAGCTGGTCGAGGTCGTTCGCGACATCTGCGGCATTCATGCCCAGGTGATGGGGTCGGCGGAGCTGCAGCTCGCCGCCCGCATCGAGGGAATCACGCAGGGGGACGTGCGGGAGGCGCTCTGGGAGAGGCGCGAGCTTGCGAAGACGTGGACCACGCGTGGCACCCTGCATGTCCATCCAGCCGACGAGCTCTCGCTCTGGACGTCGGCTCGGCGCGCGGTCGAGGAGAGCGGCAGGGATGATCTCGTCGCTGCGATCGGAGACGCGTTGTCCGGCCGGCCGCAGACGCGCGAGCAACTCGCGGACGCGGTGCTCGAGCGCGTGCCGTCGGCGCCGCGGGACGAGCTCATGTCCGGCTGGGGGTTTCACCTCGCCGATGCTGCGACGGGCGGCTTCCTGTGCTTCGGCCCGCCAGAGGGCGGGAAGGTGACGTTCGTGCGCGTCGAGGACTGGCTCGGCCCGCAGCGGGCCTGGGAGCCGGAGGGGGCTCTGCAGGACGTCGTGCGCCGCTACGCGACCACCTATCGGCCGGCGGGGTTGCGGCAGCTGCGCGAGTGGCTCGCGGCGAAGGTCGACGTGGACGTGCCGGACGTGTCCGACGAGCCGGACGAGCCGGCGAGCGGCGACTCCGTGCGCCTCCTGCCCGAGTACGACCCGTACGTGATGGGGTTCCGCGAGCGCGATCTGTTCATCCCGCCCGCGGTGCGCGAGCAGATCGCCGCGCACGGCAAGGGCCGCTACGAAGGCCCGGCCGGAACGCCGTTCCTGCTGATCGGCGGTATCTGCGCGGGCACCTGGAGCCGGAAGAAATTGGCGAAGCGGGTCGAGCTGAGGGTGACACCGGCGCGGCGGCTGACGCGCGTCGAGCGGGCGGGAGTCGAGGCCGAGGCGGAGCGGATCGGCGCCTTCCTCGGCCTGGAGCCGGTGCTCCACGTGATCTGATCGCGGCCGGCGAGGACGAGCAGGATCCGTGCCTCGCCTCCGCGGGCCGCGCGCGGTTGCTCACGTAGGGTTCCAGCGTGTACGTCAGCCTCACCAGCGCCGATATCGGTGACGAGCCGCTCGAGAACGCGGCGATCGTCGCCGAGGAGATGGAGCGGTGGCTCGGCGAGCTGGAGGGCTACCAGGGCTTCATGATGCTGTCGCGACCCGGCAGGGCGATCGGGCTCGTCTTCTGGGAGAGCGAGGAGGTGGCGGAGCGGTACGCCGTCTCGCGCTCGCAATTCCGGGAACGGATGCTTTCTCTTGCCGGCGTCCGGATCGAGACGGTCGAAGGGTACGAGGTCGTCTACTCGCGGGTCGGCTCCGGCCTCGACCGCGGTTAGGTGGCAGGGCCGCTGCGGAGCTAAGACTCGGCGGAGAGGATCATCCCGGCGGCGACGGTGTCGTTCGTCGCCTCGTCGATCAGGATGAATGCGCCCGTAGCCCGGTTGTCGGTGTAGGCGTCGACCGCAAGCGGCTCGGAGAGGCGCAGCCGGACGCGGGCGATGTCGTTCAGCTCGAGCTGCTCCGGGCCAGGCTGATCCTCGAGGGTGTGGATGTCGACGGCCGAGACGAGCTCGTCGACGATGGCGCGAACGGTGCGCGTCGTGTGCTTGATCGCGAGCTTCGCCCGCGGCTCGAGCGGCTTCTCGGCCATCCAGCAGACGGTCGCCTCGATCCCGCGCGCCACGGTCGGCGCGGCGTCGGGGTCGGCGAGCATGTCGCCCCGGGAGACGTCGAGGTCGTCGGCGAGACGGATCGTCACCGACATGCCCGGCACACCGCAGTCCGGCTCGACTGCCGCCACACGCGTTCGTCGGCCCGAAGGGAGCACGACGACGTCGTCGCCCTCGCGCCAGACCCCTCCGGCGATCTGGCCCGCATACCCACGGTAATCGTGGTGCTCGTCGGAGATCGGGCGGATCACCCACTGCACGGGGAAGCGGCGGTGCTGGAGGTCTCGGTCGCCGGCGATCTCGACGGTCTCGAGGTGCTCGAGCAGCGTCGGCCCGTCGTACCAGGGCATTCCCTCGCCGGGGTCGACGATGTTGTCGCCGCGCAGCGCGGACATCGGGATCACGTGCACGTCTCGCAGGCCCAGCCGCTCGCTCGTCTCGCGCAGCTCCTGCTCGATCTCGCGGAACCGCTGCTCGGAGAAGTCGGCGAGGTCCATCTTGTTGACGGCGACAACGACGTGCGGGATCCCCAGGATCGCAGCGATGTACGAGTGCCGGCGCGTCTGCTCGATCACGCCCTTGCGCGCATCGACGAGGATGATTGCGACGTCTGCCGTCGAGGCGCCCGTGACCATGTTGCGCGTGTACTGGACGTGCCCCGGAGCGTCGGCGAGCTGGAAGCGGCGGCGAGGCGTCACGAACGACCGATAGGCGACGTCGATCGTGATCCCCTGCTCGCGCTCCGCCCGGAGGCCGTCGGTGAGGAGGGCGAGGTTGACGTAGCCGTCGCCGCGCCGCTTCGAGGTCTCCTCGATGTGCTCGAGCTGGTCCACGAGGATCTGCTTCGTGTCGAAGAGCAGTCGGCCGATCAGCGTCGACTTGCCGTCGTCGACCGAGCCCGCGGTGACGAGGCGCACCAGCTCGGTCTGCATGAGTGCCTCAGAAATAGCCAACGCGCTTCCGATCCTCCATCGCGGCCTCGCTCGCCCGGTCGTCCGCCCGGGTCTCGCCCCGCTCGGTCACCCGCGTCGCAGCGATCTCGCTCACGACGTCCTCGAGTGTCGCCGCCGCGGATGCGACCGCGCCGGTGCAGCTCATGTCACCGACCGTGCGGAAGCGGACCGACGCCGAGAATGGCTCCTCGCCGTCGATCCGCTGGACGAAGTCGCTGACGGCGTAGAGCATCCCGTCGCGCTTGAAGACCTCGCGCTCGTGGGCGAAGTAGATCGACGGTAGCTCGAGCTCCTCGCGGGCGATGTACTGCCACACGTCCAGCTCGGTCCAATTCGAGATCGGGAAGACACGCACGTGCTCGCCTCGGCGCACGCGCGCGTTGTAGAGATTCCAGAGCTCGGGGCGCTGGGCGCGCGGGTTCCACTGGCCGAAGTCGTCGCGGAAGCTGAAGATCCGTTCCTTGGCGCGGGCGCGCTCCTCGTCGCGGCGGGCGCCGCCGATCGCTGCGTCGAAGCGGTGCTCCTCCATCGCATCCAGCAGCGTGGTCGTCTGCAGCTGGTTCCTCGACGCGCGTGGGCCGCTCTCCTCGACCACGCGGCCCTTGTCGATCGACTCCTGAACCGAGGCGACGAGCAGCTGCTCGCCGAGCTCGGCGACGCGGCGGTCGCGGAACTCGATCACCTCGGGGAAGTTGTGGCCCGTGTCCACGTGCATGACCGGGAACGGGAACTTGCCGGGACGGAATGCCTTCTCGGCGAGCCGCAGGAGCACGATCGAGTCCTTCCCGCCGGAGAAGAGGAGGACCGGGCGCTCGAGCTCGGCGGCGAGCTCGCGCATGATGTGAATCGCCTCCGCCTCGAGCTCGTCGAGATGGGAGAGGTGGACAGGCGCCTGGATCACTCTGTATGCAGCCCGCACTCGGTCCGATCGCTCTCGGCCCAGCGGCCCTCTCGGCCCGCGCCGGGGATGGTCGAGTGGGTGTCGCCGATCGACGCGTAGCCGCGGTCGTGCAACGGGTTGTACGGAAGCCCGTGTTCCCGGATGTACGCCCAGCAGTCCTCGTCGGTCCAGTCGGCGAGGGGGTTGGCCTTCCACAGCTCGTGCTGGGCGTCCCAGCCGAGCTTCGGCGCGTGCGCGCGTGTCGGCGACTGGTCGCGGCGGACGCCGGTGATCCAGCAGTCGAGACCTCCGAGCGCGCGCACGAGCGGCTCGACCTTGGCGACCGCGAGGTAGAGGTCGGGCTCGCGCTCCCAGAGCTTCTCGCCGTGCGTGGCGGTGAGCTCCTCTACGCTCGGCCCCTCGAACACCTCGACGGTCGTGTCGTAGCGCTCCTCGATCTCACGCCAGAACGCATACGTCTCGGGGAAGAGGTAGTGGGTGTCGAGCGCGAAGATCCGCGCCGTCGGCAGAAGGCCGAACATCATGTCCAGCAGCACGCTCTCCTCCTTCTGGAATGAGCAGGCGAGCGAGACCTTGTCACCGAACCTCTCGACCACGGCCGCGACCAGCTCCCGCGCAGAAAGCTCCTCGGAGCGCGCCGCGAGGGCGGCGACGTCGTCGTGGGAAGTGGCCGTCATCGCGCCCCGGATGGTACCAGCGCGACGCTGTTCTTCATAACTGCTACTAATTCCAACTATAAAGTCGACCGATTTTGTGGAGATCCCATGACACGCACGCTCGCCGGTGTAGCAGCCCTCGCCCTCCTCGTCCTGGCCGGATGCGGCGGCTCGTCGTCCGAAGGCTCCGCCGTGACGGGCGCGGAAGGCGGGAACATCCGCCTCGTCGCCTACTCGACCCCCCGCGAGGCGTACGCGAAGCTGATCGACCTCTACCGCAGCGGCGCGGGAGAGGGCGTCTCGTTCGACCAGTCGTACGGGAGCTCAGGCGAGCAGAGCCGCGCCGTCGAGGCGGGCCTTCGCGCCGACGTCGTTGCCTTCTCGCTCGAGCCGGACATGACGCGGCTCGTCGAGTCCGGCGTCGTCGCGCAGGACTGGAATGCGGGCGAGCACAACGGCATGGTCACCGATTCGGTCGTCGTCTTCATCGTCCGCGAGGGGAACCCGAAGGGGATCGAGAGCTGGGACGACCTGACGAAGGACGGCGTCGAGGTGATGACGCCGAACCCCTTCAGCTCGGGAGGCGCCCGCTGGAACGTGATGGCCGGCTACGGCGCACAACTCGAGCAGGGCAAGTCGCCCGAGCAGGCGCGGGAGTACCTGCGCTCGCTGTTCGAGAACGTCGTCGTGCAGGACAAGAGCGCCCGCGAGTCGCTGACGACGTTCGCCTCCGGCAAGGGCGACGTGCTGCTCGGCTACGAGAACGAGGCGATCTTCGCCCGGCGGCAGGGCCAGCCGATCGAGTACGTCGTGCCCGACCAGACGATCCTGATCGAGAACCCGGTCGCGGTGACCGAGGACTCGTCGGGCGCGGCGCAGGGCTTTCTCGAGTTCCTGACGAGCGACGAGGCGCAGAAGGTCTTCGGCGACGAGGGCTACCGGCCGGTCGTGTCGTCCGTGCTCGAGACCTTCGACTTCCCGACACCGCCGGAGCTCTTCACGATCGCCGACGTCGGCGGCTGGGACACCGTGCAGGAGGACTTTTTCGACCGCGAGACCGGCTTCATGGCCGAGGTGCAGCGGGAGCTCGGAGAGCCGACGGACTGAGCCGGAGCGGGGGGTAACCCCTCGTACGCCGCGAAAACTAGAATCCTCCGGCTGTGGCTCGTATCGCCTCGACGGTGCTGGTGGTCCTGCTGCTCGCGGCCACCGCTGCGGCGTTTGCGCTCACACAGGGGCTGAAGCTGCAGAAGAGCCCGATCCTCGGGACGCGGGTCCAGCCCGTCTTCTCGCCCGTCTGCGACTGCGACCGGTCTCGCGCCGAGATCGCGTTCAGGCTGCGCAGGGCCGACCGGCTCGACGTCTCGATCGTTGACGGCGAAGAGGTCGTGCGGACGATCGAGCGGAACCGCAGCTATCCGAAGGGGCCGGTCGTGATCGAGTGGGACGGTCGCGACGACGCCGGTCGAGTGTTGCCGGAAGGCGACTATCAGCCGCGGATCCACGTCCGCCGCGAGCGGCAGACGATCACGTTGCCGAATCCGATCCGGATCGACGTGACGGCGCCCGTGATTCAGGACGTGAAGGTCTCGAGCCGTGTGATCTCCCCTGACGGCGACGGACGCCGCGACCGTCTCACGGTCTCCTACCGGCTCGACGAGCCGGCCCGCGGCGCCCTCATCGTTGACGGGAGGCGGCAGGGGCTCGGTACGCGCTTCCCACGCACTGCAGAGACGATCCTCTGGAACGGGAAGAGCAGAGGCCGGCCGGTGGACGCGGGTCCGCATCTGCTCCAGCTGATCGCGATCGACCCGGCCGGGAACCGGTCGGCGCGGACGCTCCCGGAAGCCGTCACCGTCCGCTACGTCGCGCTCGGCCGCAGCCGGATCGGGATCGCCGCAGGCGCGCCGTTCGCGCTCCGGGTCTCTTCCGACGCCGAACGCGTGCGCTGGACGCTCGGCGGCCGCAGCGGCTTCGCGCGACCCGGGACGGTGCGGCTGCGCGCGCCTGCGCAGAAGGGCCGGTTCACGCTGACTGTGTCCGCGAACGGGCACACGTCGCGCGCCGCGATCTTTGTCCGGGAGCCGGCGCGCTGAGCGAGGTCGCCCGTCTCGCCGGCCCGCTCGGCTGCCTCGGGTTGGCGCTGCTGCTCCTCGCTACCCGACGAGAGCTACGGCTGATGGGACTCGTCGCCTGGGCGGCCGGCTCCGCCGCCCTCGCGCTCTACCTTGCCCCGGACGGCCACAACGGGACGCTCGCCGCCGCGGCCGCCGTCGGTCTCGTGCTCGCGTCCGCCGGCGCCTGGCTGCTGCTCCGCTTCCCGTGGGCGCTCGCGTTCGCCACGCTCGCCTGTATCCCGATCAGGATCCCGATCGACGTCGGCGACGAAAGGGCGAACCTACTGCTGCCGCTCTACGGGGTCGTCGCTTCGTATGCGCTCGCGCTCGGGTGGCAGCTCCGGCGCGGCGACGAGCGCGCGCGTGAACTCGGGCCGATTGCGTGGCCACTCGCCGCGGTCGTCGCCTGGACCGGGTTGGCGCTGCTGTGGACGGACGACCTTAGGCAGGGAGCGATCTTCCTCACCGCGTTCGTGCTGCCCTTCGGGCTCGTCGCCGTCGGCTTCGCCCGCCTGCCGTTCGACCGCCGGGCTCTCGTCCGACTCTACGCCGCGCTCGTCGCGACGGCGCTCGCTTACGCCGGCGTCGGCCTCTACCAGTGGGTGACGCGAGAAGTCTTCTGGAACCCGAAGCTGCGTGTCGACAACGCCTATGCCCCGTTCTTCCGTGTCAACTCCGTCTTCTGGGACCCCTCGATCTACGGCCGTTATCTCGTCGTCGCCATCCTCGCCACGCTCGCGCTCGTCCTCCTCGGCGTGCGCGAGCGCCTGCTCGCGGCCGGCATCGTCGTCATCGCTGCGATCTGGATCGGGCTCCTCTTCTCGTTCTCGCAGTCGAGCTTCGCGGCCCTGGTCGCCGGCACCCTGGCGATGGCCACCCTCGTCTGGCGCGGGCGCGCGGTGGTTGCGCTGGCCGTTCTGGCGGTCCTGGTCGTCTCCGTCGGCTTCGCGACGCCGCAGGTGCGGAACGAGCTCCTGCAGGAGTCCCGGCAGGGGCTGAACAGCGTCACCAGCGACCGGGCCGGTCTCGTCGGGAACGGGCTTCGAATCGCCGTCGACCACCCGGTCTTCGGCGTCGGCACCGGAAGCTTCAAGCGCGCCTACGCCGAGCGAACGGGCCTGAGGGGCGAGGAGCCGAAGAAGGCGGCCTCGCACTCGACGCCGGTGACGGTCGTCGCCGAGACCGGCGTGCTCGGCCTGGTGCTGCTCTCGTGGCTCGGGCTGGCGTCGCTGTGGCCCGCCTTTCGCGCGCGGGGGCGGACAGGTGCCGGTCGCGTGGCTCTCGTCGCGGCGCTTACGCTTGGCGCCATCGCCGTGCACAGTCTCTTCTACAACGCGCTCTTCGAGGACCCGACGACGTGGGCGCTGATGGGCCTCGTCGCCGTGGCGCTCGCCGCTCTCTCGCGCGAGGAGAGGGCGTGATCGAAGCCTGGCGGCGCGTGCTCGTGCTCGCGCCGCACACCGACGACGGCGAGTTCGGCTGCGGCGGCACGATGGCGCGTCTCGTCGAGGCGGGCGTCGAGGTGCACTACCACGCCTTCTCGATCGCGACGCGGTCGCTCCCGGACGGGTTTGCGCCCGACACCCTGGCGCGCGAGGTGCGGGAGGCGACGAAGGAGCTGGGGATCCCGGAAGAGCAGCTGCGCGTCCACGACTTCGACGTGCGCACCTTCCCCGAGCACCGCCAGGACATCCTCGAGCTGCTCGTCTCTTTGTGGGAGGAGCTGACGCCGGATGCCGTCTTCCAGCCGTCGCACCACGATGTGCACCAGGACCACCAGACGATCGCCCAGGAGGGTCTGCGCGCGTTCAAACGGACGACCGTGCTCGGCTACGAGATCCCCTGGAACAACTTCGACTTCTCCTACGGCGCCTACGTCGCGCTCGAGCAGCGGCATCTGGAGAGAAAAGTGGCAGCCCTTGCGAAGTACGCGTCGCAGCAGCACCGCCGCTACGCGAACCCGGAGTACGTCTGGAACCTCGCCCGCGTGCACGGGATCAACGTCAACCGCGACTACGCGGAGTGCTTCCAGGTCTACCGGATCGTCGCCTAGACCGGTCTTGTTAGTCACATCCGTCACGAGTTCCTCCGCGCCGAAACTGCCTGCAAATAGACGTGTTTATAGAAGAGCACTGGCCTGACTCCGATGACGAGTTGATGACCAACAAGTGGGAGTTGTCACGAGCACTGGATGCGACGGGACTTAGCTGACGCCGAGCTCGCCGGCAACCTCTCGCACCGAACGGCCGCTGACCTTGACCAAGCTGACCGCCTCACGCCGAAACTCCGGCGGGTAGGGCCGCTGATACCTCTGTGGCATAACGCTCCTCCTTCATCACCGAGCGCGACTCTGACCAAGCGCTCGGATGTCCGGAGAAACGGGGGAACTTCAGCGCACGAACCACGGCTGGGTCTTGTCACCCAACGCGAACGACAAGCTTAGCCTTGGGTCTGCGACGTGGCGAGCGCAGTCAAAGCGAGAGGTCTAAAACAGCGGCCTTCGAGGCTCAACACAGAACTGTTGCCCTTTGCTGCGCGAGAGACGTTCGGCGGAAGCGTAGTCGGCGCTAGCTGCCGCGGTTGGAGACGGCGAGCTTGATGGCTCTGGCCTCCTCGTGCGGCCTCGATACCCGCAGGTCTCCGGGTTCGCATACGACCCATGCGGCGGCTAGCCCAACCG
>Ga0126307_10002454_pt1 | contig 12514 bp, 11 predicted proteins | sample Plot28_FD_89955 | JGI IMG/M metagenome (GOLD analysis project Ga0126307, IMG submission 89955) | Serpentine soil microbial communities from UC McLaughlin Reserve, CA, USA - Plot28 | ecosystem: Environmental > Terrestrial > Soil > Grasslands | place: USA: UC McLaughlin Reserve, Lake County...
CTTCTGGGCCCCCTGGTGCGGCCCGTGCCGCATCATCGCTCCCCACCTCGAGGAGCTCGCCGCCGAGCGCGAGGACCTGCGCATCGTGAAGCTCAACGTGGACGACAACCCGCAGACCGCGGCTCAGTTCAACGTGATGTCGATCCCGATGCTGCTGCTCTTCAAGCACGGACAGGTTGCGCACCAGATCATCGGCGCGCTGCCGAAGAACCGGCTGGTGCAGGAGCTGGAGCCGGCGCTCGAGCCGGCCCCCGAGGCGTCGTAGCTGCGCAAGCCGCGGGCTTGGCCCCGCGGCGCCGCGACCGTTTAGCGCACCGAGGCGGCCTCGAGCCGTCGCTCCTGGCGCTTGCGCCAGTGCGCGCCCAGGGCACCGAGGATTCCGCCGAACAGTGTGGTGGCGAACACGAGGCCGCTCTGAGGCTCGGGGAGGTGCGCCTTCGCCTCGTTGTTCATGATCTCGTGGCCGATCAGGATGAAGCTGCCGAAGATCAGGCCGCCCATCACTCCGCGCACGAAGCCCTCGTCGGCGCTGCGGTGCTCGACGCCCGCGAGGAAGCCGCCCACGATGGCGATCGGCGCGCTCATCACGTAGTAGAGGATCTCGTTCCAGCCGAGCGCGAAGCCGGTGAGGATCCCGAACACCACCGGCACGACGATGCCGCCAACCACCTGGAGCCAGAACGGACGCTCGAAGAAGGGAGGCGGCAGCTTCATGCGGGCGCCAGCCTAACCGAGATCAGCAGCGCCCTGCCCTCGATCTCGGCTGCCTCGTCGCCCTGCGTGCCGTCGAACGCTACCGAGGTCGCGAGCGTCTCGCCGGCCACGTAGTCCTGGTGTTCGCGCGCCGCCGCGAGCAGCTCCTCGTCGCCCGCGAGTGTGAGCGCGATGCGGTCCTCCACGTCGAGCCCCGCGTTCTTGCGCGCCGACTGCACGGCGTGGACAACCTCGCGCGCGAGGCCCTCTCGCCGCAGCCCGTCGTCGAGCTCGAGGTTGAGCGCCACGGCGTGGGTCCCGGAGCGCTCGACCTGGTAGCCCTCGAGCGGCTGGAGCGCCATCGTCACGTCCTCCGGGCCGATCTCGTGCTCCTGGCCGTCCAAGTTCAGTCCCACCCGCTCGCCGGCGCGCAGCCTGGCGGGATCGAGCGCGGCGATGGCGGCCGCTACCTGTGGCATCTGCTTGCCGAAGCGCGGGCCCAGCGCGCGGTAGTTCGGCTTCAGCTCGAAGTGGCCCAGCTCGTCCGCCTCGGAGACGTAGCGGACAGACTTCACGTTCAGCTCCTCCTTGAGCAGGTCCTCCAGCTCCCCGATCGCGCCGCGCTCGCGGTCGGCCGCCACCACCACGGCCTCTGGCAGCGGTTGGCGAACCTTCAGCTTCGCGTGTGCGCGCGCCGCGCGGCCGAGTTCCACGGCGTCGCGCACCACCTGCATCCGCCACTCGAGCTGCTCGTCGCGATCGTCCGCCTCGGGGAAGTCGCAGAGGTGGATCGAGGGCTCGGCGCCGTCAAGGTTGTCGTAGATCTCGTCGGTCACGAACGGCGTGAGCGGCGCGAGGAGCTTCGAGGCTCCAAGGAGGCAGTGGCGCAGGGTGTCGAACGCGGCGGGATCGCCGTCCCAGAAGCGGCGCCGCGAGAGCCGGACATACCAGTTCGACAGATCGTCCACGAACTCGGCGATCGCTCGGCCGGAGAAGGTGGTGTCGTAGTCGTCCATCCGCTCGACCACTCGCTGGGTCGTCGCCGCGAGCCGCGAGCGGATCCAGCGGTCGAGCTCTGTCTCCTCTGAGGTGCCGCTCGGCTCGTTCACATTCGCGTACAGGACGTAGAACGCGTACGTGTTCCAGAGCGGCTTCAGGAACTGCCGCACCGACTCGCCGACCGTCTCGAGCGAGAAGCGGTAGCCGTCCCAGGGCTGCTTCGAGGTGAAGTAGTACCAGCGCAGCGCGTCCGCGCCGTGGGTGTTCAGCACGTCCCAGGGCACCACCACATTGCCCTTCGACTTCGACATCTTCTGGCCGTCCTCATCGAGGATCAGGCCGAGGCAGAGGCACGTGCGGTAGGACGCCTCACCAAACAGCATCACCGAGACCGCCAGCAGCGAGTAGAACCAGCCGCGCGTCTGGTCGAGCGCCTCACAGATGTAGTCCGCCGGAAAGCGCTCGCGGAATACGTCCTCGTTCTCGAACGGGGCGTGCCACTGAGCGAACGCCATGCAGCCCGAGTCCCACCACACGTCGATTAGGTCCGGCACACGCCGCATCTCGCCGCCGCACGCCTCGCAGGTCAGGACCACGTCGTCGATGTAGGGGCGGTGCACGTCCTGGGGCCGTTCGCCGCCACGTTCGGTGATCTCGGCGAGCGAGCCGACGCAGACGTCATGACCCTCGTCGCAGCGCCAGACCGGCAGTGGCGTGCCCCAGTAGCGCTCGCGCGAGAGCGCCCAGTCGACGTTGTTCTCGAGCCACTTGCCGAAGCGCCCGTGCTTGATGTGCTCGGGGTGCCAACTGATCGTCTCGTTCGCGGCGAGCAGCTCTTCCTTGACCGCTGTGGTCCGCACGTACCAGTTTTTCTTGGCGTAGTAGATGAGCGGCGTGTCGCAGCGCCAGCAGTGCGGGTACGAGTGCTCGTACTCGCCGGCGCGGAAGAGGCGGCCGGACTCGCGCAGCGCCTCGACGATCGGCGCGTCCGCCGCGCGCACGTGCATCCCCGCGAACGGACCGGTGCGCTCGTCGAACGTACCGTCCGGCCGGACCGGGTTGTGGATGGTCAGGCCGTTATCGGCGGCGAGCCGGAAGTCGTCCTCGCCGAACGCCGCGCCCGTGTGGACCATGCCGGTGCCGTCCTCGATCGACACGAAGTCGCCGGCCAGCACCGTGTGACCGCGCTCGCCGTAGTCGGTGATGTAGGGGAACGGCGGCTCGTAGCGCAGGCCGAGCAGCGTCGAACCCGGCATGCGCTGCTCGATCTCCGCCTCCTCGCCGAGCACCCGCTCCACGAGCGCCTCCGCCAGGATCAGCCTGTCCTCCCCGTGACGCGCGCGCACGTAGGCGACGTCGGGATCCACGGCGATCGCCGCGTGCGGCACGAGCGTCCAAGGCATCGTCGTCCACGCGAGCAGCGAGACGTCCGGCTCATCCAGGAGCGGAAACTTCACGAACACGGACGGGTCGACCACGTCCCGGTAGCCGAGCGCCAGCTCATGGGATGAGAGCGCTGTGCCGCAGCGGGTGCAGTACGGAATGACCCTGTTGCCCTCGACGAGCAGCCCCTTCTCCCAGACCTCCTTGAGCGACCACCAGACCGACTCGACATACTCGTTCGCGAGCGTGAAGTAGGCGTCGTCCGTGTCGATCCAGAAGCCGATCCGCTCGGTCAGCTCGTTCCACTCATCGATGTATCGCAGCACCGACTCGCGGCAACGGGCGTTGAACTCGGCGATCCCGAAGCGTTCGATGTCGTGCTTGTTGGTGAAGCCGAGCTGCTTCTCGACCTCGAGCTCAACGGGCAAGCCGTGGCAGTCCCAGCCGGCCTTGCGCGGCACGTAATGGCCGCGCATCGTCTTGTAGCGGGGGAACACGTCCTTGAAAACGCGGCTCAGGACGTGGTGCGAGCCGGGACGGCCGTTCGCCGTCGGCGGACCCTCGTAGAAGATGAAAGGCCGAGCGCCCTCGCGGCGCCGGATCGACTCATGGAAGACGTCGCGCTCGCGCCAGCGCTCGAGCACCCGCTGCTCGAGTTCGGGGAACGACTGGGCGGTGTCGACAGGGCGGTAGCGAGTCACGAGACGTCGATTCTACGAGCGTGTGCTCCCTTCACCCCCCGGGGGATGGCGTTCCGTCCGGGCGCGTGATAAACCTCCCGCCGAATCGCCGAACCGCGCCCGGCAGGTCCGGGAGCGGACGGGGGACCCAAATGCAGTACGGGGCGAACCGGCCCGTGGTGGCACCTCGCCGGAGCGCGATCTTTCCTGCGCCAGCCCGACAGCTAACCCCGTAGGCCTTTGGAGAGAGAGGCTCGCTTGCGAAGGATCGCAGCCCTGATCGCCGTGTCAGTGGCTGTCGGCGTCGCCCTGCCTGCGGCGCCGGCCACAGCTGCATCACCGGAAGCGGTTATGTTCAAGAAGATCAACCAGGTTCGACGGTCGTATGAACTTGCACGCATGCGCCCGTCGCTCTCGCTGTTCTATTCGGCCAGGCGCTACGCCCGCCGGATGATGCGCTCGGGTTATTTCGGGCACCTGTCGAGGATTTCGCTCACACGTCGCTTCCGCATCGCCGGCGAGACGCTCGCCTGGCACAGCGGCTGGCGGCTTTCGCCACGCCAGACGGTCGGGCAGTGGATGGGATCCCCGTCGCACCGGGCGCTATTGCTCTCGTCGAGCTTCACTCGGCTTGGCGTTGGCCACGCCCGGGGAAACTACGGGGGCAGGCGGGTGACCATGTGGGTCGCCCACCTCGCAAGGCCGTAACCGCGGGGCCCGGACGGTCGTTCGGCCGTCCGGGCCGCCGCTTACGATCGCATGCGAATGTCGGCTCTCGAGCTAGGCGATCCGCTCGCTCACCGTGCCCTTCAAGCGCTGCTGCGCGCGGAGGCCACCGTCCGCAAGCGGCTGGCAATCGAGCTCGAGCGCGAGGGAGTCACGGCCGCCGGCTTCTCCGTCCTGGTCGTGCTCACGACCGCGGGTGGGTCGCTCGAGCTGAAGACCCTGCGCCGCCGGCTCGGCTGGAGCAAGGCCAACGCCACCGAGGTCACCGGCACGCTTGCGGCGCGCGGCTTCGTGTCGCGACGGCGTGCGCCCGAAGACCGGCGGGCGGTCGTGGTCGATCTCGAGCCGGTCGGCCGTGAGCTGGTGGACCGCCTCTTCCCGGCGCACTCCGAGCGCGTGCAGGCCGCCTTCGATGCCCTCGACGAGAGCGAGAAGCGCACCTTCTCGGAGCTCTGCCGGAAACTCGCGGCCTAAGCCGACGCTCCGCGCTGCTTAAGCCGAGGTGCGTGCCGCGAGACTGATTCGCGCGCTCTGGGCGGCCTCGGGCTCAGGCACGACGACGACCTGCTCGAGGCGGCCGCTGTCCACGTAGCCCTTCAGCCGCTCGGCTGCCTCAACTGGCTGGGAGCCGAGCGAAGGGATTCCGTGGTCGCCGGTCACGGGCATTGCCTCGCGATACTCGAACACCGGGGCGGCGGAGCCGACCTGGCGGACGGTGTAGACGAGCCGGCCCACCACGTCGAGCGTGGCCTCGCCGCCGCAGAAGACGAATGCCGTGGGATCGAGCGCGCGGATGGCGCGCACCACGCGCTCGGGCGGGAGGTCGAAGGCGAGCAGCAGGGTACGGAACCCGGCACGCCGCAGGCCGAGCTCGAGAGCCTGCACGTGCAGGGACTCCACGTCAAGACGCGGACTCGAGTCGAACAGGAGGACGCCCTGCGGGCGGCTCGCGGGAGCCACCACTCGGCGAGCGGCGTGCAGCCAGCCGGTGGCCCAGCGCAGCGCGAGCTCGCGTTCAGCCTCGCGGTTCTCGCGCTCGTCCGCCTGCTCGAGCGCCGGAAGCAGGACTTCCTCGACGGTGCGCTCGACGGAGCGGACGGCGAGGCTCTCCTCCATGATGCGGTCGGCGAGCTGCTCATCGAAGTGGTCGAACGCGTCGAGCAGGCGGCTCGGTGAGCTCGGCCCCTCGCCACGCTGGCGGGCGAGCTCTATGGCGGACGAGATGTTGTGCGTCTCGAGCAGGGCGCGCCGCAGCGACTCCAGCTCGGCGAGGTCGTACTGGCGGTGGCCGCCCTGGGTGCGGCGCGGCTTCGGATAGCTGAAGCGGCGCTCCCAGGAACGCAGCGTGTTGGGGCTTACCCCCAAGAGCTCAGCTGCTGCGTTGGTCCGGATACCGCTCACGTCGCCTCCGTCTCGGGTGAATCGCAGAAGTGTTCCGCCATTACTTCCCACGTCAGGCCCACCTGTTGGGACGTTCGTGCGGCCTTGCAGAGGTTTTCGGTATCTGGGCGAGCAACTTGAGGGAAGTTTCTGCCGTCGATCGAGATGTTGCGCAACCCGTGCAGCCGTTCTTGCACACGAAAGGCACGCGTGCGCACGCGGCCGAACCGCGTGCTTCGCCACCGGCGCGGCCCCGAAGCGGGGCGCTATCGGCGGCCGAACTCGCTCGGCTCGACCGTGAGGAGGGCTGCCTGGGGCGGCCCGCAGGTTGCGATCCGCGCCGCCATCGTGCCGACGCTGTCCTTCACCGGCGCCAGCAATCGCAGGGGCATCACGACCGGGTCGCAGGGGCGCTGGGCGGCGACGCTCGCCTTGCGCACGAGCTGGTCGTCGCCCAGCGGGCTCGTGACCAGATCGAGCACGCTCGAGCCGATAAGTGCCTTCTCCTCGCCGAAAAAGCGCTCGCCGGCCTCGCTCACTGCGGTTACCCGCAGCTCGTAGTCGAGGATCAGGAAGGCCGCCAGCTGGCCGGGCAGCGCATCGCGCGGGCAGGTCAGGATCATCCCCATGCCGCAGCGCGTGCAGACGCGCTTGCGGAGCTCCGGCCGGCCCGGCGGGTCCTCCGCGGGATGGCCGCAGCGCGAGCAGAAACGGATCGGCTTGGGCCGACCCTCGCCAGCCGGAGTCCACGACCGGTCGATCCGAATCAGAGCCGTCACGCTGGGCGATTGCAACACGGAAGGCCTCTCGCCGCCGACGGCGCGCGGAGAATGCACCGGTTCGGCACCGAACTTTGTGCGAAACCCGCGCCGATACCCTGTGCGACACAGGCTACAAAGGAGACCGATGGCCGTTCAGCAGGAACTCTGGGGATCGGAGACCACGAAGGCGATCGAGAACTTTCCCGTATCGGGCGAGCCCGTTCCGGCCCCCGTGGTGCGCTGGCTGGGACGCATCAAAGCGGAGGCGGCCCGCGTGAATGCCGAGCTCGGATTGCTCCACCCGGACATCGCCGAGCGCGTCGCGCGGGCGGGCGACGAGGTTGCCGCCGGCCAGCACGACGACCAGTTCCCGATCGACGTCTTCCAGACCGGCTCTGGCACCTCCTCGAACATGAACGCCAACGAGGTGATCGCCAACCTCGCCGGCGAGGGCGTGCACGCGAACGACCACGTGAACATGGGGCAGTCTTCGAACGACGTCTTCCCGTCGGCCGTGCATCTCGCCGCCGTGGACAGCGTTCAGCGCGAACTGCTCCCGGCGCTCGAGGCGCTCGCCGACTCCCTCTCACGGAAGGCCGAGGAGTTCGCGGAGCTCGTCAAGGCCGGTCGGACGCACATGATGGATGCGGTTCCGGTCACGCTCGGCCAGGAGTTCGGCGGCTATGCCGCGCAGATCCGGCTGGGCCACGACCGTGTGCGGGACGCGCTTGCGCGAGCGTCGCAGATCCCGCTCGGCGGCACGGCCACGGGCACCGGGCTCAACACGCATCCCGATTTTGCTTCGAAGGTCCGCGCGCAGCTTGGTCTGGGTTCGGCGCCTCTGGATCCCTTCGAGGCGCAGGGGAACCGGGACGGGCTGGTGGAGCTGCACGGAGCATTGAAGGGCGTCGCCGTGTCGCTCACGAAGATCGCTCAGGACCTCGTGCTGATGGGCTCCGGCCCACGCACCGGCTTCGCCGAGCTGCGGCTGCCGGAGCTGCAGAAGGGATCCTCGATCATGCCGGGCAAGGTCAACCCGGTGATCCCGGAGGTTGTGCTCCAGGTCTCGGCGCAGGTGATCGGCAACACCACGGCCGTGACCGTGGCGTGTACGAAGGGCAACTTCGAGCTGAACGTGCGCGTGCCGATGATGGCCCGCAACGTGTTCGACTCGATCCGCCTGCTCACGTCCGCGAGCCGCCTGCTCGCCGAGAAGTGCGTGGACGGCATCGAGCCGAACGAGGAGAGCCTGCGCCGCCACGCGGAGTCCACCCCGGCGATCGCAACCGCCCTGAACCCGTTCATCGGCTACGACCTCGGCACGGAGATCGTGAACGAGGCGGTCGCCTCGTCCCGCACGATCCGCGAAGTGGCGATCGAGAAGGGCGTGGACGAGGAAACGCTGGACAAGGCCCTCGACCTGCGCGCGATGGCACGCGGGTCGAAGCCGAGCAAGTAGCGCCCGTCGGCCACTGCCACGAGTTCCCCTGTCAGTCAGGGTTTTCTCGTGGCAGCGAGCGCGTTAGCGAGCGCGCGTCAGGTTCTTCGCGCGGCAGGCGTCGAGCTCGGCGCGCCGATAGCGAACGAGCGGCTCGCGGATCGGGCACTCGCTGGCGGCCACGCCGCCGCCGGTGTGCGCGGCAGCGCGCGTGCCGCGCTCACGGCTGCCGTTCGGCCAGCCCGCGCTGCGACTACCGCCCGCCCGCGTCGCCACGGCCTGCAGCAGATACGGCTCCGGGTCGATCGGCACCGCGTTCCTGCGCAACTCGAAGTGCAGGTGGGGGCCCGTCGCGTGACCGGTGGATCCGACATATCCCAACCGCGTGCCGCCCTCGACCTTCTCGCCGACCCAGGTCGTGATCGTGGACAGGTGCGCGTACCAGGTGGTGTAGCCGAGCCGGTGGCGGACCACCACGAGGTTGCCGTAGCCGCCCGAGTTCCAGCCCGCGAACTCGGTAACGCCCACGCCGGCGGCGGCGACTTGTGTGCCGGCCTGTACGGGGAAGTCGATCCCCGTATGGGTACGTCCGCCCTTGCGCCGAGCGCCGAAGCGATCGCCGATGCGGCCTGGCACCGGCCGCAGCAGCCGCACCGGGCCGTTCGCCACGGGCGTCGTGCCCCTCCTTGCCGATCCTCGCCGCAGGGCCGAAATGGTCGCGGGGCCCGCCAAGCCGTCGGCGGACAGCCCGAAGGCCCGCTGGAAGTTCCTGAGTGCCGTGTGGGTCATCGGTCCGAACACGGCGTCGATCGCCCCAGGCGGGTAACCGCGTCGGGCGAGGATGTACTGCATCGCGGCCACGTCCCAGCCACGATCGCCCCGCTTCATGGTGCGACTGCCGAACGCGGGGCGCCCGCGCTTGCCGAACGCGCGGCGCGTTTGCGGCCCCACGACTCCGTCCACAGCCAGGCCGCGACGGCGCTGGAAGCGCACGATCGCCGACTTCGTGAGCGGGCCGCGAACGCCGTCCACAGTCGCGTTGTAGAGACCGATTCGCTTCAGCGCGACCTGCACCGCCGCGACCTTGGGGCCGGCGATGGAGGGGGCGGGCGAAGCGAGCGCGAGGACGAGCGCAAGTGCGATCCCACCGGAGATGACCCGGATGGAGGGCACACCCCCATGTTCGGTATGAGCCCGGACGACGGCAACCGATGAATAGGATCCTGCGAGATAACTCTCCGGAACCTGCTCAAAGGTTCACTGCCACGTACTTCGTCTCGAGGAACTCCTCGAGGCCCTCGTGCGCACCCTCTCGGCCGATGCCGGACTGCTTCACGCCTCCGAAGGGCGCTCCGGCGTTCGAGACCATTCCCTGGTTGAGGCCGACCATGCCGGTCTCGAGGCCCTCGCAGACTCGGATCGCCCGCTTGATGTCGCGAGTGAATACGTAGGCCACCAGGCCATACTCCGTGTCGTTCGCCCTCTCGATCGCCTCCTCCTCGGAGGAGAAGCCGGCGATCGGAGCCACCGGGCCGAAGATCTCCTCGTGGAAGACGCGCGCGTCGGTAGGTACGTGGTCGAGCACGGTCGGCGGGAAGAAGTAGCCGTTCCCGCCCCGGGGCTCGCCGCCAGTGAGGACCTTGCCGCCGCGCTCGACCGCGTCGTCCACCAGCTCCTTGACCTTCTCGCGCGAGGGCTCGTCGATCAGCGGACCGACCTTCACGTCGCCCTCAGTGCCGCGGCCGACCTTCAGCGACCCCATCTTCTCGGCCAGCCGGCGCGTGAACTCCTCCCGGACCGACTCAGCCACGTGGAAGCGGTTCGCGGCCGTGCACGCCTCGCCGATGTTCCGCATCTTCGCAAGCAGCGCGCCCTCGACCGCCTCGTCGAGATCCGCGTCGTCGAACACGAGGAAGGGAGCGTTGCCGCCCAGCTCCATCGACACCTTGAGCACGTTCTTCGCCGACGCCTCGATCAGCGAGCGCCCCACCTCCGTCGACCCTGTGAAGGACAGCTTGCGCAGCCTCCCGTCCTCGATCAGCGGCGCGGTGGTCTTGCCGGACGACGACGTCGTGAAGATGTTCACCACGCCCGCCGGCAGGCCGGCCTCCTCGAGGATCTGCCCAAGCGCGAGCATCGAAAGCGGCGTCTGCGACGCCGGCTTCACCACGCTCGTGCAGCCGGCCGCGATGGCCGGCCCGAGCTTGCGCGTGCCCATCGCCATCGGGAAGTTCCAGGGCGTGATCATGAGCGTCGGCCCGACCGGCTGCTTCATCACCATCACCCGGCTCGTGCCGTTGGCGAACTGCTTGTAGTTCCCGTCCATGCGCAGCGCCTCGCCCGAGAACCAGCGGAAGAAGTCCGCCGCGTAGACGATCTCCGACTTCGACTCGGCCACCGGCTTGCCCATTTCGAGCGTCATGAGGGTCGCGAGGCCATCCGCGCGCTCCATCAGAAGCTCGAAGGCCTTCCAGAGGATGCCCGCGCGGTCGTTCGGGGCCGAACTCCCCCATTCCTTCTGGGCTTCCACGGCGGCGTCGAGCGCCGCCATGGCGTCCCCGGGCGTCGCGTCCGGGACCTCTCAGATCGGCTCCTCCGTGGCGGGGTCGATTACCTCGAGCGTGCCGCCGCCCGTGGCGTCACGCCACTCACCTCCGATGAAGAGCTTCTTCTGGACGTTCTCTACAACAGTCTGTTCCTCAGTGGCGATGCTCATGTCGCAACAGTCTCCGTTCCCAGTTCCTCCGAAATAGCCACGTCTATCGAGTAATCGATCGGCAGCACGATCACAGACGGCACGCCGAGCGTCAGCGCGTGGCGCAGCCGCTCGCCGAAGTCGTCGGTCGACTCGCAGCGCCACCCCGGGATGCCGAAGCCCTCGGCGAGCTTCACGAAGTCGGGGTTCGTGAAGTCGGTGCCGAAGTGGCGGCCGAACTTCTTGTCCTGCTTCCAGACGATCGAGCCGTACTGGCCGTTCTCCCAGATCACGTTCACGAACGGCGTGCCGATGCGGACGGCGGTCTCGAGCTCCTGGCAGTTCATGAGAAAGCCGCCATCGCCGTTCACCGTGACCACGTTGCGCTCGGGATGGACCAGCTTCGCGGCCACGGCGGCCGGGACCGCGAAGCCCATCCCGGCGAGCCCGTTCGCGATCAGCACGGTGTTCGGCTCGTACGCCGGAAACATCCTCCCGATCCACAGCTTGTGCAGGCCCACGTCCGAGATCAGGATGTCGTCGCGGCCTAGCGCCTGGCGGATCTCCCACAGCGCGCGTGGCGGCTGCATCGGGAAGGAGTCGTCGTCCTTCGCCTGCTCGAAGCGGCCCAGCACCACGTCGCGGAGCTTGGTCGAGCCGCCCTGGTGAGGGACGTGTCGGCACTCCTCGCCCAGGCGGGTGAGCACGTTGTAGATGTCGCCGACCAGCTCCACCTCAGGGATGAAGTTCGCGTCCGTCTCCGCCGGCACGGAGTCGATGCAGACGATCTTCTTGTCCCGCTTCGGGTTCCAGTGCTCGGGCGAGTGCTCGACAAGGTCGTAGCCGATCGCCAGCACCACGTCGGCGTCCGCGAATCCGGCCATCTCGTAATCGCCCGCCTGAAGGCCGACCGACCCGAGTGCCTGGGCATCCTCGGCGGGCAGCAGGCCCTTGCCCATGAAGGTCTCCGCCACCGGAATTCCGGTGGCGCGCACGAACTCGCGCAACGCGGGCGCGGCCTTTGCGCGGATCACGCCGTTCCCTGCTAGCGCCACCGGCCGCACGGCTCCGCGCACGAGGTCGGCGGCGCGCAGCAGCTCGCGAGCGGGCGGCTCAGGGAGCACGGTGCGCTTGCGCGGCAGCGGCCCGCCCTCAGTCTCCGTTGCCATCACGTCCTCCGGCAGCTCGATGTGCGTGGCTCCGGACTTTTCGCTCTCGGCGACCTTGAAGGCCTTGCGCACGACCTCCGGGATGATCTCCGCGTCCTGCACGCGCGCGTTCCACTTCGTGATCGGGCGCATCACCCGTGGCAGGTCGATGTACTGGTGCGACTCCTTGTGCATCCGCTCGAGGTCGCCCTGGCCAGTCAGCGCCACGAGCGGAGCGCGGTCGAGGTAGGCGTCCGCCACGGCCGTGACGAGGTTGAGGGCGCCCGGCCCGAGCGTGCCGAGGCACACACCGGCGCGGCCGGTGAGGCGGCCCCAGACGTCGGCCATGTAGGCCCCGCCCTGCTCGTGCCGAACCGGGATGAACTCGATCGACGAACGCGACAGCGAGTCGTTCAGATCGAGAGTCTCCTCGCCCGGGATCCCGAACACGTGCTTCACGCCCTCGGCTTCCAGGCATTCCACGAAGACGTCGCTGGCTTTGCGCTTGGACACGGGCTCCTGACTGTAACGTCACGGTCGTGGCTCCCGTGGCGCGCTACGCGAAGAGCGGTGACCTGCACATCGCCTACACCGTCCAGGGCGACGGGCCC
>Ga0126307_10002455_pt1 | contig 12510 bp, 15 predicted proteins | sample Plot28_FD_89955 | JGI IMG/M metagenome (GOLD analysis project Ga0126307, IMG submission 89955) | Serpentine soil microbial communities from UC McLaughlin Reserve, CA, USA - Plot28 | ecosystem: Environmental > Terrestrial > Soil > Grasslands | place: USA: UC McLaughlin Reserve, Lake County...
AGAAGGTGGCCGCCGGCTGGGGCGAGTGGATCGACTCAGAGGCCGAGCGCCTGGTGTGGACCAAGCGCGTGGAGGGGCTGGAGGGGCCGGCCGAGTTCCGCGTCAAGGTGCGCTTTCGCTGGCTCGACGCCGACGAGGAGCTCGTCGCGCACAGGCGGCGCTTCTCTAGCGCATGCGAGCAAGCCAGTCCGTGAGCGCGCCCCAGTAGGCGTCGGGCGCCTCGGCGAACGGGAAGTGGCCGGCGGCGGGGACGACGACGAGCTCGCCGTGCTTGGCGGCCGCCGCGATGCGCTCGGCGGCGGGCCGCATCTCGTCGCGCTCGCCGGCGATCGAGAGCACCGGGACCTCGGCCGCCGCCAGCGCATCCAGCGCGTGCAGCTCGCCCCAGTCGTGCTCGTGGTGGGCCTCGGGCCGGAAGTGGACGTCGTCGAGCATCGGTGCGACGCGCTCGGGGTCGACCGCGAACAACGGCAGCTGGGCCAGCCACACCTCGCGGCACTCCTCGGGCGTGCTCACCGTCGCCTCGCGCTCGAACGCGGCGCGCACGCCCGCCGCCACGTCCTCCGGCAGCGCTGCGGTCGGGTCCTCCGGCATGCCGGGCGGCGGCTCCTCCTCGGCGTCGGTGCACGAGGCCACGAGGCGGGCGGCGCTGCCGGGGAAGTCGACGAGGTGCTGCATTGCCACATAGCCCCCGAACGAGTGGCCGAGGAGCGTGCAGTCGTCCAGCCCGCCGACGAGGTCCTGCACTTCGCGCGCCATCGCCCGCAGCGTCCACGCCGGCGGGTCGGGCGAGTGACCGGAGCCCGGGAGGTCGGCCAGGATCACGCGATGGCCGGCGTCGACCAGGCGCTGCGCCCCGGGCAGGAACACGGAGCCGTCGAGCCCCGGTCCGGGGTGCAGCAGCACCACCGGCGGGCCCGATCCGAGGTCTCGAACGTGCAACATTGGCGCCACTACACTGGACTACATCATGAAGACCGACATCCACCCCGAGTGCGTCGAGGCCACCGTGCCGTGCACGTGCGGCAATCGCTTCACGACGCGCTCGACGAAGGGCGACATGCACGTGGAGATCTGCTCGAACTGCCACCCGTTCTACACGGGCCGGCAGAAGCTGGTCGACACGGGCGGCCGGGTGGAGCGCTTCCAGCGCCGCGCAGCGCGGCGCCAGCGCGGCTCCGCCTGATCTTCGCCTCCAGACCGCCGTGCGGCCTGCCGATCTTGATCGGACATGGCCGAGCCCGCGATTCGTGACGCCCCCGTAGGCGGCCAAGCCGTCATGGAGGGCGTCATGATGCGCGGCGTCTCCGCCTGGGCCGTCGCCATGCGCCGCGACGACGGCGAGATCGACGTCGAGTCGTTCCCGCTGACCTCGTTCGCGCGCCGCCACCGCTGGGCGCAGCTGCCGGTCGTGCGCGGCGTGGCCGCGCTGGCCGAGTCGCTCGCCCTGGGCTTCCGGGCGCTGCGCATCTCGCTCGACAAGGCGCAGCCGGCCGATCCCGTGCCGCGGTCGATGTGGGCGGCGGCGGTGGCCGGCGGGCTCGCATTGGCGACCGGGCTGTTCTTCGTCGTGCCGGTCGCGCTGACGAGCCTGCTGGCGCTCGAGTCGGCGACGCTGTTCTGGCTCGTCGAGGGTGCGCTCCGCACCACGATCTTCATCGCCTACCTCGCGCTGCTCGCCCGCATGCCGGACCTGCGGCGCCTGTTCGAGTACCACGGCGCCGAGCACAAGGTCATCTCGTGCTACGAGGCCGGCGAGCCGCCCACGCCGGCCGCCGCGCAGCGCTTCCCGCGGCTGCACCCTCGCTGCGGCACGACGTTCCTTCTCGTCGTCATGGTCGTCGCCATCCTCGTGTTCGCGCCCCTCGGTCTCCTCCCGTGGCCGCTCCTGATCGCCTCGCGCGTAGTCGGCATCCCGCTGATCGCGGGCATCGCGTTCGAGGTCATCAAGTGGGCGGGCCGCAACCGCGGCCGGCGGTCGGTGCGCCTGGTGATGTGGCCGGGCATGCAGCTCCAGCGCCTGACGACGCGCGAGCCGGATCTGGCCCAGCTCGCGGTCGCCGTGACGGCGCTGGAGGCTGCGGAGGGGCTCGTGGGCCTCGAGGTGGCCGCCTAGGCCACGGCCCATTCGGCGCGGGGCAGCATGTCGGCCGGGCGGGTGCCCGGGCGGACGTAGATGATCTCGTGCCCGACGCCGTCCGGGTCGACGTAGCCGACGCTCAGGAGCACGCCCATGTCGGTGACCGTGCCGGGGCCGGCGCCCGCGGCGACGATCCGGTCGCGGAGGGCGTAGAACGCCTCCTCGCTGGACGCGTTGAGGCCGACGTGGTCCATCCGCCCGCGCTCGAACGGGGCGATGTAGTCCTGCGGGACGTCGAGTCCGGCCATCTCGAACGGGTGCAGGACGGTCTCCGGGCCGAGCTCGATGAACGCGTGGCGGAGGCCCTCCTCCTCCATGTCGAGCGTCACGTGCGCGTCGAAGACCTCCTCGTAGAACGCGATCAGGCGGTCCATGTCCGCCGTCAGGGTGCTGAGGTGATGGATGCCGTTGAGGGGAGCCATGTGTGTAAGATAGACAGGGACCCTGTCTAATGTCAAGCCGGCTGCCCGACACGACGGCGCGCGCGGCGCCACCGAACATCGGCGTGCTCCTGCGCGACCCGTTCCTCGCCCTGACCGAGCACATCCACCGCCGGCTGTGCGAGCACGGCCATCCGGAGGTGCGCCCGGCGCACGGCGTGGTGTTCCAGTTCCTCGACGACGGCGGCACGCGCGTGAGCGTCCTCGCCGCGCGGGCGCAGGTCACCAAGCAGTCGATGGCCGAGCTCGTCGCCCATCTGGAGGCGCACGGCTACGTCGAGCGCGTGCCGGATCCGACCGACCGCCGGGCGAAGCTCGTGCGCGCGACCGCGCGCGGGCGAGAGACGATCCCGATCGCGCTCGGTGCCATCGCCGAGATGGAGGAGCGGTGGCGCGCGCGCGTGGGGGAGGACGGCATGAGGCGGCTGCGCGAGCTCTTAGACTCGATCGGCGCATGATCGAGTCGCTCGTGGACCAGATCGAGGCGCGCTTCGCCGACGTGCAGGCGCAGATGGCCGACCCGGACGTGATCTCCGACCGGGCGCGCTACGCCGAGGCGGGGCGGGCGTTCAACCAGCTAGCGCCGGCGGCGCGGCTCGCCGAGGAGTGGCGCCGCGCGGTGTCGGACGCCGAGGGCGCGCAGGAGCTCATCGACGAGGGGGCCGACGACGCCGAGCTGCGGGACGAGCTGCGCGCGTCGCGCGAGCGGATCGAGGAGCTCGAGGAGGAGATCCGGCTCGCCATGGTCGAAACCGATCCGAACGACGACAAGGACGTGATCGTCGAGATCCGCGCCGGCGCCGGTGGCGACGAGGCGGGGCTGTGGGCGGGCGACCTGTACCGGATGCTCACCCGCTTCGCCGAGCGCAAGGGCTTCTCCACGGAGACCCTGGACGCCGCCGACGGCAGCTTCACGTTCGAGGTCAAGGGCGATGGCGCGTACTCGGTCTTCAAGTACGAGGGCGGCACGCACCGCGTGCAGCGGGTGCCGGAGACCGAGTCGCAGGGGCGCATCCACACGTCGACGGCCACGGTCGCCGTGCTGCCCGAGGCCGAGGACGTCGAGGTCCAGATCGACCCGAACGACCTCGACATCGACGTCTACCGCTCGTCGGGGCCGGGTGGCCAGTCGGTCAACACCACGGACTCCGCCGTGCGCATCACCCACAAGCCGACCGGCGTCGTCGTCTCGATGCAGGACGAGAAGTCGCAGCTGCAGAACCGCGAGCGGGCGATGAAGGTCCTGCGCGCGCGGTTGTACGAGCGCAAGCTCGCCGAGCAGCAGGCCGAGCAGGCGGCCGACCGCCGCGCGCAAGTCGGCACGGGCGAGCGGGCGGAGAAGATCCGCACGTACAACTTCCCGCAGCGCCGCGTCACCGACCACCGCGTGCACGGCCTGACCGTGCACAACCTCGACCAGGTCCTGGCCGGGGAGCTCGACGAGATCACCGGCGCCCTGCAGGACGCGGCGAAGCGGAAGCGGCTCGAGCAGGCGGCGTGAGCAACAGCGTCCGCGAGGCGCTCGACTCCGCCGCCACCGCCGTCGGGCGGCTCGACGCAGAGGTGCTGCTGGGCAGCGTCCTGCGCGTGGAGCGGGCGGCGCTGTTCGCGCATCCCGAGCGGCCGCTCGAGCCGGGGCAGGCGCGCGCGTTCCGCGACCTGGTGACGCGGCGGATCCGGCGCGAGCCGGTCGCCTACCTCGTCGGGCGGCGGGCCTTTCGCCGACTCGACCTGGCCGTGGATCCGCGCGTGCTCGTTCCGCGGCCGGAGACCGAGCACGTGGTGGAGGCCGCGCTGGAGCTGCCGCGAGGGGCGCGTGTGGTCGACGTCGGCACCGGGTCGGGCGCGATCGCGCTGGCCTTGAAGGACGAGCGTCCCGATCTCGAGGTGGTCGGCACCGACGTCAGCGCCGGAGCCCTGGACGTGGCGCGCGCGAACGCGGCGCGGCTGGGCCTCGACGTCACGTTCGTGCACGGCGACCTGCTCGAGCCCGTGGAGGGGCTGGTCGACGCGGTCGTGTCGAACCCGCCGTACGTCGCGAGCGGCGATCCGCTGCCGCGCGACGTCGCCGACTTCGAGCCGGCGGGGGCGCTGTACGCGGGCGCCGAGGGGCTCGACGTGATCCGGCGGCTGGTGCCGGCCGCGGCGGGCGCGGTGTTCCTGGCGCTGGAGGTCGGCATCCGGCAGGCCGTGGCCGTGGCGGAGCTCGCCCGGGACGCGGGCTTCGCGACCGAGACCGTCCGCGACCTCGCCGGCATCGAGCGCGTGGTGATCGGGCGGCGATGAGGGGTCTCGAGGACTGCATCGCCGCCGGCGGCGTGGCCGTCTTCCCCTCCGACACGGTTTACGGCCTCGCCTGCGACCCCGGCGACGCCGCGGCCGTAGCGCGGCTCTACGCGCTGAAGGGCCGCCCGCCCGGCAAGCCGTCGGCCGTCATGTACTTCAACCGCGACGCGGCGCTCGCCGCGCTGCGGGAAGTCGGCCCGCGCACACGGGTAATGCTCGAGGCGCTCCTGCCCGGCGCGCTGACCGTCGTGCTCGCGAGCGGCGGCCTGCGCGTGCCCGACCTGCCGGAGTTCGCGGACGTCCGCCGGCCGGTGCTCCAGAGCTCCGCCAACCTGTCCGGCGAGCCCGACCCGCGGCGGCTCGAGGACGTGCCGCAGTCGATCCGCGACGGCGCCGACCTCGTCCTCGACGGCGGCGAGCTGCCCGGCACGCCGTCGACCGTCGTCGACCTCCGCGACTTCGAGCGCGACGGGACGTGGCGGGTCCTCCGCGCCGGCGCCGTGCCCGAGGCGACCGTCGCCGCCGCCGCTGGTACGTTGGGCGCATGACTGCCGACTTCTTCGAGCGCCCCCTCGCCGAGGTCGACCCCGAGGTCGCCGCGGCCGTCAACGACGAGCTGCACCGCCAGCAGCGGACGCTCGAGATGATCGCGTCGGAGAACTTCGTGCCCCAGGCCGTGCTCGAGTGCCAGGGCAGCGTGCTCACGAACAAGTACGCCGAGGGCTATCCCGGCCGCCGCTACTACGGCGGCTGCGAGCACGTCGACGTCATCGAGCAGCTCGCGATCGACCGGGCGAAGGCGCTGTTCGGCGCCGAGCACGCGAACGTCCAGCCGCACGCGGGCGCGCAGGCCAACGCCGCCGTCTACCACGCGCTCCTGAAGCCGGGCGACACGATCATGGGCCTCTCGCTCCCCCACGGCGGCCATCTCACGCACGGCATGAAGATCAACGTGTCGGGCCGCCTCTACGACATCGCGCCGTACGAGGTGTCACCGGACACCTACCGGATCGACATGGACGCCGTGGAGCGGATCGCGAAGGAGCGCCGCCCGAAGCTCATCCTCGCCGGCTGGTCCGCCTACCCGCGCTTCCTCGACTTCGAGCGCTTCCGCGCCATCGCCGACGAGATCGGTGCGATCCTGATGGTCGACATGGCGCACTTCGCCGGCCTCGTCGCCGCCGACCTGCACCCGAATCCCGTGCCGTACTCCGACGTGGTCACCACCACGATCCACAAGACGCTCGGAGGCGCGCGCGGCGGCATGATCCTCTGCAGGGAGGAGCACGCGAAGGCCATCAATTCCGCCGTGTTCCCCGGGCAGCAGGGCGGGCCGCTCGAGCACGTCATCGCCGGCAAGGCCGTCGCGCTCAAGCTCGCCGCGACCGACGCCTTCCGCGAGCGCCAGCGCCGCACCGTGGCCGGCGCCAAGGCCGTCGCCGAGGAGCTCCTCCGGGCCGGCCACGGCATCAACGTCCTCACCGGAGGCACCGACGTCCACCTCGTGCTCGTCGACCTCCGCGAGTCCGAGCTCGACGGCCAGCAGGCCGAGGACCGCCTCCATGACATCGGCATCACGGTCAACCGCAACGCGGTCCCGTTCGACCCGCGCCCGCCGATGGTCACGTCCGGCCTGCGCGTCGGAGCCCCCGCGCTCGCCACGCGCGGCCTCCAGGAGGACGACTTCCACGAGGTCGGCCGCATCATCGCCACCGCGCTCAGCCCCGACTTCCAAGACGCCCGCGACGACCTCGCCGAGCGCGTGACCGCGATCGCCGACCGCTACCCGCTCTACGTCCACCTCGGCGCCGCCGCGCCGGTCTGAGTGAGCCGGTTCGCGCAGCACACGCGCATCCGGGCTCGCCCCGGCAGGCGCGACGAGCTGCTGGGCAAGTTCCTGGAGGTGCCGAAGCTGCAGGCGGACAACCCGGCGTGCGAGGTGACGATCGTCAGCTCCTCGCCCGATGACGACGACGTCGTCTACCTCACGGAGGTCTGGAGCAGCGCCGAGGAGCACCAGCGCGCGCGCGAGAGCCCGGAGGTACAGGCGTGGGCCGCCGGCATGCCTGAGCTCGTCGCCGGCGCGCCCGACGTCACGCCGCTCGTGGTCGAGGGCGGCAAGGGCTTGGGCGAGCGCGTGCGCTGACGAGCCTCGCGAGCGAACGAGGAGCGCGCAGCCGAGGGCGAAGAGCGCGGCGCACGCGGCGAACCGGGCGAGCGTGGGCCGTCATGCGAGCAGCGCGCGCAGGCCGTCGGCCAGCGGCACCGAGGCCCGCCAGCCGAGCCCCTCGGCCGCGCGGCGCGTGTCGAGGGCGCTGCGGTTGACCTCGCCCGGGCGGGCCGGGGCGAACTCGGGGTCGAAGCCGTCGGCGCCGACGACGCCGCGGACGGCGTCGACGAGCTCGAGCAGGGAGGTCTCGGCGCCCGTTCCGACGTTGTAGGCGCCGTCGGCGTCGGAGGACGCGGCGGCGAGGTTGGCGGCGACGACGTCTGAGACGTGCACGTAGTCCCGCGTCTGGGTGCCGTCGCCGAAGACGGTCGGGCGGCGGCCCTCGGCCACGCGCCCGCAGAAGATGGCGATCACACCTCCCTCGCCATGGGGGTCCTGGCGCGGGCCGTACACGTTCGAGTAGCGCAGGGAGACCGCGGACAGCCCGTGCAGCCGGCGGTAGAGCGCGCAGTAGCCCTCCACGGCGTGCTTGCTCTGGCCGTAGGGCGAGAGCGCGCCCGCCGGCTCGGTCTCGGGCGTCGGCACGACGGCGGCGTCGCCGTAGATCGCTCCGCCGGTCGAGGAGTTCACGAACCGGCGCACGCCGGCCGCCCGGGCGGCCTCGAGCAGGTTGACCGTGCCCTCGACGTTCACGCGGGCGTCGAACGCGGGGTCGGCCACCGAGCGCCGGACGTCGATCTGGGCCGCGAGGTGGAAGACGACCTCGGGCTCGAGCTCGGCGACCAACGCGCCGATCGTCGCGCCGTCGCGGATGTCGGCCTCGTGCAAGCGGGCGCCGGGCGCCAGGTTCTCGCGGCGGCCGGTCGAGAGGTCGTCGATGACCGCGACCTCGTCGCGGCGGGCCAGCAGCGCGTCGACGAGATTCGATCCGATGAAGCCCGCGCCGCCGGTGACAAGGACCCGCATGGGACGCTGATCCTAGGATGCGCCGCCGTGCGCGTGTGGGTCGACTTCACCAACACGGCCCACGTGGTCGTGCTCCGCCCGTTGGTGGAGCGCCTGCAGGACGCAGGCCATGAGGTGCTGCTCACGGCGCGGCCGCTCTCGCACACCGTCGAGCTGCTCGAGCAGTGGGGCGCCCCGCACATCGTCCTCGGCCGCTACGGGGGCGTGGCGAAGCTGGACAAGGCGCGCGCCGCGGCCGATCGCACGCGGCGGCTGCTGCGCGTGGTCAGGCGCTTCGGCCCCGACAAGGCGCTCGCCCACGGCTCCACCGACGTCCCGATCGTCAGCCGGCTGCTCGGCGTGCCCAACACCACGACCTTCGACTACGAGTGGGCGGCGCTCCAGCACCACCTGAACTGCCGCCTCGCCACCCGCGTCCTCGTGCCCGCCGCGATCCCGCAGGAGCGCATGGCCCGCTACGGCGCGCGGCCGCCGAAGCTGGTCCAGTACGCCGGCCTCAAGGAGGAGTACTACCTCTCGGACTTCGAGCCCGACCGCGCGCTGCTCGACGAGCTGGGCCTGGCGAACGCGGAGATCCTGGCCGTCGTCCGCACCGCTCCCAGCTATGCGCTCTACCTCGGCGGCTCCGAGACGCCGCTGCTGGGTCGCGTCCTCGAGCGGCTCGCGTCGGATGCGAGGGTGCATACCGTGGTGCTGCCCCGGACGCCCGAGCAGGCGCGGGAGATCGCCGCGCTGGGCTTGCCGCGCGTCGTCGTCCCCCCGCGCACCGTCGACGGCCGCAGCCTCGTCGCCCTCGCCGACCTGCTCGTCTCGGCCGGGGGCACGATGAACCGCGAGGCCGCCGTCCTCGGCACGCCGGTGTGGTCGATCTTCGAAGGGCCGCTCGGCGGCGTCGACGAGCTGCTCGTCGACGACGGGCGCCTGAGGCTGCTCGGCGACCCGGGCGACATCGCCATCGCCACCAAGCCGCCCGGCGCGTTCGAGCGCCGCGTCCGCCGCGACCCGGGGGAGCTGCTGCGGCTGGCCCTAGACGGGATGTGACTCGAGCGCGCGCTCGACCGCGGGCTCGGTGTCGTCGGGCTCCTCGGGCCCGAAGCGCTTGAAGCCCAGCGCCTGCAGATGGCGCGCCTTGAGGATCTCGAGCGTGTAGACCATCCACGCCGACGCGGCGAGCACGAGGAGCCCCACGCCGCCGAGCAGCAGCGTGCGCTCGAGGTCCCAGTTGCCGTGCGGCCGCGGCGGCACGAAGCGCGCCAGCAGCGCGTAGCCCGACAGCAGCAGCGCCCACAGGTGCAGGTACGCCGCCGTGCGCCGCTGGGAGAACCCGATGCGCATGAACCGGTGGTAGAAGTGGTTGTGGTCCGGGCGCCACGGCGCGCGGCCGTACTTCAGCCGCTTGAGGACCACGAACGACGTGTCGAGGATCGGCACGGCGAGCACCAGCAGCGGCGCGACGAGCGTGATCGCCGCGGCGGTCTTCAGCACGCCGTCCACCGACAGCGTCGCGAGCAGGAAGCCGAGCGCCAGCGCTCCCGAGTCGCCCATGAAGATGCGCGCCGGGTGGTAGTTGTGCCACAGGAAGCCGAGCGTCGCGCCGCAGACGATGGCCGACAGCAGCGCGGCCTGCCCGCGCCCGAAGGACAGCGCCAGCACCGCGAACGATCCGGCCGCGATGGCGACGATGCCCGACGCCAGCCCGTCCATCCCGTCGATGAGGTTCACGAGGTTGGCAAGCAGCGCGATCCACAGGATCGTCAGCGGGTAGGCCGCCCAGCCGAGGTCGTGGTCCCCGATGACCGGCAGCGTCACGTGGTCGAACGTCGTGTCGTAGCCCAGCACCGGGATGAGCGCGACCAGCGTCACGCCGAGGAGCTTCACGCTCGGCGTGAGCCCGCGGATGTCGTCGACCAGCCCGAGCGCCGCCACGAGCAGCGTGCCGACGAGGATGCCCATGTAGGGCCCGTCGAAGTCGACGAGCACCACTGCGGGCAGCGCGATCGCGGCGAAGATCGCCAGCCCGCCGATGCGGGGGATGGCGCCGCTGTGCACACGCGGGCGGTCGGCCTTGTCGTCGAGCCCGCCGATGCGCGGCGCGAGCCGCGCCACCAGCGGCGTGATCACGATCACGAGGACCGCGGCCGCGGCGAAGCCGAGCAGCGCTTTGGCTTCCAGCGTCATGGGCTCCCGTGTGTATAGCGCAGCGAGGGGCGAGATCCTGCCCTGCTGCTACGTTGCGCTGGGCCATGGCCGACGTGCTCACGCAGTCCCGCTTCGACGAGCGGATCGCGAGCCGGACCGCCCGCGTGGGCATCGTCGGCCTCGGATACGCGGGCCTTCCGCTGGCCATCGGCTTCTCCGAGGCGGGCTTCCCGGTCACCGGCATCGACCTCAGCGAGGAGCGCGTGCGCGCGGTCGCCGAACGCCGCTCCTACCTGGTCGACGTGCCCGCGGAGCGCTACGGCGGCGTGGATGCCACGACCGACTACGGCGTGGTCTCCGAGCTCGACGCGCTGACCATCTGCGTCCCGACGCCGCTGTCCAAGACGCGCACGCCGGACATCTCGTTCATCGTCGCCGCCACCGAGTCGGTGGCCGAGCAGCTCGCGCCCGGCCAGCTCGTGATCCTGCAGTCGACGACGTACCCGGGCACGACGGAGGAGATCGTGCGGCCGATCCTCGAGCGCGGCGGCGCGCGCGCCGGGCACGACTACTTCCTCGGCTACGCGCCCGAGCGCGTCGACCCCGGCAACCCCACGTGGAACCTGCGCAACACGCCGAAGCTGGTCGCGGGCGTGACCGAGGAGTGCCGGCGGCGCACCGAGCTGCTCTACCGCCAGATCGTCGACGACGTGGTGACGGTCTCCAGCCCGGCGGTGGCGGAGACCGCCAAGCTGCACGAGAACACCTTCCGGGCCGTCAACATCGCGCTGGCCAACGAGCTGGCGCTGATGTGCGACCGGCTGGGCATCTCGGCCTGGGAGGTCATCGAGGCGGCGGCGACCAAGCCGTTCGGATTCTTGGCCCACTGGCCGGGGCCGGGCCTGGGCGGCGACTGCATCCCGGTCGTGCCGCACTTCCTGGCCTGGCGGCTGCGCGAGTACGGCTACTCGGCGCAGCTCATCGACGCCGCGCACGAGGTCAACGCGCAGATGCCGATGTACGTGCTCCAGAAGGTCGCCGACGCGCTCAACGAGGCCCGCCGCCCGATCAAGGGCTCGCGCCTGCTGCTCCTCGGCATGGCCTACAAGGCCGACGTGGCGGACACGCGCGAGTCCCCCTCGCTGGAGGTCATGCGCCAGCTCATCGCCCGCGGCGGCGACGTGCGCTACTGCGACCCGCTCGTGCCCTTCGTCGACCTCGACGACGCGCGCCACGAGAGCGTGCCGTGGAGCGCCGAGGAGGCCGCGGCGGCCGACTGCGTCGTGATGCTCACCCCGCACCGTGCCTTCCTCGACGAGCCGCTGTGGGAGCACATGCGCCTCGTCGTCGACACGCGCAACGTCGCCCCGGACCCGGCGACCCGCATCTAGTGGCCCTTCCCGCGACGGTCGACGCGGCATGACGGCCGCCGATCACCGCCGGCCGCCCTGCCACGCCGCCCGCCACGAGAAGGACCACTGTTGATCCTCGTCCTCGGCGCGGGCTACATCGGCGCGGCCGTCGCCGCGCTGGCGCTCCAGCGGGGCCAGGACGTGGTGCTCGCCGACAACTGGCACACGACGGCGCGCGAGCAGGTCGACGCGCTCGGCGCGTCCGTCGAGACCGCGGACGTCCGGGACCGCGGCGCCCTCGACCGGCTGCTGGCGCGCGGCCCCGAGCGTGTGGTGTTCCTGGCGGCGCAGGCCAGCCGCCCGCTGTCCGAGCGCGACCCCGACTACACCGAGGCGACCAACGTCACGGGCGCGCGCCGCGTGGCCGAGGCGGTCGCGGCGTCGGAGGCGAGCGCGCTGGTCTACGGGTCGTCACTGCACGTCTACGGGCCTGGTCTGCGCGGCCAGGTCGGCGCCGACGCGCCCTACGGCGCGCAGGGCGACCTCGCGCACCTCTCGAAGGTCTACGCCGAGCTGGTGCTGGCGATGCACGCGCGCCGCGGCGGCTTCGGGGCGGCGCTGCTGCGGCTGGGCATCGTCTACGGGCCGAGCCCGGTGGAGCACGACGCCGAGGCGTCCCAGACGGTCGTGGACAAGTTCCGCCGCCGCGCGGCGGCGGGCGAGCCGCTGGAGGTCGAGTCCGACGCGACGATCGGCGTGGTGCACGTCGGCGACGTCGCGCGCATCGTGCTCGACGCGCCCGTCCCGGCGCCCGGGGAGGTGAGCGCCGCCAACGTCGCCGCGGAGACGGTGACCGTGGCCGGCGTCGCGGCGCTGGCGCGCGGAGAAGCGCCGGCGGGCGGCGCCGCGTGGACGGTGGCGTCGCCGTTCGAGTACGGGCACGACGTCGCGTCGTATCTCGGCGGTACGCCGTGAAGCTCCTCGTCACCGGCGTCACCGGCTTCCTCGGCTGGCGCA
>Ga0126307_10002456_pt1 | contig 12510 bp, 10 predicted proteins | sample Plot28_FD_89955 | JGI IMG/M metagenome (GOLD analysis project Ga0126307, IMG submission 89955) | Serpentine soil microbial communities from UC McLaughlin Reserve, CA, USA - Plot28 | ecosystem: Environmental > Terrestrial > Soil > Grasslands | place: USA: UC McLaughlin Reserve, Lake County...
CTCGGTCACCACTTCGACGTTCTGCACTCCCGCGCTCAACACCGTCTGCCGGAGGGTCTCTGCCTCAGATGCGTCGGGCAGACAGAGCCGTGTCGCGGCCACCCGATTGCCCGAGTCGGCCACCGCACGGTAGGTGCCGACGATGGTGTCGGCCAGGTCGGTCATCGCGTCGTCGGGCAGGTCCAGCGCGTACTGGTCGAACACCTGGCCATTCGAGGCGGGCGAGCCGATCATCGCCAGGCGCGCCACCCGTCCGGTGACAGCCACCCCGACGACTACGTCCACCTGGTCCACTCCTTGCCTTTACAACGGTCAAAGCTACCCCGGCGCCCACCCGCGTTGCTTGTGTACAGGAGCAAAAGTGAGCACCCTGGGGTGGCAACACCTCGCGGCGCCACTCAGAGAGGAAATCGTCACGTGAGCGACCAGCGTTACGACGCGTCCGCCACCGTCGCAGTGGCCGCGCCCGCCGTCGCCCGCTCGCCCCGCGTCGGCTACGTGCCCGCCCGCACCAACACGGTGCGCGACGGCGTCGCGGTCGCTCTGCTCGTCCTCGCGCTGCTCCTGCCGTGGAACCTCGACTTCGGTCTCGGCGTGCCCGGTAGCGACGGCCTGCTCTTCGGCCTCGTTGGCGTCGTGACACTGCTCGCGCTCGCCGCCGCGCTCGCGCCGCATGTGGGCCCGTTCCGCCTCACCGCCCCGCAGCCCGACGTCCGCCGCACCAGCCGGGTCCGGTTGCTGCTCAGCACCTCCTACCTGATCGTCGCGCTCGGCTTCGTCGGGTACCACCTGGTGCAAACCGTTCAAGACGGCGGAACCGGGCTGGTGCCGCCGGGTGTTGGACCCGGCCTGATCGTGGGTATCGGGGGCGCAATGCTCGCCGCGCAGCCGCCGATCACCAGTATCACCATCGAGGACAACGGCTTTCGACGCTGGTACAGCGTCGCTCGGGTGCTCGGCGCGGTTTCGATTGCGCTCGCCACTCTCTCGGTTGCCTTCAACCTCTACTGGCGCCTGCGGTATCTGTTCGTCACCACCGGCGACTTCGGCGGTCAGGATGTCGCTGTCATCATCACCACGCTGCTCTACGGCGCGGGGGCGATGATCGCGTTGGTCATCGCGTCGCGGTGGCTCATCGAGAAATCCGCCGCCGCGCGACTGGCCACCACCGCATTGGGCGCCTCGGCCGCGCTGGCCGGCACGCTCGTGTGGGTCCTTCCCATCGGCCGCGACATCGACGCCTTCCACGGCATCGCCCAGAACACCTCGACGGCCGCCGTCGGCTACGAGGGTTATCTGTTCTGGGCTGCCGCCGCCCCGATCGTCGCCCCGACGACGCTCTATGCCGTCTTCCTGATCAAACCGCCGACGCTGGGCGCCTACCGCTCGGCTGCGCAAAAGTGCCTGACGCTCATCGCGTTCTGGGCGTTCGCCGCGGCCGCACTGCGCGTCGTCGACTATCTGATCGCTTTGTCGCTGGATCTGCCTCGCGCCTTGTACGACACCGTTGCGATGACGGCGTTCAACCTGATCACCGGTTTCATTGCGCGGTGGCTGCACCAACAACTCGGCAGGGGCCAGGCCACGCCGACCGTCATCGCGGCCTTCAGTGGGGTGCTGTTCGTCCTCACGGTCGCGAACCTGGCCATTGGCGTCGCGCTCGCCCCGCGTTATGCGGCACGGCCGCCCAACGACATCTACGGCAACAACCTGGCCCAGCAGATCACCAGCACGTTCGACGTGGTCGTCTGCGCGCTGAGCGTCGCCGTACTCGTCGCCATGCTCTTCTCCGGCCCGCTGGCCGGGTACCTGGTGCGCCGCAACGAAGCACGGGTCGCGACCGCTTCGGTGCCGTCGACAGCGCCCTCGCCTGAACCGGAGACTTCCGCGACAATCGTGCGGCATTCACAACCCTCGGAAATGCCGAGAATTGTTCGGCTCAAGGAGGATTCGACGACTGAGCTCGCGCCTCCACCGACGCTCCGGATCCTGCGCCGCGAGCCGACGTCCGACACGACGGCTCGGGGTCCCGCTCCGCCGAATGATGACGCGACAAAGGCCCCATAGATCACAAATCCATCGGATGACTCCACCGCAGCCGGGGGAACCGCGCGAACCCGCGGTCGGCGCTCAACCAGATTGCGTTGTTCTCGACCGCATACGCGGCCACATAGGCGTCTGGAATGTCGTTGCCGCGCGCATTGATGTCAGTCGCGAGCTGCCGGAACGACACCCAGTGACGCTCCCCTGCCCGAAGCGTCATGGCTGCGGGCGCGGCAAGTAGCGCATCGACCGCCTGCCAAACTTCATCGGATGTCGTTGGCTCTCGGAAGATCCGGCGATTGGTCACCACGCGCACGAAACCACTGAGCACGAGGTCGGGCAGACCAAGAGGTTCATCGCCGTTGGCGAGCCGCTCGAGCAACGAGCGATAATCCGCATGTTCGGGCAGATCGGCTCGGTGCGCATAAACCAGAACGTTCGTGTCAACGCAAAGCATCGACCGAAGTACCCTCCTCCATCGCCTCGGCGACGGTGGCGTTGGACGAGAGGTCCACGCCCGGCTGCAACCCCCCCGCACCCGCCGCTTGGACGCTGTACCGATCCCCGGCCGGTCGCTCGGACGGCGCGAGGCCACGGCGCACGGCGTCTTCAAGGACGGCCGCCACAGTGCGCCCGGACCGAGCGGCCCTCGCCTTCACCTCGCGGTAGAGCTCATCATCGATGCGGATCGTCGTGCGCACATTGGCATCTTAGCATCAGCCTAAGATGCTTAGATGTCGCGATCTGGTGCTCCTCTGCTTTCGATCAGATCGTGACGTGGCTGGGACGCTTGCTTTTCTCCGCCGGAGGACCATCCGTTTCCACGCCGTCATCATGTGTTGACGACCTGGAAAAGCATGCCGGGCTCCACCGATTACTCGGCCAGGACATCACTCGTTCCGGCGTCAGCATTGGTATTTGGTTGACGCCCCAGACGCATGCGCCGCTACTGAGACGCAGTGCCTGGCTGTCGCCGTTGCGACTTCACCTTGAAGATCTGCTCGCCGCGGTAGCATCCAGCCCGTGCCGGAGGCTACCCACGTCGACGCTCAACAACGTCAGGTCTCGGGACTGGCCGCCGCCATGACGGTGATCGCCATGGGTCTCGGCTACGCCATTTCGATCGGCGACCCGACGTCCATGTCGGCCAACTTGCAGGTCGTCTCTGCTGGCGTGCAGATCTCGGGAGCCACCGCCACATTCGTCGCCAGCCTGGCCACGCTGACCATGGCTGCCGCGGTGCTCAGCGCCGGCGCGCTCGGCGACCTGTACGGCATGCGGCGCATGTACCTCGTCGGGCTGTGCGGTGCAATCGCGTTCAGCGTCCTGGCCGCCGCCGCACCCATACCCGCCGTGTTGATCGTCGCCCGCGCCGGCGCCGGACTGACACTGGCGTTTCTGATCGGCCTCTCGCTGGCGATCACAAACGCGGTGTTCCCGCCCGGACGACGGGCCGCGGCGATCGCGGCGTACTTCGGGGTGGGCTACGCCGTCGCCACCCCGATGCCCGCGATCAGCGGCGCCCTGGCGCACGCAATCGGTTGGCGTGCATGCTTTTTCGCGGTGCCGCTCATCGCAGCGGTGGGCTTGCTCATCACCTGGCGGTACGTGCCCGAAACGGTGCGCGCCACTCGTCGGCTGGATCTGGTTGGCATGGCGCTGTTCGCCGTCGCGCTGCTGGGGCTGATCTTCGGCATCTCGCGGGTGGAGACCGGTTTCAACGCCGTCGGTGTCACCGCGATCGCGGTGGGCCTGCTGGCCGGCTTCGCGTTCGTCATGCAGGAGCTGCGCACGCAGGATCCGGCGCTGGACATGCGGGTCTTTCGCTCGGGCCGGTTCAACGCTGCCGTGACCGCCGGGGTGATGTTCAACATTGTGCTCGGCGGATCGATGGTCCTGCTGGCCTTCTACCTCGTCACGATTCGCAAAGAATCGCATGAGCTGTTCGGCCTACTGTTGATTCCCGCCACCGCAATGGCCGCACTAGCGGCCACCGCGGCCGGCCCCGCCGCGAACCGGTTCGGCCCCCGCACCGTCCTTGTCAGCGGGCTGACCGTGATGCTTGCCGGCCTGCTGGTGTTGAGGTCCTTTGATCTCAACACTTCTCGCACTGTGGTGTTCGTGACCGCGGCGCTCATTGTGGTTGGCGGTGCACTGGTCACGACACCGCAGGCCACGATCATGATGGGCAGCGCACCAGCGGATCTCGGCGGCGCGGTCTCCGCCGTCAAGAGCGCGGTCAACGAGGGCGGATACTCGCTCGGGCCCGCCCTCTTCGCCCTCGTGGGTATCAACCTCTTTCTCACTGACAGCGTGCACGACCTCTCCAAATCCGGGATCACGCGCGCAGAGACGCGCGAGGCGCTGCTCACGACGCACGGCGGCCACGGCGCACATCTGGTCGACCCCGAGCAGGCGCGTCTGGTGGTCGACCAGGCGGCACACAACGCAGTCGACGCCATTCATACCCTGAGTTTGATCATGGCTGCGGGGCCGATAGCAGCAATCATCCTCGCTCTTTGGCTGATCAAGCCTGCCGACGCCGGACGATGATCTGGTCGCGGGCCTTGATCGACACCGTTGCCGCGTGACCTACGGGCTGGTCATCGCCGACCCGCAGGTATTGGCGTGCGTGGCTCTAGCGGCGTTCTGTCCGGACAGTGTCCGGACGCATGCTACGCTCAACTTATGAGCGATGGTGCAACCAAGCCCCGACGTCATCGCCTGGAGGTTCGGGTTACCCCAGAGCAGGACGCACTGATCCGTCAGGCGGCAGACCTCGAGGAAACCACGGTGACGGCGTTCGTGCTTGACACCGTTACGTCGCGGGCGAAAGGGGTGGTGAAGCACCATCACGACTTGGTGCTATCGAACCAGGCATTCAACCGATTCATCGCCGAACTCGATAAGCCAGCCAAGCCAGTGCCAGAGTTGGTTGAGCTATTCAAGAACACCCCTAAACTCCGCGAGGCGTGAGCGGCGCACCGCGCGTCCTGCTCGAACGGCTCGATGCCCACCACGACGTCAGCATCTTCGACTCGGGAAATGAGGTGCTCGACGGATGGCTTCGCCGCCATGCGATCGCAGCCCAACGGATGGACTCCGCGCGGACGTTCGTGGCCACACGAAACGGCCGTGTCATCGGCTACTTCGGTCTGACCATGGGCTCGATGCTCCGAGCCGAGGCTCCTGTAAAGCTCGTTCGCGGCATGCCGGCGTATCCGGTCGGCATGGTGCTGCTGGCCCGCCTGGCTGTCGACCAGTCACAGCAGGGAAGAGGCGTTGGCGCAATGCTTCTCGCCGAGGCACTGCGAAAGGCAATCGCTGCCGGGGAGGCCGCTGCCGCACGTCTCATCGTGGTGGATGCTGTCGACGAAGACGCGGCCGCTTTTTACCAGCGGTACGGTTTCGTCCGAACACCCGAGAATCCGCTCCGGCTTTACCGCCGTATGAAAGACGTTCGCGCCAGCCTCGATTCGTCCGCTGACGGATGAGCAGATCGTCGCTGCCAGGCACGTTAGTCGCGAGCGGCCTCAGGTGGCTTCCGGATCCTCTTGACGCCGACTTGGAACCGCGGTCGTCGCCTCAGGCTCATCGCCATCCGCGTTCTGCGTTGGCGCCGTCGCGTCGCCGTCGACGCTAATCTCCGCGGTCTCGGCCGACGAGATCCGCATTGCCGGCGATTCGGCGTCACCATCACCGTCGATGATCGACATCGGTCCGGTGTCCACTAGCGACGGCAGGGTCTCCAACTGCGCTGCCTTGTCCACCCGTGCGACGGAAGCCTCGACGGCCGGGTGGGTGGGGTCATGCGGCAGCGGCGGCACCGGCGCGCCGGCCCCGACGGCCGCCTTCTCCAGCTCCTTCTCCGGCTCCGGCACCGCCGACCGCTCTCGCTCGTCGGGCAGGTCAATGTCGTTGAGCCCGATGCGGTGCTGCAGTCGTTTCATCCACCGCGGCGCCCACCAACACTCGTCGCCGAGCAGCTTCATGACCGACGGCACCAGAAACATCCGGACCACCGTCGCATCCAGCACCAGCGCGGTCACCAGGCCGAACGCCAGGTATTTCATCATCACCAGGTCGGAGAAGACGAAGGCGCCCGCCACCACGACCAGGACCAACGCCGCCGCAGTGATGAGGCGGCCGGTGGTCGCGGTGCCGATGCGGATAGCGTTCGCCGTCGACGTGCCATTCGCGCGCGCCTCCACCATCCGCGACACCAGGAACACCTCGTAGTCCGTCGACAGGCCGTAAATCACCACGATCACCAGGCCGATCACCGGCGCGGTCAGCGGGGTGGGCGTGAAGTTCAGCAAATCGGCGAAATGCCCCTCGACGAATATCCACGTCAGCACGCCCAGCGTCGAACCCAGCGTCAACACGCTCATGATCGCGGCCTTGATCGGCAGCACCAACGACCCGAACGCCAGGAACATCAGCAGCGTGGTCGTGCTGATCAAGATGAGCGCCATCAGCGGCAGATTGGAAAAGATGCTCTGGATGCTGTCCTGTTCGAGCGCCGGTGTGCCGCCCACCCACACCGTCAGCCCGCGCGGCGTCGAGATCGACCGCAACTCGGCGACCTTCTCGTCGGCGTCATTACGGTTCACCAGGCCGTTTTGGATCACCCGGACCGATGGATCCTTCGATGCGCCGTCGAGGTAGGGGCGTTCCTTCCACATGTTGGCCGGATTGTCGTCCGGATCGATGAACCCCGACATCGCCATCGCCTTGCCGCGGACCTGCTCGACCTGGGCCTCGGTGACCGGCCGGCCGTCGTTGCGATGGATCACCAGCGTCAGCGTCTCGGTGCGGAATCCGGGGAAGATTCGGTCGAACTCCTGCTGCGCCTGGCGCACCGAATTCGTTGGCTGCAAATACTTTTCGCTGATGCCACCCAGCGACAGATTGCCCAGCGGGACGATCAGCCAAATCATCATGATGACGATCGCGGCGGCAAACACGATCGGCCGCTTCATCACACGGTCGACGAGCTTGCCCCAGAAGCCGCTCTCGACCTCTTCGCGGGTCTTGGTCTTCTGCACACGCGCGCCCAGCCAGTGCAGCCACCAGTTGGTCGGTTTCCAGTTGCGGAAGAACGGAACCCGCAGGAACGAATACACGCCCAAGTCGTCGACGTGACGGCCCAGCAGCCCCAGGCAGGCGGGCAGCACGGTGATCGACAGGATCGCCGACAGCATGACCGAGGCGATCATCGCGTAGGTGAGCGATCTGAGAAAGCCCTGCGGGAACAGCAGCAGGCCCGCGGCGGATGCCACGATGAGCACCGACGAGAACATCACGGTTCGCCCGGCCGTCATCACCGCGCGGCGTACCGCGGTTTCGGTGTCATAGCCCTCGGCGATCTCCTCACGGAAGCGGCTGACCACGAACAGCCCATAGTCGATCGCGATGCCCAGACCGATCAGCGTCACCACCGGCTGCGCGAAATAGTGCACCGGCCCGTCTATCGCGATCAATCGCATGATGCCCAGCGAGCCGGCGATGGACAGGCCGCCGACCATCGCCGGCAGGAACGCCGCGACCACACCGCCGAACACGAAGAACAGCACCACCGCCACCAGCGGCACGGCCAGCAGTTCGGCCCGCTTCTGGTCTTCGCCGATGGTCCCCATCAGCTCGTTGGCCAACGGCTGCAAACCGGCCAGCTTCACGTCGACGCCCGGGACGGCGAGGTCGTGCTGGACCAGCTTGTAGTTGTTGAGGATGGTGTCGTCGTCGTTGCCCTCGAGCTGAATCGACATGAACGCGTGCTTCTTGGACGCGTCGGCCATGTTGCGCAGCAGCTTCGGGCTCTTGAAGTAGCCCACCGACCGAAGGATCTGGTCTGGGCGGTCCTTTTCGACCTGGGCGAGGTTCTCCAGGATCTTCTTCTTGAAGCCCGGATCGTCCACAGTCTTGCCGTCCGGAGCCGAGTAGATCGCCACGATGTGGCCCGATGTGTCACGGCCGTACGCCTCGTCAGCCAGGCGCGACGCCCTCGCCGACTCGCTGCCATCGTCGTAGAAACCGCTCTGGGTCAGATGTGAGCCCAGAGTCAGGCCGAACGCGCCGCCACCCAGGCACAGCGCCACCATGACTCCGATCACGATGGATCGGTAGCGGTATACCGTTCGACCCCACCAGGCGAAAACGTCAGCTCCTAACTGATCGTCGTCTGCGATCCGCGCATCACGTCACTCACGGTGCCATGCGCGCCAGGTCAGTGGCAGCCGCCGCGCCCCTTCTCGTCCAGCGGATCTAGGCCGATCTACGATAACGGCTCTCGGGAGATACAGCAGGGGTGGCGCGCCTCCGCTCAGCTTGACCGCAAATCCCGTCAGCGGCGAATCGGCCGATCAGTCTCCAACCAAATCGCAGGCCAGGGTGGCCCGCGGCAACCGGATCACTCGGCGACCGACGTCATCAATTGATGACGCGGCCGGATAGACACATCCTTCGCAGGGCAGTCGTCGACGGGGGAGGTCGCTGCAGCCCGACTCATCGCGGTGGATGTAGTCGACGACGACGCAGCTGCTTTCTACGAGCGCTACGGGTGAGCAGATCCCATCGCATGTGCAAAATCTGCATTCGTCCCGCGGTAACGTTGGCCGTAACTGGGTAAGCGTTCGAAAGCGCCTCTTGCAGCAGTGTTTTCAGATGAGATTGAGCAGACAGGGCCCGCGGCCGATTGATATGTGGCAGATCGTCATGCTGACAGTAGTATGTGCCGTTCTTGTGCAATGCAGCTCCGCGCCGCCGCCTCCTGCGGCGACGTCAGCACCATCCGTCGCCACACCTTCACCGTCTGCCGCCAGGCCTCCACCAGCCATGCCCCCAAGACCAGCCGCTGCGACCATTGCGCCGGTCAACGCCGCCGATCTCGGCCCGACCTGGCGGCCGGGCTGCCCACTCGACCCGCGGCAGCTGCGCCGCGTCGAGGTCAACTACCTCGGCTTGGACGGAGAGACCCACCGCGGCGCCCTGATCGTGCACGAAGACCTTGCGGCGGAGGTCGTCGCCATCTTCGAGCAACTTCTTGCACTGCGCTATCCGATCGAGAAGATCCGCACCGCGGACAACTATCCGGGCGCCGACGATGAGTTATCCATGCAAGACAACAACACCTCGGCGTTCAACTGCAGAGACATCCCCGGCACCGGCCGCTGGTCTGAGCACGCCTTCGGTCGCGCCATCGACCTCAACCCGCTGCTCAACCCCTACATCGACCGGACGGGAGCATTCCAACCGAGAAACGCCGCGCCGTACCTCGATCGCAACCGTACAGATCCCGGGCTCTTGCACGCAGGAGACCCAGCCGTGCGCGTCTTCACCGATCGTGGTTGGCGCTGGGGCGGCAACTGGCGAACTCCCGTCGACTATCAGCACTTCGAGCGATGAGGCTCATGGCGCACTGCCGTACAGACGCAGGGCCTGGGCTGAGGCCGTAGCCACGTCGCCTTGCAGATTCGAGATCGGTCGACTGCCGCGCAGGTGGATTGCGTTCGTGAGCAGCACTACGTAGGTGTCTGAGCCTGGGTCCATCCACAGCGAAGTCCCCGTAAAACCCGTATGGCCAAAGCTGCCGATGGGAAAGATCATTCCTCGCGGCTTGGAATGGAAGGTATCGATATCCCAACCGAAGCCGCGCAGGTTTTGCCCCTTGATCGCCGGATAGTTCGGAGGTTCTCGGGCCGCATCGTTCGCTGCTTGCAGTTGTTGAGCGCTATGCCCGGGCTGCTGCGGAGTCGTCATCAGCTCCAGAGTCGCTTGCTTCAGCGGAAACTCGCTCGGCCGGCCCGCCAGCCGATCAAGCAGGGCCTGCACATAGATGCTGACATCGTGCGCGGTCGAGAACACACCGGCATGCCCAGCCACTCCACCCATCCGGCGCGCCGTCGGGTCATGCACCGTGCCCCGCAGCAGGTGATCAAGATCGGGATTCCGGCCCGGATCGGCTCTGCCTTCCTCGTCAAGGGCTGTCGGTGCGATGCGCGACAACAGCTCGGCGCTCCATGTCCCCGCCGGACAAGCGGATACCTCGCGCCCCTTCGGCGCCCACGCGATCGCCGCTCCTCTGATCTCGTGCGGACCACATGCTTTAGCTGGGGGAAGATAGCGGGTGTCGCCCATGCCAAGCGGCGCAAAGACGTTGCGCTGAACGTAAACGTCTACCGGCTCGCCTGTGACGTTCTCGATCAGCGCCCCAAGCAGAATGAAGCCGATGTCGGAGTAGCGGAACGCCTCACCGGGACCCGACTGCAGCGGCGTGGTGAGCGCACGATGAATGCCTTCTGCTTTATCGGCGCCGTCGAGTCCCCACGAATCTTTGAGGTCGACGTCACCCGGTTCGCCCGAAGTGTGTGTGAGCAACATGCGAACCGTCACGTTTGCACGCTGTGGATCGTTCGATGGGTTGAAGTCCGGCAAGTACTTCTGCACGGGATCGTCGAACGCAACCTTGCCTTGTTCGTAGAGCTGCATAACGGCAGTCGCCGTTGCGAGGGACTTCGTCAACGACGCCACGTCGAAGATCGTGTCCTCGGTCATCGGCTCTGCAGGTGCAGGCGATCCGTCGAGCCCCTGTTCGCCTGCCAGCTTGCGTACGCCATAAGCCTGGTGGAAGACGACCCTGCCGCCATGCCCGATCACAACCACGGCCCCTGGCAGCCGATGCGCCGCGATCGCATCGTTGATCAGCTTGGAGACCGTTGGTAAGTCAGGTGTGGCAGCCGCAACCGGCGCCGGCGTTGGTGGGGGAGGCGCAACTGGCGCCGGCGTTGGTGTGCGAGCCGCAGCTGGCGCCGGCGTTGGTGTGCGAGCCGCAGCTGGCGCCTGCGTTGCCTGCGCGCTGTCGCTTACTTCTGTGTGCGCTGCATTGCCACGCGAGCACGCCGCGACTGCAAGCAAGACAGCTCCGACAGCAATGGCCTTTCGCACCGATGGCTTACCGAACATAAAGCTGTCCATTCGTTACAGAACTTGGAGCTCAGCGCCCGTTGGGTGCCACACGACAGTCCCGTTGCTGCCTGGTGCGCCGCTGGCACGATCAGAGCAGAGAAGCGAAACCCTCGTCATCGGTACGACGCCCGCCGATCGGTGTCAACTCGGATCAGTGGTTGTCGCTTCTGGTACGTGCCGCGCCACGGTCGCGTCCATGGTGTCACGCAGTGCGGGTACCTCGTTGAGCAAGCGGTCGAGATCATCGCGCGCGATATGCAGCACTTCAGCTTTCCCGGTCGTGGTCACGGTCGCATTACGCAGTTTCCCGCGGCGAAGCGCAGATTCGCCGATCACCTCACCCGGCCCCACGACGGCAATGCGGTCGCCCCTGACATACACGCCTGCCTCCCCGCTGAGCAGGATGTAACAGGCGTTCGACGGAGTCTGCTCCTGAATCAGCGGCCATGGCCCGGACGTCGAGGTTCGATGTGTTGCTCGGGCGATACGCTTCAGGTCGTCGTCGGAGAACTTCGCGAATGCGCCGAATTCCCGTAGCCGACGGGCGTCCTCTACATATTCCTTCTCACGGGCTGCCCTCGCCCCGGTGGTCTCACGCCTGCTTGCCACGGTTGCCTCCCCCAAATTCACATGACCCTGACATCCAGGAGCCTAGCGAGAGGCCGTTGTCTGCAGGTCGGAACGCGCACCTCGACGCCAACTCTTGAGCGGGCGACTACGCGGGTGTGAACTCCACTGGCAGGGCCGCCGGCGAGCGGAACGCCACGCCGTTGATCGTCGGATGCGCTGCTGGGTACAGATGCAGGTCTGGCAGCCGGTCGAGCAACGCGTTGATCGCCACCGTCGTCTCCATTCTCGCCAGCGGCATCCCCAGGCACACATGCGGGCCAGCCCCGAACGTCAGATGCGCGATGTTCTTGCGCGTCGGGTCGAACCGGTCCGGTTCCGGGTAGTGCTCCGGGTCCCTGTTCGCCGCCGCCACACTCACGCTCACGTTCGTGCCCGCCGGAATCTCGATTCCGCCCAACTCGCAATCCCGCCTCGCCACCCGCACCACCGTGCTGATCGGCGGCTCCCACCGCAGCGCCTCCTCGATCGCACCTTTGAGTAGTCCGCGGTCCGCCCTCACCTTGTCGAGCAGTGACGGTTCGGTGAGCATCGCCACCAACAGATTGCCCGACGCGCGGTACGTCGTCTCCACCCCCGCCGGCAAGATCAACAACAAGAACGCGAAGATCTCCTCGTCCGACAGCCTCTCCCCGTCGATCTCCGACTCCGCCAGCGTGCTGATCAAGTCGTCCTGCAGATCCCGCCGCCGCTCCGCCAGAATCGCCCCGAAATACTCCTTCAACGTCGCCGACGCCGCCATCCCGATGTCCCAGTCGTACACCACGCTCAGTAGCTCGATCGACAACTGCTGAAACCGCACATAGTCCTCGCGCGGCAAACCCATCAGTCGCGCGATCACCTGCACCGGGAACGCAAACGTGAACTCCCGCACCA
>Ga0126307_10002458_pt1 | contig 12507 bp, 7 predicted proteins | sample Plot28_FD_89955 | JGI IMG/M metagenome (GOLD analysis project Ga0126307, IMG submission 89955) | Serpentine soil microbial communities from UC McLaughlin Reserve, CA, USA - Plot28 | ecosystem: Environmental > Terrestrial > Soil > Grasslands | place: USA: UC McLaughlin Reserve, Lake County...
CCTGGTCGACGGCGGCGCCGCCACCGCCGCCTGGCCGTCGGCCGTGGCCGAGGCCTACGCGGCCTTCCGGCCGCTGGCCGCCCATCCCAACATCGATGCCGATCGCATCGCCATCTTGGGCTTCTCGTTTGGCGGCGAGGTCGCCTACCTGACGGCTTTCGAGCGATTGCGCGCCGCCCTCCTGCCGGGCAAGGCCCGGTTCGCGGCGCACGTCGCCTTCTATCCAGCAGGGGTCTATGGCGGCGTCGCGGAGCAAGGCGGCTTTACGGGTGCGCCGATCCTGATGCTGCTGGGCGAGAAGGACGACAACCTACCGGTGTCGAAAGTGCAGGACTATCTTGCCTACGCGCGAAAGGCCGGCATGTCGCAGCCGTTCGAACTCGAGATCTATCCCGGCGCGTGGCACGCCTGGACAGTCCCGAGTCTTGGCGCTCCGCGATTCTATCCGCAGTACCCCAGCACGCGGAAATGTCCGAGCTTCGTGATGGGGTCGTCGACGGTGACGCTGCTCGTCGGGGGGGAGCTGGTGCCGGTCGATCCCACCATCCTGCAAGGCTGCACGCGCGCGGGACGCGGCTACTCGATGGCCTACGACGCGGCCATCCGATCCCTGTCCTTGCGCGATGCCCGGGCCTTCTTGCGCAAGAACCTCAGCCCTTAGGTGACACGCTTCTTCTGGGCCGCGACCGAGCCCGCACATTGGTCGACCGGCAATGGCCGCAGATGCAGGTCGTAGGCATCGGCGAACTCGGCCTGCCAGGCCGTGCCGCCCTTGCGATAGAGGTAGACGAACAGCACGCAGGCGTCCGACTGGTAGCGCAGCGCCCGGGCCGGATCGTCCTTGCGGTCGAGGGCGCCCGAGCCCAGCAGGGCCGCGAGCTGGTTCTCGTCGAGGCCTTTTAAGCGGTCGAGCGCGATCGGTGAGCCGGCATTGCGCGAGCTGAACACGCCTTTTTCACCGCCGGTCAGCGAATACTGCGGCGGGCTGGAATTGCTGACGCAGCCCGTCACGAGCAGAAGAGCAGCGAAGCCCCCGAATCCCCATTTCATGGGGGGCAGTTTAGCGCGTCGGCGCCGGTGGATTAAAGGGCCGGCCGGGCAGGCTGGGCGGCTTGAGCGTTTGTGCCACATGCACCATGGCCGCCACGCCCAGCACCGGCACGATCAGGTTCAGGATCGGGATGGTGCCCAGGAACACGATGACGATGCCGGTCAGCCACAGCACGCCCGAGTTGGCGCGCCGCCAGGCTTTTACGTCGGCCGGGTCCAGCCGGCGCAGCGCCACCAGCTCGTAGTACATGCGCCCGGTCAGCCAGCCGTTGACGGCGTAGAACAGCACCGCGCCCAGGCCGGCGATGAAGATCGCCGCGATATAGAGCGGCAGCATCACGAGGTTGAGCGCCACCACGGCCACCAGGAACACCACGCCCGTCCAGATGCCGGTCCAGATCGGGATGCCGCGCGCCTTGCCGAGCTGGGGATAGTGCCGGGCTTCGACGACGTCGGCGATGTACTCCATGAAGATCGAGATCACGATGCCGAAGCTCGCCGGGAACAGCATCAGCGCCAGCACGACCACGCCGGCGCCGCTCGCCCAGATGACGATCTCGTTGATCCATTTCCATTCGAAGGTGGCGAAGGATTTCAGCCCCCACCAGGCCAGCACGGCGATGCCGACCTGAAGTACCAGGCTGAGCAGCAGCGACCACCAGATGAAGACGCGCAGCTTGGGATCGCCGAGCTGCTGCACCGCCAGTTCGAAGGCGCGGATCACGTCGCCCTCCTCAAATCCTCCCCCGTCATACGGGGGAGGGTAGGGAGGGGGAAAGCCTCAGTGGTGATGTCAGAGAAGACCATGATCTGAAATCTTCGTTAGCACGACTGCGGCTCTCCCCCTCCCGGCCTCCCCCGTAAGACGGGGGAGGAGATGACCGCCTCTGAACCTACTGCGACCCCACCACCCCCGCCGCCTTCAGCTCGCCGATCTCCTTGGCCGAGAAGCCGCGCTGGCTCAGCACCTCGTCGGTGTGCTGGCCGCGCTTGGCGGCCGGGCCCTTGATGCTCTCCTTGGTGCGCGAGAAGCGCGGCGCGGGAGCGGGCTGCGGGAAGCCCGAGACGTCGACGTAGGCGCCGCGTGCCTGGGCGTGCGGATGCTTGGAAGCCTCCTTCATGGTGAGCACCGGCGCGAAGCAGATGTCGGTGCCTTCCATGATGGCGCACCACTCATCGCGCGTCTTGGTGCGGAAGATGCCGGCCAGCCGGCTCTTGAGCTGCGCCCATGCCTTGCGATCCATCTGCGCCGGCAGGTTCTCGCCTTCGAGGCCGGTCTTCTGCAGCAGCTCGGCGTAGAACTGCGGCTCGATCGAGCCGATGCAGACGAACTTGCCGTCCTTTGTCTCGTAGGTGCCGTAGAAGTGTGCGCCGCCGTCCAGCATGTTGGTCTCGCGGTCGTTGTCGTTCCACAAACCCGCACCCGCCATGCCGTAAATCCCGCCCAACAGCAGGGCCGCGCCATCTACCATGGCGGCGTCGATCACCTGGCCCTTGCCCGAGCGTTGTGCCTCGAGAAGGCCACAGACCATGCCGAAGGCTAAAAGCATGCCGCCGCCGCCGAAGTCGCCGACCAGGTTGAGCGGCGGCGTCGGCTTGTCCTTGACGCCGATCGCATGCAGCGCGCCGGTCAATGCGATGTAGTTGATGTCATGCCCGGCCGCCTTGGCGAGCGGGCCTTCCTGGCCCCAGCCGGTCATGCGGCCATAGACCAGCCTGGGATTGCGCGCGAGGCAGATGTCGGGCCCCAGGCCCAGCCGCTCGGCGACGCCGGGGCGGAACGGCTCGGTGATGCCGTCGGCCTTCTCGATCAGGCGCAGCACGACTTCCACGCCTTCCTTCTTCTGCAGGTCGACCGAGACCGAACGGCGGCTCCTGTTGTGCACGGCGAATTTCGGATCGGCCAGGCGATCCATGACATGCGCCTTGGTGCGGTCCACGCGGATCACGTCGGCGCCCATGTCGCCCAGCATCATCGAGCACATCGGGCCGGGGCCGATGCCGGCCAGCTCGACGATCGTCAGCCCGGAAAGCGGACCTGCCATGGTTTTCCTCCTGCGGAATGCGCATTTTCCTTCGACGAAGGATGTTAGCCGAAACAAGGCCTCTGTCATCCCGAGCGTAGCGGGACCTTTCCTGCGGCATTAAAGGTCCCTCGGCCTGCGGCCTCGGGATGACAGTCTTGACACTCGCGGTCTAAAGTCCGCGCCGCAGAAGGAGGAAACGAAATGAAGTGCGGCCGGTTTTTCACCTCGCTGGCGCTTGCGTCCGCCGTGATCGGCGGCGCCCTGGCCCAGCAGGCGCCGACGCCGGCCGCGGCACCTCCTGCGCCGCCTGCCAAGGAATACGACCAGCAGTTCCTGGTGGCGGGCTCGTGGTTCCACGGCGTCCATGGCCTCGCCTTCAACAAGGACGACCAGCTTTTCGCCGGCTCCGTGATCGGGCAGACCATCTATCGCGTGCAGATCGATTCGGGCGAGGTCGACCGCTTCGTCGACCCGCCGGTGGGCATGGCCGACGACATCGCCTTCGCCGAGGACGGCACGATGGCGTGGACGGCCTTCCTGCTGGGCAAGGTCTACATCCGCCGTCCCAACGGCAAGACCATCGAGGTCGCCAACGGCATGGGCGGGCCGAACTCGCTTGCCTTCGGCAAGGACGGTCGCTTGTTCGTCTCCGAGGTCTTCATCGGCGACGCGCTCTACGAGATCGACCTCAAGAACGCCGACAAGCCCGACTTCAAGCCGTTCCCGCGCACTGAGCTCCGCCGCATCGCCGAGAAGATGGGCGGGCTGAACGGCTTCGAGATCCACAAGGACGACGGCTTCCTCTACGGCCCGCTCTGGTTCAAGGGCCAGGTCGTCAAGATCAACCTCGAGACCGGCGGCATCGAAGTGATCGCCGACGGCTTCAAGATCCCGGCGGCGGCCAACATCGATCCGCAGAACCGCGACAACGTCTATGTCGTCGACACCGGCACCGGCGGGATCTGGAGCGTGAGCCTCACCAGCAAGGCCAAGAAGCTGGTCGCCTCGATGAAGCCCGGTTTGGACAACCTCGCCTTCGATTCGCGCGGCCGGCTGTTCGTCACCTCGATGACCGACAACGGTGTCTACCTGGTCGACAAGCAGACCGGGGCGCACAGGACCATCGTCGAGGGCAAGCTCGCCATTCCCGCCGATCTCGCCGTCGTCTCCGAGAATGGCAAGGACACGGTGCACGTCGCCGATGTCTTCAGCTATCGCACCGTCGACGGCCAGACCGGCGTGGTGCAGGACGTGATCCGCGTGCATGGCGAGACGCATGCCTATCCGTTCGGCATCTCGGTCGGGCCCAGGCACGTGCTGCTGACCAGCTGGTTCTCCAACACCGTCGAGAAGGTCGATCGCAAGAGCGGCAAGCTCGTGGCGAGCTTCGGCGAGTTCGCAGCTCCGGTCGATGCGCTGGAGACGGCCGACGGCACGATCTATGTCGCCGAGCTCGCGAGCTCCAACCTGGTCAAGGTCAGCGCCGACGGCAAGCAGCGCTCCACCATCGCCAAGGATCTGCGCGGGCCGGTGGCGCTCGCGCGTGGCAAGGACGACCTGGTCTATGTCACCGAGATCGCCGCCGGCGCGGTGGCCGAGATCAATGTCGCGACCGGCGCACGGCGGGTCGTGGCCGACGGCCTCGCCGGGCCCGAGGGCATCGCGGTCGGCCCCGACGGACGGCTGTTCGTGGCCGAGGTCGGCCAGAAGCGCGTGGTCGCCATCGATCCCGCGACCGGCGCCAAGACCGTGATCGCCTCCAACCTCGATATCGGCCTGCCGCCCTATCAAGGCGGACCGCCGGGCTTGGTGCCGACCGGCGTCACCGTCGGCGCCAGCGGCACGGTCTATGTCAGCTCCGACATCCGCAACGCGCTCTACAAGCTGACGCCTCCCGCGCCCTGAGCGCCAAGCGTAAGGATCCGCATGCCCGGCATTCCCTTCATCAAGGAATTCAAGTTCGACTACGGCACGGCGATGGAGGTGACGCCTCTGATCCGCCGCGTCGTCGCGCACAATCCCAGCCCCTTCACCTTCAAGGGCACCGGCACCTACATCGTCGGCCACGGCAAGGTCGCCGTTGTCGATCCCGGGCCCGACATGCAGGAGCATGTCGATGCCGTGCTGCGCGCGGTGCGCGGCGAGACGGTGACGCATATCCTGGTGACGCACACCCATATCGACCACGTACCGGCCACGCCCGCGCTCGCCAAGGCGACCGGCGCCAAGGTCTACTCCTTCGGTCCGCATCCCCGGCCGCCGGGCGACGAGAAGCCGGAGGAGGCGGGCGACCTCTCGTTTGCACCCGACATCAAACTCAGTGACGGCGACGTCATCCAGGGCGACGGCTGGAACGTCGAGGCGGTGCACACGCCCGGCCACATCTCCAACCATCTCTGCTTTGCGCTGAAGGAGGACAAGGCGCTCTTGTCGGGCGACCATGTCATGGGCTGGTCGACGGCGGTGATCTCGCCGCCCGACGGCAACATGGCCGACTACTTCGCGAGCTTGCGCAAGCTCCTGCCGCGCGACGAGACGCTCTACATCCCGACGCACGGTTCGGAGATCCGCAATCCCAATCCGTTCGTGCAGTCCTATATCGAGCATCGCCTGGGCCGCGAGGCGCAGATCATGGCGCGGCTCAAGGAAGGCCCGCAGACCATTCCGCAGATGGTGGCGAAGAACTACGCCGACACGCCGCTCCACCTGCACGCCGCCGCCGGCCGCTCGATGCTGGCCCACCTCATCCAGATGGTGAAGGACGGCCGCGTGAAGACCGAGGACGGCAAGGCGCGGATCGACAGCGTCTATCGGCTGTAAGCGACGCTGTCGTTTAAACGCACACTGTCATCCCGAGCGCAGCGAGGGACCTTTCTGTTGCCTTAAAGGTCCCTCGCTTCGCTCGGGATGACAGCGCCGCCGTCAGCTCTGTTTCGGCTCAAACCCCGGCACCCACTTGGGATGCTGCGGCAGGTCGTCGGTGATCTCGTGCCACGGCGCCTTCGACGAGGTGAAGACGTGCAGGCGCGGCCGCACGCCGGGATCGTCGTCGAACAGTCCGGCCCGGATGCTCACCGTCGCGAGATAGGGCGCCTGGCCCGGAACCATCGAGCCGCAGGTCCGGCAGAACTTGCGAAAGCTGCCCGGCGACGATTCATAGGCGTTGATGTTGTCCTCGCCGGCCAGCCAGCGAAATTTGTCCTTCTCGACATGGACGTAGGTCGCGACGCTCGCCGCCGTGAGCTTGCGGCAATTCACGCAATGACAGTGGGCCATCGACCGTGCGGCGTCGATTTCGAACCGCACGCGGCTGCAGGCGCAGCTTCCCTTGATCATCGTGGCCCTCCGTGCGGCCCGCCATCCTATGATAACGTCCGGACCGAAAGGAAACGCCCAATGGATCTAAAACTCTCCGGCAAGACCGTCCTCATCACCGGCGGCAGCCGTGGCATCGGCTTTGCCTGCGCCATGGCCTTCGCCAGCGAAGGCTGCGCCGTGCACATCGCCTCGCGTTCCAAGGAATCCCTCGAGTCGGCGCGCGACAAGATCCGCGCCCGGCACAACGTGCCGGTCGAGATCCATCCCGCCGATTTCTCCAAGGGCGACACGGTGCGCTCGGTGGTCGATGCGGTGGGTCACGCCGACATCCTGGTCAACAACGCCGGCGCCATCCCGCGCGGCGACATCTTCAGCATGACCGAGCCCAAGTGGCGCGAGGCCTGGGAGCTGAAGGTGTTCGGCTACATCAACGCCACGCGCGCCATGTTGGAGAAGATGTACGCGCGCAAGAAGGGCGCGGTGGTCAACATCATCGGCCTGGCCGGCGAGAGCTACAATTACGATTACGTCACCGGCACCATGGGCAATGCGAGCCTCATGGCCTTCACCCGCGCCGTCGGCTCCAAGAGCGTCGATCACGGCGTGCGGGTGGTGGCGATCAATCCGCCGGCCACCCGCACCGACCGCATGCTCACGCTGCTGCGCGGCCAGGCTGAGCAGAAGTTCGGCGATCCCGAGCGCTGGCCCGAGCTCACCAAGCACATGCCGTTCGGCAGAGCGGCCGAGCCCGACGAGGTCGCCGATCTCGCCGTGTTCCTGGCGTCGGATCGGGCGAGCTACATCAGCGGTGTGGTGATGACCCTGGATGGTGGGCAGGCGGCGCGACATTAGGCGATTCGTCCGGCCGGGCCGTTTGCTGTAGAAGGAAGCCTCCGTAGCGGTCCGCTGGCGCGGACGCTGCACGCTCGCGCGCATCCTTCTCGACGACCCGCGCGTTACTGCCGGAAAGGCCGGAATCATTGAAATCACTGCTGCGACGCGCCTTCGGGGGCGCGCGACCCGCTTCCCCATGGGATGATGAAGATCCCGTCCGCAGCGAGCTTTTCAGCGTCGAGCGGCTGGAGCAGCATGCCGAAAGCCTCGCTGCGAACCAGCCCATATCCCCCCGACCGGTAATCGGCAATTCGCTGGTCGAGCGTCTGGCCGACAACCAGCGTGTCTTGAAGGGCGCCTATCGCAACATCGCCAAGGCCGCCGACGAGGGCCGTGCGATCACGCCCGCCGCCGAATGGCTGCTCGACAACTACCATCTGGTCGAAAAGCAGGTCCGCGAGGTCCGCACGGACCTACCGTCTGGCTATTACCGCCAGCTCCCCAAGCTCAGCAGCGGTCCGCTGGCCGGCTACCCCCGCGTGTTCGGCGTGGCCTGGGCGTTCGTCGCCCACACCGACAGCCGGTTCGATCCGGAGGCGCTGATCCGGTTCGTGCGTGCCTACCAGACCGTCCAGCCGCTCAGCATCGGCGAGCTGTGGGCCGTGGCGATTACGCTGCGCATCGTACTGGTGGAGAACCTGCGACGCCTGGCCGTCCGCATCATGAGCCGCCGGTCGGCGCGCGAGGCGGCAGACAGCGTCGCCGACCGCCTGATGGGCGTGAACGACCGCGTCGCCGACCCGACGGCGCTCACGCCCTACCAGAGGCTTCCTTTCTCCGAGGGCTTCTTCGTTCAGCTCGTCCAGCGCCTGCGCGACCAGGATCCGGAGACGACACCCGCCGTGGGCTGGCTGCAGGAGCAGCTGAAGCGCCAGGGCACGACCGCCGATGAGATGGTGCGCCGCGAGCATCAGCTCCAGGGCGCGACCAACGTCACGGTGCGCAACATCATCACCAGCATGCGCCTGATCTCCGACGTCGATTGGGCGAAGCTGTTCGAGGCGGTGAGTCCGGTCGACGACATGCTGCGTGCCGGGAGCGACTTCGCCGCCATGGATTTCGCCACACGCAACCTCTACCGCACCGCGATCGAGCAGATCGCCCGCGGCACCGACCTTGCGGAGGTGGAGGTCGCGCGCCGCGCCCTCGAGGCCGCCGCGTCGTCGCCCGACGTGAACGGCGATGAGCGGCAGCGCGATCCTGGCTATCATCTCATCGGCGGCGGCCGGCGTGCCTTCGAGCGGTCCGTGCGGTTCCGCCCGTCCGGCCTCGCCTTGCGGCGACGCTTCGCCGCCGCAGGCATCGCGGGCTACGTCGCGAGCGTGGCCTTCACGGCCGCGGTCGTTCTCTTCCTGCCGCTGCTCGTGCTCGCGCAGGTCGGCCTCATCGGCTGGCAAGGCGTAGCGATGGTCCTGATCGGTCTTCTGCCGGCGATCGATGCCGCGCTGCTGCTGGTCAATCGGGCGATCACCGGCGGCTTCGGCGCGATGCTCCTGCCCGGCCTCGACCTCAGGGCGGGTGTGCCGCCTCAGATGCGGACCCTCGTCGCCATCCCGACATTGCTGTCGACCCGCGCGGGTGTCGACGAGCAACTCCAGCGGCTCGAAGTGCACTATCTTGCCAATCCCGGCGGCGCTGTGCATTTCGCGCTCCTGTCGGACTGGACGGACGCTGACGCGGAGACCAATCCGGGAGATGCCGACCTCGTGGCGGCGGCCGCGGCCGGCATTGTCCGGCTCAACAGCCGCTATCCGACCGCCGAAGGTGCCGATCGTTTCCTCCTGCTGCACCGGAGTCGCGCCTGGAACGAGGCGCAGGGACGCTGGATGGGATGGGAGCGCAAGCGCGGCAAGCTGCACGAGCTCAATCGCCTGCTGCGCGGCGCGACCGACACGACCTTCCTCGACACGGGTTTGCGCGCCCCGCCGACCGACATCCGATATGTCGTCACCCTCGATTCCGACACGCGACTGCCGCGCGATGCAATCCAGCGCCTGGTCGGCAAGATGGCGCACCCACTCAACCAGCCGCGTCTCGACGCCAGCGGCAACCGCGTGGTCGAAGGCTATGGCGTGCTGCAGCCGCGCGTCACGCCGTCCTTGCCGGTCGGCGTGGAAGGCTCGCTGTTCCAGAGGATCTTCTCCCGCAGCAGCGGCATCGATCCCTACTCGTCGGCGGTGTCGGACGTCTACCAGGACCTGTTCGGCGAAGGTTCCTACTCCGGCAAGGGAATCTACGACATCGACGCGTTCGAAGCCGCGCTGCGCGGCCGGGTGCCCGACAATGCGATGCTGAGCCATGATCTCTTCGAAGGTGTGTTCGCCCGCTCAGGCCTGGTGTCGGACATCGAGGTCGTCGAGGAGTTCCCCGCCCGCTACGACGCCGCTGCGGCGCGCCAGCACCGGTGGGCGCGGGGCGACTGGCAGCTGTTGCCCTGGCTGCTCGGCCGCGTGAAGGGCAGCCTGACGCAGGAAGCTTCCAGCGCCGTCACGGCGATCGGCTTCTGGAAGATGTTCGACAATCTGCGGCGGACCTTGTCGGCACCGGCGGCGTTCGTCGCGCTGCTGGCGGGGTGGACCCTGCCGCTTCCCGCCGCGCTCGCCTGGACGGGCTTCGTCCTGCTGACGGTCGCCCTGCCGACGATCCTGCCGGCGATCGCGGCTCTCGTGCCGCGGAATGCCGCCGTCACGACGCGCAGTCATTTTTCAGCGCTTGCGTCGGATATCTGGAATGCAGCCTCGCAGACCGCGTTGCTCGTGGCCTTTCTGCCTCACCAGGCCTGGCTGATGCTGGATGCGATCGGCCGGACCATGTACCGGATGTTCGTCAGTCGCCGTCGCCTGCTCGACTGGACCACCTCGGCGCAGTCCAACAGCAGGCGCGATGACTGGCCGAGCTTCGCCGGCCAGATGGCGGGAAGCCTCCTGATCACGTCGCTGGCGGCTTTGGCTGTCTGGCAGGCCGGCCGGGCGGCGTTGCCGGTCGCGGCGCCCTTCATCCTCGCCTGGCTGCTCTCGCCCGCGATCGCGCGCTGGGTGAGCGTGGCGCCGGTCGATGCCGGCAGCCTGGCGATCTCCGAGGCCGATGCCGGCGCGCTGCGGCTGATCGCGCGACGGACCTGGCGGTTCTTCGAGACGTTCGTCACCGCGGCCGACAACATGCTGCCGCCGGACAATTTCCAGGAGGATCCCACAGGCGTCGTTGCTCACCGGACGTCGCCGACCAATATCGGCCTCCTGCTGCTGTCGACTGCCGCTGCCCGCGAGTTCGGATGGATCGGCACGCTCGAGGCTGTCGAGCGCCTGGAGGCGACGCTGGCGACGGTGGGGCGCCTGAAACGGTTCCGCGGTCACTTCTGCAACTGGTACGACACGACCGACCTCAGGCCGCTCGATCCGATCTACGTTTCCTCGGTCGACAGCGGCAATCTGGCCGGGCACCTGATCGCCCTCGCCAACACTTGCGCTGCCTGGCGCCATGGCCCTGCCGGCACGTCGGCGATCGCGGTTGGCGTGGGCGACAGCCTGGCGCTCGCGCGCGAGGCCTTGCAGGCGTTGCCCGACGACCGACGCACGCACCTCGTCACCTCGCAGGAACTGGTCGGTGCGCTCGACGATGTTGCCGCGGCGCTGCTGCGACTTCCCGACGGGCTGGGCGACCTGGTGGCCGGTGCCGGCAAGGCTGCCGACCTGGCGCGCGTGCTGGCCGACGAACGGGCCGATGCCGCGAGCGAGGACGTTCTGTTCTGGGTCGAGGCTGCGCAGCGGTCGATCGCAAGCCACCACCGCGACGTCGCGCAGGATGCCGAGGCGAGCGCGGCGCTAAGTCGGCGGCTGCAGACCATCGAGGTCACGACCCGTGCCCTGGTCACCGCCATGGAGTTCGATTTCCTCCTCGACCGCGACCGCCGCCTGCTCGCCATCGGCTATCTCGTTGCCGAGGATAGCCTTGATCCCCATTGCTACGATCTGCTGGCATCGGAAGCGCGGCTCGCCAGTTTCATGGCCATCGCCATGGGCGAGGTGCCGGCCCGCCACTGGTTCCGGCTGGGGCGCGAGGTGATGCCGATCGGGCGCGGGGCGGCACTGATCTCGTGGTCGGGCTCGATGTTCGAGTATCTCATGCCGTCGCTGATCATGCGCGCGCCGCTCGGCAGCCTGATCGAGAAGACCAACAGCCTGATCGTGCGGCGGCAGATCGACTACGCCACCAGCCGCGGCGTGCCGTGGGGCATCTCCGAATCAGCCTACAACGCGCGCGACAAGGAGCTGACCTACCAGTACTCCAACTTCGGCGTGCCGGGCCTCGGCTTCAAGCGCGGCCTCGGTGAAGACGTCGTCATCGCCCCCTATGCGACGGCGCTGGCCGCCATGGTCGATCCGGCGGCGGCGGTAGCCAACTTCGCGCGGCTGGCCGGCATCGGCGGCCGCGGCCACTACGGCTTCTACGAGGCGCTCGACTTCACGCCGTCCCGCCTGCCGGACGGCCAGGCCCGCGCGGTCGTGCGCGCCTACATGGCCCACCATCAGGGCATGACGATCGTGGCCCTCGCCAATGCGCTGCTCGACGGCGTGATGCGCACCCGCTTCCACGCCGAGCCGATGATCCAGGCAACCGAGCTCCTGTTGCAGGAGCGTACGCCGCGCGACGTCGCCGTCGCCCAGCCACGCAGCGAGGAGCTTGGTGTCGGCGCCACGGTGGAGGGCCTCGAGCCTGCCCTCGTGCGCCGCCTGCACAACCCGCACGCGGCCAGCCCGTCGGTGCACCTGCTGTCCAACGGACGCTATTCGGTGATGCTGACGGCCGCCGGCTCGGGCTACAGCCGCTGGGGCGAACACGCCGTCACCCGCTGGCGCGAAGACACGACGCGCGACGATTGGGGCAGCTATGTCCTGCTGCGCGATATCGCCAGCGGCGATGTATGGTCGGCCGCCTATCAGCCGCGTGGCACGCGGCCCGACAGGTATGACGTCATGTTCGCCGAGGATCGGGCGGAATTCGTGCGGCACGACGGGGTCCTCACCACCACGCTCGATGTCGTGGTGTCGCCCGAGGACGATGCCGAGGTCCGGCGCGTCTCGATCGCCAACGCCGGGCGCGAACCGCGCGACATCGAGCTTACCTCCTTTGCCGAGATCGCACTGGCGCCGCCGCTGGCCGACGCAGCGCACCAGGCATTTTCCAAGCTGTTCGTGCAGACGGAATACCTCGCCGCCGC
>Ga0126307_10002459_pt1 | contig 12506 bp, 12 predicted proteins | sample Plot28_FD_89955 | JGI IMG/M metagenome (GOLD analysis project Ga0126307, IMG submission 89955) | Serpentine soil microbial communities from UC McLaughlin Reserve, CA, USA - Plot28 | ecosystem: Environmental > Terrestrial > Soil > Grasslands | place: USA: UC McLaughlin Reserve, Lake County...
GCCGCGCGCGGAGCGGGAAGATGTGGCCGGGCTGGACAAGGTCGCGCGGCCCAGAGGACGGGTCGACGGCGACCTGGATCGTGTGGGCGCGGTCGTGGGCGGAGATGCCCGTCGTCACGCCTTCCCGCGCCTCGACCGAGACGGTGAACGCGGTGCCGAAGGGCGTCTCGTTCTGGTCGGTCATCTGGCGGAGCCCGAGCTCGTCGCAGCGCTCCTCCGTCAAGCAGAGGCAGACGAGCCCGCGGGCGTGGGTGACCATGAAGTTGACCGCCTCCGGCGTCGCGAACTGCGCGGCGATCGTCAAGTCGCCTTCGTTCTCACGATCCTCGTCGTCGACGACGACGACGAACCGCCCGGCGCGAATGTCCTCGATCGCCTCTTCGACGGTCGCGAACGGGCTCGCGGTACGCCTGTCGGAGGTCATCGTCACGGCCGCATCGTACCCGGCTCGGTGCGCGCGCCCGCCTGCGAGCGCACCCGAGCCGGAGGGTGGTGCTAGGCGCCTGCGGCGACCACGATGATCGCGAGCGCCACGATCACGCCGATGAAGATCAGCCCGGCGGCGGCCCACTTGCGCTCCGTCGTTCGGAGCTCCTGCTTCGTCGAGTAGCTCCCGGCCTCCCACGCCCAGCGGTTGCCCTTGAGCGCGAAGTAGATGGAGACGACGAGGCCGCCGAACGGGATGAAGCTCACGAGCAGTCCCAGGATCCCCTGCAGCCAGAGCTTGTGCCCCAGCGCCCAGACCCAGCTGAGCAGGAACGCGCCCCAGTTCCACTTGTCGAGCTCGTCCTTGCCGTCGTCGTCCCGACAACATCGGGCTCACTCGACGTCGTGCTCATTCCCACCTCCCCGTCGACGGGAGCAGGCGCTCCACGTACTTGGCCAGCACGTCGGCTTCGAGATTCACGGAATCGCCCGGTTTCAAACGGGACAACGTCGTGGCGGCGAGCGTGTGCGGGATCAGCGCCACCTCGAATGCCGTCTCGCCGACAGCCGCGACGGTGAGCGAGACGCCGTCGATCGCGACCGAGCCTTTTTCGACGAGGTAGCGGAGCAGCGCCGTCGGCGGATCGATTCGGATGCGCGCCCCGTCCTGCTCCGGCTCCACCGCGGCGACGCGACCGATCCCGTCGACGTGGCCCTGGACGTAGTGGCCGCCGAGCGGGTCGCCCGCCCGCAGCGACGGCTCGAGGTTGACGTGCTCGCCGAACGCCTTCACTCGCGAGAGCGTCTCCGGGACGACATCGAAGGCGAGCAGGCCGTCGCCGGCCTCGACCACCGTCAGGCAGACACCGTCGACCGCGACCGAGTCGCCGAGCCCGGCGGTCGTCGCCGCCTCGACGACGAGCCTGCCGTCGTCGAACGACGCGACCTTGCCAATCTCGCGCACGAGCCCGGTGAACACGACGAGAGGTTACGGGTCGCGCAGGTAGGCCTCGAGCAGGACGTCGTCGCCGATCTGCCTGCTCGTCATGTGCCCGAGGCCGAGCGGCCGCTCGAGGGCGGGGACGACGAGCGGGCCGTCGCCGGCGAGCTTGGGCGCGACGAAGAGGAGCAGCTTGTCGACGAGCCCCGCCTCGAGGAACGAGCGTGCCAGCGTCGGCCCTCCTTCGAGCAGCAGCGACTGGACGCCCTCCTCCGCGAGCGCGCGCAGCTCGTCCTCGAGCGCGCCGCTGCGGAGCTCGAGCTCGGAGCCCGTCGGGAGCGGCCCACTGCCGAATGCGAGCCGCCTCGGCTGGCGGCGCGCGTCGACGTTGCGCGCGTCGAGGCGCGGGTTCTCGAGCAGGACCGTGCCCATCCCGACCGCGACGGCATCCGAGACGGCGCGCAGCTCGTGGACGACGCGACGGGACTCCACCCCCGAGACCCAGCGCTCGCCGGGAACCGTGACGCGGCCGTCGAGGGTGACCGCGATCTTGTAGGTGACGAACGGCCGGCCGAGGCTCGCCCACGTGCGCCAGGCCTCGTTCTGCCGTCTCGCCTCGAAGCTGTCCTCGAGGTCGGCCTCAACGCCGTGCTCGCGCAGGCGGTCGAGCCCGCCGCCGGCCTCCGGGTTGGGATCGAGCGAGCCGGCGACGACCCGCGCGACCCCGGCAGCGAGGACCGCGTCGACGCACGGGGGTGTCGTCCCCTGGTGCGCGCACGGCTCCATCGTCACGTAGAGCGTCGCGCCCCGCGCCCGCTCGCCCGCGGCCTCCAGCGCGACGACCTCGCCATGGCGCCCAGCCGTCTCGGTGGCGCCTTCGCCGACCACCTCCCCGTCCGCGACCACCACGGCGCCGACCGTCGGCTTCGGGTACGCCCGGTGCTCGGCGGCTGCGGCGAGGTCGAGCGCCCGCTGAAGGCTCATCCCCGCTCCAGGCGGCGGCAAAGCCGCCTCCGGTCCTGGGCCGGCTCCACCGGGCATACGCCGGTCATCCGAGCGCCTGAACCAGCCGCCGGTACGCGCGCGGCAGATCCTCGAAGCCGAAGATCCCGGTGCCCACGACGAGCAGGTCCGCCCCGGCGTCGTGGGCAGCGCGAACGTTCTCGGCCTTGACACCGCCGTCGACCTGGACGAAGCAGTCGACGAGCTCGCGCGTCCGCTCGATCCGCTCGTACGCGTCCTCCATGAACTCCTGGCCGGAGTAGCCGGGCTCGATCGACATGCAGAGCGCGAGGTCGGCTCCGCGGTTCGCGGCCTCGGCACCGACCTCGACCGGCGTGGCGGGATTGAAGGCGGCGCCGACTCCGAGCCCGTGCTCGCGCGCTCGGGCGATCACGTCGCCGATGTCGTCGACTGCCTCGACGTGGAAGGTGACGCTGTCGCCGCCCGACTCGGCGATCTCCTGGAAATGACGCGCGGGGTTGTCAACCATCAGGTGGCAGTCGATCCGCCCGCCGAGCTCGTGGATGTGCGGCGCGATCGAGCGCAGCACGACCGGGCCGATCGTCACCGGCGGGACGAAGTGGCCGTCGCCGACGTCGAAGTGGAAGAGCCGGGCGCCGCCCTGCATCAGCTGCTGGATCTGCTCACCGAGACGCCCGAAGTCCGCCGCGTAGAGCGACGGCTCGATCTCGACCGTGCGTACCCAGTCCCGCCAGCCCATCGCCTGATCGTAAGCGCCGCAGCGGTTGCTGCTTCACTTGCGGCGTGGTGCGGTTCCTGTCCAGCTTCGGGTGGCTGGTCGTCGTCGTGATCCTCGGCGCCTTCGTCTGGTTCGCGATCGAGATCTCGCAGCCGGTCGAGCGGACGCTGCAGGAGGACCTCGTGGTCGGCACGATCCGGCACGCCGCCGAGCTCGACTCCCAGGGGCCGCTCCTCGGCTACGTGGCGCTCTTCGCTGGTCCCGCGACGGGCCGGCGGCCCGAGTACCCCGTCGACGACAAGCTGCCGGAGCAGGACGGCTCATTCGCGCTCGACGCGGACGTGCTCGACGGAAAAAGGTTCTTCCTGCTCGCGCGCATCGAGACCGCCCAGGAGAGGCTCTTCTGCGAGACGATCGCGCTGCCCGAGATGCGCGTCGACGACGACGGCCAGTGGGTCGTCGCCGCGACCGGCGAGCCGCTGCCGCCGAAGCACGTCGTGGTCGACACGTCCACCCCCTGCTCCTACTGAGCCACGCGCAGGCGCGCGACGAAGAACCCGCTCGTGCCGTGCACGTGCGGCAGCGTCTGCACGAACTCGGGCCGCGTCCGATGCGCGAACCGGGGCCACTCTTCGATCGGATCGACCTCGAGCCCGGATGCGTCGACGACCGCCTCGGCCTCGTCCGCGTTCACCGTGCACACCGAGTAGACGATCGTCCCGCCCGGGCGAACGCGTCCGGCCGCCGCCCGCAGCAGCTGCAGCTGGAGCTCGGGGAGCGGCTGTGAGCGCCAGCGGAGGTCGGGCCGCGCCGCGAGGACGCCGAGGCCGGAGCAGGGCGCGTCGACGAGCGCGCGGTCGAAGCCGGACAGCTCCGCGGGGAGCGAACGCCCGTCTGCCTGAACGACGCGGACGTCGTCTCTCCCGAGCCGGCGCAGGTTCTCCTCGAGCTCGGACGCCCGGAACTCGTTGACCTCCACGGCGGTCACCTCGCCCGTGAGCATCGCCGTCTTGCCGCCGGGCGCCGCGCAGAGGTCGAGGATGCGTTCGCCCGGCTGCGAGCCGACGACGAGGCCCGCCAGCTGCGAGCCGCGGCTCTGCGGCCAGACTCGCCCCTCAGCGAGCGCCTGCTCGTCGACTCGCGGCACCCTCCACGCACCGGGGACCTCGGTCGGCTCGCCCTCGATCTCGCCGCGGACGAGCCGCACGACAGTCTCGGGCGGCTCGTTCTGCGCCCGCATCAGCGCGAGCGCGTCCTCCTCGCCCAGGTCCCGCCGCCAGACGTCCCAGATCCAGTCCGGGTAGGAATGTTTCAGCGGCCCCTCGGGCAGCGCCGCGAGCAGCTCCTCGATCCCGTCCGCGATGCGCCGAAGGACGGCGTTCGTGAACGGCACCGCGCTCGCCAGGCGGGCGCGGCGGACGAGCTCCACGGACTCGTTCACCGCGGCGTAGCGGGGAACGCCGTCGAGGTAGCCGAGCTGGAACGCCCCCAGCCGCAGTGCGTCCCGGACGGGTCCGTCCAGCTTCCGCACCGGCCGCTTGCCCAGGGTCTCGATCGCGTGGTCGAGCGTGCGCGCGCGCTGCACGGTGCCGAACGCGAGCTGCCGAGCGAGCGCCCGGTCGCGGTCGTCGAGGCCGGCCGAGGCGCTCCGGAGAGCGCGGTCGGCGTAGGCGTCCTCCTCGAAGACGCGCCGCACGACGTCGTAGGCGACGGCGCGTGCCGGCGCGACGGTCGTCATCGGAGGCCGCGGAGGAGGGCTTCGTAGGGCATCCTCCGCCCGCCCTCGGGCTGCACCTCGACCGGGACGAGCTCGCCGTCGTCGAGCCGTGCCTTCCAGATGGTGACGCGCCGGCCGTGCAGCTCGGCGCGGGCGCCGATGTGCGGCGAGAGCGCGCGGATCCGGTTCAGGCTTTCCTCGGCCTTCGAGAGGTCGAGCTCGCGGTCGGCGGCCTCGATCTTCGCGGCGTACGTCGGCTCGCCCTCCTGCGGCACGAAGGACGGGCTCGGCAGCACCTCGTCGAGCAGCTCGACCGCAAGCTCGGCCGAGCGCGCGTAGACCGTCCCCGCGTCGTCCTCCTCGGTGAGCGGGAACGCACGCTGGGCGGCGACCGGCCCGGCGTCGAGCTCCTTGACCGTCTCGTGGATGGTGACGCCGGTCTCGGCGTCACCGGCGAGCAGCGCCCGCTCGACCGGGGCAGCGCCGCGCCAGCGCGGCAGCAGCGACGGGTGGACGTTCAGCCAGAGACCCCGCGCGAGCAGGCTCTCGGGGATCAGCAGCCCGTACGCCGCGACCACCACCGCCTCACCCGGCAGCTCGAGCTCGGCCGTCGGCCGCTCGGGTTGCAGCACGGGGATCCCGAGCCGCTCGGCGACGGCCTTCGCAGGCGGGGAGGCCAGCCGACGGCCGCGGCCGGCGGGGCGGTCTGGCCGGGTCAGCACCGCGGCGACGTCGTGCCGCGCGGCCAGCCGCTCGAGCATGTCGGCGCCGAAGGGCGCCGTGGCGGCGACGACGATCTCCATCGAGGGAGGCTAGATCGTCTTCCGGAGCGTGGCGAGCGCTTCCTTGCGCGACGCGTCGTCCGTCCGTTCGAGCATGAGGATGCCGTCGAGATGGTCGAGCTCGTGCTGGACGACGCGGGCATCCATCTCCTCGAGCTCGAGCGTGAGCGGCGCGCCCGTCACGTCCCGCCCCTCGATCGTCACCTCGGCGGCCCGTTCGACGGGGACGAGGACGCCCTGGAGGGAGAGGCAGCCCTCGTCGGCGACCTCGGTCGAGCGCGAGCGCCTCGTGATCTCCGGGTTGACGATCGTCGTCACGTGGTCGTCGTCGTGGAGGTGGCAGACGAAGAGCCGCTGGAGCACGCCGACCTGCGTCGCCGCGAGGCCGACGCCGCGCGCGTCGTGCATCAGGTCGGCCATCTTGTCCGCCAGCCGGGCGAGGTCGTCGTCGAAATGCGCAACCTCGCGCGCGCGCATCCGCAGGACCGCGTCCGGGTACTGGCGGATCTGCGCGAGCGCCACGCGGCGGCGCGCGTGTGCCTGGGCGTCCAGCTCCCGCTCGTCCACCTCCTCGCCACCCTCGGGTGCCGGACCGACGCCGCCATCAGTCATGGCGCCGAGTGTAGTTAGAGCGACTGGGGATCGACGTCGACGACCGCGTTCACGCCGGCCCGGCGCATCGCGGGCGCTGCGGCTGCGAGCAGCCGCCCCGCCGCCGTCGCCAGCGAGCGTGGCGCGTCCGTCTTGGCGACGAGTTGGGCCCGGTGGCGACCGCGCAGGCGGAGGAGCGGAGCCGGCCCGAGCAGGTCGGCCCCGTGGAGCTCCGACCGCAGCTCGCGCAGCAGCCGCTCCGGCGCGCCGGGCTCGGCGCCCGACGCGACGATCGAGATCAGGTGCCGAAACGGCGGGTAGCGGAGCTCGCGCCGCCGCTCGAGCTCCTCGGCGAGGAAGCCTGCGACGTCGTGCCGGACGGCGTGGCGCAGCGCCGTCGCGTCGGGCTGGAACGTCTGCACGATCACCTTCCCGGGCGCGTCCCGGCCGCTGCGTCCCGCGAGCTGGGTGACGAGCTGGAACGTGCGCTCCTCGGCGCGGAAGTCCGGCAGAGCGAGGCCGGTATCGGCGTCGACCACGGCCGCGAGGGCGACACCGGGGAAGTGATGGCCCTTCGCAACCATCTGCGTCCCGACGAGGACGGCGCGATCGGCGGCGGCGAAGACGTCGAGCGCCTCGCGCAGCGCGCCCGGCTTGGCAGCCGTGTCCGCGTCGAGCCTGATCCGCCGGAGCTCCGGGACATGCTTCGCCAGCTCCGTCTCCAGCTTCTGCGTCCCAGCCCCGATCCGGGCGAGCTCGGCCGAACCGCACGCCGGACACGCCTCGGGCACCGCCTCCGAGTAGCCGCAGTGGTGGCAGTGGAGCCGGCCGTCGCGGTGCAGGGTCAGCGCGACGTCGCAGAGCCCGCAGCGGCGCGAGACACCGCACGCGCGGCAGTGGATCGCCGGTGCGAGCCCGCGCCGGTTCAGGAGCAGGATCGCCTTGCCGCCCTCCTCGGAGAGTCGGCCAAGCTCGGCCAAGAGCGGCGCCGAGAGCGGATAGCGGGCCTCGTGGCGGAGGTCGACCAGCGCCACGGTCGGCATCGGCGCCCCGAGCCGCTCTCCGAGCTCGAGCCGCTCCAGTCGCTCCCAGCTCTCGGGCCGCGGCGTCGCGCTGCCGTAGACGGCGACGGCGCCCTCCAGCGCGGCGCGCTTGGCCGCGACCGTGCGGGCGTCGTAGCGCGGGTCGGACTCCTGCTTGTACGAGGAGTCGTGCTCCTCGTCGATGCAGATCAGGCCGAGGTTCGGCACGGGCGCGAAGACCGCCGAGCGTGCGCCCACGACGACGGGAGCCTCGCCCGCCACGATCCGCTCGCGCTCGTCTCGCCGCTCGGCCTCGGTCAGGCCGGAGTGGAGGACGGCGATCCGATCGCCGAAGCGCGCCTGGAAGCGGCCGAGCGTCTGCGGCGTCAGGGCGATCTCCGGCACGAGCACGATCGCCCCTCGGCCGCGCTGCAGCGCCGAGGCGCAGGCCTGGAGGTACACCTCCGTCTTGCCGCTGCCCGTCGCCCCCGCGAGGAGGACGTGGGCGCCGCTCCCCTCCATCGCCTCGACGATCCGCGCCACCGCCTTCGTCTGCGGCTCCGTCAGCCGCGCCGGCTCGGCCTCGCCCGGCATCCCGGCTCCGGTCACGCGGCGCTCGCCGCGGCGCGCGCGCAGCTTTGGCGCGACCAACTCGAGCGCGCGCGCGGGCGTCGAGCCGTAGTAGTCGGCGAGCCAGAGCGCGAGCCCGACGAGCGCCGGCGGCAGCTCGTAGAGAACGCCCTCGACCGGTGCCGCCGTCACGCCCGCAGGCGCCTCCACACCCGTTGCGACGACGACACCGCGGGCAGCGGAGCGCCCGAAGCTGATCGAGACGACCGCACCGACGCCGACACCCTCCGGCACCTCGTACGTGAACGGGCGCGCGACCGCACGCGAGGAGACGAGCGGATAGACCTCGGCGAGCGGCATTCGGCCACCGTAACCGTGCCGGAGGTCGTGTAAGGTTGCCCTTACATGGCGTGCGGGATGATCTGTTGCCACGGCGTCGCGAAGCGGTACGGCGCCGTACAGGCCGTGGACCACGCGCAGCTCTGCGTCGAGCGCGGCGAGTTCGTCGCCCTGCTCGGGCCCTCCGGTTGCGGGAAGACGACGCTGCTGCGGCTGATCGCGGGCTTCGAGGAGCCAGAGGCCGGCACGGTCGAGGTGGCGGGCAGGCCCGTCGCGGGGAATGGAACGTGGGTGCCGCCGGAGCGGCGGAAGGTGGGGATGGTCTTTCAGGACTACGCCCTCTTCCCGCACCTGACCGTCGCCGACAACGTCGGCTTCGGGTTGCCGCGGAAGCAGCGCGGCTTGCGGGTGCCGGCCGTGCTCGCGCTCGTCGACCTCTGCGGCCTCGGGGAGCGCTACCCGCACGAGCTCTCCGGCGGCCAGCAGCAGCGCGTCGCCCTCGCGCGGGCGCTCGCTCCGGGCCCCGAGCTCGTCCTGCTCGACGAGCCCTGGTCGAACATCGACCCGCACCTGCGCGCTTCGATGCGCGACGAGCTCGCACGCATCCTCCGCGGCATCCACGTCACCGTCGTCCTCGTCACCCACGACCGCGAGGAGGCGTTCTCGCTCGCCGACCGGATCGCGCTGATGCGCAACGGGACGGTCGTCCAGGAGGGGACGCCCGAGGAGGTCTACCTCGCGCCCGCCTCGCGCTGGGCGGCGGAGTTCGTCGGCGCGGGCAACTTCCTCCCGGGCAGGCTTGCGAACGGGCTCGTGGAGACCTCCGTCGGTCGCTTCCCCGCGCAGAACGGGAACGGCGCCACGGCGGTCGAAGTGCTGATCCGGCCGGAGCTGCTCGAGCTCGAGCCCGACCCGGCCGGCGACGGCGAAGTGGTCGGCCGCGAGTTTCGCGGCCACGACGTCTTCTACCGCGTGCTACTGGACGGCGTCGAGCTCGTCTCGCAGCGCCCGTCCAACGAGCACGTGCCACTCGGCTCGCGCGTGCGCGTGCGGCCGCACGTCGCGCCGGTGATGATCTTCTCCTGAGTCGGTAAGGTTGCCCTTACATGCTTCGCAAGGCTCTCCTGACATCTGTGTGCGCGTTCGCCCTCGCCGGCTGCGGCGGCGGCTTCTCGCCGGGCGAGGACGACCTCGTCGTCTACTCCGGCCGTGAGGAGGAGCTCGTCGGGCCGCTGATCGAACGCTTCGAGGAGGAGACCGGAATCGACGTCGCCGTGCGGTACGCGAACAGCTCCGAGCTCGCCGCCACGCTCGCCGAGGAGGGCGGCAACTCGCCCGCCGACGTCTTCTGGGCCCAGGATCCGGGTGCGCTCGGCGCCGTCGAGGCCGAGGGGCGCTTCGCCGAGCTGCCGCAGACGGTGCTCGACCGCGTGCCGGAGCGCTTCCGCGACCCCGACGGCACGTGGACGGGCGTGTCGGGCCGCGTCCGGGTGATCGCGTACAACACGGACGACGTGGCCGAGAGCGAGGTCCCCGACCGGATCGACGGTGTCGCCGACGAGCGCTGGCGCGGCAAGATCGGGATCGCGCCGCCGAATGCGTCCTTCCAGGCGTTCGTGAGCGCGATGCGGCTCGACCGCGGCGACGAGGCCACGCGCGAGTGGCTCGACGCGGTCAAGGCGAACGAGCCGCGCTTCTACGAAAACAACATCGCGATCCTCGAGGCGCTCGCCGAAGGCGAGATCGAGATCGGTCTCGTCAACCACTACTACCTCGCGCTGATCAAGTCGGAGGATCCCGACGCGCCCGTCGAGAACCACTTCCTCGCCTCGGGCGACGACGGTGCCCTGATCAGCGTCGCCGGCGCGGGTGTGATCGACGGCTCCGACAAGCAGGAACAGGCGGAGCGCTTCGTCGAGTTCCTCCTCTCCGAGACGGGTCAGCGCTTCTACGCCGAGGAGACCGAAGAGGCCGAGTACCCGCTCGTCGAGGGGGTCGAGCCGCGGGCCGGGCTCCCGCCGCTCGACTCGCTCGAGGGGCCGGATGTCGAGCTCGACCAGCTCGGCGAGGAGCTCGAGACGACGCTGGAGATGCTCGCCGAGGCCGGCTACACGACGTGAGCCGCCGGGGGTCGCGCCGCCCCCCGCTCGCGCTCGCGACCGCCGGCATCGCGGTTGCGGCGCTCCTCTTCCTCCCGCTCGTCTATCTCGTCATCCGCGCCGGTACGGGCGACGCCTGGGACGTCGTCTTCCGCGAGCGGACGCTCGACCTGATCTGGAACACCGCGATCCTCGTCGCGGGCGTCGTCGCCGCGACGCTGCTCGTCGCCGTCCCGCTCGCCTGGCTCGTCGTCCGCACCGACCTCCCCGGCCGCAGGTTCTGGGCGGTCGCAGGCGCGCTCCCGCTGGTGATCCCGAGCTACGTCGGCGCGCTCTGCCTGCTCGGCGCGCTCGGGCCGCGCGGCCTGCTCGCAGACGCGCTCGGCCGCGAGCTCCCGGAGCTGCGCGGGTACTGGGGCGCGCTGCTCGCGCTCACGCTCTCCACCTATCCGTACGTCTTCCTGCTCGCGTCGGCGGCGCTGCGCGAGCTCGACCCCGCGCTCGAGGAGGCGTCGCGCAGCCTCGGCCGCTCACGTGCGACGACGTTCCGACGCGTCACGCTTCCTACCCTCCGTCCCTCGCTGGCGGCCGGCTCGCTGCTCGTGTCGCTGTACGTGCTCTCGGACTTCGGCGTCGTCTCGCTGATGAACTACGACGCGCTCACGCGGGCGATCTTCCTCCAGTACCGGTCGCTCTTCGACCGCACGCCTGCGGCCGCGCTCGCACTCGTGCTCGTCGCGCTGACGATGCTGCTCCTGCTCGCGGAGAGCCGCCTGCACCGGAAGGGACGGCTACACCGGACGTCGCCTGGCGTCAGCCGGGCACTGCGTCCGCAGCCGCTCGGCCGCTGGCGCGTGCCGGCGCTTGCGTTCTGCGGGCTCACGGTCGGCGGGTTCCTCTTCCTCCCGGCCTTCGTGCTCGTCTACTGGCTCGTGCGGGGGATCGAGCGCGGCGTCGACGTGCCCGTCAGCGAGGCCGCGAACTCCGTGCTCGCGTCGGGCCTCGCGGCCGGGCTGGCCGTCGGAGGAGCCGTCCCGCTGGCGCTCCTCGCCGTCCGCTACCGCTCGCGCTGGCGGCTCCTCGAGCGTGCCGCCTTCGCGGCGAACGCGCTCCCCGGGATCGTGATCGCGCTCGCGCTCGTCTTCTTCGCGGCGCGCTACGTCCCCTTCGTCTACCAGACGCTCACGCTGCTCGTGCTCGCGTACGTGATCCGCTTCCTGCCGCAGGCGCTGGCGGCGATCGAGACGGCACTGCGCCGGATCAGCCCGTCGGTCGAGGAGGCGGCGCGGTCGCTCGGCCGGAGCGAGACGGCCGTGCTCGCCCGCGTGACGCTGCCGCTCGCGCGCGCCGGCATCGGGGCCGGCGCCGCGCTCGTCTTCCTCTCCGCGATGAAGGAACTCCCAGCAACGCTGCTCCTGCGGCCGATCGGGTTCGAGACGCTGTCGACGGCGATCTGGCGCGAGACGTCGGTCGCGGCCTACTCGCAGGCGGCGCCGGCCGCGCTGCTGCTGATCCTGCTCTCGGCGCCGTTCCTGCTCCTGCTCTGGCGGCGCGACCGCGCGCCGTCGGCCTCCCCGGACTAGGAGGGAGTGGCGGAACGGCGCTCGTGGCCGGGGCGCGATGCTCGTTCCGAGGCAAGGACGCAGGGAGCGCCGATAGCTGCTGCTATCGGCGCGACTGAGGACGCCTGCATCGGGGCGAGCAGCGCGGCTCGGCCGCTCAGCCCGGTGTTTCGGCACTCCCTCCCTGGCCCGCGCGGAGGACGCGCCCGCTCGCGGAGACGAGCAGGAGCCGGCCCTGGGCGTCTCCGCCGATCGAAGTCAGCTGCTGCACGCGCGGCTGCTCGAGGCGGACGTCGCCGGCGTCCGTCGCCCGGAGGCTGAAGCTGCGCCCGCTGCAGAAATCGCCGTAGACGTATCGGCCCGCGAGCGCGCCGGTGCGGACGACGTGCCCGCCCGTGACCGAGCAGCCGAGGTCGTGCGCATAGGTCGCGACGGGCTCGACGAGCCGGCCCGGACCGAGCTCGTGCTCCTCGACGCGCTCCGTGCCCTCGTACACGTCCCAGCCGAAGTTGAGCAGCTCGTGCGGCCCGCCGCGGACGACGTTGATCTCCTCCCACAGATCCTGGCCGACGTCGGCGATCCAGAGGTCGCGCGTCTGATCGTCGAACGCGAGCCGCCACGGGTTGCGGAGCCCGAGCGCGACGGTTTCCCAGGCCGGATCGCGTGCGGCGACATCGGCCCGCAGGAGCTTCCCGAGCCGCGAGGTGGGGTCCTGCGAGCGCTGCTCCGGGTCGAAGGAGTCGCCTCCGTCGCCCA
>Ga0126307_10002460_pt1 | contig 12502 bp, 11 predicted proteins | sample Plot28_FD_89955 | JGI IMG/M metagenome (GOLD analysis project Ga0126307, IMG submission 89955) | Serpentine soil microbial communities from UC McLaughlin Reserve, CA, USA - Plot28 | ecosystem: Environmental > Terrestrial > Soil > Grasslands | place: USA: UC McLaughlin Reserve, Lake County...
GCCGCGCACTATCGGCGCGAGCTGCGGATCGTGATCGAGCCGGCGGTGCCCGAGCGCTACCTCTGGCCCGTGATCGGCGGCCGCCCCAGGCACGTCGCGCGCGCCCAGTTCGTCAACGAGTTCGTGCGCGACATCCGCGAGACGCACGTGGAGTACGGGCGCACGCTGCGCCCGCAGGCGCTCGACCGCTACCGCCGGCAGGGCTACTGCACGGTGATGACGTTCGACCTGATCCGCGGCCGCGCGGAGGCCGCCGGGGATCGTTCCGCGCTCGCCTACTACGACCGCCTGGACCGCGAGTCGGACGTCGTCTTCGCGGTCAGCCCGTATCGCGCGGACGAGGACCCGCAGCCGTTCAGCTTCGACCTGTCCTACAGCTACTACTCGCCCGCGTACGAGCGGCCCGGCCCGCAGATCGATATCCACCGGCTGCGCGACTGCAGGCAGGGCTACGGTCCCAGGAAGCGTGCGTCATGAGCGTGCGCGCCGCCGCGACCGGCGCCGCTCCGGCACCGGGCCCCCGGCCGCCGGAGCGACCGCGCGACCCGGAGCCCGCGATCGGCCGCCGTGCCGCGCTCGTGCTGCTCGGCGCGATCCTCGCCGGGGCGCTCGCGCTGCGGCTGTGGAACCTCGACCACGGGCTGCCGTTCGCGTACAACGCCGACGAGGCCGAGCACTTCGTGCCGAGGGCGGTGCGGATGCTCCGCGGCGGCCTCGATCCCGGCTACTACGAGAACCCGTCGGCGCTCACGTACCTGCTCTACCTCGTCTTCAAGGTCCGCTTCACGGCCGGCTTCCCGTTCGGCGGCGCGCGCGACTTCGTGCGCGGATTCGCGGCCGACCCCGAGGCCGCGTTCCTGACGGCGCGCGTCGCCGTCGCGCTGATCGGGACGCTGGTAGTCGGGCTGGCGTACTGGGCCGGCGCGCGCTTCTACGAGCGCCGCGCCGGGCTCGTCGCGGCGGCGCTGATGGCGGTCGCGTTCCTGCCGGTCTTCTACTCCAAGCACGCGCTCAACGACGTCGTGGCGCTCGCGCCGCTGACCGTCGGCCTCGTCGGGTCCCTGCTCGCCTACGAGCGCGGCCGCTGGTTCGACTGGGCGCTCGCGGGCGCCGCGATCGGCGCGGCCGCCGCGACCAAGTACACGGCGGCCGCGATGCTGTTGACGGTCGCCATCGCGGCCGGCCTGCGGATCGAGCGCGCTTACTCTTCTTCGCCCTCGGCGGCGACAAGCACCGGCGACCGCGCGCAGCTGCGGCGCGCGCTCGCCGGCCTGGCCGTCGCCGCCGCCGCGTGCGCGGTCGTCTTCGCGCTCCTGAACCCGTACGCGATCCTCAACCTCCACGAGGCCGGCAGCCAGATTCGGGGGCAGTCGCGCCAGGCCGACAGCGGCAAGCTCGGCCAGGACGAGGTGCGCGGCTGGCTCTACTACATCGGCACGCTCGGCTGGGGCTTCGGCTGGGTGCCGCTCGTCGCCGCGATCGGCGGCGCGGTCGTGGCGCTGCGACGCGACTGGCGCCGGGCGCTGCTGCTCGTCGCGTTCCCGCTGCTCTTCTACCTCTACATGGGCGCGCAGGCGCGCTTCTTCGGCCGCTGGCTGCTGCCGGCCTATCCGGCGCTGTGCCTGCTGGCCGGCTACGGCGTCGTCGCGGTCGCGGACGCCGTCGCGCGCCGGCCGCGACCGGCGGGAGCGGTCGTCGTCGGGCTCGCGGCGCTCGCCTGCTTCCAGGGCCTGAGCGCGGCCGTCCACGTCGACGCCGTGCTCGGCCGGACCGACACGCGCGCGCAGGCGCTGCGCTGGATCGACGCCAACGTCCCCGCCGGCGCGCCGCTCGTGGTCGAGCCGTTCGTCCCGAAGTCGTGGCGCAGGGCGCTCGACCGGCCGGTCTATCCCGTCCGCCGGCCGTTCCAGGCGTACGAGAAGCGGCTGCGCGTGCGCCGGATCGAGCGCTACCGCAGGCAGGGCTACTGCTGGGTCGTCGTCGGCAGCACCCAGAAGCAGCGCGGGCTGAAGGCAGGGCTGCGCAGCTCGCGCAACTACTACCGCGCGCTCGACGCCGCGACCGAGCGCAAGGTCGCGTTCTCGCCGTACGCGCCCGGCGCCGATCCGGTCGAGTTCTCCTACGACGCCTCGTTCAACTACCGCCCGCGCGCGTACGAGCGGCCCGGGCCGGTGGTCGAGGTCCAGCGGCTGCGCGACTGCGCCCCGCGGCTAGGGTGATCGACCCGAGCATGTCCGTCGTCGATCCCCGCACGCCGCGGCTGTCCCCGGCCGTACCCGCGTCGCTGCCCGAGCCGTCCGCCCCGCAGCGCTGGGACCACCGGCTCACGTACGCGCTGCTCGCGGTCGGGGCGCTCGTCGTCGTCGCGGTGTTCGTGGTCTTCCAGACCTATCCGAACTACGACACCTACTACACGCTGGTCTGGGGCAAGGAGCTCGCCCACTGGCAGCTGCCCGACTACGACGTCTTCCGCACGCCGACGCCGCATCCGCTGTCGACGCTCGTCGGCTGGCTGATGGCGCCGTTCGGCACCGCCAGCGATCGCATCCTCGTGCTGGCGTCGCTGTTCGGGCTGCTCGGGTTCTACGCCGCGGCGTTCGTCTTCTGCGAGCGCCTGCTGGGCCGGCCGATCGCGCTGATCGCCGTCGCGGTGCTGCTGACGCGCACCGACATGCAGCTGCTCGCGCTGCGCGCGATGTTCGACCTGCCGTTCTACCTGCTGGTGTTCGGCGCCGCCGTGCTGGAGCTCCGCCGGCCGCGTTGCGGCTGGCCGGTGCTGGTCGTGCTGGCGCTCGCCGGGCTGCTGCGCCCGGAGGCGTGGCTGCTCGCCGGCGCGTACTGGCTCTGGCTCGCGCAACCTGCCTCGCTTCGCTTCGTGCGTCGCCCTGCGGGCTCGTCATCGGCTGACGCCTCGCCGGCTGGGGGCTCCGCCCCTGGCCTCGCCGCACGGCCGCAGCTGATCCGCTACGCGCTGCTCGTCGCCGCGGCGCCGCTGATCTGGGTCGCCGCGGACCTGATCGTGACCGGCGAGCCGCTCTACTCGCTCACCTCCACGCGCGAGGTCTCGGGCGAGTTCGGGCGCAACCGCGGGCTGGTCGACGCGATCGCGCACATCCCCGAGTACTCGGGCGGCAACGATCGCAGCGTCACCGTCGGGGTCGGTGGGCTCGGGATGCTGCTGGCGGTCTACGTACTGCGCCGTCGCGCGGCGCTGCCGCTCGCGCTCGGCGGCCTCGGCGTCCTGACGTTCCTGATCATCGCCGCGGCCGGCCTGTCGGTGATCCCGCGCTACATGACGATCCCGTCGCTGCTGCTGTCGCTGTGCGTCGCGGTCGCGCTCGGCGGCTGGACGCTCGTCGACGGACGGACGCCGCGGCGGGTCGCGATCGGCATCGCGATCGTGTCGGCGCTCGTGCTCTGCTGGCGCGCGCCGTACTACTACCGCGACTTCTCCAAGCTCGCCGACCAGGCCAGCTTCATCGAGGCGCAGCACACGGGGCTGAAGCGGATCCTCGACGCCCCGCGCGTCGTGCCCGCCCTGCAGCGGTGCCGGCCGATCACGGTGCCGTCGCACTCGGCGATCCCGGTGATCCGCTACGAGACCGGACTGCCGAAGGAGGCGATCGAGGCGTCGATCGCGCAGCGCCGGCCGCCGCGATCCGGCCTGCTGCTGATCGGGCGGACGTTCAACTTCGAGCCCGGCGCCGGGCGCGCCAACACCAGCTCCCGACCGCGCGCGTCGGCGCGCAAGCGCTGGTCGAACAAGCCGCTCCCGGGGTTCGACCGGATCGGCCGCAGCCTGCGCTGGAAGGCGTTCGCGCGCTGCTCCTGACGGTCCGTCCGTATCCTCCGTCTGGCCCCATGCCGCTGTCGCTGAACACCGACGTCACCCACCTCACGCGCGCGATCGCGCTGGCGGAGCAGGGGCGCGGCAACGTCAGTCCCAACCCGCTCGTCGGCGCCGTCGTCGCGCGCGAAGGCAAGGTGCTCGGCGAGGGGTTCCACGCCGCGTACGGGGAAGAGCACGCCGAGCGTGCGGCGCTCGACGCCTGCACGGCCGACCCGCGCGGCGCGACGCTCTACGTGTCCCTCGAGCCGTGCTGCCACCACGGCCAGACGCCGCCCTGCACCGACGCGATCATCGAGGCCGGGATCGCGCGCGTCGTCGTCGCGTCCGACGACCCGACCGAGAAGGCGTCCGGGCGCGGGCTCGGCATCCTGCGCGACGAGGGCGTCGAGGTCGTCGTCGCCGACGGCGAGCCGGCGATGCGCGCGCGGCTGCTCAACCAGGCGTTCCGCAAGCACGCGCGCAGCGGCCGTCCGCACGTGCTGTTCAAGTCCGCAATGACGCTCGACGGCAAGGTCGCTACCCGCACCGGCGACTCGAAGTGGATCTCGGGCGAGGAGGCGCGCCTGCTCTCGCACCAGTGGCGCGCCGAGCGCGACGCCGTCGTCGTCGGGATCGGCACCGCGCTGGCCGACGACCCGCAGCTCAACGCTCGGATCGCCGGCGTCCTGCGCCAGCCGCGCCGTGTCGTGTTCGACTCCGAGGGGCGGCTGCCGCTCGGCTCGCAGCTCGTGCGCGGCGCGCCCGAGCTGCCGCTCACCGTGGTCGTGGGGCGCGCGGCGTCGCGGCTGCAGACCGACGCGCTCGAGGCGGCCGGCGCCGACGTGATCCTCGCGACCGGGGAGAACGAGCCGGCGCGCGTGCGCTCGGCACTCGATCAGCTCGGCGCAGCCGACGTGACGTCGATGCTGCTCGAGGGCGGCCCGAAGCTCGCGGGCGCGTTCCTCGACGCCGGCGAGCTCGACGAGCTGCGCCTGTTCCTCGCGCCGGTCGTGCTCGGCGGATCGAACGCGCGCGACCCGCTCGAGGGCGAGGGCGTCGAGCGGATCTCCGAGGCGACGCGCGCGCTCGCGGTCGACGTCGAGCGGATCGCCGACGACGTGCTGATCACCGCACGGCTCAGGGAATGGTGAGCGTGTTCACGGGCCTGGTCCAGGATCGCGGCACCGTGACGGAGGTCGACGCCACCGGCGACGGCGTCACGCTCGCCGTGCGCACGCCGCTCGCGGCCGAGATCGTCGAGGGCGACTCGGTGCTCGTCAACGGCGTCTGCCTGACCGCGACCGCGATCGACGACGGCCACTTCCGCGCCGAGGTGATGAACGAGACGCTGCGGCGCTCGTCGCTGGCCGCGGCTGCGCAGGGCTCCGACGTCAACCTCGAGCTGGCGCTGCGCGCGTCCGACCGGCTCGGCGGCCACATCGTCCAGGGCCACGTCGACGCGCTCGGCACGGTGCGCGACGTGCGCGAGGACGGCTTCTCGCGCGTCGTCACGATCGCCGCGGCGCCCGAGCTGCTGCGCTACGTCGTGGAGAAGGGCTCGATCGCCGTCGACGGGGTCTCGCTCACCGTCGTCGAGGTGGGGCAGGACTGGTTCTCGGTCGCGCTGATCCCCGAGACGCTCGAGCGCACGACGCTCGGCGCCGCTGCCCGGGCCGCGCCGGTGAACCTCGAGGTCGACGTCGTCGCCAAGTACGTCGAGAAGCTGGTCGCGCGATGAGCCGGCCGTTCGCCACGATCGAGGCGGCGATCGAGGACATCCGGGCCGGCCGGATGGTCGTCGTGTGCGACGACGAGGACCGCGAGAACGAGGGCGACCTCACGATCGCGGCGGAGTTCGCGACGCCGGAGGCGATCAACTTCATGGCGCGCGAGGGCCGCGGGCTGATCTGCCTCGCGCTCACGCCGGAGCGCTGCGACGAGCTCGGGCTCGATCTGATGGCGGCGAAGAACGAGTCGGCGTTCGCGACGGCGTTCACGGTCTCGATCGAGGCGCGCGACGGCGTGACGACGGGCATCTCCGCCGCCGACCGCGCCCGCACGATCGCGGTCGCCGTCGACCCGGCGGCGTCCCCGCGCGACCTCGTCCAGCCCGGCCACGTCTTCCCGCTCAAGGCAAAGGAGGGCGGCGTGCTCCAGCGGACCGGCCAGACCGAGGCGGCGGTCGACCTCGCGCGCCTCGCCGGGCTCTATCCGGCCGGCGTGATCTGCGAGGTCATGAACGACGACGGGACGATGGCGCGCGTGCCCGATCTCGAGGGGTACTGCGCCCGGCACGACTTGAAGATGATCACGGTCGCGGACCTGATCGCGTACCGGCGCCGCCACGACAAGCTGGTCGAGCGCGTCGTCGAGACGAAGCTGCCGACCGGATTCGGCGAGTTCGCGGTCGTCGGCTACCGCTCGCTCCACGACGACAAGCACCACGTGGCGCTCGTCAAGGGCGACGTCGCCGGGCGCGGGGACGTGCTCGTGCGCGTGCACTCGGAGTGCCTGACCGGCGACGTGTTCCACTCGCTGCGCTGCGACTGCGGCGAGCAGCTCGAGTCGGCGCTCGCGATGATCGAGGAGGCCGGCGAGGGCGTGCTGCTCTACCTCGCCCAGGAGGGGCGCGGGATCGGGCTGCTGAACAAGCTGCGCGCCTACAACCTGCAGGACCAGGGGCTCGACACCGTCGACGCGAACCTCGAGCTCGGGCTGCCCGTCGACCTGCGCGACTACGGCACCGGCGCGCAGATCCTGGTCGACCTCGGGCTCTCGAGCATCCGCATCCTCACCAACAACCCGAAGAAGATCCGCGGGCTGGAGGGGTACGGGCTGTCGGTCACCGAGCAGGTCCCGATCGTGCACGCGCCGAACCCGCACAACGAGCACTACCTGCGCGCCAAGCGCGACCGCCTCGGCCACTCGATCCACCACCAGGCGCTGCCGCTCGACGAGGAGCTGGTGCACGCCGAGCACGAGCGCGACCGCGAGCTCGGCCGCGACGCGAGGCCAGGGGTGAAGCCCCCAGCCGATGGCGACCGAAGCGAGACGGCAGGTGGCGGGTGAGCCGCTTCGCGATCGCCGTCGGGCGCTTCTACGAGGAGCTCGCGCAGCGGCTGGTCGCCGGCGCGCAGCGCGGCTTCGCGGCGGGCGGCGCGGGTGAGGCCGACGTCTACGACGTGCCGGGCGCGTTCGAGCTGCCGCTGGCCGCCAAGTACCTCGCCGAGAGCGGGCGCTACGCGGGCGTCGCCTGCCTCGGCGCCGTGATCCGCGGCGAGACCGACCACTACGACTACGTCTGCGCCGAGACGGCGCGCGGGATCCAGGACGTGCAGCTGCGCACCGGGGTGCCGTGCGCGTTCGGCGTGCTGACGGTCGACAGCATGGACCAGGCGCTCGCGCGCACGGGCGGCGACAAGCGCGACCAGGGCGAGCACGCCGCGCAGGCCGTGCTGGCGCTCGCCGCGATGCGGTCCGCGCTCGTCTGAGCCGTCAGGCCCGCAGCAGCCAGCTTCCGTCCCGCAGCCGCCGGAGCGTGCCGGCGCGCTCGAGCCGGCGCAGCGCCGTGCTGACCGTCGGCCGGCGAGCGCCGACCAGCTCGGCGAGCAGCCGGAGCGGCACCGCGACGGGCACGGCGGTCCCGTCGGGCGTCGGGCGCCCGTGGCGGGCGGCGAGCAGGCGGAACAGCGCGAGCAGGCGGCGGTCGACCCCGGTGAGCTGGGCGATGACCGCCAGCGCCGCGTGCTCCGCGTCGCGCCGCGCGCGGCCGGCCAGGAGCCCGTCGATCAACTCGGGGAAGGGTGCGAACGCCGCGATCAGCTCGCGGCTCACGATGCCGACGCGGCTGGTCCGGAGCGCTTCTAACCGCACGTCGTAGCCGGCGAGGCCGAAGTCGTGCTGGGGTCCGACCGCGGGCGGGCACAGCACGTCGCCCGGTCCGAGCAGCTCGGTCGCGGTGCCGTCCTCGAGCGTCATCGAGCGTGCCACCAGCCCCTCGAGCAGCACGACGTGCCGGCGCTCGCTGCCGTTCCGCAGGTCGGCCGACCCGAGCGGCCCGGCCGGGATCCAGGCGGTCTCGATCCGGAGCGCGTCGGCGGCCGCGGCGAGCCGCGACGGCGGCAGCCCGTCTGCCAGCGCCGGGACCGCGTCGAGCAGGGCGATCCACTCGCGCGGCGCCGTTGTTGCGGGTGCTCGCCTCAGCCACGCCACACCCCCGCTCGGATGTGGCCTTTGATCCGACGACAAGTCGTCTGGCGGACATGCGCGCATTCGCGCTGACGCTTCGCGCCATTTCGCTCGATGTGCTGCGTTTGCGGCATCCATGGGCTTTCCCTCGACGGAGTAACGCAGCAAGCGAAGCGGACTTTCGGTTGCCGCTTAGCCGATGGTCCAGTTTCAGGACGAAAGGACGGATCATGGAAGAGACCCGGGCCCTCATCACCGGCCGGTGCGCCGCTCTCTGCGTCGCCTCCGGCGTCTTCGGGCTGGCGGCGGGCGCTGCCGCGCCGGCGGCGCAGGCCGCCGACCCCGGCCTCACGTGCCGCTCGAGCGTCGTGCGCGCGCAGCTGCTCAGCGGTGCGCCGATCGAGCCGCTCGCCGCGAACAGCCTTGCGGCGCGCTGCGCCGACGACGCCGTCGGCATGGAGGACCTCGGTGCCGCCGTGTCGAACGAGCTCGCCGTCGATGCCGCGTTCGCGACGACCGCGACCAACGGGGCGGCAATCCCGGCTGCCCGCTGGGCCGAGGCCCGAGCGGGCGTCGCGCAGGTCGACATCCCGGGCACGTCGTCGGCGCTCCACGTCGAAGGCGTCGCGGCACGCGCGACGGCCTCGTGCGCGGCCGGGGCGCCGGTCCTGTCGGCCGCGAGCTCGGTCGCACGCATCACCCTCTCGGGCCAGGATCTGCCGACCGACACGGTGGTCGAGCGGGTGCTCACCGGCGTCTCCGCCTCACCGGCCGGCGCGGTGCTCCGGATCGTCCCCGGGGAGCAGTTCCGCAGCGACTCCCGCGGTGACGCCACGCTGACGCGCCGGGCGCTGCACGTGACCGTCCGGCTCGGCGACCGGACGCTCGCGGACGTCGTCGTCGGCGAGGCGACGGCGGGCACCGCCGACGCGGCCTGCGCGACCACGACCGCCACGGGCGGCGGCAGCGGCGGCAGCGGCGGCAGCGGCGGGAGCGGCGGCTTCCCGATCGCCGGGCAGGCGTTCGGCGGCGGTCGCGCCGTCATCCTCGGCGAGCTCACGGCGTTCGGCATCGGGCGCAACCACCCGTGCCGTGCCAGGCGCTACGGCGGGGACGTCGCCTTGGTCGGCACCAGCGGCAAGGACTCGATCTCGGGCTCCAATCGGGCGGACCGGATCTTCGGCCTGGCCGGTCGCGATCGGATCGCCGGCGCGGTCGGCAGCGACTGCATCGACGGTGGCGCGGGCGCCGACCGGCTCACCGGCTCGCTGAGCGCGGACCGCGTCCTCGGCCGCGGGGGACGCGACCGCATCTGGGGCGGCCCCGGTCGCGAGCGGGTCCAGGGCGGCCGCAAGCGGGACGTGCTCCGCGGCGCGTCCGGCAGGGACCGCCTGTCCGGCGGCGCTGGGCGCGACGTGGTCAACGGCGGAGCCGGCAACGACCGCCTGTTCGGCCGCGGCGGCAACGACACGATCAACGCCGGCCGCGGCAAGGACCGGGTGTTCGGGGGCCGCGGCGACGACACGATCAACGCCGCCAAGGCCGGCGGCCGCCAGGTGGTCGACTGCGGCCGCGGCTACGACACGGTCCGGCTGAACCGCGGGGATCGCCAGCGGCGCTGCGAGCGGGTGCTGCGCCTGCGATGAGGGCTCTCCGCACATGGCGCAGCAGTGGCCGGAGCAATCAGGCGCCGGCCACGATCAGCATCGGCGTGGCGCGGCCGGACGTCGACGAGCTGCTCGTAACGCTTCGCTCCAGCTGGAGGCATATCTCGGCGCGCAGAACCTGCGGCGAGGTTCGCTTCCGCCCGGGACGGACGGCGCTCGCGACGCGCGACGACTAACCGCGCAGCGCGCGGACGCGGCGGCGCCCGGCGCGGAGCGCCCGCCGCGCGACGCCCGCCGCCAGCGCACCGAGCGGGCGCGACGTCTCGACCGTGTAGCGGCGCGGCTCGCCCGGCGCCTTGCGCGCCCAGCCCCACCACTCGTCCTGGACGCGCAGCTCGGTGAACGACGGGTGCTGGGCGACGATCAGGTCGAACACGGCGCGCAGGTGGGGCTGCGTACGCTCGGGCTCGGACAGGTCGCGGTTGGCGACGCCGTCGGTCGCGTCGCGCGCGGGATCGTCGGCGTAGGTCCAGTCGAGGTCGTCCATCAGCAGCCAGCCGCCCGGTCGCAGCAGCTTCTCGACGAGCACGACCGCGAGGCCGTCGATCGTCCAGTTCTTCGCCCCGTCGAGGTAGGCGAAGTCGAACCGCGGCGCGACGTTGCCGTGCGCGTCCGAGCGCGCCGCGACCTGCTCCTTCAGCCACCACGTGTAGGTGGAGAACTCGCGCACGACGGTCACCCGGTCGGCGATGCCGGCACGTGCGAGCACGTCCTCCGGCGCCGGGTCGTAGGCGGCGCCGGCGAAGTCGACCGTCGTCAGGCGGCCGGCGCCGTTGTCGGCGAGCGCGGCCGCCATGTACGCAGCGCCGACGCCGTGCGCGGTGCCGAGCTCGAGCACCTCCGCGGGGCGGGTGGCGCGCACGTGGTCGTAGACGATCCGGCCCTGCTCGGGCGACATGAAGGGCACGCCCGCGAGCGCCGACGCGACGGTCTCGAACGGCACGCCCGCGAGTCTGTCAGTCCTGCTCGCCGGCGGCCGCGCGCGCGCGCTGCAGCTCTTCCTCGACCGCGCCGGGCTGGTTGTCGGGGAAGCGCCGCTTGCGCTCCTCCAGGGCGGCGATCGCCCCCTCCGGATTGCCGGTCATGCGCAGGGCGCGCGCGTACTCGTAGAGCGCGTACGCGCACGTCACGTCGGTCGAGCCCTTGCACAGCTCGACGGCGTTCTGCGCGAGCGGCAGCGCCTGGTCGGGCCGGCCCGCGTTGTTGAGGTTGAAGGCCTGCAGCTGCAGCTGGGCGACGCTGTTGCCGGAGCTTCCGGACTTGCCCTTGCCGCTCTTCTTCGGCTTCTGCTTCGGCTCGGGCGTCGCGTCCTGGGCCGGCGCCTGAGTGGGTTGCGGGGACGGCGTCGGGGTCGGCGTCGCCGCCGGCTCCTCCGGCGTGCTCGTGCGCTCCGGGGTGGCCGTCGCCTTCGGCTCCTGGCGCGCACGCGGCTCGGGCTGCGGATCGCTCCCGCCGCCGCTCAACAGCGCGACCGCGCCCGCGACGAGCAGCAGCAGCGTGCCGAGCGCGATCAGCGCGCCGGTGGCCCAGCGCCGCCGCGGCGCAGCGGCTGGGGCCGAGCGCTCGCTCGGCAGCCGCGTCGTGGCGGCGCCGGCGGCCGGCGGGCGCCGACGCGGCGGCGGCGGCGTGAGCGCGTCGTCGAGCGCGCGCACCATCGCGCCGGCGCTCTCCCAGCGGTCCGCCGGATCCTTCGCCATGCCGCGCGCGAGCACGCGGTCGACGGCGGGCGGGACGTCGATGTCGCGCTCGGACGCCGGCGGCGGCTCGTCGTCGACGTGCGCGCGCGCCTGCGCCGCGAAGTTCTCGCCCGTGAACGGCCTGCCGCCCGTCAGCAGCTCGAACGCCACGACGGCGAGCGAGTAGCGGTCCGACGCGGCCGTTGCCGGCTGGCCCATCGCCTGCTCGGGGGAGATGTAGGACGCGGTGCCGAGCACCTGACCGGTCTGCGTGATCTGGTCCTCGAGCCCGAGCCGGGCAATGCCGAAATCCGCCAGCGCGAGGCGGCCCTTCTCGTCGAGCAGCATGTTGGCCGGCTTGACGTCCCGATGTACGATGCCGGCCTCGTGCGCGGCGTCGAGCGCCGAGCCGGCCTCGGACAGCCAGCGCAGCGCGACGCGGTGGGGGATTCTGCCCCGCGCTGCGCGCTCGTCACCGCTTCGCTCGTCGCCGGCGCGCAGGCGGTCGGCGACGGTCCCGCCTCCGACCAGCTCCATCACGATGAGCGAGTTGCCGTCGAACTCGGCGACGTCGTAGATCGTGACCACGTTCGGGTGCGAGGAGAGGCCGGCGGCGGCGCGCGCCTCGCGCGCGAAGCGGCGCCGGGCGCGCTCGTCCTCGCCCAGGTGCGGGGCGAGCACCTTTACCGCCACCGGGCGGTCGAGCAGCTCGTCGTGCGCCTCCCAGACGCTCGCCATGCCGCCGTTGGCTATGTGCCGCACGACCCGATAGCGACGCGGCAGCTTGATGCGAGCGGTCGCCTGTGCCACCTATGGACCGTACCCAACGCGTTCCCCCGCTATGCTTCCCGCCCGCTATGGCCCGTATCTGTCATTCGTGCGGCAAGCGCCCCGCCTTCGGCCAGAGCCGCTCGCACTCCATGGTCGCCACGAAGCGGCGTTTTGACGCGAACCTGCAGAAGGTCCGCATCTCGGACGCGGGCGCTCCCAAGCGCGTCTACGTCTGCACCCGCTGCCTCAAGGCGGGCAAGGTCACCAAGGCTTAGCCGGGCGGCCCGTTGGCCGATCCGAGCCTCGTCCGCTTCCGCAGCGTCGTCCAGCGTTCGCTGGCCGAGCTGGAGGCACGCCGCGAGGAGGTCAAC
>Ga0126307_10002461_pt1 | contig 12502 bp, 11 predicted proteins | sample Plot28_FD_89955 | JGI IMG/M metagenome (GOLD analysis project Ga0126307, IMG submission 89955) | Serpentine soil microbial communities from UC McLaughlin Reserve, CA, USA - Plot28 | ecosystem: Environmental > Terrestrial > Soil > Grasslands | place: USA: UC McLaughlin Reserve, Lake County...
GGCGGCGCTGCTGGCCTTCGGGCTCGGGCTCGGCACCGGGGTGCTGCCGGGCGGTCGGCAGCCTTGGCTGACGCTGGTTCCGGGCGCCCTGGCGGCCGGCGCAGTCGGGCTTGCGCTCGTGATCGCTCGCTCTCCGCAGCGGATCGAGCGCCGGCTCGGCGCGCTCGCCGGTCGTGCTCGGCCGCTCTACGGGCTCGCCGCAACGCTCCACACCGGCAGCGAGGGGATCGCACTCGCCTTGGCGCTCGTGCGGCGGCGGCCGGCGCTCCTGCTCGCTGCCCTCGCTTGGTGGGCTTTCGACATCGCGGCGCTCGCGGCGGCCTTCCACGCGTTCGGCTCCGCACCGGCGGCGGCTGTGCTCGTCATGGGCTACCTCGTCGGCATGCTGGGGAATCTGCTGCCGCTGCCCGGCGGTGTCGGCGGCGTCGAAGGCGGCATGGTCGGCGCGTTCGTCGCGTTCGGGGAGCCCGCCGGACCCGCGCTGGTCGCCGTCTTGGCCTATCGCCTCGCGGCCTTCTGGCTTCCCACGGCGATCGGCGCGCCCGCGTACGTCGCCCTGCGCCGCACGCTCGACGGCGGCACTGAGCGGACCCTCTCGGAGCCCGACCGCTGAGCGCAGCATGTACCTGCAGATCGACAGCTCGCTGCTCGACGCCGCCCGCGCGGCCTGCGTCGCCCTTCCGGCCGCCGGCGTGCCGGCCCGGCTGCGGGCGCTGCGCGGGCGCGGATGGGCGCTGGTCGCCCCGCTCTCGATCGTCACCGTCGCCGCTGCCATCGCGGCCTTCTCGGCGGGCGCGCAGGTGCTGGCCTGGCTCTCGCTGGTGCTCGTTCCGCCCGGCTGCGCGCTGGCGCTCGGCTGGGCGGCGCGCTTCGCGCGCCCGTGGCTCGCGTTGCTCGCCGTCCCCGCGCTGGCCGTTGCGCTCCTGGCCGCCGACGATGCCGCCGGAGAGCTAGCGCGAATCGTGCTGATCGCCGGCTCGTGCGTAACGGTTGGCCGGCTGCTCGGCGGCGCCGCGCCCCTCGCGCTCGTCAAGACGGGCGTGGTGGCGATGGCGCTGATCGACTCGATCGTGATCTTCGGGCACCTCTTCGACCAGCAGAACGCGCAGTTCACCGGGGCCGTCCCGACGCCGGGGCTGCCCGAGCTGCAAGTCGCCGTGCTGGGGCATGCGTCGACCGACTACGGCGATTTCTTCGTCGCCGGGCTGGTCGGGGGCGTGCTGGCCGCCGAAGGGCGCAGGCAGCTTGCGCCGGCCATCGCGACGTTCGTGGTGGCGCAGGCGTTCAACCAGCTCTTCCTCGTGGTCGATTCGCTGCCCGCCACCGTCCCTCCGGCGCTCGTGATGCTCGCGGCGGAGGCCTGGCGGCGCGGCCGTCGCCGCTGGGTCGCGTAGGGCCTGCACGACCGTGCGCCTCCAGGCCCCCGGACCTCGATCTCGGGTCAAGCGGGATGGCGGCGTCGGGCCGCTGCGACGAAGGTGCGGGACGTAGCCGTCCTAGGAGAACCTCAGATGAACATCTACCGTTCCACCGTCAGGCGCCCGAACGCGCTACCCGTCCTCGCCAAGTGCATCTTGGTAGCCGCGACGATGTGCGTCGTCGCGCCGCTCGCCGCGGCGGTCGTCTTGCTCCGACCGACCGCGAGCAGGTCCCCGGCGGACACCACCGCGACAGTCGGGGGCCTGAACTACAGCGTCAACGACGCGTGGAGGCTCGATCCACGCCGACGCGTGGAGGCACGGCTGGCAAGCGGCCTGCCTTCCGTCGACAGGAGGCTCGGGCGGCGTCGGCTGCTCTATGCGGTGTTCGTCGGAGTGACGAACGAGACCGATCACCGCCTGCCGATGGCGGCCGACTTCGCGCTCCGGGACACGCGCAACCGCGAGTATGCGGCGACGCCGCTCGGTCGCGAGAACGCCTTCGCCTACGGGCCGCGCGTCATGGCGCCGAAGACGCATCGGCCTGCTCCGTGGACCGCGGCCGGACGCGACCTCGCCACCGAGGGACTGATGCTCGTGTTCCGCATCCCCCGGCGGTCGTACAAGGACGGTCCACTGGAGCTGGTCGTGCACGACCCGCTGCATCCGTCCTCGGTCCGCACGATCGAGACGGCCTGATGATGACTTCGCCGGCAAGCGGCGCGGTGCAGTCATCCGCGGGTGGTACGCCCAGGTCCGCCCTCCAGGCCGACGACGCGCGGCGCTTCCGCCGGCAGCATCGGCGCATGCCCAACCTCATCTACAGAAACCTGCGCCGCCCGTACCTGCTCTTGGTCGTGCTCCTCGCCGGCGTCGCGGCGCTGGCGGGCTGCGGTGGCGGCAACTCCGAAGTGGCCGCCGCGGGCCTGCCCAACAGCCGCGCGGCGACCGCTCTGCAGAACCGGTTCGTCAACGTCGTGGACCACATGTCGCCCGAGGTGGTGCAGGTCCGCACGCCCGACGGTCTCGGCTCGGGAATCGTCTACGACCACCGCGGCGACGTCGTCACCAACGCGCACGTGACCGCCAACCAGACGCGGTTCGTGGTCACGCTGTCGGACGGCGACCGCCGCTCGGCCACGCTCGTCGGCTCCGATCCCGGGCATGACGTGGCCGTGATGCGCCTGGCGGGGAAGCCGCCGGCGCCCGCGGCGTTCGCCGACTCCTCCGCCGTGCGCTCGGGCGACATCGTGTTCGCGGTCGGCAACCCGCTCGGGCTGCAGTCGAGCGTCACGCAGGGGATCGTCTCGTCGATCAACAGGAGCGTCTCGGAGGGCAACGGCGTCACGCTCTCGCAGGCGATCCAGACGAGCGCGGAGATCAACCCGGGCAACTCCGGCGGCGCGCTCGCCGACCTCTCCGGGCGCGTAGTCGGAATCCCCACGCTCGCCGCGGTCGACCCCGAGTTCGGCGGGGCGCAGGCGCCCGGCATCGGTTTCGCGATCCCCAGCGACACGGTCCAGCAGGTGGCGAACCGACTGATCGCCGCCGGCCAATCGACCTGAGCACACATCACGACGCGACGAAAGACGACCATGAACATCAGACGACTCCTGACTCGCTCCGACGACGCGGCCACGCCGGTGCTCCTGCCCATCCTGCTCGCCGCCACGCTGGCGATGGTCGGGGCGGTGGCGATCATCGGGCTCACCGACAGCGACTGGGCCGACGTCGGCGCCGTCGCGCTGCTGCTCGGCACCGTCGGGCTCGTGCTCGGCGCGATCCGGCGCCAACTGCGCGACGGCGAGCCGGACGGCGACATCGGTCGATCGGACGATCCGCGCGGCGTCCGGGCGATCAGGAGCCGCCTGGTCACCGCAGAGAACCGCAAGTGGTGGACGCTCGTGGCCGTCGGCTTCGGCCTGTTCATGATCATGCTCGACAACACGGTCGTGAACGTCGCCCTGCCGACGATCCAGCGCGACCTCGGGGCGAAGCTGTCCGAGCTCGAGTGGATCGTCTCGGGCTACGCGCTCACGTTCGCCGCGCTGATGCTGACCGGCGGCAAGCTGGCCGACCTCTTCGGGCGCCGGCGCCTGTTCGTCATCGGCCTGGCCGTCTTCAGCGGCGCCTCGCTCGCCTGCGCGCTCGCGCCGAGTCCCGGGTTCCTGATCGGCGCCCGGGTCGTGCAGGGCGTCGGGGCCGCGCTCATGAACCCCGCCACGCTGTCGATCATCTCGGCCGCGTTCCCGCCGCGCCAGCGCGGCACGGCGATCGGCATCTGGGCCGGCGTCGCCGCGCTTGCGCTTGCGATCGGCCCGCTCGTCGGCGGACTGCTGACCGAGCATGTCGGCTGGAGCGCGATCTTCTACATCAACGTGCCGATCGGCGTCCTCGCGATCGTCGCGAGCTTCCTGCTCATCGACGAGTCGAGGGACACGAGCGAGGGCCAGCGGCCCGACGTGCCCGGACTGGTCTCGTCCGGCGCCGGCATGTTCGCGGTCACGTACGCGCTGATCGAGGCCAACGCCTACGGCTGGGGCTCGGCGCGCATCCTCGGCGCCTTCGCGCTCGCCGCCGCCGCCGCCGCGCTGTTCGTCGTGCTCGAGCGGCATCAACGGGCGCCGATGCTGGATCTCGGCCTCTTCCGGAACAGGACCTTCGCCGGCGCGAACCTGCTGCTCCTGCTAGTGGCGCTCGCGCTCTTCGGCGTGTTCTTCTTCCTCTCGCTCTACATGCAGAACATCCTCGGCTACTCGCCCGTCAAGGCGGGGGCCGCGTTCCTGCCGATGACCGTGCTGATCATGGTCGTCGCCCCGCTCGCCGGCCGGATGTCGGATCGCAGCGGCTCGCGCTGGCTGCTCACAGGCGGCATGACGCTCGTCGCCGCCCAACTGCTCTACTTCTCGCGGCTCGGGGTCGACGAGAGCTTCTGGAGCCTCGTGCCCGGCATGTTGCTCGGCGGCGCCGGCATGGGCGCCGCGATGGCGCCCGCCACCGCGGCCGGTCTCAGCGGCGTCGCCGTCGACAAGGCGGGCGTCGGTTCGGCGGTCCTCAACTCGTCCCGCCAGCTCGGCGGCTCGATCGGCGTCGCGCTGATGGGCGCGATCATGACCCACGAGATCGGCGGGCGGTCGACGCCGACCGCGTTCGTGCATGCGCTCTCGGTGTCGCTCGAGGTCGGCGCCGCGATCGCGCTCGCCGGCGCGCTCGTCGCCGTCGTGCTGGTGCGCCCGCACGTCGAGCCTGGCCCGCTCTCGTTCCCCGCGTCGGGCGCCGAGGCGCCGGCTTGACGCCATGATCGCGAAATCGCTTCACGTCGGCGCGGGCGGGCGGTCGGCGCTCGCGGGCCCGCCGCGCGAGGACCAGCCGGCGATCCGGGTCGCCGGCCTGCGCAAGTCGTACGACGGGGTCGTGCAGGCGCTCGACGGCCTCGACCTCGAGGTGCGGCGTGGCGAGCTGCTCGCGGTGCTCGGGCCCAACGGCGCGGGCAAGACGACACTGGTCGAGATCCTCGAGGGGCACCGCGAAGCCGACGCCGGCGAGGTTCGCGTGCTCGGCTTCGACCCGAGCCGCCGCGAGCGCGAGTTCCGCGCGCGGATCGGCATCGTGCTCCAGGAGGAAGGCCTCGATCCCGCCCTCACCGTACGGGAGGCGATCGAGCTCTACAGCGCCGCCTACCCAGATCCGCGTCCGGCCGGCGAGGTCGCCGAGCTCGTCGGACTCGGCGACCGCGGCAATGCCCGCGTGCAGACGCTGTCCGGTGGCCAGCGCCGCCGGCTCGACCTCGCGCTCGGGATCGCCGGCGATCCCGAGCTGCTGTTCCTGGACGAGCCGACCACCGGCTTCGACCCGGCGGCGCGGCGCCAGTCGTGGGAGCTGATCGCACGGTTGCGAGCGCTCGGCAAGACGATCCTGCTCACCACGCACTACATGGACGAGGCCCAGCAGCTCGCGGACCGGGTGGTGGTCATCGCGCATGGCCGAGTGATCGCGCAGGGTAGTCCTGACACGCTGGGCCGCCGCACCGGGGAGGCCGCCGTCGTCGCGTTCCGGCTGCCGGATGGCGTCGACATCTCGGACGTGCCGGTCCCCGCGGGCGCCGATCTCGAGCCGCTCGAGCGCCGGCTCTCCTTCCGCACCGCGACGCCGACGCGCGAGCTGCTTCCGCTGCTCGCGTGGGCGGCGGCGCGGGACGTCGAGCTGGAGGGACTGACCGTCAGCCGCCCCAGCCTCGAGGACATCTACCTGCAACTGACCGAGGAGCCGGCATGATCCTCCGAGCGCGCTCCGATCTCTCGCTGCTGGGTCGCTGGGTCGCCGCGCGCGTGCGGCTGACGCTGCGCAATCCGCGGGCCCTGATGTTCACCTTCGTGTTCCCGCTGATCCTCATGGCGGTGTTCAACGGGCTCAACAGCGGCGGTACCGTCGCCGCGATGGGCGATGCCGGCGGGAAGGTCGCGTTCGCCCAGTTCTACACGCCGTCGATCGGGATCTTCGGCCTGGCGTCGGCCTGCTACACGGGTGTCGTCTTGGGCATCGCGAGCGCGCGTGACACGGGGCTGCTCAAGCGCGTCCGCGGCACGCCGCTGCCGCTGCCGATCTACCTCGGCGCCTGGGTCATCGGCGCGGCGCTGACGGGCATCGTCGCGGTCGTCCTGCTGTTCGTAGTGGCGGTGCCCGCCTTCGGCGTGCACGTCTACGGGCGCATGCTGCCGGCCGCGGTCGTCACGCTTGCGCTGGGAGCCGCGACGCTGGCCGCGCTCGGCCTCGCGGTGGCGAGCCTCGTGCGCACGGCCGAGCAGGCCGTCCCGGTGGCGCAGCTGACCTTCCTGCCGCTGTCGTTCATATCGGGCGTCTTCTTCCCGCTCGAGGGCGCGCCGGACTGGGTCGTGCACGTCGCGCACACGTTTCCGCTCTTCCACATCGTCAACGCGTTCGACGCCTGCTTCGCGCCACAGACCGCGGGCGGCGGCTGGTCGGTGCACGACCTCGCGGGGATCGCCCTGTGGGGCGCGATCGGACTTGCCGTGGCGGCGCGGCGCCTGCACGCCGAGCCGGATCCCCACGACCGCCGCCCCTTGCGTGCTTGGGCGCTGCGCTGACGAGGGTAGATATAGTTGCATAACTATGGCTACGCGACGAGCGCATCGCGCGCGGCGCGGCAGGAAGCGCCCCACCGAAGAGCAGTGGGCCGAGTTCGCCGACCATGTCCTGGAGATCGCCCGGGAGATCCAGTTCCGCGGCTACGCGAGCCCCGAGGCGGTGTCGCTGACGCCCTCGGAGGGCACCGTGATGCGCTATCTGTTCCCGCATCCGGGCGCCCTGCCGAGCCAGGTGGCGTTCGCGACCGGGCTGCAGCGCAGCAACCTCAGCACGGTTCTCCGGGGCCTCGAGGAGAAGGGGCTGATCGAGCGGATCGCCGATCCTGCCGACGGGCGATCGGTTCGCATCCATCCGACGCGGAAGGCCATCCGCAACTACGCGACCGTCCGGCGCGAGTGGGCATCGGCCGTGGCGGCGGCCGTTGACGGCGAGCCGGACATCGAAGCGGCGCTCCCGCTGCTGGCGCACGTCCGGGCCGGGCTCGTCCGTGAGCGCCAGTCCGCCGGCCGGCGCTGATTTCGCGGGCTCGGCCTGAGCGGCAGGCAATCCTCACGGCAAAGTTATGGACGTATCGTTATGTCTATGAAACTATACGTCCATAGCTACCTCGGAGGAACGAAGCCATGGTCACCCGCGCGCACCCCTTGAGCACTGTCCTGCCCGAGCCCGGCTCCCGTCGGCATCACGGCGTCGGCTTCTGGGCGGTCGCGTTGACCTTCTTGACGCTGGCCGCGTTCACGACGGTGCCCAGTCCGCTCTACGGCCTCTACCAGGCACGCGACGGCTTCTCCGAGTTCGTGGTGACCGTGATCTACGCGGCCTATGCGGTCGGCGTGATCGGCGCCCTGGCCCTTGCCGGCCACCTCTCCGACTGGTTCGGGCGGCGGCGCCTGCTCATCCCGGCGGCGGGCCTCACGATCGTCAGTGCGGTCGTCTTCCTCACGTGGAGAAGCGTGCCCGGCCTGTTGACGGCCCGCGTGCTGTCGGGCATCTCGATCGGGATCGCTTCCTCGACCGCCACGGCGTACCTCGCCGAGCTCCATGCCGGCCATCGCCCGGAGGCATCGGGCACTCGCGCGCAAGTGACGGCGACGACCGTGAACATGGGCGGGCTCGGCGTCGGCGCGTTCATGGCGGGGCTGGTCGCACAGTGGGTCGGCCACCCGCTCACGGTGCCCTACGTAGTGTTCCTCGTCGCGGCGGCCCTGGCGGTCGTCGCCGTGGCGCTGTCGCCGGAGACGCGAGCGGCCGTCAAGCCGCGGCCCCGCTATCGGCCGCAACGTGCGTCGGTGCCCGCGGAGGCGCGCGGAGAGTTCTATGCCGCCGCGTTGAGCGCGTTCATCGTCTTCGCGGCGATGGGTCTGTTCGCCGGCCTGTCGGGGCTGTTCCTGGTCGTCGCGCTGCACCACCCGTCGCACGCGCTCGCAGGAGCGACGTTGTTCGCCGTCTTCTCGGCCGCGGTCCTCGCGCAGCTGGCCACGATCACGTGGCCGCCGCGCCGCGCGCTCGCAGCCGGCATGGCGCTGATGGTGCTCGGCCTGGCCGGGACCGTCGCCGCGGTCTGGCTGTCGACGCCGAGCCTCGCCCTGTTCATCCTCGGCGGGGCCGTCACCGGCGCCGGCGGCGGGGCGATCTTCAAGGCGGCGGTGGGCACCGTCATCCGCATCTCGCCACCCGAGAGCCGCGCGGAGGCGCTCACCGGGCTCTACCTGGCGGGTTTCGTCGGCTTGTCGCTGCCGATCGTCGGGACGGGCGTCGCGCTCGCCGAGGGGGCCAGCCCGCGCGTCGCGATCCTCGGGTTCGCGATCGCGGTCGTGAGCGGGATCGTCGCGTCCGCGATGAAGCTGCTCGGCGGCCCGCACCGGCCGGTCCCTCGGGCTGCCTTCGCCAGTGCGCGCTGAGGCCGGCCAAGGCGATGCGCCTCGACAGCACCCGCTCGGTCGTGCCTACGCCCCGGGCGGTAGTCGAAACATCCGCCTGCTGCCCGACGACGCGCGGTCAGCGCTCGTGGAGCATCTCTGCGATGTCGAGGAGAGCGGCGTGACCGCCATTCCCATCACGCTCGACGGCGTCGACGTCCTCGTCGATGAGAGGGCTCAGGGCGCCAGGCGGAACGGCGGATAGCGGTCGGTGACCAGGATGAGGGCGTAACCGACGACGCGGTTGTGCCAGCGGATCACGCCCTCGACGTAGTCGAAGATCCCGCGCGGGTAGCGGCCCGTGAACAGGATCACGAACCACGCAGCGATCACGGCGAAGAACGCCCCGATGTAGAGGAAGAACAGCACGACGTAGTGGGGGATCGCCAGGAACCACTTCACGATGGGCAGCCAGCGGTTGAGCTCGCCGCGCGCGTCGGGGTATCCGACGTCGAGCCGGACCGACTGCTGCTCGTCGGTGGAGGGGTAGCGGTCGGTCATCAAGGCCACGTAGATCCCCACTCGGTTCGTGAAGCGCAGCAGCTCGAGATTCCAGTCAAACCACCACCGTGGGTACTTCTGCCGGAACAGGATCATCAGCAGCGGTGGCAGGAACAGCAGCCCGGACCAGCCGATGGCGATCGTGCGCGTCGTGCCGCCGGTGCCGTCGTCGAAGCCACCGCCGCCCGTATTTGCGCCGAGGCTCGCGAGCACGATCGCGATCGGGATGACCGTGAAGATCCGCAGGGCGGTCGTGAGTCGGTCCAGCTCGCGGTCTGGATACTCCGCTGCAAACCGCACGGGATAGTGGTCGTTCACGCGCTCACCCACCTTGACGGGATGTGTCGTCCCTTTGGGACCTGCCCGGACGGTACTCCCAGCCCCCCGGAAGCCGACGCTAGCCTGCCCGCGCGATGAAGATCGCCCGCGTCCGCGCCCGCGCAGTGGACCTCGCCCTGGAGCGTCCGGTGGAGACGGCGGCGGGGGTGATGCGCACGGCGCCGATCGTCCTCGTCGACGTGGAGACGACGGAGGGGATCACGGGAAGCGGCTATCTGCGCACGTACACGGCGGTCGCGCTCGAGCCGCTCGCCCGGCTCGTCGAGAACGTCGGCGAGCTGATCGCCGGCGCGGCCGCGGAGCCGGCCGCCGTCGCCGCGACGTTGACCGCCCACTTCCGCCTCCTCGGAGCCCAGGGCCTCACCGGCATGGCGGCGGCCGGGATCGACATGGCGCTCTGGGACGCCGCGGCGAAGGCGCGGGAGCTGCCGCTCGCGGCGCTGCTCGGCGGAGAGCCCAGGCCGATCCCCGCGTACGCCAGCCTGCGGTCGATGCGGCCGGCGTCGGCCGCCGCCGAGGCCGAGGAGCTGCTGGCGCTCGGCTTCCGCGGCCTGAAGGTCAAGGTCGCGGGCGGGGCCGAACTGGAGACGATCCGCTCCGTGCGCGCCGTGGCCGGCGACGGCATCGACCTGATGGTCGACTACAACCAAAGCCTGTCGGTCGACGAGGCGCTCGCGCGCGCGCGTGCGCTCGACGACGAGGGCCTGCACTGGATCGAGGAGCCGACCCGCGGCGACGACTTCGCCGGGCACGCGCGCATCGCGGCAGCGGCACGGACGCCGGTCCAGCTCGGCGAGAGCTTCTGGGGCGTGCCCGATCTCGAGAAGAGCATCGCCGCCGGCGCGTCGGACCACGTGACGCTCGACGCGATGAAGATCGGCGGCGTCACGGGCTGGCTGCGCGCCGCCGCGCTCGCCGACGACGCGGGGCTGCCCGCCTCGAGCCACACGTTCCCGGAGCTGAGCGTGCACCTGCTCGCAGTCACGCCGACCTGCCACCGCCTCGAGTACCTCGACCACGCGCGGCCGCTCCTCGCCGAGCCGATCCGGATCGTCGACGGCCACGCGGTCCCGCCGGAGCGGCCCGGCAGTGGCCTCGAGTGGCGGCTATGACGCGACGATCACGTCGCCCGCGGCGATCAGGTTGACCGGCACGGGGGCCGGCTTGGCGAGCGCGTGCGGTCTGGGCGCCGGCATGGCGCCCCTGGGATGCCCTGGTCGGACGCCCCGGTCGCTATGCGGGCGTGGCGGCCGGGGCTTCGGCCGGCAGGACGTCGTGGAGCGCCATGCGCGACCTGATGGCGAGCTTGGTGAACACCTTCTTCAGGTGCCACTCGACCGTGCGCGGGCTGAGGAACAGCCGCGCGCCGATTTCCGGGTTCGACAAGCCGTCGCGGGCGAGCCGTGCGATCTGGAGCTCCTGCGGCGTCAGCGCATCGCGCGTGTCGGCGCGGCGCTTCCGGACCGTCTCGCCGGTGGCGAGCAGCTCTCGACGGGCGCGCTCGGCGAACGCCTCCATCCCCATCGCCGTGAACATCCCGTACGCCGTGCGGAGCTGCTCGCGGGCGTCGGAACGTCGACCCCCGCGGCGCAGCCACTCGCCGTATAGGAGATGCCCCCGCGCGTGCTCTGCCCGGACGCGGGCACGGCCCAGGTGGTCGATCGCGTCGCGGTAGAAGCGCTCGGCTGTGCCGTCGTCGCTGACCAGCGCGCGCGAGCGCGCCTCGACCCCGAGGGCCCAGTCGGTGCCGCTGGTGCCGGTGGTCTGCGCGAGCCGCCGCATCGCGTCGTCCGCGAGCGCCGGCTGGTCACTGCGGACGGCCGCCTCGACGAGCTGGGGCAGCGACCAGGTCGAGAACGCCAGCTCCTGCGGGTGCGCGGCGCCTCGCTGTGCCGCTTCGCAGGCCTCCTTGTAGCGTCCGAGTCCGTTGTAGAGCACGGCCGCGGCGTGCTCGACGAGCGTCAAGCCCATGCCGTCGCCTCGTGGACCCAGCTCTTCGCGAACCGCACGGATCATCGCGTCGGCCTCGGCCTCGTGGCCCCGGAACGCGGCGAGCGCGAGGGCGCCGTACGGTGGGAGCCCGCTTCCGGTCGCCTCGGTGACGGCTCCGAGCTCCTCGATCAGCGAGGCCGCCGTCCCGAGCTCCCCTGCGAACAGGTGAAGGCCGATCCGGGCGCTGAGCGCTATCGGCAGCACGGTCAGCGCCCCGGCCTGCCGCGCGAGCGCGACGTGCCGTGCGCACAGCTCCTCCCAGCTCTCGTCGTCCCAGAGGTCGTGCGCGGCGTGGGTGGCGAGCCAGAGCCAGCGTACGGCGTCTGCCGCCGGCATGTCCTCGGTGCGGAACGCGCCCACCGCCCGCTCGAGCAGCGGCGCTCCGGCGGCGTAGCCCTCGGTGATCACGACCGCCAGGCCGTCCAGCAGCAGGTCCTGTGGACGGGTCGAGGCGGCTGGGGCGGCACGCGCGGCTTGCGCAACCTCCATCACGCCGACTTCGCCGGCCAACCGTCCCACGAACAGCGCCGCGGAGAGGGCGTCGAGATAGGTGTCACGGGCCAGCGCCGGATCGAGTGGCTCGAGCTCGCGGGCTGCCGCGAGCAGCAGCGGTGGGGCGTCGCGGCCATGACTCGAGCCGAACGCCGTCTGTCCGCGAAGCAGGTGCACGCGAGCACGCTGCAGCTCGTCGAGGACGCCGGCCTCGGCCTGCCCGAGCAGCCTGAGCGCCGTGTCCGGCGCGCCGGACAGGTGATTGACCTCCGCCGCGGCCAGAGCGCGCTGCGTGCGAAGCTGGGGATCCGGCGTGAGCTCGGTCGCCCGCTCGAGGAACGCCGCCGCGGCCGCGAGACCTCCGCGCAGCTGCGCTCGTCCCGCCGAGTGCTCGAGCTCGGCGGCCACGTCCTCGTCGGGCTTCGCTGATGCCAGGGCGCGGTGCCAGGCCCGGCGATCGGCGTCGATCGCCGGATCGCTCGCCTTCGCCAGCGCCTCGTGGATCAGCTTGCGGTCCTCCGGCGACGCAGCCCGGTACGCCGCCGAGCGCACCAGGGGATGGCGGAATCGGACCAGTTCCCCCACTTCCAGCAGCTCACCATCCTCCGCGGGCGCGAACGCGCTCGCTCCGATCCCGAGCCGCTCGGCCGCACGCCAGAGCATCGTCGGCTCTCCCACCGGCTCGGCCGCCGCCAGCAGCAGCAGTTGCTGCGTGGTCTCCGGCAAAGCGCGGAC
>Ga0126307_10002462_pt1 | contig 12501 bp, 14 predicted proteins | sample Plot28_FD_89955 | JGI IMG/M metagenome (GOLD analysis project Ga0126307, IMG submission 89955) | Serpentine soil microbial communities from UC McLaughlin Reserve, CA, USA - Plot28 | ecosystem: Environmental > Terrestrial > Soil > Grasslands | place: USA: UC McLaughlin Reserve, Lake County...
TCCTAGCTGTCGCGCTCGCGCTCGATGTGGCGCCGCTCGGCCAGGCGGTTGTCGCGTCGGAGCTGAGCCTCACGGGCGCGGCGCTCCTCGTCCGCCGTCTCCGGCCGCACCGCCGGGACCTGGGTCGGGCTGCCGTCGTCGTCGAGGGCGACCATCGTCAGGTACGCCGTGGAGGTGTGCGTCTTCGCGCCCGTGCGCACGTTCTCCGACTCCACGCGCACCCCGACCTCCATCGAAGTGCGCCAGGCCGCGTTCACGGTCGCCTTCACGGTCACGAGCGCGCCCACCAACACCGGATGCAGGAAGGTCATGCGGTCCATCGCGGCGGTGACGACGCGCAGGCCGGAGTGCCTCACCGCGGCGATCCCGGCCACCTCGTCGCACAGGTGCATGATCACCCCGCCGTGCACGTTGCCCGCGGTGTTCGCGTCGCCGATGCCCATCCAGCGGCTGAGAACGGAGCTCGACGCTGAGGGCGGTCTCGGCTCCACGGACCTGGGTAGTCTAGGCGCCACCAGATTTCTCGAGCTCGAAGGAGGCGCGGCATGCCAGGTATGGGCGGTCGCATGTCGACGGTCATCAAGTCGAAGATCTCGAGGCTGCTCGACCGGGCTGAGGATCCCGGCGAGACCCTCGATTACGGCTATCAGAAGCAGGTCGAGCTGCTTCAAAACGTGAAGAAGGGCATCGCCGACGTCGTCACGTCGAAGAAGCGCCTGCAGATGCAGTCCTCCAAGCTCGAGCAGCAGGTGGTGAAGCTCGACACCCAGGCCCGCCAGGCGCTCTCGCAGGGCCGCGAGGACCTGGCCCGGATGGCGCTCGAGCGCAAGACGCTCGCGCAGACGGAGCTGCAGTCGCTCGACGGGCAGATCAAGGAGCTCGAGAACCAGCAGGAGCAGCTGATCGCGAACGAGCAGAAGCTGCGCACGAAGATCGAGCAGTTCCGCACCAAGAAAGAGGTCATCAAGGCGCAGTACTCCGCCGCCGAGGCCCAGGTGCGCATCTCCGAGGCCGCGAACGGCGTCGGGGAGCAGATGGCCGATCTTGGACTTGCGATCCAGCGCGCCGAGGACAAGACCGAGACGATGCGCGCGAGGGCGTCGGCGGTCGAGGAGCTCGAGCAGGCCGGCGCGTTCGAGGACCTCACACAGCTCGGCGGCGGGCAGGACGACATCGACCGTCAGCTCGCCGAGCTCACGAGCGGCGCGGAGGTCGACTCCGAGCTGGCGAAGATCAAGGCGGAGCTCGGTTCCGGCGGCGGCGACGCGCCGGCGCTCGAGCAGGGCGAGAAGGAGGGCTCCGCCTGATGATCGTGCGCGTCTCCGGCGAGGGTCAGTACCGCCTGCCAGACAGCGACGCGGAGCGTCTGAACGAGCTCGACAACCGCGCCGTGGCCGCCGTCGAGCAGGGCGACGAGACCGGGTTCAAGGAGCTCTGGAACCAGATGCTCGAGCTGGTGGCGAGCGACGGCAACGAGCTGCCGATCGAGGAGCTCGTCGAGTCGGACGTGATCCTGCCGCCGCGCGACATCACGTTCGCGGAGGCGCAGGGCGAGTTCACCGGCGAAGGCCTCATTCCGGATTGAGGCGCTGTGGACGAGGACGCCTTCAACCTCTCCGTACGCAGGTTCCTGAAGAAGCTCGGCGTGACCGCCCAGCGCGAAATCGAGCTGGGCGTGCGCGACCAGATCGACGCCGGCCGGCTGGCGGGCAGCGAGACGTTGCCGGCCCGGGCGGTCGTGACCGTCGACGGCCTCGAGCGCCCGATCGAGATCGAGGGGACGATCAGCCTGGGGAATTGACGGCCGCGCGCGGCAGCTCGATCCAGGCCTTCGCTCCGCCCGCGTCCAGGTTCACCACGCCGGCGCTGCCGCCGTGGGCGCGCGCAATCGCGTCGACGATCGCGAGCCCGAGCCCGGCGCCTCCGCGTGAGCGCGCGGCGTCGCCGCGTGTGAACCGTTCGAAGGCGTGATCGAGCAGCTCTGGCGGAAAGCCCGGCCCGCGGTCCGTCACCGACAGCCTCAGCGCGCCGTCCGCGCGCTCCGCGGAAAGCGTGACCGGCCGTCCGCCGTGGCGTAGGGCGTTGTCGACCAGGTTGCCGAGCGCCTGCTCGATACGCAGGCGGTCGGCCTCGACGATCCCGTGGCCGTCGTCGGCGACCGCGACTGGCAAGCGGCTCTGGAAGCGGCGCGCGACCGAGGCGAGCAGCTCGCCGGCGTCAAGCCGCTCCCGGCGCACCGGCAGGCGGCCCTCGTCGGCGCGCGCCAGCACGAGCAGGTCGTCGGCAAGGCGGGCGAGCCTCTCGGTCTCCTCAGCCGCCGAGGTGAGCGCCGCGTGCAGCTCCTCGGGGGTCCTCCCCTCGCGCAGCGCGAGCTCGAGCTCGCCCTTCATCAGCGCGAGCGGCGTGCGCAGCTCGTGGCTCGCGCTTGCCACGAAGCCGCGTTCGCGCTCGGTCGAGCGCTCGAGGCGATCGAGCATCTCGTTCAGAGTGCGGCCGAGCGCGGCGAGCTCGTCGCGCGCGGGGGACATCGGAAGGCGGCTGCTGCTGCCGAGGCGCGAGATCGACGCCGCCTGGGCGCGCATCGCCGCCACCGGCCTGAGGGCCGCGCCGGTGAGCGCCCAGCCGGCGAGCGCGGCGAGCGCCAGCGCGAGCGGCCCGCCGAAGAGCAGCACGGAGCTGAGCGCCGCGAGCGCCTCGTCGCGGTCGTCACGACCCGCGCCCGCAACCACCACCGTGCCACCGCCCGCGGGTCGCGCCAGCAGACGCACGGGGTCGTCGAGCCCGGGGAAACTGTCGCGGTCGACGAACAGCGGTCCGCGACGCGCGACGGCGAGCTCGTCGCGGGAGAGCGACGGGCGCGCCTCGAGCGGCGGCGTCCCGTCGACCACGCGGCCGCTCACGTCGAGGATCTGCGCGAAGCTCTCCTCGGCCTCGGACAGCCGACCGCCGGTCGCGTCGAGGCGGCCGCCGCTTCCCGCCAAGGCGGCGAGCTCGTCGCCGCGTGAGCGCAGCCCGTTGTCGAGGCTCTCGTCGAGGTCCGAGCGGACCTGCACGTAGACGAACGCTCCCACCGCAGCGAGCAGCGCCGCCATCAGCGCGGTGAAGCCGAGCGTCAGCCGCACCCGGATCGGCAGCCGCGTCACGCTGCTCCTCCGCCGTCCGCGCGGAGCCGGTAGCCCGCGCCGCGCACCGTCTCGATGCTCTCGACGCCGAACGGGCGGTCGACCTTCTCGCGCAGGTAGCGCACGTAGACGTCGACCACGTTCGAGCGGTTCTCGTAGGCGATGTCCCAGGCGTGCTCGAGCAGGTCGAGGCGGCTCAGCACCTCTCCCGGACGGCGCAGGAACGCCTCGAGCAGCGCGTACTCCTTGGAGGACAGCTCTATCTCCGCCCGGCCGCGCCAGGCGCGCCGCGTCGCGGGATCGAGCCGAAGGCTGCCCGCCTCCAGCACCGCCGGTCGCTCGGGACCGCCGCGCCGCACGAGCGCGCGCAGGCGAGCCGACAGCTCCGCGAACGAGAAGGGCTTGACGAGATAGTCGTCTGCGCCGCCGTCCAGCCCGGCCACGCGGTCCTCGACCGCGTCGCGAGCGGTGAGCAGCAGCACCGGCGCCCATACGCCGTCCTCACGCAAGCGCCGGCAGGTCTCGAAGCCGTCGATCCCCGGGAGCATCACGTCGAGCACGACCGCGTCGTAGGGCACCGATGCCGCCATCCAGATCGCGTCCTCGCCCGTGCGCGCAACGTCCACCGCCGCGCCCTCCTCGGCGAGCCCGCGGTGAAGCAGCGACGCCATCTTCACGTCGTCCTCGACCACGAGCAGCCGCATGTCTCGGTCCACGATGACACGCGCCGGATGAGATCGCGATGAGCGACTACGATCGCGCCGATGGGACTGCTCAAGCGGCTCGTGGGGGAGAAGACGGCGAGCCGCATGAGCAGCGGCTGGCGCGGGCGCCCCGAGAGCGACCTGCGCGCGTACGCCGAAGCGCGCGGCCTCGAGTTCCGCGACCACTCGAATCAGGCCGGCTACCTCGGCGCGTTCACATGGCACGCCGACACCCAGTGGAACGTGGTCCGCGGCGTGTTGCCGGGCGGGGAGCCGGGCGTCCTGCTGCACGACGTGAAGCTGCTCGACCCGGAGGTGCCGGGCACGTTCTACGGCGTAAAGTCGACCACGGCCGGCGGCGTGAAGCTCACGGACTTCCTCCCCGGCAGCGACCTCTTCACGACTCGCTACGAATACTTCAAGTGCCCGCACACCACCGCCTGCATACGCATCCCGGAGGCCACGGGCACGCTCCATGGTCTGTTCGTGGCGCGCCGCTCCGAGCGCTATCGCTCTGGTGACGGGAACGTCTGGCACCGCCGCCAGCTCGACGAGTTCGGGATAAAGGGCTGGGCGGCGGTGGTGCGAAAGGACGCCGACCGCGAGCTCGCCGACGAGGTGCTCGCCGGACCGGTGCGCGAGCTGCTCTCGCATCCCCGCGAGCACGGCTTCACGATCGAGTTCATGTACGGCCAGCTGATCGTCTTCCAGCAGTACTTCCTCGAGAAGCACTCGGAGCTGGACGATTTCTGCGCGCTTGCCTGCCGGCTCGCGCGGGCAATCCGCCGGCTCTGCGAGCCGCGCCTTCGGCCGCAGCGGTTCGACATCGTGCTGCCGGAGCCGCACTGGCTGGGCTTCGTGCGCTCGAAGATCGACGAGCGGCACATCCTCGCGCCGCAGGGCGTGTGGCTCGAGCGGATCGCGAAGATCGCCGGCGAGCGCGGGCTCGCGGTGGAGAACGGGCTCGACTTCCACCGCGCGTTCCCGCGCCTACCCGTGCCCGGCGAGGCGGTCGGCGTGATGCGTGGCGACGGCTACCGCCTGCTTCATTGCATCGAGCGCTCGATCGTCGACATCAGCCACCTGCGGGACGCGTTCGACGAGCCCGGCGGCGCGGTTGGCTGCGACGCCGTGGTGCTGCCCGCCCCGGGCCGCCCCGACACCCCGGACGGTGTCGAGGGCGTGAGGGCGCCCTTCGGCCGCTACGCGATCAGCGACGAGATGCTCGCGGCGTGGACGCCGCGCGAGTCGTGGCAGCCGACCGGCGAGCACTTCGACGGGCTGCTCGAGAACGCCCGCGCGGTGATCTCCTAGGCCGCCCTCGAGCATGGGGATTCGCGTAATCGGGCCACCATGGATCATCGACCGGATCCTGGGTTTGCCTGAAGCCGGCGAGCCGCCTGGACGCGTGTACGGGGCGCCGGCCATCCGGCGAGAGCCTGGCTGCGGTCGCGCCGATACAGCCTCGTCCGATGGGCAGGGCAGGGATGCGAGTCCAGGCCGTGGTGATCGCCGCCCTGGCGGCGCTCGCCACGGCCGCGCCCGCGCACGCCGGCCTGTTCGGCGGCCGACTCTCCCGATGCCGATCGTGGCGAGCCTGTTGCGTCTCCTGCCGGGCGAGCGCACGCCTGTGGCGTTCCGCGTGAGCGCCTTCAGGATCGGGGCGGGCGTACGAGAGCGGCGGCCGAGCGCGAGGCGGCGGCCTCGCGCGCTGGTAGCGTGGCGCCGGACCCGGTATGCAGTTCCGGCTTCTCGGCCCGCTGGAGGTAACTGACGGCACGAAGCCGCTCGCGCTCGGCGGCCGGAAGCCCCGCGCGCTGCTCGCCCGGCTGCTTCTCGACGCGGGCCGGACCGTGTCGGTGGACCGGCTCGTCGACGATCTCTGGGGCGATGACGTGCCCGACTCGGCGGTCAAGATGGTCCAGATCCTCGTGTCGCAGCTCCGCAAGGTGCTGCCTCCCGGCGTCCTGTCGACTAGGGCGCCCGGCTACCTGGTTGAGCTCGACGACGACGACGCTCTCGACCTGAGCCGCTTCAACCGCATTCGCGCCGAGGGCCGAGCCGCGCTCGAGGCCGGTGACGCGGCGGCCGCCGCGCGGCTCCTCACCGACGCGCTCGAGCTGTGGCGCGGTCCTGCTCTCGCCGAGTTCTCCGAGCCCTTCGCGCGCGTCGAGGGCGCTCATCTCGAGGAGCTGCGCCTCGGCTGCCTCGAGGAGCGCATCGACGCCGACCTCGCCGCCGGCCGCCATGCCGACGTGGCGGGCGAACTCGACGCTCTCGCAGCGCAGCACCCGCTGCGCGAGCGCCTTCATCGGCAGCTGATCGTCGCGCTCTACCGCGCGGGTCGCCAGGCCGAGGCGCTCGCCGCGTACGAGCGCTTCAGGCGAACCCTCGACGACGAGCTCGGCATCGAGCCGTCGAGCGCCCTCAAGGCGCTGCAGCTCGCGATCCTGAACCAGGACCCGAGCCTCGAGGCCCGGCCGGAACCGGCCGTCGAGGAGCCCGAGAGGCGGGGCATCGAGTCCGCAGGGCTCTTCGGGCGTGCCGACGAGCTCGCCCGCCTCGAGACGGCGCTCGACGCTGCGGCCGAGGGCAGCGGGAGCACCATCCTCATCGAGGGCCGGGCAGGGATCGGGAAGTCGTCGCTCCTCGCGGAGCTGGCCCGGCGCGGGCGGAGCCGCGGCGCGACGGTCCTCGATGGGCGCTGCATCCAGCTTGTCGGCGCCGGGCTGCCCTACCTGCCGTTCGCCGACGCGCTCCGGCAGGCTGCCGGCTCGCCCTCGCTCGCGGCGCTCGCCGGCCGCCTCCGCGAGCTCCACAGCTCGTACCGGAGCTCGCCGACGAGTCGCCGTCCGAACACACCGGCGACCGGACGGACTCGCGGCTCAGGCTCTTCCAGGAGATGTTGCTGGTGCTCGACGAGCTCGGCAGCGAGGGCCCGGTCGTGCTGGCGCTCGAGGACCTGCACTGGGCGGACGCATCCACGCTCGACCTGCTCGCCTTCCTGGCCCACGGCACGGCGCGGTCGCGAGCATTGCTCGTTGGGACGTATCGGACCGAGGAGGCTCGCACCGGCGAGGCGCTCCACCGGCTCGCCTCGAGCCTCGTTGCCGCGCGCGCTGCGACCTCACTCGTGCTCGACCCGCTCGACCGCGAGGCGGTCGAGGGGCTTGTGCGCTCCGCCAGCGACGCCGCGCCTTCCGATGCGCTCGTAGAGAAGATCTTCAAGCGGTCGGAGGGCAACCCACTGTTCGCCCACCAGCTGCTCACCGCCAGCCTCCGCGGCGATGCCACGCTTCCTCCGGCGCTCCGCGACATGCTGCTCGCAGACGTCGGTCGGCTTCCCGAGGAGTCGCGCTGGGTGCTCCGGGTGACGGCGGCCAGGGACGCGACGCCCCTTACGAGCTGCTGATGGCGATCATGGCTTTCGACGAGCTCGAGCTTGCGGAGGCGCTGCGGCGGGCCGTGGAGGAGCAGCTGCTGCTCGCGGATCAATCGGCGGGGACATTCCGTCTCCGCCACCCGCTCTTCGCCGAGGCGATCTACGGCACGCTGCTGCCTGGCGAGCCGGAGGTCCTGCACGAGCGAATCGCACGCGCGCTGGCCGAGGAGCCGCGGCTCGCGACGAGCGGCGCCGCTGCAGCCGAGCGCGCGCACCACTGGGTCGCCGCACGGCGCCCGCAGGAGGCACTGGCGGCCTCGCTCGAGGCCGCAAGGGAGGCGGAGAAGGTCTCAGGGCTCTCAGAGGCGCTCGCGCACGTCGAGCGCGTGCTGGAGCTTTGGGACACGGTGCCGGATGCGGAGATCCTCGCGCGAGTCGAACTTCCCGCGGTGCTGTCGCGCGCGGCGGAGCTCGCGAGCGTGTCCTCGGAGGGCGAGAGCGACATCGACCTGCGCGGGGTGGTCGGGGTGATCGAGCTCGACGAGGCCGTGGAGCCGGAGACGGTGGCGGAGCGCCTGGGCGTGTCCGCGGGAACCGCTGCTAGATGGCTGGCGGCGCTCGAGCACTCCGGCCTGGTCGAGCGCGCGGACGGGGGCTTCCGCGCCGCGCCGCTGGCGGTGAGCGAGGCGCGTCGGCTCTATCCCGCCGCGGTCGTGCTGGAGAGCGTGGCGGTACGGCGCTCGCCGCCCTTCGACTCCCGGGGACTTCGCGCCCTCCGCGACGCGAACGCGAGCCTGCGTGCAGCGGCCGGCGACCCGGCGGCGGCCATCGCCGCCGACGACGAGTTTCATCGCCGGCTGACGGAGGCCTGCGGCAACGACGAGCTCGTGGCGGCCCTGGTGCCGATCAAGCGCGCGCTGCTCCGCTACGAGCGCGTATATACATGGCCGACGCCAACCGCATCGAGCGCTCGGCCGCCCAGCACGACGCGATCATCGCCGCGCTCGAGCGCGGGGACCACGCCGCGGCGGCCCAGCTCCTGCGCGACAACCTGTCACACGGCCTACCGGACCTGAGCGAGATCGTGGAGGGCTGAGCTCACGTGACGAGCGTCACCACCCCGGCCGCGACGAACGCGCCCGCCCAGACCTGCTCCGAGTTGAGCCACGCCTTGCGCAGGAACGTGAGGCCGAGCTTCTCGTAGACGAGCAGAGCCACCACGGCCATGACCGCGAGCATCGACCCCACGTGGACGCTGATCGCGATCAGGGCGTCGCCGACCGCCATCGTTGCGGCGGGGTGCTCGTGTACGTGTTCGGCGTGAGCCTCGGCCGCCTGCGCTCCGCCGCCGAGCAGGACGGGCGCGACCATCAGGCCGGCACCGTGCGCGCTCGACATCAGAAAGGACCACCAGGTGAGCTCGCCGCGCGTCACGCGCATCGTCGTCCAGCGCGGATGCGCCCGCGGCTTCCAGAAGCGGAAGACGCCAAACCCGATCAGCGCCGCCGCAGCGCTCACCTGCAGCGGACGCGGATCTGACAGCGCTCCGATGCCGACCACGAGCGCCGCGACCACCATCACCGCGAGCTCGTGGCCGGCCGCGATCGGCGGCAGTGCGCACAGCACCGAGCGCCGATCGCGGTCCTGCATCCCGAGCCCGACCGCGAACAGCCAACCCATCGCCGGGTTGAGGCCGTGGTACGCGCCGAGCAGCGCGACCGTCACGAGCGGGAGCGCGTCCATCAGTTCGGGAAGCAGTAGGAGTCGGAGGACGCGTCGCCGCCCTCGAGGCGCACCTGGTGCGGCCGCTCACCCTCCGGGAACTCGACGAACAACTCGGGGTCCAGCGTCAGCGAGCCGTCCTCGCCTGCGTCGAGCTTGGCGAGCCAGCCCTTGATGCCGTCGGGGTAGAACTGCTCGTCCCAGGAGCGGTAGAGCGAGTTGGTGAGGTAGACGCGGCGCCCGTCGCGGCTCACCTCGACCATCTGCGGGCCGCCGTTCACCGACCCGGTGGTGGGGTGCGGCGAGCGCTCGACGATCCCGCCGATGCGCACGGAAGCCGTCTCCCGCGGGTTGTTCGGGTCGCTCACGTCGTAGCGCTTCAGCTCGCCGGTGCCCCAGCAGGACACGAACAGCGAGCGGTCGTCCACGGACAGCGCGATGTCGGTCACGAGCGGCGGCACGGCGCCGAACGGCTTCAGCGCGTCCGGCAGCCGGTCCGCGTCCGCGGGCTCCGCCGGGATCGAGATCACCTTGCGGGCGCCGAACGTGCCGTCCTGGTGGCGCTCCCAGAGGAACACCGACGCCGACAGGTCGGCGGTAGAGACGACCGAGCCGACGAAGCCGTACGCCTTGTCGGGATTGTGCGCGGGGCGCAGCTCGAGCGCCATCTGGTGCTCCGCGCCGAGGTCGATCTCCTGAAGATGGCGGCGGCGCTTCATGTCCCAGACGTGCAGCCGGTGGCCATAGCGGTTGCCGAGCAGCAGCTCGGGGTTGACGCCGGCCTCGACCATGTTCGGCGTGCCCCACTCGCTCGTGATCATGCGGTCGTAGCCGAGGTGCCACCAGAAGTCGTAGGCCAGCTCCTGCGGTCCGCGGTCGCGTTCCCAGCCGCCCTTCAGCTCGAACGTGTCGTGGTCGAGCACGAAGATGCCGCCGGGCCCGTCGCCGTCCGGATCACCGAGCGCGTTCACGTAGATCCCGTCGGGGCCGCAGTGGACGGTGTGCGCACGGCTGTAGCCGGTGCGCGCGGCGATCTCCTCCGGCTCGATCGTCTTGACGATCCGCGGGTTGTGCCGGTCGCCCTTGGTGTCGATCACGTACACGCGCGAGGAGCGCAGGCCGGGCACGACGAGGTAGCGCCGCTCGACGTGGGGGTGAGGCATCCACGGGCAGAGGGCGGACGAGCAGGCGTTCCAACCGAAGTGGTGGAGCTCGTCGCCCACGTTCGGCATCTCGACGCGGCCGACGATCTCGCCGTACGAGGACGAGCCGGGGTCGAGGTCGAGCACGCCGAGCGCGTCCGGCGGCGTGTTGCCGTTGTTGCCGACTCCGATCGTGGCCACGTAGGCCAGCCGCTCGGAGCCGGCGCTCGCCGCCTCGCGGGCGGTCGGGTAGAAGCTTGGGTCGGGCGTCATGCGGGTCACGGCTGCGGGTCCTCCATGCGTCGGGTGCGCAGATTGCACGCCACCCCGGTAGGCGGCCGGTAGCCCCGGGTAAATGCGAGTACGCTCGCCCACATGGCCTCCTGCACGCACCTGGACCAGATCGAGCTGATCGAGCTCCCCGCCGACGTCGAGGGCTGTGAGGAATGCCTCGCCAGCGGTGGGCACTGGGTCCACCTCCGGATGTGTCAGACCTGCGGCCACATCGGCTGCTGCGACAACTCGCCCGGCCGCCACGCCACGGCGCATCACCAGGCGACGAGTCATCCGATCATCCGGTCCGCGCAGCCGGGCGAGGACTGGAGCTGGTGCTACGTGGACGAGCTGGCGTTCCAGGTCACCGCCGGGTAGCGCGCGAGAGCGCGCCGGCTCGCCTCAGCCGATCTCGGGGACTGTTGCCGGGGGCCCGGGCGCCGGTGCGGTCCGATGGCCCCGTTCGAACGGAAGCCGGGTGACGATCGCACCCGCGGCGAGGATGCCGGCGGCCCACCAGAACGCGGTCGTGTAGCCGTGCACGGCCGCCTCGGCCTGCGCCAGGGCGACCGGTGTCCCGGCCGCCGCGGCGTAGCCGCTGACCGCGTCGGCGAACAGGGTGGACAGCAGCGCCAGGCCCAGTGATCCGCCGACCTGCTGAGAGGTGTTGACCATGGCGGATGCGACGCCAGCGTCGCCCGGCTCGATGCCGTGCGTGGCGGTCGCGAAAGCCGGCGCCATGATCAGGCCGAAGCCGACGCCCACGACGATGACCGCAGGCAGGACCGCGCCGGCGTACGAGGACTCGACCCCAATCCGGGTCAGGTAGACGAGGCCGAGAGCCGCGATCGCCATGCCGGACGGCACCAGCGGGCGCGGACCGACGCGCGGCAGGAGCTTGGTCGCGGCGGCGGGAGCCGTGGCGAAGATGGCAAGCACCATCGGCAGGAAGGCCAGGCCGCTCTCGATCGGCGAGAAGCCGAGGCCCTGCTGCAGGTAGTAGGTCAGAAACAGGAAGGTCGCGAACATCGCGACCCCGGCGATCGAGACGGCGACGAAGGCGGCGCCACGATTGCGGTCGCGGACGACCCGCAGCGGCAGTAGCGGCGAGCTGACCCGCCGCTCGATGGCCACGAACGCCGCCGCCGCGACGACGCCGTACGCGAGCATCCCGATCGTCAGCGGCGCGGTCCAGCTGTCCATCTCGGCGTTGGAGAACCCGTAGACGAGCGCGAACAGCCCGGAGGTTGCGACGAGCACGCCCGGCACGTCGATGCGCGGGCGCTCGGCGGGACGCACGTTCACGAGCAGGCGCGCGGCGCCGATCGCCGCGGGGATGGAGAACGCGAGGTTGACGTACATCGTCCAACGCCACGTGAGGAGCTCCGTGAGGAAGCCGCCGAGCAGCAGTCCCACCGCGGCGCCCGCGGTCGCGAGCGCGCCATAGACGCCGAACGCCTTGCCGCGCTCCTCCGGATCGGTGAACGTCGTGGTGACGATCGAAAGCGCCGCAGGCGCCAGAAGGGCGGCGAAGGCGCCCTGGAGCGCGCGGGCGCCCACCAGGACCTCGAATGACGGTGCGGCGCCGCCGATGGCCGAGGCCCCCGCGAAGCCGCCGAGCCCGGCGATGAAGGTCCACTTGCGACCGATCAGGTCGCTGATCTTGCCGCCGAGCAGGAGCAGCGAGCCGAACGCCAGCGCGTAGGCCGTGATCACCCATTGGCGCGAGTCGGGGTCAAAGCCAAGGTCGGCCTGCGCCGACGGCAGCGCGATGTTGACGATCGTCACGTCGAGGACGACCATCAGCTGCGCGACCGCGATTACGGCGAGGATGCGCCAGCGGCGCTCGTGATGCCGGTCTGCCTGACTCTGTCCTGACATGGGCTGCCTCTCATCTTCGGCTGCGGTGACTCGCCCCAGCTCCCGGCGGCGAACCGACGGGCGGAAGGCGGGATGCTTGCGGTTCGGGGGGGCCGGTTTACTGGTGGCTTCCGGCTGTCACAGCCCCGCGGGCGGTGCTACCAACACCCGCGAGACGGCATGGATCCTCAGCGACGCCTTCGGGACGCCGCCTGCGCCTGCGCCTGAGCCGCAGCCGCGCCGACCGACCGTCCGCGGCTCTCAGCCCTCCGCCCGGTTCTCGTGTGGCGGCCCGA
>Ga0126307_10002463_pt1 | contig 12500 bp, 13 predicted proteins | sample Plot28_FD_89955 | JGI IMG/M metagenome (GOLD analysis project Ga0126307, IMG submission 89955) | Serpentine soil microbial communities from UC McLaughlin Reserve, CA, USA - Plot28 | ecosystem: Environmental > Terrestrial > Soil > Grasslands | place: USA: UC McLaughlin Reserve, Lake County...
CGCGGTGACGCCGCGGTCGCGCACGCGGGCGTACGGCGAAACGTCTCCGGCCCAGTAGACGGCCTCGGCGCGGGTCTCGATGGCGACCGCGACGAGCGCGGCGGCCGCGGGCCCCTCGCGGAGGACCAGGCCGGCGCCGCGCTCCCCGAGGGCCGCATCGAGGTCGGCCAGGCAGCCGAGGAGGAACTCGGTGCGCGAGGGCGAGGGGAAGCGCCCGCCGGCCAGCAACGTGCGGTCCAGGACGAAGACCGGGACGACGCGGTCGTGCGCGGCGACGGCCCGCGCGAGCGGCGGATGATCGTGCACGCGCAGGTCGCGGCGGAACCAGACGAGGGCGGTGCTCATGCGAAGAGGGGTACGAGGCCGCCCCTACACTGGACCGTCGATGGCCGAGGAGCGCGAGGAACTCGAGGCGTTTCCGCTCTTCCCCCTGGGCGTGGTGGCCCTCCCGAGCGAGCTTGTGCCCCTGCACATCTTCGAGGAGCGCTACAAGACGATGATCGCGCTGTGCCTCGAGGAGGAGCGCGAGTTCGGCATCGTCTGGGCCTCCGACGAGGGCGTGCGCCCGATCGGCTGCGCGTGCGAGATCACCGAGGTGCTCGAGCGGATGGAGGACGGGCGGCTGAACCTCATCAGCCGCGGGACACGCCCGTTCCGGGTCATCGAGCAGCAGGACGACCTCGAGTACCCGGCGGGCCGGATCGAGTTCCTCGCCGACCGCGAGGAGCCGATCGTCCCCGCGGTGCTCCAGGACGCCCGCGAGGCCTACGCCGACCTGGTCGAGCGCGCGACCGACCGCCGGCCCGACGACGCCGAGCTGGAGGCGATGTCGGCCTATGAGATGGCGGCCACCGTGGAGTTCGGGCTCGAGGCCAAGCAGGGCCTGCTGGACCTGCGATCCGAGAACGCCCGCCTGCGGCTGATCACGCGGCTCTTCCGCGCGGCCAACCGGCGCCTGGACTTCGTCGAGCGCGCGCAGGACCGCGCCAAGTCCAACGGCAAGGTCCGCTTCGGCTGACTGGGCGCGAGGGCCGGCGCCATCCGGGGTAGCCGCCGCGCCATGCCCAGACCTCTCTCCGAGCAGACCATCGTCATCACCGGCTCCTCCTCCGGCATCGGGCGCGAGGCGGCGCGGCGCGCTGGGCGGCGCGGCGCCCGGGTCGTGCTGGCCGCCCGCAACGAGGCCGCCCTCGAGGCGGCCGCCGGCGAGGTCGAGCAGGAGGGTGGCCGGCCCCACGTCGAGGTGACCGACATGGCCGAGCCCGACCAGGTCGACCGCCTCGCCGACCGCGCCGCCGCCCGCTTCGGCGGCATCGACACGTGGGTCAACTGCGCGGGGATCAGCGCCTACGGCCACTTCGACGACCTCGCCCCCGAGGAGATCGAGCGGGTGATCCGCGTCGACCTGCTGGGCGCCATGCACGGGGCACGCGCCGCGCTGGCGCACCTGCGACTGCGCGGCGGCACGCTGATCAACGTCGCGTCGGTGCTCGGCGCCCAGCCCGCGCCGTTCCAGGCGCCGTACTGCGCCGCCAAGGCGGGGCTGATCGCCTTCGGGCGCTCCCTGCGCATGGAGCTCGACCAGGAGAAGGACACCGACGTCCACGTCACGACGATCCTCCCGCCCTCGGTGAACACCCCGTTCTTCGACCACGCCCGCTCGCGCCTGGGCCGCGCCCGAGCCGATGCCGCCGGTCTACGAGCCGGGGGTTGTCGCCGACTCGATCGTCTTCGCGGCCGAGCATCCGCGCCATGAGATCGCCGTCGGGGCGGTGGGACGCCAGCTGACCCTTCTGGGGCGCGTGGCGCCCGAGGTCGGCGGGCTGCTGTTCTCGCGCCGCAGCATCGGCTTCGCCCAGCAGACGCGCGACGCCCCGCCGGACGGCGGCGACGCGCTGTTCGACCCGAGTCCGAGCCCGGCGGTGCGCGGACGGTGGGGACGCGCATCGGTGCCCGTGAGCCCCTACACGCGGGTCTTCGAGCACCACCCCGTGCCGCGACCGCTGGGCGCGGCGGCGGGGGCGATGGGCCGCGCGCTGTCGGGCATGCGGCGCCGGGGCTAGACGACGCGCGCGGCGCCGCCGCGGCGCGGGTCGCCCGCGCCGGAGGGCGGATGGGCCTGGACGGCGTTGACGCCGCCGAAGAACAGGTTGCGGTCGCGGAACTCGACCACCACGCGTCCCTGCTCGCGCAGCGGCGCGAGATCGACCCCGGGCTCGGCGAACACCGTGTCGCCTTCGAAGTGCACGCGGGGCGCCTGGACCGCCGCGTCGACGTCGAGCCCCCGGTCGACCGCGTTGACGATCGTCTGGGCGATCGCCGACCGGATGCGGTTGGAGCCGCCCGAGCCGAGCACGAGCTCGGTGGCGCCGCCGGCAGCGAGGACCACGGTCGGCGCCATCATCGACGGCAGCCGGCGCCCCGGCGAGTGGCGATGGAAGCCCTCGGGGTTGAGGTCGGTCTCGCCCAGCATGTTGTTGAGGTGCAGGCCCGTGCCCGGGACGACCACGCCCGACCCCGCGCCGTTGGACGAGGTCACCGAGCACGCGCGGCCCTCGCCGTCGAGCACCGAGATGTGCGTGGTCGATCCCAGCGGCGAGCGGCCCTCGCCGAGCGCGGCCAGGAAGGCCGGCGTGCGCTGGACCTGCGCGGCGTGCATCGCCGCCACCAGGTCGGCCGGGCCCGGCGGCGGCTTGGCCTCGGCCAGGCGGGCCAGCGCGTAGGCGATCAGGGTCCCGCCCGCCGAGGGCGGCGGGTTGGTGACCACCTCGCGCCCGCGATAGGCGGCCCTCACCGGCACGCGGTTGATGACCCGGTAGGCGGCGAGGTCCTCCAGCGTGAGCAGGCCGCCCCGCTCGCGCAGGAAGGACGCCACGGCCCGGGCTACGTCGCCGTGGTAGAACGGCCGCGGGCCCTCGCGCCCCAGGCGCTCCAGCGCGTCGGCGAGGTCGGGCCAGCGGTAGCGGTCGCCCGCGTGCAGCAGGCGGCCGCCCGGCGCGCATACCGCCGCTGACTCGGGCGACGCCGTGACGATCCCGCCCAGGATCTCGAACATGTAGCCCTGGCTGGGGTTGATCACGACGCCCGTGCGGGCCAGCCGCGCCCCGGGCGCCACGAGGTCGGCCAGCGGCCGGGAGCCGAAGCGCCGCGCGGCCTCCCACATGCCCGCCGGCATACCGTAGGCGGCGACGGACGAGGCCCCGATGAAGAACGGCTGCACGGCGTCGCCGAAGGAGACGTCGATGCGCAGCAGATCGGCCCGCGCCGCGGGATCGGTCCCGCGCCCGCAGGCCTCCACCGAGAAGTCCAGCAGCGTGCGCTCGCCCTGCGGCGTGACCACGAGCATGTAACCGCCGGCGCCCAGGGCGGTGAGCATCGGCTCGGCCACGAAGGCCACGCCGATCGCGGCCAGCGCCGCGTCGACGGCGTTGCCGCCGTCGCGCAACACCTGGGCGCCGGCCTCCGCGGTCAGCGGATGGCCGGCGGCGATGACCCCGTGGCTCAGCCTCGCGGCAGGAACTCCGGCACGTCGAGCTCTTCGACGTTCAGCCGCTCTGGCCGGCGGTCGGCCCGGACGGGCTCACGCGCCCGCGCGACGCGGACCGCCTCGCGCTCGCGCTCGATGCGCCGGGCCACCCGCGGCTCGCCCTGCGGCTCCGGCAGTCTCGTGCCGTCCTCGCGCTCGCGCCGTCCGCGGGGCGCCGCATCGCCGTACCCGGTGGCCACCACGGTCACCCACACCTGGTCGTCGAGCTTTTCGTCGACCATCGCCCCGAAGATGATGTTGGCGTCGGGGTGCGCGGCCTCGGACACCGCCTTGGCGGCCTCGTTGACCTCCCACAGCGACAGGTCGCGCCCGCCGGTGATGGAGAGCAGGATCGACCGCGCGCCGTCCATGCTGGTCTCCAGGAGCGGCGACGCGACCGCCTTCTCGGCGGCGTCGATCGCACGGCGGTCGCCCTGGCCCAAGCCGATGCCCAGGAGCGCGTTGCCGGCCTCGGACATGATCGTGCGCACGTCGGCGAAGTCCAGGTTGATCAGGCCGGGGAGGGTGACGAGGTCGGAGATGCCCTGCACGCCCTGGCGCAGCACGTCGTCGGCGACGCGGAAGGCGTCGACCATCGACGTCTGCTTCTCCAGCACGGAGAGCAGGCGGTTGTTGGGCACGACGATCAGCGTGTCGACCTCGCTCTGCAGGACGTCGATGCCCTCCTGGGCCTGGGCGCCGCGGCGCGAGCCCTCGAAGCCGAACGGCTTCGTCACGATCCCCACGGCCAGGGCGCCGATCTCGCGGGCGATGCGGGCGACCACCGGCGCGGCGCCCGTGCCGGTCCCGCCGCCCGAGCCGGCGGCGATGAAGACCATGTCCGAGCCCTTGAGCAGCGACTTGATCTTGTCGTAGTCCTCCATCGCAGCCTGGCGGCCGAGCTCGGGGTCCGAGCCCGAGCCGAGCCCGCGGGTGACCGACTCGCCGATGTGCAGGGTGATGTCGGCGGCCGAGCCCTGCAGCGACTGCAGGTCGGTGTTGACGGCGAGGAACTCGACGCCCTCGACCTCGGCCTCGACCATGCGGTTGACCGCGTTGACCCCCGCGCCGCCCACGCCGACCACGCGCAGCACCGGCATGCCGGGCTGGGTCTCACGCCGAACGGGCGTGCGGACCTCGTCGGCCACCGGATCGGGCGCGGCGGCGCGGTCCTCGGCGGCCGGCGTGGCCGGGGCCATGACGTTGTCGGGGATGTCGGCCGAGAACGCGTGGCGCAGGCGCTCCTGCGGCGTGGGGAGCTCGGCGTCCGGATCCGGGCGCTCGCGCACGCGGCGCGGCGGATCGGGATCGGGCTCGGGGGCCTCGGCGCGACGCGGCTCGCGCGGCTCCCGGGGCTCGCGCGGCTCGCGCGGCGACCCGGGCGCCCCGGGGTCCTCCCCGTCGGTCCGGCGGAAGAGGTTGGCCAGCGGCCCCTCGCGCATGCTTGCCCGCTCGCGCCTATTGCTTGCCATGGTCGAGGACCTCCTTCGCGAGCTGTCGGTAGGCGTGCGCCGCCATACCGTCCGGATCGTACTTCAGCACCGACATCCCTTTCACGGGCGCCTCGGCGAAGCGGACCGTCTTGCGGATCCGCGACGCGAACACCCGGTCGCCGAAGTTCTCCTCGAGGATCTCGATCGCCTCCTTGGCGTGCACGGTGCGCGAGTCGACGAGCGTGGGGAGGATCCCCTCGATCTCGACGTCGGGGTTGAGGTTCTCCCGGATCATCGACAGCGTGTTCTGCAGCTGGATGAGCCCCCGCATCGACAGGTACTCGCACTGCACCGGCACGATGACCTTGTCGGCGGCGGTGAGCGCGTTGATCGTGAGCAGGCCGAGCGACGGCGGCGTGTCGATGAAGATGTAGTCGTAGTCGTCCTGGATGGCCTTGAGGGCCTTCTCGAGCGAGCGCTCGCGGCCGATCTTCGTCGACATGGCGATCTCCGCGCCGGCGAGGTCGATGGACGAGCAGGCCACGTCGACCTCGCGCTTGCGGAGGACCTCGCGGATGGACAGGTCGTGCACCAGGACGTCGTACATCGAGGTGTCCAGCGTGTCGGGGTCGATGCCCTGCGACATGGTCAGGTTGCCCTGCGGGTCGAGGTCCACGCACAGGACGCGGTTGCGCTGCTCGGCGAACGCCACGGCAAGGTTGAGCGTCGTCGTCGTCTTGGCGACGCCGCCCTTCTGGTTTGCGAAGGCGATGACCTTGGCCACGTTGGCTCCGTTCGGATGAGCAGGGGAACCGGCTACGCGGCTAGGTTCGCGCCGCGGGCGCGATCTCCTCTCCCCCGCGCGCCCATCATGGCCGCGGCGGCGGACGACGCCGCTCAGCGCGCGGCGGCGATCGCCTTGTCCATGGCGCTGAGCGGCTCGTCGAGCACCTTGCCGTGGCCCACCGCCAGCCGTGAGGGCTGCAGAGCGCGCAGCGTCGCCGCGGAGGACACGGCGGTCGGCTTGTGCCAGGTCGCCATGGCGACCAGCGGGAAGAGGGGCCTGATCTGGCCCGACACCGCGATGCCGCCGAGCGTCTGGAAGGCGTCGCCGGCGATCAGCGTGCCGTCGCGCTCGTCGAGGTAGGCCACGTGCCCCGGGGTGTGGCCGGGGGAGAAGACGACGCGCAGCGACCCGACGCGATCGCCGTCGGCCAGCAGCCGGTCGGGGTAGTGGGCGAGCGTCGGCCAGCTGCCGCGGACCTTGGCCGGGGGCTCGTCGGGATCCAGGCGGCGCTCCTCCTCGAGCAGGCGCTGCTCGCGCTGACCGGCCGAGAACTCGGCCTCGGGCAGTGCCTCGCGCAGCGCATCCCACGAGCCGGCGTGGTCGCCGTGGGCGTGGGTGAGCGTCACGCGCGTGATCGGCGCGCCGAGGCGGCGGGCGCCGTCGAGGAACGCGGGCGCCAGCCCGGAGAGGCCCGTGTCGACGAGCGTGAGCCCGTCGTCCTCGGTGACCAGGTAGGCGTTGACCGCCCCGAAGCGCGTCAGGCGGTGCAGGCGAGGCGCCTCGCGAACGGGCTTCATGGCTCCGAGGCTACCCTCCTGCGCCTGCGGACGGTCATCGACAAGCGGCTGGTCTTCGTCTGCGGCAAGGGCGGCGTCGGGCGCTCGACGGTGGCGGCCGCGCTGGGACTGCTCAGCGCGCGCCGCGGGCGGCGCACGATCATCGCCGAGGTGGCCGGGCAGGACCAGGCCGGCCGCGTGCTCGGCGACGGCACCTCGCCGGAGCGGTTCAGCGAGCACGCGATCGGCGACGGCCTGTGGGGCATCTCGATCGATCCGCCCCACGCCACCCGCGAGTACCTCGCCGACCAGCTCCCGGTCCGCGCCATGGCCGACCTGGTGGCGAGCAGCGACACCTTCGGCTACTTCGCCGCCGCCGCGCCCGGACTTCACGAGCTCGTGACGATCGGCAAGATCTGGGAGCTCGCACTCGAGCGACGCCGCACCTCAGGCGCCGACCCGTACGACACGGTGATCGTCGACGCGCCCGCGTCCGGACACGCCGTGGCCATCATGCGCACCCCCCAGACCTTCGCCGACATCGCCATGGTCGGGCCGATCGCCCGCCAGGCCCGCCACATCCAGAGCTCGCTCTCGGACGCCCAGCACACCGGCGTGGTGGCCGTCGCGCTGCCCGCCGACATGCCGGTCAACGAGACCATCGCCCTGGCCGGCTCGGTGCGCGAGGCGGTCGGGCTGCGGCTCGACGCGGTGGTGGCCAACGCCGTCTATCCGCGGCGCTTCGCCGCGCGACAGGTGCCGGCGCTGCGGCGCGTGGCGGGGGGCGACGGCCCGCCGCTGCCGCGAGCCGCCGCACGAGCGGCGCTGTCCCAGCACGCCCGCGCGGACCGCCACCGGGTGCAGCTGCGCCGCCTGCGCGAGGCGCTGGAGCCCCGGCCGGTCGTCCTGCCGTTCCTCTTCGCGCCCGAGCTCGGGCGGCCGGAGATCGAGCACCTCGCCGACCTCCTGGAGGGCGGACTGTGAACGTCGCCGACGTGCTGGAGGGCAAGCGGATCTGCATCTGCGGAGGGTCGGGCGGCGTGGGCAAGACGACGAGCTCTGCGGCGATCGCCATGGGGATGGCCATGCGCGGGCTCAAGGTCGCGGTGGTGACCATCGACCCGGCCCGCCGGCTGGCCAACTCGCTCGGCCTCGAGGAGCTGGGCAACGAGCCGGCGCTCATCGAGCCCGCGCTGTTCGCCGGCGAGGACGTCGAGATGGAGGGCGAGCTGTGGGCGATGATGCTCGATCCCAAGCGGACCTTCGACGACCTCATCGAGCGCCTCGCGCCCAACCCGAAGTCGCGCGACGAGGTGCTCGACAACCGCATCTACCAGGAGCTCTCCAGCGCCGTCGCGGGCTCGCAGGAGTTCACCGCGATGGCCAAGCTCTACGAGCTCGACCGCGAGGGCGACTTCGACCTGATCGTGCTCGACACGCCGCCCTCGCGCAACGCGCTGGACTTCCTCGACGCCCCCGACCGGCTCACGCAGTTCCTCGAGGGCCGGGCCCTGCAGGTCTTCCTGCGCCCGGCCGGGTTCGCCACGCGGATCATGGGCCGGGGCACCGGCGTGGTCTTCTCCGTGCTCAAGCGGGTGACGGGGATCGACCTCCTGGAGGACCTGTCGGTGTTCTTCCGCGCCCTCTCGGGAATGATCGACGGCTTCCGCGAGCGCGCGGCGCAGGTCTCTGCGCTGCTGGCCGATCCCGCCACGGTGTTCCTGCTCGTCACCTCCCCCGAGCGCGAGCCGGTGGACGAGGCGATCTTCTTCTGGCGCAAGCTCAAGGCCGCGCGGATGCCGTTCGGCGGCGTGGTCGTCAACCGCGTCCACCACGACTACGTCGGCGAGTCCGACGTCGAGGCCGTCGAGGGTTCCCTCACCGACGAGCTGGGCGAGGACCTCGCCCGCAAGGTCGCGCAGAACTTCCGCGACTACCACGTGCTGGCCATGCGCGACCGGGCCAACATCGAGCGCCTCGCGCGCCAGCTCGACCAGCACCAGATGATCCTCGTCCCCTACCTCGACGACGACGTGCACGACATCGGAGGCCTGCGGCGCATCCACCGCTACCTGTTCGCCACCGACGCCGAGCGGGAGGAGATGCTGGCCGAAGTCGTGGCCTGAGGGCTGCCGAGCAGCGCGGCCACCGTGGCGATGGCCCCGGCGGGATCGCGGCTCACCTGCCGGTGCGTGAAGCGCACGACCCGCAGGCCGGCGGCCTGCAGCGCCGCGTCGCGCGCCCGGTCGCGCTCGAACGCCGCGCGCGTCCCGTGGACGGCGAAGCCGTCGAGCTCGACGACGAGCCGGTGCCCGGGCCAGAAGGCGTCTACCTCGAAGCCCGCGACCGGCGCGTTGAGGACGGGAACGGGGAGCCCGGCCGCCCGGCACAACCGTACGAACCGCGCCTCCAGCGGCGAGCGCGCGTGCTCGCCCGCCGAGTCGTAGCGGGCCATCGCCCGGCGCAGGGCGCCGGCGCCGTGGTGCCCGGCTCGCCGGTCGCACAGCTCTCGGATTTCCCGCGCATCGAGCACCCGCAGTCGCTCGGCGCGCTCCAGGAGGCGGTCGAGCCGCGGCTCGGGCAGCTGCGCCGCGAGGTCCAGCAGCGTGCGGGCGACGCTGGTGACCGGCAGGCCGGCCACCTCCGAGCGCTCGAGGGAGCCGAGCCGCCGCACGCGGTGCACCGCGATCCCGGGCCGCGGGTGCCGACTCGCCGCGGTGGTCACGTCGACCTGTCGGCGCGCGCCGCTGACCAGGTCCCAGAGCCCGGCCGCGGCCTGATGGGACAGCACCGCCTCCTCGCCGCAGGCGAGCACCGCGGCGCGCAGACGGCCGCGTGGCGTCAAAGCGGGGTGACCGACGCAGTAGACGGCACGGTGTTGGACGAACAACACGCCGCGCCGCACGCGATCGTCGATCGCGCCGCCGGTCAGGCCGAGGGCGATGAGGTCGCGGCGATGGACCACGCCGTCCTGCGCGGCGGCGACCGCCGCGATCGCCCGGTCGGGTGATCGCTTTTGACCCGGTATGGCACGGTCGAAAGCACACACCCCCGCAGCGTGGCGTCCCCTGGCGCGCGGAACACCACGCCTTCGTGACGAATCAGCCCAGGACCGCGGCGCCGCGCGGGCGCTCGTCCTCGAGGATGCCCTCGGCGAGGCTGACCAGGTCGGGGTCCAGGTGGCCGCAGAGGACGTCGCGCAAGAGCGCGCGCAGATGGCCGGAGAGCTCGTCGACCAGGGCGTCTGCGCCCGGCTCGGAGGCGGCCAGGCCGGCGATGAACGACCGCTCGAGCGCCATCGCCCGGGCCACCCGGTCGACGAGGTGGGCCCGCTGCTCGGGCACCGCGCAGATCGCCGCCAGGCGCCGCGGCAGGCGCGAGCGCCCGCTGCGGGCGGGCCAGACGGTGCCGCCCGCCGGGTCCGGCTCGTCGTCGACCGCCGCCGGGCCCTCGGGCTCGAGCAGCGCGCGGAGGGCGAGCAGGTGGTCGGAGAGCGCCTCGAAGGGCGAGGGGCGCTCGCACCCCATCTCGAAGCGCGCCAGTGCCCAGGCCACCGGGCCGCCGCGCGTCGAGCGCCGGCCGACGAGCGAGATGAACGCCCGCAGCTCGTCCTCGGCCGCGGCCGCGACCTCCGTCTTGGTGCGCGCGCGGCCGCTGCCGCCCAGCGGCACCATCCGCCACGGCCCGCCGTCGATGCGCGCCCAGGCGGCCGGCCCGAGCGCGAACGTGCCGGTGTCGAAGAGGCGCAGTGCGCTGACCAGGCGGCGGAAGCGTGTGCGCGCGTTGATCACCGGCGGGCGCTCGCCGGCCGCGCCCTCGGCCCGCAGGACGGCCCACACCGTCTCCTCATCGCTGCCCACCCAGGCCTCGTCGGGCAGGTCGTCGACCGCGTCGCCGTGGGCCAGCGCGAGCCCGTCGCCGAGCTCGAGCTCGTCGGACTCCAGCTCCAGGCCGAACACCGGCGCGGCGATCGTGAACGTCGCCCGGCCGTCGTGCAGCGCGCCCTCGAGCTCGGAGAACGCGCGCTCGAAGCGGTCGGCCTCGAAGTCGAACGCCGCCACCTCCTCGAAGACCCGGTTGAGGAAGACGCGCAGCGCGGCGTCGGCGCGATCGCGCGCGGCCTCGGGGACGCGGTTCTCGCCCTGGCGCTGCAGGTAGCCGGGCAGCGTGTCGAAGCGCTCGACCTGCTGGGCCGCCGAGGCGTAGGAGGGCAGGCGCCCGAGGACGCCGAGACGGGAGCGGATGAAGTCGTCGGTCAGCGGGCGATAGCAGTACAGGCCGCGCGACTCGACGAGGTCGAAGGGGACCTCGCCCTCGGCCGCCTCGGCGGCGAGCTGCACCGCCGCCTCTTCGATGAAGGCCTTGAGCGTGGTGTGGAGCGGTCGGTTGCGCATGCGGGCGGATTCCCCGGCCGCGCGCCGGCTCCTGCGCGCCGCAGCGCGCCTTGCAGCGACCTGCGGCTAGACGGCGACCGGCTCGGCGGCCGCGCCGGCGGGCCGGCCCTCGACCGCGCACTCGTCGGCGCCGAGCCACGAGCGGCCGTAGGTCCGCATGCTCTCGATGATCGGGATCAGCGCCCGGCCCTTGTCGGTCAGCGCGTACTCGACGCGCGGCGGGACCTCGGGATAGGTCTGGCGGGCGACGATCCCCTCCTCCTCCAGCGCCCGCAGGCGCAGCGAGAGGGTGCGCGGGCTGATGCCCGCCAGCGAGCGCTCGAGCTCGCAGAAGCGCGACCTTCCCTCGGCGAGGTCACGGATGACCAAGAGGGTCCACTTGCCGCAGACGATGTCGGCGGTGCGGCAGACGGGACATGAGTCGTTGCGCGCCATCATCGAAATGCTAGCGCAAGACTTCACGAAATGAAGCGGGGAGCGGCCGCGCGCGGCCGCTCCCCCGCCTGCGGTGGATCAGCCGCCGAGCAGGCCGCCGCCGCCCTGGGTGGGCTGCTGGGCGCCCTTGATCGGCCCCTCGGAGGGCTGCACGAGCACCCAGCCCTGACCCTGGAAGCCCATCTGCACGGTCTCCCCCGAGCTCTTGCCGATTAGGTCCTTCATCTTGAAGTCCGTCTTGAGCGTCGTCGAAACGCCGGAGGACCAGGTGATCGCCGCCTGGGCGTCGGCGAAGGTCGGCGCCGCCGCCACGTTGAGCAGCACGGGCGGCCCGGCGGACAGGATCGCCACCCAGCCCGTCCCCTGCAGGGCGGTGTTGTACAGCCCGCCGCCCATCATCGACGACGCGCCCTGCACCCGCTCGATGTCCCAGTCGATCCCGGAGTCGAAGGCCAGCACGTTGGGGCCGTTGACCGTGACCTTGTCGTTCTCGAGGTAGATCAGGTGGATGTCCTGGGCCTGATCGGCCAGGAAGACCTCGCCCTGTCCGGTCACCTTCATGAGCGCCTGGCCCTCGCCGGTCACCGCCTTCTTGAGGAACCGCCCCATCCCACCGCTGCCGGCGTGCTCGAAGGTCACGTCGCCCTGATAGGCCACCATCGAGCCGATCTTGGCCTGGACGGTCACCTGGTTGAGGTAGACCTTCAGCAGCTTGGAGTTCTGCAGGGCGAAGGCGTCCTGGGACTGCGTCTCGTTGAACTGCGCGAGGGTCGTCTGCACGAACCTTCCTTTCGGGCGATATCGGAGCTTGGACCGCGCACCTTCGCCCAGGTTCCGGGGGATTTCAAGAGGGGCGCGCCCAGGCGCAAGAGGAGGAGGCCCGCCCCCGGAGGGGACGGGCCTCGGAGGCTCCGGCGTCACGGCGAACCGCGACGGCGCTGTCCGGTCCCCCGTGATGCAACGCAGGCGCGCAGCGCGGGTTGGCGGGTTGGGTCAGGCGACGTCGCGCAGCTTCTGGGCCTCGGCCAGGGACTGCAGCTTCTTCAGCGACTGGTTCTCGATCTGACGGATGCGCTCGCGCGTGACGTTGAACGTCCGCCCGACCTCGTCGAGCGTGCGCGGGTGCTCGCCGCCCAGGCCATAGCGCAG
>Ga0126307_10002464_pt1 | contig 12500 bp, 12 predicted proteins | sample Plot28_FD_89955 | JGI IMG/M metagenome (GOLD analysis project Ga0126307, IMG submission 89955) | Serpentine soil microbial communities from UC McLaughlin Reserve, CA, USA - Plot28 | ecosystem: Environmental > Terrestrial > Soil > Grasslands | place: USA: UC McLaughlin Reserve, Lake County...
CGCGGGGTCTCTGGGCGGTCGAGAACGCCCACCCCGTGATGTTGGGGCGCTTGGCGCCGGACGGGCCCGGTTGGCGGCGGCCGTTTGCGGCTTCTTGACCGGCACTATCACGGTTTATCCGACCCAGAAGGCGGCGCGGCGCCGCGATTCCGAGCCGAGCACGGGCCGCGTTGGCCCCGCCACGAACCCGCCCGGGGCTACGCGAGCCTGTCGAAGCTCGAAGGTGCTGCTTGAACCGCCCCCGCGGCCGCGGCGCGGTAGGTGCAGGCGCTCAGGCGCTCGCGTCGCTGAGGCAGCGCTGCTCGCGCGGCGCCATTCCGTCGCGCTTCCGCGCCTTGCGCGGCAGTGTGGCGTCGAGCGACCGGCCGCGCAGGGGCTGCCCCGCGCAGGCCGGGCTGTCGTGGGGCTGCGGCCGCTGCTGGTCGAGCAGCGCGCGGCCCGCCGCGCTGGCGGGCTGAAGCAGTGTGGCGGCGCGGGAGGCCGAAGCGGCGGGAGCACCAGCGCGCCACGTCAGGCTCGGAGTGCCCTGACGTGCGCGCGTGGCGGTCCCTGACCCGGTGGCGGCCGCCGGGTCCTCCCAGGCCGACGCCAGGCCGTACTCGCCCAGCGTCGCGAAGTCGATGGCCGCGTCGATCGAGCGGCGAAGAGCGGTCCTGAGGCGGGAAGAGGGTGTCGGGAACATGTGTTCGCACAGGCTAGGGAGGGGGTCGGACGGAAAGATCCGGCGGGGGCGGCCGCTTGCACGGGTAGCCTGACGCCATGGGTCAGACGTTCACCCACCGCATCCGGGTGCGCTACGCCGAGTGCGATCCGCAGGGCGTCGTGTTCAACGCCAACTACTACGCGTACTTCGACCTGCTGATGACCGAGCTCTGGCGGGAGAACATCGGGCCCTACGAGCAGATGGTCGAGCAGGGCACCGACATGTCCGTCGTGGCGAGCGGCGCGCGCTTCATCCAGCCGGCGCGTTTTGACGACGAGATCGACCTCAACGCCCAGATCACTCGCCTGGGCAACACCGCGATGAGCACCCGGATCACCATCACACGCGCGCGCGACGACGCGCAGCTCGTGGACGGCGAGATCCACCACGTGTTCGTGGACCCGGCGACCTACACCAAGCGCCCGATCCCCGACGACGTGCGGGCGGGCCTCGAGTCCTATCTCATAGAGGAAGTGGAGGCGCCTGCTTGATCCACATGCGGCTGGTCGTCCCGGACGACCTGAAGCAGCAGGTGCTCGACCTGTTCTGCGCCTCCCCGGCGGTGTCCAGCGTCATCTGCCTCGAGAACGCCGCCCACAAGCCCCACGGCCACGTGATCCTCGCGGACGTCGCGCGCGAGGATGCCAGCGTGATCCTGGGCGACCTCCGGGAGCTCGACCTCGACCATCGCGGGACGATCGCGCTCGAGTACGTCGACACCGCGATCTCCGACGCCGCCGACGCCGCCGAGAAGGCCGCCAAGGGAACACCCTCCGACGCGGTCGTCTGGGAGCAGGTCGAGAACCGCACGTCGGAGGAGACCGAGCTGTCGTTCGCGTTCCTCGCCTTCATGGTCATCGCGATGCTGATCGCGGGCGTCGGCGTGCTGACGGACTCGCCGATCCTGATCATCGGCGCAATGGTGGTGGGCCCGGAGTTCGGCCCGCTCGCGGCCATCTGCGTCGCGATCGTGCAGCAGCGAAGGGACCTGGCCAAGCGCTCGATCACGGCCCTCCTCGTCGGGTTCCCGCTCGGCATCGCGATCACCTACGGCGCCGCGGAACTCGGACGCGCGCTCAGCATCGGCCCGAGCGAGCTGATCGACGCGAGCCAGCCGCTCACCAACTTCATCTCTCACCCGGACGCGTTCTCGGTGGTCGTGGCGAGCCTCGCGGGCATCGCGGGCATGATCTCGCTGACCAGCGCGAAGTCCGGCGCTCTCGTCGGCGTGCTCATCTCGGTCACGACGATCCCCGCCGCCGGCAACATCGGCGTGGCCGCGGCGTACAGCGACTGGAACGAGGTGGAGGGCGCCGCGATCCAGCTCGGCGTCAACCTCGTCTGCATAACCATCGCCGGCGTCACAACGCTCTACATCCAGCGGCGCTACTACCTGAACCGGCGACGACGCCACCTGCGCGACCCCATCCGCAAGCAGGCCGGTCTCCCCATGGGGCGCAGCCGTCGCGGGTCGGTCGTCCTCAGTCCGAAGGATCTGGAGGAGCTCCAGAAGACGGAGACGGCTCCGGAGTCCTAGACGGTCGTCCCGAGCGACGACCAGATGTCGATCTTCGTCCGCACGCGGCCGATGACCTCGTCGGTGAACTCGCTCATCGACGCGGTCCCGCCCAGGTCGAACGTTCGCACGCCGGTCGCCGTGGCCTCCAGCACCGACTCGTAGATCGCGCGCGAGGCCAGGTCCGCCTCGGGCCGCCCGTCCTCGGCGACGTAGTGCAAGAGCGCGGCCCCGGCCATGATCATCGCCATCGGGTTCGCGACGTTCTTGCCCTCCAGCTGCGGCGCGGTGCCGTGCGGCGCCTCAGCCATGACGGCCTGCACCTCGTACGACTCGTCCAGGGACAGCAGCACCGACTCGGCGCCGGCGATCGATCCGAACAGCGGCAGCACCATGTCCGACAGGCAGTCGCCGTCGCGGTTCAGCGCCGGGATCACGAGCGGCGCGTCGGCCGCGCCGCCGACCAGGCCCGCGTAGGTCGCGTCGATCAGAACCGGTTGGTACGGGACCTCGGGATGGCGCTCCGAGGCCTCGTCGAGCTCCTCCTTGAGCATCCCCTCGTACACCGGCGAGACCGTCCACTTCGGCCCGCCGTAGACGCGCCCGTGGATCTTCTTCGCCGTGCGAAACGTGTGCTCGGCGACGGACTTGCAGATCTTGCGGGAGATGCGCTCGGTGCGGAATGCGATCTCGTCGCCGTCGTCGGACTCCTCGCGCCACTGCTTCGCGCCGTAGGCGTCGCCCACCGCCATGCGGACCACGGAGATCGGGTAGTGCACGCCGGCCACCGGCGTCACGCCCGGGATCCGGCGCCCGGTGCGGATGATCACCGTGCCGTCGATCTGCTCGCGCAGGATGCGGTTGGGCGACCCGACGTCGTCCGCTCCCTCGGGCGTCACCGTCGCCGCCTTCAGCCCGTAGCCGGCCTCCGACATCGCCTTGGCCGCAGCGGTCACGACCTCGTTGTCGGTCTTGCGCCGGTTGTCGAGCGACAGGTCGTAGTGCTCGAGCTTGACGTCGACCTTGGTGACCGCCGGGTCGAGCACCCGGATGGCCTGGTCGAGCAGCTCCTGGCCCGTCTGGTCGCCTTCCAGGACAATGATGCGCAGATCGTCGGCCATTCCGGCGGGAGAGTACCCATGGCTGCCGCGTCAGGCACATCACACTCCGAACGCTGCTCGTGGTGCGGTACGGGCGTCGAGCCTGGCGACGGCTTCCGCGCCGCGGAGCACCCAGGGGAGCGGATCGCGGTGTTCTGCCGGCTCGAGCACATCGTCCCGTGGGAGATGCAGGGGGCGCACTGGGCCGCCGGGACATCGGGCGCGCAGCCCGGCCATCAGAGCGAGTGCGCCCACTGCGGCGCGCAGCTCGGCGACGTCCAGGTCCAGCTCGTGCGCCACCGCGGCGAGCACCGCGTCGCCGACGCGTTCTGCTCGGCCACGCACATGGCGGAATGGGCGAAGGCGGGTGGCCGGTGGCGCTAGCGCAGCCCGGCAGCGGCGAGCGCGCCGCGACCGGCGAGCTGCCGGCCGTCCTCGACCAGGTCGGCGAGGGGCTGCTCGGCGGCGCGATGGCGATGGCCGTCTGCGCGGTCGTCATGACGCTGTACGCCACCGCGCCGGCGTTCCGCCCCGGAGGACGCGGCGCGGGAGCGACGGTCGCGCGGCCGCGGCTGGCGGTGCCGCTCGTGACGATCACCGGCGGGGCGGTCATCGCGTTCGTCGCCTACCTGGCCTACGAGGGGCGCTGCCGCGAGTGGTGCGGCCCCGAACCGGCGGGGCGCGAAGTCTGGTGGCGCGTCGAGGAAGCGTGGCAGTGGGCCGGTCAGCTGGCGGTGGCCAGCATCGGCCTGGGCGCCGCGGCGCTCGCGCTCGTGCTCGCGGCGCGCAGGATGCGCGGAGTGCGGCTGTCGGTCCGGGTGGCGCAGGTGGCGTTCGCTGCGTGGCTCACGGCGGCGCTGGCGCTGCCGCTCGTCGTCGAGCTGACGAGCGGCTAGCCGCCACCGCGGCGTCGGGATTGCCCCAGACACGGCGCCCGGAGGGCCTCATGGCTCGGGGGCCGGCCCGCTGTGAGGCTCGACGGCATGAACCGATTCCTGCTGGCAGCACTCACGTCGACCGCCCTGCTCGTCCCCGCGACGAGCGCGTTCGCGGCCCCCGGCGACCTCGACACCTCCTTCTCCGGTGACGGCCGCGAGCTCGTCGACCTCGGCGGCGAGGACCACGGCGCGACTGCGGTTACCCAACCCGACGGCAAGATCGTGTTCGCCGCCACAACCGGCGCGAGCCCCCAGGGCGACTTCGTCGTGGGTCGGCGCAACCGTGACGGGTCGCCCGACAAGACTTTTTCGGACGACGGGCAGATCCGCTTCGGCTTCAACAAGACGGATACCCCGACCAACGACAGGGCGATGTCGGTCGCCCTCGGTCCCGACGGCTCGATCGTCGTGGCGGGGTTTACCGACGCGAACGCTGGGACAGGCGCGGGGAACGACACGGCCGTAGCGCGCGTGACGTCCAGCGGAGCGCTCGACTCGACCTTCAACGGAACCGGCAAGGCGACTGTCGACTTCGGACAGGGCGACGTGGGCACGGACGTGGCGGTGCGCCCCGACGGTTCTGTGGTCGTCGGCGAGATCGCGCATATCGGGTCGGACGACGACTTCGGCGTGGCACAACTGACGCCTGGCGGCAAGCCCGACACGAGCTGGAGCGGCGACGGGCGGGCCAGCGCGCATTTCGGCGCCAACGAGATCCTGCGCGCCATCGCGCTGACGCCGGACGGAGGCGTCGTGGCGGTGGGGAGGTTCCAGAATGTCAGCACTTCCTTCGACACAGCCGTCGCGCGCTTTCGCTCAGACGGAAACATCGACGACACCGGGTTCGCGGGCCGCGGCAAGCTGATCGTCTCGTTCGGCGGGAAGGACTTCGCAAACGACGTCGCCGTCCAGCCGGACGGGAAGCTCGTTCTCCCGGTCGTCGACGTGACCCAGAGCGACACGAAGACGATGGTCGCCCGCCTGACCTCGACCGGCGGCCGCGACTCCGACTTCGGCGAAGACGGCGTCACCGTCGTTCCCGCCGTCGACTCGGCCCTCGCTTCGGTGGCCCTCACGCCGTCGAACCGGATCGTCGCCGCCGGGCAGGTGGGCAGCGGCTCGCAGTGCGACTTCCTACTGGTCGAGCTGAACCCCGACGGCGAACTCGACCGCGCCTTCGCGGCCGGCGCCGGCCACGCGCGCTACGACGTGGGCAGTCTCGAGTTCGCGCAGAGCGTCGCCATAAGCGGACAGCGGGCGGTGATCTCGGGCTTCAGCGGGACCGCGAACGTGCCGCTGGTCGCGGTGGAGATCGACGAGCCTCAGCCGCCTCAGCCGCAGGGTCAGACCGAGCCGGAGCCGCAGCCCGCGCCCGCCGCGGACAGCCCGCCGGCCGAAGCTCCCCAGGCGCTGCCGTCGAGCCCGCTCACGGGGCCGGCCGACGCGCTTGCGCCCGTGCTGTCCAAGCTGAAGCTGAAGACGACGCGCGGCACCGAGAAGGCGACCTATCGACTCTCGGAGCAGGCGACGGTCAAGGTGACCGTGCAGCGCAAGGTCAAGCGCGGCACGCGTACGCGGCTGGTCGCCGCCCGCAAGGTCACGCTCAAGGGCAAGGCCGGCGGCAACGCGTTCAAGCTGAAGAACCTGAAGCCGGGCTCGTACCGCGTCACGCTGAAGGCGACCGACGGCGCGGGCAACCGGTCGAAGGCGCTGCGCGCGAGCTTCGTGCTCAAAGCCCGCAGCGGTGCGCGATGAACCGCGTCCTGCTGACCGCGCTGACTGCGACCGCGGTGCTCGTTCCGACGGCCAGCGCGACCGCCGCACCCGGCGATCTCGACAGCGCCTTCTCGGGTGACGGGCGCGCGATCGTCGATCTCGGCGGTGACGACTTCGGCGAGGGCGTCGCGATCCAGCCCGACGGCAAGATCATCGTGCTGGGCTTGGGGGCCGACCGCGGCAGCGGCGACTTCGTGGTGACCCGCCTGAACGCCGACGGCTCGCCGGACCCGACGTTCTCGGGTGATGGGCGGATCCGCTTCTCGTTTGCTGCGGCGGGCTTCTCCTCGAACGACGAGCCGAAGGCGGTCGCCCTCCAGCCCGACGGCAAGATCGTCGTCGCGGGATGGACCACAGCCAACGGGGTGCCAGGCAACCACACGGACGCCGCGATCGCCCGCCTCACGCCCAGCGGGACGCTCGACCCGGACTTCAACGACACGGGCAAGCAGACGATCGACTACGGCAACGAGAACGACGCCGCCGACGTGGCCGTGCAGGCGGACGGCAAGATCATCGTCGGCGGCACCGCCTTCATAGGCGCCGACGACGACTTCACGGTCTCGCGGCTCACGGCCGCCGGCCAGCCCGACCCGAAGTGGGACGGAGACGGTCGCACGCCCACGCACTTTGGCGCGCGCGAACGGCTGCGCGGCGTGTCGATCTCGCCGGACGGCTCGGTGACCGCGGTCGGCCTTCACGCGACCGGTACCACCCAGGACACGGCGATCGCCCGCTACACCGCGGCCGGCGTGCTCGAGTCCGCGTTCAGCGAGGACGGCAAGCGCGTCGTCAGCTTCGGCGCGTTCGACGAGGGCTCCGACGTCGTCGCCCAGCCGGACGGGCAGCTCGTGGTCGCCGTGTCGGAATTCGCGACGCCTCGCGACAACACGATCGTCACCCGCGTGACGCCGGCCGGTGACATCGACGTCTCCTTCGGCGACGACGGACGAACGGTCGCGCCGGGTGCAGTGGACAACTCGCCCGAGGCCCTCGCGCTGACCAGCTCAGGCCACATCGTGGTCGCCGGTCAGACCGGGACGGCGCCCGCTCCGACCGACTTCCAGGTGCTCGAGCTCGACCGCGACGGTCAGCCCGCGCGCACCTTCAGCGGCGACGGGCTCACGCCGATCGACTTCGGCAACGCTGAATTCGCCAGCGACGTGGCCGTCAGCGGCGACCGTGCCGTGGTGGTGGGCAGCAGCGCCGTCAGAGACGTGCACATCGCGGCGGTGACCGTCGACGCAGCTGCTGGTCCTGTCGCCGACCAGCCGGTCGCGGCCCCCGCGCCGGCGTCCGACACCGCTGCTCCGGCGCCCGCACCAGCCGCCGACTCCGCGCCGCCCGCCGCGCCGACGGTGCCCGTGGACACGCGCGCGCCCGTGCTGTCGAAGCTGGCGCTCAAGGCCCGGGGGCGGACGGCTGAGAAGGGCGTCTTCCGCCTGTCCGAGAAGGCGAAGGTCGTCGTCACGGTGCAGCGCCGGATCAGCAGGCGCTTCAGGCGCTTCCGGACGATCAAGCTGTCCGGCAGGACCGGCGCCAACGCTTTCACCGTCAAGAAGCTGAAGCCGGGCGCCTACCGGGTGACGCTGAAGGCGAGCGACGCCGCGGGCAACCGCTCGAAGGCGCTGCGCGCGAGCTTCTCGCTCAAGCGCTAGGCGGCGGGGGACTGCTCGCGCGGGCCGAGGCCCAGCTCGTCTGCGCGGTCCTCCATGAACGAGATCACCTTGGCCACGTGCTCGTCGAAGTCGACCCCCAGCTCCTCGGCGCCCTCCCGGACCTCGTCGCGGTTGACCGCCGCGGCGAAGGCCGGCGTCTTCAGCTTCTTCTTGACGGACTTGGGCGTCATGCCGTGGATGCCCTGCGGGCGGACGAGCGCGACGGCGCCGATGAAGCCCGACAGCTCGTCCACCGCGTAGAGCGTCTTGGCCAGCCGCGTTTCACGTGCAACGCCCATGAAGGTCGCGTGGCCTGCGACCGCGTCGATCAGCTCCTGCGGATACCCGCGCGCCTCGAGCTCCTTGATCGCGTAGCGCGGGTGGCCGGTCTCGAGGTCGGGGTACTTCTCGTAGTCGAGGTCGTGGAGGATGCCAGTGGCGGCCCAGAGCTCCTCGTCCTCACCCCATTCACGGGCGTAGCCCACCATCGCCGCCTCGACCCCCAGCACGTGCTTGCGGAGGGACTCCGACTCGGTCCACTCGCAGAACAGCTTCCAGGCCTCGTCGCGAGAAACACCCACGCCCCGACCCTAGCGACTGTCAACTGTCAACTGTCAACTGGCAGGACCAGAAGCGCGCGCCCCGAACCGGTAGGCGAGATGACAGTCGCTAGCCTCCCGCTCCCACGCCTTATGGACAAGTTCGTAATCGAAGGCGGCTATCCGCTGTCGGGCACGATCGTCCCGGCCGGCAACAAGAACGCCGCGCTCCCCGCTCTCGCCGCCTGCCTCCTCACCGAGGAGGAGGTCGTGCTGCGCAACATCCCGCGCATCCGGGACGTCGACGCGATGCTCGAGCTGCTGGGCGGCCTCGGCGTGCGCACCGAGTGGCGCGAGGACAACGTCGTGGCCCTGTGCGCGGAAGACGTTCACGCCGAGGCGGTGCTCGACCCCGACGTCTCGAGCCGGATCCGCGCCTCGTTCCTCTGCGCCGGCCCGCTGCTCGCCCGTTTCGGACGCGTCGAGGCTCCGAACCCCGGCGGCGACGTCATCGGCCGCCGCCGGCTCGATCCGCACCTGGATGCGTTCCGCGCGCTCGGCGCCCTCGTCGAGTACGACCGCACCGGCTTCCACATCAGCGCCCCGCGCAGCTTGCGCGCCTGCGACTTCTTCATGGACGAGCCTTCGGTCATGGGCACCGAGAACGCGCTGATGGCCGCCGCGCTCGTGCCCGGGTCGACGGTCATCCACAACTCGGCGTCGGAGCCGCACGTCCAGGACCTGGCCCGCCTGCTCCTGCAGATGGGCGCCCGCATCGAGGGCATCGGCTCCAACGTCCTGATCGTGCACGGGCAGGACAAGCTCGGCGGCGCGGACTACCGCATCGGCCCGGACTACATCGAGATCGGGTCCTTCGTCGCGCTGGCCGCGGTCACGGGTGGCGAGCTGCGCATCAAGGACACGGTGCCCGAGGACATGCGGATGACCCGGCTGGGCTTCGAGCGCCTGGGCTGCCGCATGGACTTCGACGGCAACGACATAGTCGTCCCGCCCGATCAGAAGCTGCGGATCCGCGACGACGCGGGCGACGCCGTCTCCAAGATCGAGGACGGGCCCTGGCCGGCATTCCCGGCCGACCTCACGTCGATCGCGCTGGCCCTGGCCACTCAGGCCGACGGCATGGTCCTGATCTTCGAGAAGATGTTCGAGAACCGGCTGTTCTTCGTGGACAAGCTCGTCACGATGGGAGCGCGCGTGATCCTGTGCGACCCGCACCGCGCGGTCGTATCCGGGCCCGCGCGGCTTCACGGCGAGCGCATGGAGAGTCCCGACATCCGCGCGGGCATGGCGATGCTCATCGCCGCGCTCTGTGCCGAGGGTCAGTCCGAGATCGGCAACATCCGCCAGATCGACCGCGGCTACGAGCGGATCGACGAGCGGCTCCGCGCACTGGGCGCGCGCATCGAGCGCGTCGCGGCCGAGCGCGTCCCGGCTTAGGCCGGCTGTCGCGCGCCTCTCACATCTAGGGTTGCCGGCGTGATCCATCCGCTTCCCCCTGGTACGCGGGACGTTTTGCCCGACGAGGCGCGCGAACTCAGGCAGCTCGGCGGCCGTCTGCGCGCGGTGTTCGAGCGGGACGGCTACGGCGAGATCCAGACGCCGGCCCTGGAGTACGAGGACGTGCTGCGGCTGGGCGACGATCGGGCCGCCGGGGCCGCGTTCCGGCTGTTCGACGATCAGGGACGGGTGCTCGTGCTGCGGGCCGACGGGACGATCCCGGCGGCGCGGCTCGTGGCCAACCGCTTCGCCGACGCGCCGCTGCCCCTGCGCCTCTTCTACTTCGCGCACGCGTACCGCGCGGTCGAGCGCGGCGCCGCCCAGTCTCGCGAGTTCCTCCAGGCGGGGCTCGAGCTGATGGGGTCGGACGCGCCCGAGGGCGACGCCGAGATCGTCGCCGTGGTGCTGGAGGCGTTGAGCTCGGCGGGATTGCGGCGGCACCGGATCGGCCTGGGCGACGCGTCGATCTACCCGCTGCTGCTGGCTCAGTCGGGCGTGCCGGAGGCCGAGCGCGCCACGCTGCTCGCCCACCTGCAGCGGCGCGACCTGCCCGCCCTGCAGGCGGACGTCGACCGGCTGGGCCTGTCGGCAGCCACGCGCGACATGCTGCTGGCGCCGGCGACCCTGCGCGGCGGGCCCGAGGTGCTCGAACGCGCGACGGGCCCGCTGGCGGTGGCCGTCGAGAACCTGCGCCGCATCCACGAGCTCGTCTCCGAGCGCAACGGCGCCGAGGCCGATCGCATGATCTTCGACCTGGGTCTCGCGCGCGAGATGTCGTACTACACGGGCACGGTCTTCGAGGTCTACGACCCGGCCGTGGGCTACGCGCTCGGCGGCGGCGGCCGCTACGACGACCTGTGCGGCAAGTTCGGCCGGCCGCTGCCCGCCTGCGGGCTCGCGCTCGACGTGCAGCGCGTGCACATGGCGCAGCTGGAGGAAGAGCGGCTCGGGTGATCGCTGACGCCGGACTCACGATCGCCGTCCCGCGCGGGGCCTTGTTCAAGGAGACGCTCGACCGCCTCGACGCGCTCGGCGTCGACACCCGCGAGGTGCGCGCGAACGACCGCAAGCTGGTCTTCCCCGATGTCGGGATCGTGACCATGCGGCCGAGCGACGTCCCGACCTACGTCGAACACGGCGCCGCCGACATCGGGATAACCGGCAAGGACGTGCTGCTGGAGCAGGCGCACCGGCGCGTGTACGAGCTGCTCGACCTGGGCTTCGGCTACTGCCGAATGGTGGTCGCCGCGCGCGCGGGTGACGACCCACTGGGCGAGCCGCTGCGCCGCAGCGGGATCGTCCGGATCGCGACGAAGTACCCGCGCATCGCGACCGACTACTTCACCGGCACCGGCCGCCAGGCCGAGATCGTCGAGGTCAAGGGCTCCGTGGAGATCGCGCCGCTGATCGGGCTGACCGACGCGATCGTCGACCTGACCGCCACCGGGACGACGCTCACCGAGAACAACCTGGTCGAGGTCGAGCAGATCGCGGAGGCCACAGCGCGGCTGATCGCCAACCCGGTGTCGCACAAGCTGAAGGCGCGCGAGATCGACCAGGTGGTCGCGCGCATGCGGACGCCGGCGGCATGAACGTCGCGGCGTTCGGGCCCGACGCGCGGGCGGAAGAGATCCGCGCGCTCACGCCGCCGGCACGGTCCGTTGAAGACGACGTGCGCGGGATCATCGAGGACGTCCGCCACGGCGGCGACGCCGCGCTGCGGCGGCTGACCGAGCGGTTCGACCGCGCTGACGTCAGCGGCGACCTGATCGTGCCGCTCAGCGAGATCGACGACGCGGTCGCGACGCTCGAGCCGGAGGTGCTCGACGCGCTGCGCATGTCTATAGCCAACGTGCGCGCGGTCGCCTCGGCGCAGCTGCACGAGCCGGTCACGGTCGACCTGCCCGACGGCCAGCGCGTCGTCTACGACGAGGTGCCGGTGCGCCGCGCCGCGGCGTACGTCCCGGGCGGGCGCGCGCCGTATCCGTCGACGGTCGTCATGTGCGCGGTGGTGGCGCAGGTGGCGGGCGTCGACGAGCTGGTGGTCTGCGCGCCGCCGGGACCGGAGGGCCGCGCCCATCCCACGATCCTCGCGGCCTGCCGGCTGTGCGACGTGACCGAGGTGTACCGCGTCGGCGGCGCGCAGGCCGTGGCGGCGCTGGCCTACGGCACCGAGTCGATCCGGCCGGTTGACGTGATCGTCGGGCCGGGGAACGCGTGGGTGCAGGAAGCCAAGCGGCAGGTCAGCGGCGTGGTCGGGATCGACGGCATCAACGGGCCCAGCGAGCTGGTGGTGGTGGCGACCGAGGGCGCCGATCCCGAGCTGGTCGCCCTGGACCTGATGGCGCAGGCCGAGCACGGTGCCGACTCCCTGGTGGTCGCGATCTCGCCGGATCCCGCGGTGCTGCGCGGCATCCGTGAGGCAGTCGAGCGCCTGACGCCCGAGCGCCCGACGGTCACGGAGGCGCCGCTGGCGCTGGTCGAGGCAGCGGACGCGGCGGCGGCGGTGATGCTGGCCGACGCGATCGCGCCCGAGCACGTCGAGCTGGCCGGCGACGAGGCCGAGGCGCTGGCCGACCGCGTGCGCGCCGCTGGCTGCGTCTACGTGGGCCGCGACGGCGCAACCGCGTTCGGCGACTACGTGGCCGGGTCGAACCACGTGCTGCCCACCGGCGGCGCCGGCCGCTTTCGTGGCGGCCTCAGCGCGGCGGATTTCGTTCGTGTGTTCAACGTCCAGACCATGACCAGAGAA
>Ga0126307_10002465_pt1 | contig 12498 bp, 15 predicted proteins | sample Plot28_FD_89955 | JGI IMG/M metagenome (GOLD analysis project Ga0126307, IMG submission 89955) | Serpentine soil microbial communities from UC McLaughlin Reserve, CA, USA - Plot28 | ecosystem: Environmental > Terrestrial > Soil > Grasslands | place: USA: UC McLaughlin Reserve, Lake County...
CGCGAGATCGGCGAGCAGCCGCTAGTGTCCAACCGCTTCTGCCGCTCGGTCGAACAGGTCCACGAGCATCTCCGGTCGCGAGGCATCCAGCCGAACGTGATCTTCCGCTCCGACGACAACGGCACCGTGCAGGGCGTCGTCGCCGCCGGCCTCGGAGTGGCGCTCGTACCGCGGCTGACGGTGGACGAGAGCGATCCGTCGGTCGCCATCATCGATCTCGGCGCGCGGGTGCCCGACCGGATGATCGGCATCGCCTGGCACCGCGACCGCTTTCGCACGGAAGCCGCGCAGGCGTTCGTCGACGAGGCGCAGAGGCTTTGCGCCGAGCTGTCGGCGGCGAAGCCCGTCGCCGCTTAGTAGACGGGCTGCTCGTCCTCGACCGGCTCGACCGGCCCCACGCCGGCGACGACCGTCTCCTGCGAGCGCTCGTGCAGCCGCTCCCGCCCCCGCTTGACGGCTCCGAGGAACTTGTCGAGGTTGACCTCGAGCGTCGACAGAATGCTGTCCGCCCAGTCCTCCATCTCGAGCCGCGTCTCCCTCGCCGAGCGGCGTGCGTCGTCGATGATCTCCTGGGCCTGGCGCTCCGCGAGCTTGACGATCTCGGTCTGCGACGCCTCGCGAACGGCCTGCTCGCGCGCTTCGCCGAGAATCCGGTCGGACTCCCGCTTCGCCTCCGCGAGCATCTCCTGACGCTCCTTGACGATCCAGCGGGCCTGCTTGATCTCCTCCGGGATCGTCGCGCGCATCTGATCGAGGATCTCGTAGATCTCCTCGCGGTCGATTCGCACCTGGTCGGTGAGAGGAACGGCCTTCGCGTTGTGCACGAGGTCGTCGAGCTTGTCGATGAGGACTAGGACGTCCATGTCGATTGAGTGTACTGAGAGCTTCGGCTATTCAGACGGGCTCAGGGGTGCACCTGGCTTGCCGTCCGGGAACAGCTCGGCGAAGCGCTTGGCGACCGCCGCCGGAACGAGCTCGCTCACATCGCCGCCGAACGCGGCGATCTCCTTCACGCCGCTGGACGAGACGAAGCTGACCTGCGGGCTGGCCATCACGTACACCGTCTCGATGTCAGGCGCGAGCGTCCGGTTCAGCTGGTTCATCTGGAGCTCCCAGTCGAAGTCGGAGATCACGCGCAGGCCCTTCACGATCGCCTTGGCGTCCCATCTCCGGGCGAAGTCGACGACGAGCTCCTTGAAGACGTCCACCTCGACGTTGTCGATCCCGGCGAGCGCCTCGTGCAGGAAGGCGACCCGCTCCTCGACGGAGAAGGTCGGCTGCTTGTGATGCGGCTGGCCGACGACGCCGACGACGACGCGATCGAAGATCCCCGCAGCGCGGCCGATCACGTCGACGTGCCCGTTCGTGACCGGGTCGTACGAGCCCGGGGCGATCGCCGTGATCACGGACGCGGCTCGAACAGCGTCAGCCGCGCGGAGCCGTAGCGTCGGCTCGTGCGCTTGGGCAGCGCGAGGTCGGGCTCCTCGCGGGACGACGTCTCGACCACGAGCAGGCCGTCCTCGGCGAGGACTTCCGGGAGGTAGGGCGCGAGCCGCGCTTGCAGGTCCGAATACATGGCGTAGGGCGGATCGAGCAGCACGAGATCGTACCGCCTGCCCGACGACGCCTCCTGCGCGAGGGCCGTCAGCGCGTCGCGGCAGACGATCTGCGCACCCTCGAGCTTGAGCTTGATCAGGTTGCGCTGAATCGTCGTGCACGCCTCGCGATCGGCCTCCACGAACACCGCGCTCGTCGCGCCGCGGGAGAGGGCCTCGAGGCCCATCGCTCCTGAGCCTGCGTAGAGGTCGAGCACCGAAGCGCCGTCGACCGGCCCGATCAGGTTGAACGCCGCCTCGCGCACACGGTCGCCGGTCGGCCGCGTGTCCGCGTGCTTCGGCGCGTAGATGGTCGCGCCCTTCTTCGAGCCGGCGATGATGCGCAGGGTGCTCGGAGCCTAGACCCGGCCGCGGAGCGCCAGCACGTTCGCGACGAAGTGCCGCGTCTCGGCCCCGAGGCCGTGCTTCCGCACGGCTGCCGGGCCGCGGTAGTACGCGCCGACGGCGAGACGGACGTCACCGCCGAACTCGCGCAGGAGGTGGCGGAGGTAGGCGACGCCGACCCTGACATTGCCGTCCGCGGTCTTCGGAACCGGCGCGCCGATCACGAACCGCTCGGCGAAGAACCACGTCTCGGGAATGACCTGCATCACGCCGGCCGCCCCGATCCGGGAGCGCACGTGGCTCTGGAAGCCGGATTCCTGCCAGGCGAGGGCGCGCACGAGATCGGAGCTGACGCCGTAGTAAGCGGCCCAGCGGTTCAGCGACGTGATGATCTCCCCGTGGTGGCCGTGGGGTACAGAGGCTCGCCCGCTCGGAAGCGAGAGGCGCGTCCCGACGAGGAGGAACTGCCGCGGGTCGAGCCGGTTTCGACGCGCGAGCGCGGCGACGGTCGTGCCGGCGCGCGCCGCGATCCCGGTCAGCGTCTCGCCGGGTCGTACCAGGTGCCGGCGGCCGTCGGCCCTCTTCACGGCGTGATGCACCCTGTGGACACGCGGCCTCGAGACGCGGCCGGCCAGAAGCGCCTCCCGGGTCCGGCGTCCGACGATGCCGTCCGCAGGTAGCCGCATCCGGCGCTGGAACTTGCGGACGAGGCGCTCGGTCCCGTCGCCGAAGTTGCTGTTCAGCGACTTCGCCGGGTAGCCGCGCTTCGCGAGCAGGAACTGGACGACGGAGACGTCGAAGCCGACCATCCCGCGCTTGAGCATCCGCGAGCCGAAGAGGTGTCCGCCGAACTTCCCGAACGCCGCGCGGGTCCGGCTGCCGACGACGCCGTCCGGCGCGAGCCCCTTGTCCTTCTGGAACTTCCTGATCGCCGCCTTGGTCATCGGGCCGGAGACGCCGTCGATCGACCCCTTGTAGTAGCCGTGGCGGTAGAGCGCGACCTGGACGCCGGGGACCTGGAGCTTGGCGATCGCGGCGGCATCGGCGGCGCAGACGCCTGCGAGCGCGACGACGGCGAGGAGTGTGCAGACCCTGGCCACGGGTCCAACGAGTACGAGACGCGCCGGCCGTCTCCTTCCGTCAGTTCAGCGCGTCGTCTACGCGGCCGGCTCCCGGTCTGCGAAGAAGCGCTCGACCTCGTCGTCCAGCGGGCCTGCTTCGCCGACGAGCCGGTCGGCGGCGGCCCGCGCCTGCTCGATCACGTCGCGGTCCGCCCGGAGGCGCGTGAAGCGCAGGTCGGACAGGCCCGCCTGCCGCGTCCCGAGCAGCTGACCCTCGCCGCGGATGTCGAGGTCGACCTCGGCGAGCTCGAAGCCGTCCGTCGTCCGGACCATCGCCTCGAGCCGCTCGCGCGCCGAGTCGGTCAGCTCCTCGCCGGGACGGGACACGAGCAGGCAATACGACTGCTCGGCGCCCCGCCCCACCCGGCCGCGCAGCTGGTGGAGCTGAGCAAGGCCGAAGCGGTCGGCCTCCTGGACGATCATGATGGTGGCGTTCGGGACGTCGACGCCGACCTCGATCACGGTCGTCGCGACGAGCACGTCGAGCTCGCGCGCATTGAACTGCGCCATCAGGTCGCGCCGCTCCGCGGGCCGTAGCCGGCCGTGTAGGAGGCCGACGCGGTAGCCCCGCAGCTCGCCGTTGCGGAGCCGCTCCGCCTCGCGCTCGGCGGCGCGCGCCAGCGAGGTCTCGGATTCCTCGATCAGCGGGCAGACGACGTACGCCTGGCGGCCGTCGTCGAGGTGCTTGCGCAGACGCTTGTACGCCTCGCTGGAGCGCTCCTCGGTCACCCACGCGGTCACGATCGGCTTGCGGTTGGCCGGCGGCTCCGCGATCTCGCTCACCGCGAGGTCGCCGTAGACCGTCAGCGCGAGAGTCCGCGGGATGGGGGTCGCCGTCATGTGCAGGACGTGCGGCGAGCGACTGCCCGTGATGGCGCGGCGCTGCTCGACGCCGAAGCGGTGCTGCTCGTCCACGACGGCAACGGCGAGGTCGGAGAGGTCGACATCCTCCTGGATCAGCGCGTGAGTGCCGACCAGGATCCGCGCCTCGAGCGCGCCGACCCGCTCACGGGCAGGCACCGAGCTCGTCAGCAGTCCGACCGGGATGCCGAGCTCCCGGCACAGCGGCTCGACCGTCAGGAAGTGCTGCTCGGCGAGGGTCTCGGTCGGCGCCATCAACGCGCCGCGGAACCCGGCCTCGGCGGCGCGGAGCAACGCGTAGAGGGCGACCACGGTCTTGCCGGACCCGACGTCGCCCTGCAACAACCTTTCCATCGGCTTCGGCTTCGCCAGGTCGCCGTCGACGTCCGCGATCGCGCGTTCCTGGCCGTCCGTGAGCGTGAACGGGAGCAGCGCGCGGTAGCGGGCGACGACCTCGCCCGGCTCGCCAAGAGCCGGTGCGGTATCCGCCTCCCGGCCGACACGCCGTCGCGCCAGGCCGAGCTGAAAGACCAGCAGCTCGTCGAATGCAAGCCGCTTTCGCGCGGTCTCGGCCTCCTCGAGACCGGCGGGCTGGTGCAGCGCCCGCAGGGCATCTGACCGGGAGGGCAGCTGCTCGTCGACGCGCAGGGCCGCGGGCAGCGCGTCCCACTGCTCACCGGCGAGGTCGAGGGCCGCGGCGACCAGCTCACGGATCCGCTTGGGCGTGAGGTCCTCGGTCGCCGGATACACCGGCGCGAAGTCGGCGGTCGCGCCACCGCCGTCGAGGTCGTAGGACTTGACGGTGAAGCCGTAGCGCCCGAGCGAGCCGCGCAGCCGCACGCGCGTCCCCGGCTGGAGTTTCTCCGCGAGCCAGGCCTGGTTGAACCACGTCGCCTTGACCTCCCCGGTGCCGTCGGAGATCCGCGCCTCCACTAAAGCCAGGCGCCTCCGCGGCCGACGGACGTTCACGGTCCGAACCTCGCCCGCGATCGCCACCTCCTCCTCGGCGAGGACTTCCGCGATCGGCCGCTCCGGCACGGGCTGCTCGTAGCGGTGCGGACGGTGCTCGAGTAGGTCGCGGACCGTCCGCAGCCCGAGGCGGCCGAGCTTCTTGGCGAGCGACGGCCCCACGCGGGGCAGCGTCTCCACGCCGAGGTCGAGCAGCTCGGGGCGGGGCGCGCCACGCGGGCGCGGCCACCTCGAAGGAGCCGCCTCGCCCGCGAAGGCGATCGAACCTACGACGCTGCGACCTCGCCTTCGGCTTGCTGCTCTTCCTCGGTCAGGAACTGGACGTCGAGCTGCTCGATCCTGGCGCCGTCCACCTCGACGACGCGGAACCGCAGCCCGTTCCACTGCACCTCGTCGTTCTGCAGCGGCGCACGGCCGAGCGCGCCGAACACGAACCCGGCCAGCGTGTGGTAGTCCTCCTGCGGCAGCCCCGTCTCGAACCGCTCGTTGAAGTCGTCGATCGGGAACGTGCCGTCGACGCGGACGGTGTGGTCGTCGATGCGCGTGAGCGATTCGTCCGGAAGGTCGTACTCGTCCTCGATCTCGCCGACGATCTCCTCGAGCAGGTCCTCGAGGGTCACGATACCCTCCATCGCGCCGTACTCGTCCACGACGATCGCCATGTGTTGGTTCGTCTTCCGGAACTCGGCGAGCAGCGCGGCGAGGTCCTTCGTCTCGGGGACGAAGAACGGCGGTCGGAGGAGCTCCTCGATTCGGACGCTCTCGATCCCGCGGTCGTAGAGCGCCTTGAAGAGGTCGCGCACGTGCAGGACACCCACGATCTCGTCCACGGAGTCCCTGTACGCCGGGTAGCGCGTATAGGGCGAGTCGACGATCGCGTCGAGGCATTCCTCGGCGGGCATCGCGACGGAGATCATCACGACCTCGGGCCTCGGGACCATGACCTCGTGCGCCTCCTTGTCCGCGAACCCGAACGCCTTGTAGATCAGCTCCTGCTCGACGGGCTCGATCTCGCCGCGTTCGGTGGCGGTGTTGATGAGCATCATCAGCTCGGCCTCGGAGTGCACGACGCCTTCGCTGCCCGGAGGCTCGAGCCCCAGAATTCGCAGGGCGACCTCGCTCGAGCGCTGGAGCACCCAGATCAGCGGGCGGAAGGCAAAGAAGAATGCGCGCACCGGCCCGGAGACGGCCAGCGCGACGCCCTCCGAGTGGCCGAGCGCGAGTCCCTTCGGCACCAGCTCGCCGATGACGACGTGCAGATACGTGATCAGCAGGAACGCGATGAGGAACGCCAGCACCCCCGCGAGGAACGGATCGAAGAGGCGGGCGAAAATCGGCTCGCCGATGGCGCCGATGGCCAGGCTCGTCAGCGTGACTCCGAGCTGCATGGCCGCGATGAACTTGGGCGGGTTGGCAGTGATCGCAAGCACGGCCCGCGCACGGCGGTTCCCCTGCTGCTGGAGCTCGGCGATCCGCGTTCGGCGCGCCGTGACGAGGGCGTACTCGCCGGCCACGAAGAATGCGTTCACGAGCAGCAGCAGCACGACCGCGAGCAGCTCGAGAAAGAGGATCACGCCCCGCTCTCCGGGGCGCGGGGACTAGGCGGATGGTCGTCGTCCAACTTCCACCTGAGTATAGGCAACGCATCCGGTTGTTCCTTGCCGGGGCGAACGTACGTTCTTTACACTGTCCGTCGGACGTGAGGGACGTCGAGTACCGCGAGGAGCCGTGCCGCAGCGCGCTCAACCGCGTGCGCGGGATGCCGTTCGAATGGTCGCTGAACCCCTACATGGGCTGCGCCCACCAGTGCACGTTCTGCTACGTCCGGGCCTTCGAGCTGCGGGCCGACCGCCCGTCCGACTCGCGCTATGGGCGCTCGATCCGCGTCAAGGTCAACGTCGCCGACGTCCTCCGCGCCGAGCTCGGGCGACCGTCGTGGCGCGGCGAAGGGGTAGCCGTCGGCGCAGCGACCGATCCCTATCAGCCGGCTGAAGGGCGCTATCGCCTCACGCGCGCCTGCATCGAGGCCTTCGCCGCCGCCTCGAACCCCTTCTCGCTGATCACGCGCGGCCCGATGATCGTCCGCGACGTCGACGTGCTCGCGGAGGCGTCGAGGAACGCCGAGGTGTCCGTGATGTTCTCGGTGCCGACGCTAGACCCCGAGGTGTGGCGGACGACCGAGCCCGGGACGGCCCCGCCGCGTCAGCGGCTGAGCGCGCTGAAGCGGCTCGTGGACGCCGGCATCAAGGCCGGCGTCGGGATGGCGCCGATCCTGCCCGGTCTCTCAGATCGGCCCGAGCAGCTCGAGGAGGTCGTGAAGGCGGCGCGCGAGGCCGGGGCTACGAGCATCTGGGCCAATTTGCTCTATCTGCGGCCGGGCACGAGGGAACACTTCCTCGAGGCCCTCGCGCGCGACTGGCCGGAGGAGCTCGACCGCTATGAGGAGCTCTACGAACGGCGCGCGTACCTGAAAAGCGAGCAGACGCGGCCGGTAAAGGACGCCGTCGGCGAGCTGAGGAAGCGCTACGGGATCGCGGATCGGAGGCGTGCTCCGCTTCGGCCGGCTCCGCGCGAGGAGCAGCTCGCCCTCACCATCTGACCGCCGCCATACAATCCGCCACGTGGCTGACGACAACGGCGCCGCCGATCACGAGATCACCTGCCTCATCGTCGATGACCACGAGGTCGTGCGCGAAGGGCTGCGCCTGTCGCTCTCGCGCGCTCCGAACATCCGCGTGATCGGCGAGGCCGCCGACGGGAAGAGTGCGATCGCCCTCGCCGAGCGCCGGCGGCCGGACATCGTGATCATGGACGTGCGCATGCCCGAGATGGACGGGCTCGAGGCGACGAAGGTCCTCGGCGAACGTAATCCCGACATCCCCGTGCTGATCTTCACCGCGTACAGCGAGCGCAGCCTGCTCTCGCGCGGGCTCGACTCGGGCGCGAAGGGCTACATCCTCAAGGAGGCGCCGCACCAGACGCTCGTCCGGGCGATCGAGAAGGTTTCGGCGGGCGACGTGTACGTCGACCCGGCGTTGATGCCCGCCTTCCTGCCCGGCAAGGGCGATGACATGCTCACCGCGCGCGAGCGCGAGATCCTCCAGCTGCTCGCGGACGGGATGTCGAACGCCGACGTCGCCGCAAAGCTGTTCATCAGCCAGGAGACCGTGAAGAGCCACGTGCGCCACATCCTGACGAAGCTCGAGGCGGACACGCGGACGCACGCCGTCGCGATTGCCCTTCGCGAAGCCATCATCGATTAGCCCCGTCGTCCTGGTCGTCGCGCTCGCGGCGGCCGCGCTCGTCTGCGTGGCCGGGCTGGCGTTCGGCTCTCAGGGCGTGGCCCTCGCAGGCCTGGCCGCGGCGATCGTCATCGCCGGTGCACTCGGCGTCCTTCTCGTGCAGAGCGAGCGCCGCCGCGGCGAGGAGGCGGTGGCCGAGGCCAAGGAGCGGGAGGTCGAGCGGGCACGGATGTCGGACCTCGTCGTCACCGCGGAGCAGGAGGAGCGGCGCCGGCTTGCGCTGTTTCTGCACGACGGTCCCGTCCAGTCGTTGGCGGGGATCGCCCTGATGCTCGACGCCGTGGCCGCGGCCGTCGACGCGGGCCGGCTGGACGAGGCCCGGAACGTCCTGCCTCAGGTCCTCGAGCGGCAACGCGACACGATCCGGTCGCTTCGTGACCTCTCCTTCAACCTCGAGCCCGTCGTGCTCCGCGACCAGGGGTTCGGGCCAGCGGTCGCCGCTCTGGCGGAGCAACTCGGCCTCGCCGAGGAGATCCAGATCACGCTCGACGTGGCCGACGCCGACCAGCTCGCCCAACGGGCGCAGGTGACGCTGTACCAGATCATCCGCGAGGCGCTGCACAACGCGCTCCGGCGCAAGCCGTCGAAGATCGACGTGCGCGTAGCGAGCCGGAACGGCAACGTCGAGACGGTGATCTCGGACAACGGCGCCGGCGAGCGCCGCCGAGCAACCTACGACTCGCTCGCCGAGCGGGCGCGGGCGCTGAACGCCGACCTGAGCGTCGACTCGAGCGAGGACGGCGGGACCTCCGTGCGCGTCGTGCTGCCCGAGTACGCGGCGCGGCGTTAGCATCCGCGCCGCGATGCCCGACAGCCACGTGCTCTTCATCTCCAAGCCGACCGGCTACGAGCTCAGGCAAGGCGAGGGCGACCCTCCGCCGGTGGGTGCCGGCCTCGAGATCGAGGACGCGCGCTACTTCGTCTCGAAGATCGGCTCGTCGCCGCTCCCGCAGGACCGGCGGCCGTGCGCGTACCTCCAGCGCTACCGCTGATCGGGACGTGTCAGGGGTCAGACCCCGGACGTGGCTAGTCAGGACACGGCGTCCTCGGCAGCCGTCAGCCCGAGGACGAGGGCTGAGGCGAGGCCGCTCGCGTAGCCGCCCGCCGAGATCCCGCCCGCGTCGGCACCCGCGGCCCAGAGGCCGTCGGCGCCGGAGACGCGCGCCCGGTCGTCGATCTGCAGGCCGCCGATCGTGTGCGTGATCGATGCACGCACGCGAACAGCCACGCGGCCGTCCCGCTGCTCGACCGGCGCGCCGAGCCGCCGCGCGTAGTCGATCCGGTCGGCGACGTCGTCGAGCACATCGGTGCCGGCCTCGTACCACGCCGCCGCGCCGGGCTGACGGGCGGTCTCCTGCGCGACACGCGTCTCCGACCAGTCCACCGGGCCGCTGAGGAACTCCTCGCCGCGCTCGTTGACCACCTTCGCCCGCGCAGCGTAGAGCTGGGCGGCGGGTACGAAGTCCGCCTCCCCGAACGGCGCATCGGGCATGTTGCGGCCGTAGAACTCGTCCATCCCGTCCGAGTGCGAGCCGCCACGCTCCAGGCCGTGCTTCAGGCCGTCGCCCGCGCTCCACGGGTTCGCGCGTAGCGGCAGCCGTGCCGCGGGCGCGATGTGCTCGGCTACGAGCTCTTCGCTGCCCTGGAACCCGCCGGTGGCGAGGATCTGCGGCTCGGGCGTCGTCTCCGCCACCCGAACGTCGCCCGCCGCGCGCACGAGAGCCTCGGTGAGCCGGACCGGGTCGAACCGCCGTCCGGTCGTGAGCGGGTTCTCGGTCTCCGGCTGGGTGACCCGCGCGCCGAGCGACTCGAGCCAGTCGAGCGCATCGTCCAGCCGCTCCCACACGAGCCGCTGCAGCCGCTCGTCGCCGGTCGGGCACTGACGCCGGAACTCCTCGAAGTCCGAATAGCGCCAGATCACGCAGCTGGAGAGCAGCATCGAGCCACCGGGCCGCGTGCCCTTCTCGTAGACGACCGGCGAGGCGCCCAGCTCGCGCGCACGCGCGCCCGCGATGAGTCCGGCCATGCCCCCGCCGGCGACGTGAAGGGTCAGACCAGCGAGAAGGTCGGCTTGTGCTCGACGTACTCGAGCTTGACGTGCTCCGGCAGCCAGACGAACACGGCGAGCGTATTGGCGGCGTCGACGAAGTCGGCCACCTCGATCCCGGTCCGCTCCGCCTCGTCCTTGTGCGCCTCCGCGGAATCGACCAGGACGGCCAGGTGGTTCAGCAGCGGCCGTTCGGGGTTCCCGGGGTCGCCGGGGTGGAACTCGACGTAGGCGCCGGCCACCTCGACGCGCGGATGCCCCTGCGGACTCGGCCGGGCCGAGTCGAAGCCATAGCGCTCGTACTCGCGGGCCGTCGCCTCGGGGTCGTTCGAGAAGAGGGCAACGTGATCGAGGTCGTATTCGCTGTCGGTCTCCGCCTCGACGAGTCGAACCTCGAGGCCCTGGCCGGCGTCCAGGACCGCAGGCGCTCCGTCGATGTCCGAGACCCGCAGGGCGACGTGCTTGAGCGCGCCGGGCTCACGCGGCCCGTCGGCATCGAACAGCGTCAGCTTGCCTCGCCGCGCGTCGTGCCCGACGAGGGTGAACCGGTCGGTCCGGTCGATCACGTGCAGGTCGTACGGCTCGAGGAGGGCGTCCGCGACGGCGTCCCGATCCGCGAGCCACAGCGCAATGTGGTCGAGCGTCTTGGGCGTCATGCGGCCAGCATAGTTACGAGGCACGGGTGCGCGGCACGCAGGACGGCGACGGCGGCGTCCTGCGTTCGTGATGTGGAGGACGCCGCCGCCCGTCGAAGCTACTTCCTGCGGTCCACAGCCCGCTGCAGCTGCTGCTTGTTCATCTTCGAGCGCCCTTCGATGCCCATCTTCCTGGCCTCGTTGTAGAGCTGCTCCTTCGTCCGGCCCTTCTGGCGCCGCGTGCCCGAGCGGAGGCCGCCGCGACGGCCGGACGACATGTCCTTCCGGGACAGCCGCGACGACTCCTTCGCCTCGCCGCTCCGCGCCCGCTCCTTGTTGACTGTGCGGGCCGCGATCTCCTCGGCCTTGTCCTCGGAGGTGCCGCGCTCGCGCAGCCCTTCCTTGATGTGCTTGTACTGGCGTTCGCGCTTGGCGTTCCATGCCTCCTGTGGCATCCCAACCTCCTTCGTTCGTACGGTTGGGACCTGCCCGAAAGCCGGAATCTTTATTCCAGGGGAGGGTTCTGGACGTTGTGCTCCGTGGCGTACGCCTCGGTGAGCTGGTCGACCACGTCCATGCCGTCGCTGTAGGCGTAGTTGATCTTCACGAAGGGCTCCCACTTCTCGGGCAGCGCGTCCTCGGGGAAGATCGCCTCGACGGGACATTCCGGTTCGCATGCGCCGCAGTCGATGCACTCCTCCGGGTCGATGACCAGGATGCGATCAGCCTCGTGGATGCAGTCGACCGGGCAGACGTCGATGCACGACTTGTCCTTGATGTCGATGCAGGGCTCGGCGATGATGTACGTCACGGCGGGTGCCTACTCTACCGAGGCCAGCAGCCCTCCCACGAGCTCTCCCGTCCGCTCCACGAGCGCCGATCTGACGACTACCTGGTCGAACCCGGCGGTGTGCGCGGCGCGCAGACCTGCCGTGTCCTTGTGATTCGTGAAGCCGAGCAGCGGGATGTCCGGATACGTGTCCGCGACCTCGTCCGGATCCACCCGCGAGACGTCGGCGATGACGAGATCCGGCTGGTCGACGTTGTCGGTCGTGACGAAGCGATAGCCCGGGAGCGAGGCCTCGAGCTTCCCCCGGAAGTAAAGGTCGACCCCACAGAGCAGGATCGTCGTCATACGCGCGAGCGTATCCCCTGCAGGGCAGTTACGGAAGAGGTTCTTCAGACGAGAGGACTCGCCTGGGCCATGCTGAAAACGGTACTCCCATGAAGCAGCCGAACCCAGCACTCCTGCTCAACCGCGGCGAGCTCGACGCCGCGACGCTGAAGCGCCTGATCGCCGCCGCGCGACGCTAGAGTCGCCGGGTGGCCGCCTTCGTCACGGTCGCCCGCGTCGACGAGATCCCACCCGGGACGGTCAAGACCGTCCAGGCCGGCGACGACGCGCTCGCCCTGGCCAACTACGAGGGCCGGTTCTACGCAACGCAGCACGCGTGCCTGCATCTCCACGGCCCGCTCGGCGAGGGCCACATGGAGGGCCCGCTTCTCGCCTGCCCGTGGCACGGCTGGCGCTACGACGTCCGCAACGGCCTGAACGACTTCGACCACGCGATCGAGCTTCCGACGTACGAGGTTCGCGTCGAGGGCGAAGAGGTGCAGGTCCGC
>Ga0126307_10002466_pt1 | contig 12496 bp, 11 predicted proteins | sample Plot28_FD_89955 | JGI IMG/M metagenome (GOLD analysis project Ga0126307, IMG submission 89955) | Serpentine soil microbial communities from UC McLaughlin Reserve, CA, USA - Plot28 | ecosystem: Environmental > Terrestrial > Soil > Grasslands | place: USA: UC McLaughlin Reserve, Lake County...
GCGGCGGTCCCTCGAACACGCTGTCACGCTCGCCGATGCCCCTCCACTCCTCTTGCGCGGTGGACACGTCGCAGTAGCCCGAGAGGACGACGAGGCAGACCTCATTGCCGTTCGTAACGCGCTTTAGGGTCCCCCCCTCCGCGAGCCGCAGCACCTCGAAGCCGACGTACTCCCATCCGGCCGACGCCGGGGTCACCTTCACGACGCGCGCCTCATCGTCGGGACGGGCGCTGGAGCCTACGATGAGATCTGGCACCTTCTCGGGATCTCCTCTCTACGGATACGTGCGCTCCCGCCGCCCGTGCCAGGTTCCTGGCCCCGCCTGGCATCGATGCTACGCGAGTGCCCATTCCGCGTCAACGGGCGCCAGGGGTGTTAGCCGGCCACGCCGCTGCCGAGGTCAGACGCGGCGTCTTCGTCGAGGAAGAGTTCGGCGTTGGGATGGCCCTTCAACATCGAGGCGGGCACGCTCTCGGAGATCTCACCCTCCACGGAGGCCGCGACGGTCCGCGCTTTATTGGTCCCCGAGGCGAGGAGCAGGACCTCCCTGGACTCGAAGATGGTCGCCATGCCGACCGTGAGGGCCCGCTGCGGGGCGCGGTTCTCCTCGAAGTCGGCGGCGTTGACGTTGCGGGTGCTCTCGGAGAGCCGCACCACGCGGGTGCGCGAGAGGAAGGACGCCCCTGGCTCGTTGAAGCCGATGTGTCCGTTGCGCCCGATCCCTAGCACGCACACCTCTATTCCGCCCGCTTCCCGCATGGCGGCCTCGTACCGCTCGCATTCGGCCGCGGGGTCGGGCGCGGAGCCGTCCGGGACGAAGGTTCTGGCCGGGTCGGCGTCGATGAGGCCGTAGAAGTGTTCCTTCATGTACACGTGGTAGCTCGCCGGATGATCCGGCACCAGCCCCAGGTATTCGTCCAGGTTGAAGAAGGTGGCCCCCGCAAAAGAGACCTGCCCCGCACGATACATCTCGACCAGACGCCGGTACATCCCCAACGGCGTCGTGCCCGTCGGCAGCATAAAGACCGTGGAAGGCTTTTCCCTTAGCCTCAGGACGACCAGGGCGGCCGCCGCCTCGCTCATGGCCTCGTAGTCGGGGAAGACGCGGGCCCTCATAGCTGCGAGACGACCATCTTGGCTCGTGGTATGGAGGGGGCGCCCATGCTGAGCTCGGTGACGCCGAGCTCTATTAGCCTGGGGATCATGTCCGGCTCTCCGGCCGCCTCGCCGCACACGCCCACGGGGATGCCGGCCTCCCCTGCGGCCTCGCAGGTGCGCCGGATCAGGGCCAGAACGGCGGGGTGGTCCGCGCTCTGTAGCCGCCGCAACCGCTCGTTGCCCCTGTCCGCGGCCAGGGTGTACTGCACGAGGTCGTTGGTGCCCACGGAGAAGAACGCCGCCTCCCTCGCGAGCTCCGCGGCGCACACCGCCGCTGCGGGCGTCTCGATCATGACGCCCGCCTCGACCTCCCCGATTCGTGCCCCCTCACCTTCGAGCTCGGTTCGACACTCCTCCAACGCCTTCTTCGCGGCCTCGAGCTCCCCCGCCTCGATGACCATAGGGAACATGATCCTGAGGTTGCCGTGGGCGGCCGCGCGCAATACCGCGCGCAACTGCGGCCTGAAAAGCTCCGGTGTGTCCAGGCTCATCCTTATGCCCCGCCACCCAAGAAATGGATTGTCCTCGTGGATCTGGTCTATACCAGGCAGGTCTTTGTCTCCGCCCACGTCGAGGGTACGAACGATGACGGGTTTGTCGCCGAAGGCGCGGGCGACGGCGCTGTAGGCCTCGTACTGCTCATCTTCGGAGGGCAGGTCGTCGCGCTGCATGAACAGGAACTCGGTACGGAAGAGCCCAACACCCTCAGCACCCCACTCCAGGGCATCTTCGGCTTCGGACGCCGATCCCAGGTTCGCGGCGACTTCGATGCGCCGCCCGCCGGAGGTGCTGGCTTCGACGTGCCGGTACTCGTCGAGGGCGGCCCGTTCCTCGGCAAACGCCTCCGACGCCTTCTTGAACCTGGCGAGGGTCTTCTGGTCGGGGTCCGTGATAGCCGAGCCTGTGGTGCCGTCCACCGCGACCGTTCTGGCATCCAAAGTTTGCTTTAGAGCCGGCCCGACGCCGACCACGGCGGGGATGCCCATGGAGCGGGCCATGATGGAGACGTGTGAAGTCTTCGAGCCTTCGGCGGTGACGAAGGCGAGCGCCATACCTTTCGGGATGCGGGCCGTGTCCGAGGGGGCGAGACTCTGCGCCAGGATGACGGAGGGTCTCTGCAAGGCATCGAAGCCCGAGGCGGCTCGGCTTATCAGCTCGGCAGAGATCCGGGACGTCACGTCCCGCACGTCGTCGGCGCGGGCGGCCATGTACTCTTCCATCGCCGCGAAGTCTCTGGCGAAGTCTTCGCCGGCGGCGAGCACAGCGGCCTCCGGGCTCTGGAGGTCTTTCACGCGTTCCTCGACGGCGGAGGCCAGCTCGGGGTCTTCGGCCATCTCCAGGTGGAACTCGAAGATGCCCGCTTCGTCTTCGCCGCCCGAGGCGCGGAGTCCTTGGACCGCCTCGGAGAGCTTGCCGACTACCGTTTCTACGGCGTCGTGAAACCTCTGCAGCTCCCGGTCTACCTCGTCCTCCGAAATACTGGTTCTCTCCGGTTCGGGTCTGCTGGTGGTGGGCACGAACGCAGGGCCCACGGCGACCCCTTCCGAGGCCCCTACTCCGGTCAGCTTCACGAAGGGAGTCCGCCTCTAGTGTTCATCGGCCGAGATCAGGTCTGCCAGGGTCTGCACGGCCTGTTCGGCGTCCTCGCCCTCGGCGCGGATGGTGAGCCTCTCGCCCTTTCTGGCCAGCCCGGTTATCTTCAGTACGCTCTTGGCGTTGACCTCCCGATCCCCCTTCACGAGAACGACCTGCGACGAGAACCCCTTGGCCGCCTGTACTATGCGCGCCGCGGGCCGGCCGTGGATGCCCTCCTCGGGTCCGACCGTCGTCTCTCTTTCAGCCATGCAACGCTCCTCTCACGCCAGCAAGACCCGGCTGTAGCCGCCCCATGATACCCTTACTCGCCCCTGAGGGCGGAGACGGTTTCGGCCGCGGCCGAGGCCAGGAGCCGCGCGTCCGTGGACACGTTGACGAACCGGAAGCCCTTCTCGACCATGCGCCAGGCGTACTCGGGGGTGCCGGTGAAGATGCCGGTGAAGATGCCCCGGTCTCGTGCGGCGGCCACTACTCTGTCCATGGCCTCGACCACCTCGGGCTCTTCGCGGTCCACTCCGGGACCGTATCCGAGGCTCTGGCCCAGATCGGAGGGTCCGACGAAGACCGCGTCGAGCCCTTCTACGTCGAGGATCTCTTCCAGGTTGTCCAGGGCCTGTCGCGTCTCGATCATGGCCATCTTCACGATGGTTTCGTCGGCGTGGTCGGTGTAGTCCTGGCCGCCGTAGAGGGTCGCCCGGTACGGTCCGAAGCTGCGGTAGCCGGCGGGAGGATAGCGGCAGGCCCCGACGAAGGATTCGGCCTCTTCGCGGGTGTTTACCAGCGGGCAGATCACCGCGTAGCATCCCGCGTCGAGGACCCGCATGATGAGCCCCGGGTCGTTCCACGGCACCCTGACCACGGGCACGGTGTCCGTGGTGGAGATGGCCTGCAACATGGGTATCAGGGTCCCGTAGTCTATGGGCCCGTGCTGCATGTCGATGGTCAGGCTGTCGTATCCAGCATGGGCCATGACCTCGACGGAGAACGGACTCGGTACGTGCAGCCACCCGTTCACGACGGTTTCGTCCTCCCGCCAGATGGTCCTCAAACGGTTCTCCCTCACGGATCCTCCCCCGGACGCTGGACCTTCAGGGCGTAGCCTAGCGGCGCGAGCGGCGTCTCGCTGTCGACGACGCGCGTTCGGAGAGACCGACGATCATCAGGACCGAGACCAGGGCCACCCAAACGAGCCCGGCGAAGGCGCCAACGAGCGGCAGCACGAAGTGGAGCAGGGTCAGAATCGCCACGAGGAGCCCGACGAAGCCGAGCCATCGCGGCAGCACGGCGCTTGCGAGCATCGCCAGGGAGGCTGCGGTCACCATGACCGCGTCCCCGACCTGGCAGAAGTGGTACAGCCAGGACGAGAGGGCCAGCGACCCGAAGGCGAGCTGGGGGTCTGGCGCGAAGTTGATGAACCGCTCCGCCGCGGCGGGGTGGACGATCTCGACCGCATTCCCCGCGCACGAGAGGATGATGAACAGAGTTCCGCCGGCCAGCGCGATCGTGGAGAGGACGCCGTCCACGCCCTCAGCCCGGCGCACCACCCCGTAGAGCGCCCCCAGAAACCACAGGAAGAAGAAGGTCGAGAACAGGGCGAGGGTTCCGTTGAGGAGCACGAAGGTGCCCGACGTAGCGCCGAAGTACCTCAGTACTTGCGTGGTGCCCGAGATCGGGGTCGGCGCGTCCGGGTAGCCGACCACGTAAGCGGGCAGGATCAGCACCACGAACAACAGGCCACAGAGCCCACCAAGCCTCGCCAGACCGCCGGCCATCCCTCTCCTCCTCTTCTTCGCCCACCCCGATACAGGGGCATTGTAAACGGGTTTCGGACTACGGGCTTCAGGTCCTGGGGTTCGGCGTCTCTGGGTGGCGGATTCGAGGAGGGTGTATCAGGGGGAGGTGGCGGACGCATATTTACTAGAAGACGCACAGAGATGCATTTGACAGAGGACGTGCTCCAGCGCAGAGGGAAGAAACGGTGCGCCGGAACGACCTGGAGGGTAGACATGCACGCTTGCGAGGTTGACGAAGGAGAGAGGAGGCGGGTACTGCTCGTCGAGGATCACGCGTTGTTCCGCCAGGCGCTCTCCCTCTTGCTGTACCGGCAGACGCGCATGGAGGTGCTCCAGGCTGGGACGCTGGCCGAGGCGCGGCTCCTGTTGGACGGGATCGACGTGGCTACGTTGGATAGTTGCCTGCCCGACGGGGCCGGGACGGACCTGATCGGGGATTTGCGAGCGAGCAACTCGGATGCCTCGGTCCTGGTCCTGAGCAACGACTCGGACCCGGCGAGCCTCGGGCCGATCCTGGTAGCCGGGGCCGACGCGGTGCTCTCCAAGGTAGAGTCTCCCTTCAGGATCATAGACGAGATAAGGCTCCTAGGCGATGCGGGCAGGGGATCACGGGTTTCCAGCTAGTGAGAACTTCGGCACTCTGGTCTTGTTCGGGGCGGTGGTTGCGGCCTGGTGCTGGAATAGTTTGGCCGGTCGTTGCTATGGCGGGCCTTTTCTTGGTCTATAATGCCGCGAGACGTGCTAGTTAGGGTAGTGAGATCTCGGGGACGGATTATGAGCGTCAGGGCAACGATGCAGCATCTGGTAATAGCGGTGGCTCTCCTGTTCGCGCTGTGCTTTCTGGCATTGCCAGGCGCGACGGACGAGGCGGGGGCGCTGAGCACAGAGAGCTTCGTTCCGGGACAGATTATCGTCAAGCTGTCCCCCAGGGCCACGATAGCCACGGTGAATTCGCGCTACGGGACGCAGGTGCAGGAACAATTCCTGGACAAAAAGAACACGAGCATTTACCTGCTCAGGATCGTCGATGGGTCGAGCGCGCAGGACAAGCTCGCCGAGATCACGGGCGACCCCCTGATCAGGTACGCGGAGCTGAACTACCTGTCCGGCCTGCCCGAGGCGGACGACGGGACAGGGGCCAACGCCAGGCACAGGGCCTTCCCCACGGGCGACGCTACGCCGACCACGCAGAGATACTCCAAAGACGGTCTCTACCCCGACTCGGCCCTCCATCTCACGGATGCGCGCAAGCTAAGCCAGGGCGCGGGCACGATGGTGGCGATCCTCGACACCGGGGCTCAGCTCGACCATCCGGCGCTGAAGGCGCGGTTCAAGGGCGTCCCGCGCTACGACTTCGTGGATGACGACACCAACCCCTCGGAGCCGCCTTTCGCGAACACCGAAGATCAGATCTCGCAAGAGGCGGTAGGTCATGGTACGCACGTTGCCGGCATCGTGAGCCTCGTCGCTCCGAAGGCTAGCCTGATGCCGCTCAGGGTGTTGGACAGGGAAGGTTACGGCAGCGTCTTCCACGTCGCGGAGGCCGTCGCCTACGCCGACATCTATGGCGCTGATGCGATCAACCTCTCTCTAGGCTCGCCGAGCTGGTCGCGACTGCTAAAGGAGAAGGTGGACGAGGCCATAGGCGACGGCGCGGTTGTGGTCGCCGCCGCGGGCAACTACAACTCCACCCTGCCACAGTATCCGGCCTCCAACCAGGTCCCGGCCGCCTCCGCAAACGATGGCCTGCTCGCCGTGACCTCCGTGAACCCGAACGAGGCCAAGTCAGACTTCGCCAACTACGGGACGTGGGTGGACATCGCCGCGCCGGGCGAGGAGATCCTCAGCACCTACCCGGTGAGCAGGTACGCTTACTGGAGCGGGACCTCTATGGCGACGCCGTTCGTGGCGGGAGAGGCGGCGCTCATCCAAGCGGTAGACGGCTCGCTCGGCCCCGCCGGGGTAGAGACGCGGATTCGCTCCGGCGCCCGTTGCCTGGACCTGCCACCCCACATGCTGGGCGCCGGCCACGCCGATATTTTGGCCGGCCTCGAGCAGGACACGAGCCAGTCCTGCGCCCTCTGATCCCAGGAGACCGCGATCAGATACCAGGCGGCTAGCATCACGCCGGATCGAGACCTGATCCGGGATTGCCGCAAGGGCAGGGTGGAGGCGTGGCGGCTCCTGCTACAGAAGTACGAGCGGATGGTGTTCTCCATACCAAGGAGGTACGGGCTCTCGGCTGACGACGCCGCCGACGTGACGCAGGTCACGTTCACCATCCTGGTCGAGAGCATCGACAAACTGCCCGAGGACAGCAAACTGGGCGGATGGCTCACCACGGTGGCCCGCCGTCATACCTGGCGCCTCCTGGAGCGTAGTCGCCGCCAGGGCATAGGCAGGTACGCGAACCTGGACGAGAGCGCCCTGTCGTCCGCGGACGCGGAGGCGTTGGAGAGATGGGAGCTGGGCGAGTGGCTGGAGCAGGGACTGTCCAGGATCAGCGAGTTCTGCAGGAATTTGCTCTTCGCGCTGTACCTCGACCCCGAACAGCCCTCCTACGCCGAGGTCGCCGCGCTTCTGGGCATGGCCGTCGGCAGCGTCGGACCGACCAGGATGCGCTGCCTGCAGCGCCTTCGACGGGTGATGGACGAGTAGGGTGGGTAGTGGAGATCCAGGAATCTGCCGCCGTTTTTTGTATCTGCCGGCTTTGGGGAGAGCATTTAGTAGATACAGCGACGAGCGGCGGATGATCCCTGGCAAAGGCGAGATAGGGTGCCGGAAGAGAACAACAACGTGAACTTCGCCCGTCTGGTGGACTGGATGGAGGGTCGCCTCCCGGAAGACGAGGCCGGGAGGATCGAGGAGACGGTGGCCGCAGCCGGCGAAGACACGCTCGCCGATGTAGCCTGGCTCCACAGGTTCTTCGCGGCGAGGGACGTCCTGGTCGAATCGCCCCCCCGGCGAGTAAGAGACGTCCTGATGGACGCGTTCGAGGACCGCGCCGAAGACCGGCGGACGCCAGGCTTGATCACGCGCTCGCTCGCCGGGCTCTCCTTCGACAGCAACCTGCAGCCGGCCGCGGGCCTCAGGGCCATCGGCGCCGAGAGGTCGCGCCGGCAGCTCATCTACCGCGCGGACGAGTTCGACCTGGCCATAAACCTCCTGGCGCGCGACCAGGACAACGACCTCGAGCTGGACGGCCAGGTGTTGCCCCGCGAACGCGAGTGGCCGGAGTTCCTCAGCGCCCAACTGCTGCTCGACGGAAGCGAACACGCCCTTACCATCATCGACGAGCTCGGGAGCTTTGCGTTCGAGCACGTGCCGCCCGGCGTCTACGAGCTGGTCCTTAGCGCCGACGACGTCGAAATATCCGTAGCACCCCTCGATGTGGGCCTGTAAGACGTGACCCTCGGTACTGGTGGCATCCCCGCCGGGTTCGTCGAGCGGTTGCTGGCGCTTCCCGAGCCCGAAGATGGCGTGGTGCTGCTGCGCGAAGCGAACTTGCTAGACGCGGACGGTCTCGACGCCCTGCTCGAGGCCGCCCAGGAGCTCTTGCGCGCTGACCCGGACAGGGCCCACCGTCTGGCCGGGATCTGCGCGGCCGGGGCCCGCGGCATGCCCGCAGCCGCGGCCCGCTCCGCCTACATCCGGCTGCAGACGCACTTCGCGAGGGGCGAGTTCGACGCGGCGCTGCGCATGGCCGGAGAGGCGCACAGAGGGTACATGGCCAGCGGACAGACCCTCGAGGCCGTGCGGACCAACGTTGGTCGCATGTCCGTTTTGCTCGAGCTCGGGCTCTATCAGGAAGCCCTGGACGCGGGACGGACCGTCCTAGACGCGCTCGACGGCGACGGGGAGCTGGAAGCATCTCCTTCTCGCCTACAGCATGACATGTTGACCGCGCTCGTGCAGCAGAACCGCGGCGGCTGCTTCGAGTACATGGGGCGCTACGAAGAAGCGCTCCTTGCTTACAGAATGGCGGAGGAGCGTTACCGGGATCTCGGCGAGACCGAGCGCGTCGGTGAGATCCTGGACAACAGGGGCGCCATCCTGCTCTACCTCGGAAGGGGGAACGAGGCGCTTCGGGCGCACGAGGCCGCCGCCGAAGTGTTCACCGGGGCCGGGCTCACGTTCTCGCGCGCGAAGGCGCTTTCCAACATCGGGGAGGCGCACCGGCAGCTTGCCGACTACCGCTCCAGCCTCGCCGCTCTAGAGCAGGCGCGGACCTTGTATGAGGACCTCGGCGGGCTTACGGACGAGAGCCTGCTCACGCTGGATACCGCCAACGTGTACCTGGATCTCAACCTCTATCCCGAAGCATTGGCAGCCTACAAGAAATCGAGTGCCCTGCTGCGCGACGCCGGAATGGCGCACGACCACGCCAGGTCGCTGCGGGGCATGGGCGTCGCGTTCGCCGCCGTTTCGAACCTCGAAGGGGCTGAGCGGGCGCTCGCCGAGGCCGCGGAGCTCTTCGCTGCGGCCGGCAACTCGCCACTGCTCTCGGGCGTGGTGCTGGACCAGTCGCTCGTGCAAGAGAGGCGGGGGGCCATCGAAGAGGCCGTCGCGCACGCGCGACGGGCGCTCGACCTGGTCGTAGGGAAGGACCGGTCCGTGCAGCGTATCTACGCGCACCTGCGATTGGTCGATCTGCTCCTCCCGGATGTGGACAGGGCTGAACCGCATCTGATGGAGGCGCGCCAGCTTGCCGAGAGGCTCGCGCTCCCGCAGTTACGCCTGCGGCTGAACGAGCGGCTCGGCCGGCTGAGGAGGCTGCAGGGCAATGAGGAAGAGGCCCTCGCGGCTCTAGAGGAGGCCGTAAACGAGATCGAACGCCTGCGCGAGACCGTCACCCACGAGTCGATGCGGGCCTCCTTTCTGCTGGACAAGATCGGGGCCTACGAAGAACTGCTGAGGCTGCACCTGTCCAGGTGGGCCGAGAGCGACCCGCGCGGCGTCTTCGCCGTCGCCGAACGCGCCAAGTCTCGCGCGCTGGTGGACCTCCTCACGGGCGTCGCCAGGGAGTCGCCCGATCCCACGCATCATCCGCTGCAAGAGCGCATCCGGAGCCTGCAGGCCGACCTCAACGCGACCTATAACCAGCTACTCGGCGCCGGCGAGCTACCGCCGGGGACGCCCCTGCCTGATTTGCACGGAAGGGCGGTAGAACTGGAGCGGGAGATCAGCGAGCTCCGCCTGCGCCTCACACCGACCGCCTCAGACCCTTTTACGTCGACGGCAGAGATCTGGGAGGATTTTCCTGCCGACGTTACCCTGCTCGCCTACCACATCGTCGGGGACGAGATCGTCTCCTTCGTCGGAGGGGTGGACGGCCTGCGGATCCTAAGGGATTGCGGCTCGGTAGAGGTCGTGACGCGCCTCCTGAGGCGGCTGGACGTGCAGTGGGATCGTATGGGAGCGGGCCTGGAGTTCGTAGGGCAACACGAGGACTTTCTCACCCGTCTCGCACAACGGGTGCTCGCCTCGCTGTACGGAGAGCTGGTCGCGCCGCTCGAGCCTTACCTCGGGGAGGCCAGCAAGATCGCCATCGTGCCGCACGGCCTGCTGCATCGGGTACCCTTCCACGCCCTCTTCGACGGCGAGTCGTACCTGATCGACCGGTTCGAGATCTCCTACGCCCCGAGCGCGATGGTCTTCTCCCTCTGCCAGAAGCGGGCTCCAAAGGAATCGAACAGGGCCCTGGTACTGGGCGTCTCCGACCCCCTCATACCGAACGTGGCGGATGAGGCCCGCGCCGTAGCTTCGCACCTGTCCAGCGCCGAGACGCTGGCTAGGGCGACCACGGGCGCCGTCAGGGAGAAGGCACCCGGCTGCGACGTATTGCACCTGGCGTGCCACGGCATGTTCCGCGCGGACAACCCCATGTTCTCCTCGCTCAAGCTGCATGACGGCTGGCTGACGGCCGCCGACGTGCTCCAGCTCGACCTCGACGGCGCCCTGGTCACCCTGAGCGCCTGCGAGTCCGCGCGCAACAATGTGCTCGCCGGCGACGAGCTCGTCGGCCTGACGCGCGGTTTCCTGGGGGCCGGCGCCGCGACGCTGGTCGCCAGCCTCTGGCTCGTGCAGGACGAAACGACCTCGTGGATGATGGAGAGGTGGTACGCCCGGTTGCGCAGGGGGCAGGATCGGGCCTCCGCCCTGCGCAACGCGCAGCTGGACCTCAAAGAGAGGCGTACGCATCCGTACTACTGGGCTCCCTTCGTGCTGATAGGACGGCGTTAGAGTAGATCGCCCCCAGGCTCTACTCCACCGCGGCGATGGCCGTGCCTATGGGGTCATCCTCGAGCAGGGCCCGGAAGGACTCTTCGGAGAGCTTGGCCCTGCCGTTCCTGCCCCAGTTGGCCCTGCCCCAGGAGTTGAGCAGCACGACGTAGTTGTCGTCGCCCATTCCCCAGTGCACGCGAGAAACGCAGATGGCGTGCCCGCCGAGGCGCTCGCCCGTGGGTTCCAGGTACCAGCCGTTCTCCTCGGTAGGGTCGTGCATCCCCTCGTACCACCTCACGCCGATGCACACCGGTCCCCTGTTCAGAACCCAGGCGACGACCTCCTCCACCGAGTAGGAGAACGCGAAGGAGGATATGGCGTTCCGTCTGCGCCACTCTTTCATGGCGCTCCTGAGCGACGTGCCTTCCTGCCCGCTGGTCCAGTCCCCCGGGAACTCGTCGCGCCTGGTCGTCGAATGGTAGGCGTCGAAGCAGAAGTCGCTGTCGACGTCGGCGCGCCGGGGCTCGCAGTTGACCGAGTTGCCGATGGAGAAGCTGGTGCAGGCTCCCTCGTGTCTCTGGTCGAGGTCGTTCATCCCAGCCCAGCCCCACCCTTTCTCGCCCGAGAGGGCCGGCCTCTCCGGGGCGAACGCGGAGAGAAGAAAATCGCGGTCGTCGACGGGACCCGGTGTCCAGCCGAGGCCTCGCGGATGGTCGTCCATGCTGCCTCCTCACGGTCTGGGGCCACGCGAGCGTAGCCCAGGTTCAGGACTACCCTAGAACACAGCGATGAATCCAGGATGAATCCTGGGATGAAGTTCGACCGAACCTCTGGTTGAGGAATGGATAAGGTCTATCCCTTGATCGAGCATTACGGGTACCTGGTCGTGTTCTTCGGCGTAGTGCTGGGGACGACGTGCTCCACTCTTGCTCGCGCTCGGGGTCGCGGCGGGCTTCTACCTCGTCTACCGGTGGACGAACTCCCACAGATGCCGATAGGCTTCTCTCGGCCGTAGCCGGGCGCATACTTCGAACGCCACTCACCACTTGCGGGTCGGACTTTAGTTTCGTCTTGGGACCATGCGACGAGGCCCGTAGACTCAGTACCCCTGCCCGGAACAGGGTAGAGCTGTGTACGTCGCCGGATCGGAGGTTCTTTTATGGCCGAGGTAGTCCTGTTCCATTCCGTGCTGGGGCTCAGGCCCGGGGTGATCAGCGCCTCCGAGAGGCTCCGCGACGCCGGGCACACGGTCCACACGCCCGACCTGTTCGACGGGGATATCTTCGACGACCTCGATGATGGGCTGCGCAAAGAGGAGGCGCTCGGCTACCGGGAGATCGCCCGTAGGGCCAGGGAGTCCGTCGCCGGGTTGCCGGAGGGGCTGGTCTACGCCGGGTTCTCCATGGGGGCCGCCCACGCCGAGCTGCTGGCCGCCGAGAGGCCCGGCGCCCTGGGGGCTGTGCTCATGCACGGCGCCGTACCCGTCGAGGCGCTCGAGGAGTACTTCGGCGTGGAGCGCTGGCCCGAAGGGGTGCCGGTGCAGGTCCATTACGCGGCCGAAGATCCCTGGGTGGAGACAGAAGGCGATGTGGCGCCGCTCGGTGAAGCCGTGAGAGGAGCGGGGGCCGCCTTCGAGGAATACGTCTACCCCGGTTCGGGGCATCTGTTCGCGGATCCCGGGCTGGATGAGTACGACCGCGCCTCCGCAGAGAAGGTGTGGGAGC
>Ga0126307_10002467_pt1 | contig 12496 bp, 11 predicted proteins | sample Plot28_FD_89955 | JGI IMG/M metagenome (GOLD analysis project Ga0126307, IMG submission 89955) | Serpentine soil microbial communities from UC McLaughlin Reserve, CA, USA - Plot28 | ecosystem: Environmental > Terrestrial > Soil > Grasslands | place: USA: UC McLaughlin Reserve, Lake County...
CGTTGGTGTGGGACCAGGACGGCGAGACGGCGATCCAGTCGCCGCACGGCGGCCGGAAGATCACCTGGGGCGGCCCGCCCCTGGCGCCGAGGACCGGGAAAAACCGGCTGCACCTCGACCTCGCCCCGCCGGTCGGCGGCGACCAGGCGACAGAGGTCGAGCGCCTCCTCTCACTCGGCGCGACGCGTGCCGACATCGGTCAGGGCGACGTCAGCTGGGAGGTGATGGCCGACCCCGGCGGCAACGTGTTCTGCGTCCTGAGCCCGCAGTGACACGCCGGGAGTGACCCCGGTGAGCGTCAGGCCAGACCCGCGTCGTGGGTCTGGTGCCTGATCCGGTCCCGCTCCTGGGCCAGCCGCAGCGCCTCGTAGGAGATCAGCGCCGCCAGCACGAACGCCAGGGTCGCCAGCGCCACCAGGGCGGGCACGGCGTGCGCGACCGGCAGCAGCGCGATCAGCAGCGCCGACGCCAGCAGCCGCTGCACGTTCCAGCCGCCGATGTTGCGTCGGCGAAGGGCCGAGAGCGCCACGAGGTACAGGACCGCGCCTCCGTACAGCGCGACCAGCGGCACCCAGGACAGGGACTCGCCGAGGTCGTGGTGCTCGGTGTCGGCGACGTACTCGAGGACCTTCTTGACGCCCAGGGCGAGGTAGACGATGCCGGCCAGCATCGGGAAGTGCAGGTAGGTGTACGAGTCCCGGGCCAGCCGGCTGCGCGGCTCGCCCTGCAGCCCGGCGAGCACCCGCTCGGCGACCAGCGCGACGACGTCGAAGTAGACCCACCACAGCGCCACCGACACGAGCAGCGCCAGCATCGCCGCGACCACCACCGCGACCGTGACCGGGTCGTCGGCGACACCGGCACCGACGGCCACGACCGACTCGCCCAGCGCAACGATGATGATCAGCCCGTGCCGCTCGGCGAAGTGCGCGGCGCTGTAGACGCGCCAGCCCTCGGTGCCGGCGAGGAAGACGCCGCCGTAGTCGACGACCAGCGCGAGCACCCACAGTGCGGTCTGCCACGGCGGACCCACGGCGCCACCTGCGACGAGCAGCAGGCAGGCGACCGCGGTCGGGATCGCGGTGACGAACAGCCGCCGACGCAGCGCGCGGTCGTCACCGGCTGCGACGACGTACACGGCGAGATGGGCGAGCCGCACGGTCGCGTAGCACGCGGCGAGCACGAACGGCCCGAACAGCCCACCCGGCTTGTCGACGAAAGACTCGGGGATCGCGAGGGCGACGACGAACAGCGCGCCCATCGTGACCACCATCGCCAGGCGCAGCAGCCCCTCGTCGGCCTTGGCCTGGTTGCCGAGCCACGCGTACGACGTCCAGCCGAACCAGAGCAGCGCCATCAGGACGAGCCCACGACCGAGCCCGCGCGCCGTCGGGTCGTCGGCCATCAGCTGGGTCACCTGGGTGATGGCGAAGACGAACACCAGGTCGAAGAACAGCTCGAGCGTGGTGACCCGGTGCGACTCGTCGGTCGACCGCACCACGAGAGCAGGGGAGCGCAGCACGGGCGCCAGCGTGACACCGGATCCGGCCGTCGTCACCTGCTGTCCGCTGACGGCGGAAGGCTGCCGCCGCGCCGCCCTCGCCGTCGCGGCGGTCCTCGCCACCGTCGCTCCGGCCAGCGCCGCACCCACGAAGAAGGGCCAGACGGTCGTCACGGCGAGCGCGTCCGGGCTGGCGTTCACGTTCCCGATCGTCGGCCGCACCGGTGACGCCGTGTTCCATGTTCCAGCACGTCGGCGGCCTGTCCCTGACCGCCGGCGAGACGGTCGTCACGCTGTCCAACTTCTGGATCGACACGGACAGCGGCGTCGTCAGCGGCGTCGTCGACGACCCGGTCCGTGTCCCGCTGTTTCACCCTGGGAGCCAGGAACGACGACGGTCTGGCTCTCGAGCTGACCCAGGTGACCGCGGACTACCTGAACGGCGCGTTCGACGTCGATGTCTTCAGCGTGGGCCTGGTCATCGGCTACGGCGCACCGGCCGAGAGCGTCTAGCCTCAGCAGCATCCGCCGCGCACCGCCACGCACCCCACGGCCGGCAGAGGTCAGTGGCGGTGCGGGCGACGCAGGCCCGAGGCGCGCAGCCGGGTGATCAGCTCACGGCCGGTGACCGGCTGCGCGCCGAGCTCGATCGCCGCGTCGCGCAGCTCCTCCGGCAGGTCGTAGTGGTCGCCCTGGAACGCCCGCCTGGGGATGCCCAGGCGGTCCGCCATCTCGTGCAGCTCGTCGTACGACGTGTCGCTCACCAGGTGGCACCACAGCCGGCCGCGGGTGGGCCAGATCGGCGGGTCGACGAGGATCGCCATGCCGCAGATGGTGTCCTAGTCCTGATGGACACGGTGACCGACGCCCTGCTGCAGGCCCGCGCGAGGGTCGTACACGACCTCGCTGCCTGCTCGCTGGACACGGCGGACTGCGTATCGGTCGTCGACGAGGCCGTGTCGTCGCGGCGCTGGTGGGCGGACGAGTGGCCCGAGGGCGCTCAGTTCCTGACCTGCCTGGTCGCCCAGGACGTGCAGGAGGCGCTGCTCGACTCGACCGGGCGGTGGCCGCTCTGCCGGGCCGACCACACCGACGATGACGACGTACCCGAGCACGAGCTGCGGGTGACGCCCGACCTCGGCGAGGACCCGCACTGGATGTGTGAAGAGTCCGGCGTCGTGGTCGCCCGGGTCGGAGCCCTCGCCCACCGATGAGCTCTGGCCGGCGACATCGCCGGCTAGCGCGCCGGAGGGAGTCTGAGCGGGCCCGCAGCGGCCCGCCACCGCCGGACCCGCCAGCCGGTGTCGAAGGCCGACACGCCGGTCCAGGTGCCGAGGAAGACGGCCAGGAAGCCCCACGACAGGTCGCGCCCCCTCGCCGCCAGGAGGACCTGCACGACGCCCGTCGTGACCAGGACCACCCCGGTCTGGATGGCGAACGAGCTCCAGCTCTCCGGCTTCCCCGACTGATTCATGGCGCGCAGCTCGGCGCGAACCACGTCCCAGGTCGTCATCCGGGGCCCCCTGCCGTCGCGGTGTCGTGCGTCTCAAGGAAAGCACCGGACGATGAGTTCGGGCCGGGAATCCGGTCAGTACCTGCATGACGAGCCAACCGACGACCGCCACCCACCCCGACCTGCACGCCGCCACGGTCGTGGTGTCTCGCCTCGTCGCCGGTGTCCGCGACGACCACCTCGGCGGCCCGACACCCTGCCCCGACTACCCGGTGGCCGCGCTGCTGGACCACCTGATGGGGCTCTGCGTCGCCTTCACCTGTGCGGCGCGCAAGGAGCCGATGCCGACCGACCGTGGCGAGTCGCAGCAGGGAGAGGCCACGGCCGAGCACCTCGACCCGGCGTGGCGGGAGCGGCTGCCGGAGCGCCTGCGCGAGCTCGCGACGGCGTGGGACCACACGGCCGCCTGGGAGGGTGAGTGCACCGCGGGCGGCGTCACGATGCCCGGCGCGGTGATGGGCCTGGTGGCCCTCGACGAGGTCGCGGTCCACGGCTGGGACCTCGCCCGCGCCACCGGGCAGGACTACCGCCTCGACGAGGTGACCACTGCGGCCGTGCTCGCCTTCACCGCCGAGTCGGCGACCCCGGAGAGCACCGAGGCGCGGGCCGGCATCTTCGGCCCGGTGGTCGAGGTCCCCGCCGATGCGCCGCCCTGGGACCGAGCGATGGGCTTCGCCGGCCGGGACCCCGGCTGGCGGCCGTGACGGCACGTCTCCGCGGAGACCGCCTCCGGGAAGACCGCACTGGCGCCGGTGCCGTCGAGCGCCTCGATAGCCTGTGGACGACGGGAGCGGGCGGGCCCTTGACCTCCGTAGGGTCGGCACGACCGGATCCGCACACCTCCCGGAGGCCCACCGATGACCGCCCTACGCGTCACCCCCGCCGAGCTGCTCGGCCTGTCGCACCAAGTGCAGACCGCCGCCGGCCAGATCGAGTCCGAGCTGGCCGGGCTGCGCGCCCGCGTCCTGCCGATCGGCGAGTCGTGGAGCGGCCTGGCGCAGGACCGCTTCCAGGCGCTCTACGACGACTGGCACCGCAGCGCGCACGGCCTGCAGCAGGCGCTCGGTGGCCTCAGCCAGCTGCTGGGCCATGCCGGCCAGACCTACGACGAGGTCGAGCGCCAGGTCGCGACCAGCTTCGGCACCCGCTGACCGACCACTCCTCCGACGGGCAGGGCGTGGCTCGATGAGCAACCTCGTCTACTCCGCCATCGCCTCGCTCGACGGCTACGTCGCCGACGCCGACGGCAGCTTCGAGTGGGCGGCTCCCGACCGCGACCTGCACCAGGCAGTCAACGAGGCCGAGCGCCCGCTCGGCACCTGTCTCTACGGCCGCCGCATGTACGAGGTTCTCGCCGCCTGGGAGACCCTCGAGGGCGACGAGCCGGTCATCCGCGACTACGCGCAGATCTGGCGCGGCGCGGACAAGGTCGTCTACTCCACGACGCTGGACCGGGTGACCACGGCCAGGACGCGGCTCGAGCGCCGGTTCGACCCGGCCGAGGTCCGCCGGCTGGTCGACGCGGCGGAGCGCGACGTGTCGGTGGGCGGGCCGACCCTCGCGGCGCACGCCCTGCAGGCCGGCATCGTCGACCGGCTGCACCTCTACCTGCACCCGGTGATCGTGGGCGGCGGCACGCCGGCGCTGCCCGACGGGGTCCGCCTCGACCTGCGGCTGCGGTCCGAGCGCGGGTTCGGCAGCGGCGCGGTGCACCTCGCCTACGACGTACGTCGCGCCCCGGGAACAGCCCGACCTCCCGGCTGACCCCGGGTGGTGTGACGCCCGGGCTCCGGACCCGCAACGATCCCGTCACGATCACGACCCCGGGCTGCCGCGTGGTCCGGGCATCCGGCATCGTGGCCCGGCGACCTGGTGCGCCAGGAAACGGCGGACGGAAGGGACGCGAGCGATGGCCGGTGGGTCGGTGACCGTCGCCGCCCTGCGCCACCGGCCCCGGCAGGCCGTGCTGGTCGTCCTGCTCGCCGCCGTGGTCTCGGCGTCCGCGGCCCTCGGACCGCTCTACGCCCGGGCCGTGGAGCAGTCGGTGCTCAAGAACGTTCTTGCCGACGCCCCGGTCGCGCAGAGCAGCATCGCGGTCACCGCCACCGGCACCGCCCCGCCGTCGCCGCAGGAGCTGGCGAGCACCGTGCGGGGCCGGACCCGCGACCAGTTCCTGCCGCCGATCCAGGGCGCCGACACCCAGGTCGACCTGCGGGCGGCGACCGGCGGCACCGGTGCCGGGCCTTCGGCGCCGGACGGCCCGCCGGCCGCCCGGGGCCGGCTGGTCAGCCGCGAGGGCCTGTGCCGGCACCTCGAGCTGGCCGAGGGCCGGTGCGTCCGCGGCGAGGGCGAGCTGCTGGTGAGCCGGCTGACCGCCGGGGTCACCGACGTCCGGGTCGGAGACCAGCTGTGGATGTCGGCCCAGGCCAGCGGTCCCGACGACCCGGACACCGAGGCGCCCGGGCGGGCCGTGGCGGTCGTCGGCATCTACGAGCCGCCCCGACCGGGCGACCCCTTCTGGTCCGGCCGCAGCCAGGCGGCCCCGGCCGCGGCCCTGCCGGCCCGGACCGCCACCGACGTCCCGGCAGTCGACGACGTGCTCACCACCTGGCCGACGGTCGCGTCCGTGGAGTGGCCGGCGCTGCGTACCCATCTCGACATCCCGGTCGACGTGGCCGCCGTCGAGATCGACCGGCTGCGGGCACTGGCCGGTGCCACCAAGCGGGTCGACGCCGCCGCGCGCACGGTCGACGGGTCCGCGGTGAGCGAGATCCCGGCCCTGCTGGCCTCGACGGCGTCCCAGCGCGACCAGGCGCGCACCGTCATCCCGCTCCTCGCCGTGCAGCTCGCCGTGCTCGGCGTGGTCGTGCTCGCCTTCGTCTGCGCCGCCGCCACCGAGCAGCGCCGGCCGGAGATCGCCCTGGCCCGGCTGCGCGGCCAAGGGACCGGCGGCGCCGCCGGACTGCTGCTCCGCGAGCTCGGACTGCTCGTGCTCGTCGGCGTCGCGCTGGGTGCCGCCGTCGGCTGGCTCGTCGCGTCGGGCGCGACCGCGCTCTGGCTCGAGGACGGGGTGGTGCTCGAAGCCCGGTTCCCGGTCGCCCTCGCCGTCGCCGCCGCCGCGGTGGCCGGGCTGCTCGCCGTGGTCGTGGCCGGGGCGCCCACCCTGCGCCAGCCGCTCACCAGCCTGCTGCGCCGCGTGCCGCCGCGCGCCTCCACCTTGCAGGTCGGCCTGACCGAGGGCGCCGTCGTCGCGGCGGCCGCCGCCGGGGTCGTGACGCTGCTCTCCGGCGAGAGCGGGCCGGTGGCCCTGCTCGCGCCCGGCCTGCTCGCGATCGCCGGCGGGCTGCTGCTCTCGCAGGCCGTCATCCCCGTGGCCGGGCCGCTCACCCGCCGCTCGCTGAGGCGGGGCCGGGTGGCCCAGGCGCTCGCGGGGGTGCAGATCGCCCGCCGGCCGGCACTGCGCCGGCTGATCGCCATCGTCACCGTCGCCTGCGCCCTGCTCGTCTTCGCCGTGGACGCCTGGTCCGTCTCGGACCGTAACCGCACCACCCGGGCGGCCGTCGAGCCCGGCGCGCCGGTGGTTCTCACCGTCGACGCCGCTAGCTCGGAGGTGCTCCGGCGGGCGGTGCTCGACATCGATCCCCAGGGCGGTTTCGCGACCCCGGTCGTCACCGTGCGGACCGCCACCGCGACCGGCCCGCGCACCACCGCCGTGGTCCCCGAGGCGTTCGCCCGCATCGCCACCTGGGCTCCCGACTCCGAGCCGACCGCCGCCGAGCTGGCCGATCTCGCACCGTCGCTCGCCGACCCGATCGAGATCGAGGGCGACGCGGTGGCGGTGACCGCCCGGCTGAAGGCCCGGGGCCTGCCGCCGCAGCGCGGTGCCCCGGCGCCGGAGCTGCGGCCGTTCTCCCTGTCGCTGACCGTCGTCGGCGACGACGGCGGTCCCCGCCAGGTGGAGCTGGGCCGGATCCGCGAGGGCACCGGGACCTACCGGGCCGCGCTCCCGTGCCAGGACGGCTGCCGCCTGCGCCGGGTCACCGTCAACCGCACCTTCGGCGACTTCACCGATGCCTACGTGGAGACCGAAGTGACCGGGCTCCGGGTCGGCACCGGGGAGGCCACCACGCCGGTAGACCTGGACACCTCGGAGGCGGACGCCTGGTCGCTGCTGCCCTTCCAGGCCAACCTGCAGCCGAGCGGGTCGGTCGCGGTGGGCGACAGCCTCTTCTTCGCCGACGAGTCGTTCGGCAACGCGGTGTCGGTGCAGCGCGGCGACGTGGCGGCCGAGCCGCGGGCGCTGATCGCGGGGGACATCCCCAGGACCCCGCAGGCGCCCGGTGTGCCGTCCGAGGAGGTGGTCGCGCCCGACCTCGAAGCCGGGGACATGGCCTACCGGGTCGTCGGCGAGCTCCCGCTGGTGCCGCGCAGCGGTCCCCGCGGCCTGCTGGTCGACCTGGCCGGCGTCGTGAGCGGCCCGTCGGCCGCACCGGCCCAGACGACGTACGACGTCTGGCTCGCGGCCGACGACCCGAAGCGCGAGGAACGGCTGCGCGACCAGCTCGCGGACCACGGCATCGGGGTGACCGGCCGCGACACGTCGGCGGCGCACCGCAGCGCATTCGCCGACGAGGGCCCGACCATCGCGCTGCGGTTGGCGGTGCTCGCCGGCTTCGTCTCCGTGGTGCTCGCCTCCGCCGTGCTCGTCGTCGGCGTCGCGACATCGGGCGCGTCCCGGGCCCGCGACCTGGCAGGCCTGCGGGTCGTCGGGGTGCCCCGCCGGACCGTGCGCAGCGCGGCGGTTCGCGAGCACGTCGTCGTCGCGGTGCTGGGCGTCGTCGTGGGTGCTGTGCTCGGGGTGGTGTCCGCGCAGGTGGCTCTGCCGCAGATCCCGCTCTTCGCGACCAAGGCGGCCCGGTTGCCCCTGGTGCTCGACCCGGTCTGGTCGGCCGTCGTGGCGACGACCCTCGGCTGTCTGGTGCTGCTGTGCGCCGTGTCGGTCGTCGTCGGCCGGCTGCTGGCGGCGTCGGCGACCACCGACCGCCTCCGGGAGAGCCGATGAGGCGGCCGGACCTGACCGGGGCGCGCCTGGCGTTCCAGGGTCTGTGGTTCCGCCGTTCGACCGCCCTCATCGTGCTCGTGCTCGCCACGGTCGCGAGCGCCGCCTCGGTGGTGGCTCCGCTCTACGCCCGCGCGGCCGAGGAGTCGATCCTGCGCGACACCCTGCGCCGGGCCGACGCGTTCGACCTGTCGGTGCAGGTGTCCGTTCCGCAGGTGGGTGCCGGGGTCGGCGAGGGCGCCGCGCCCCCGGCGTCGACCGCCGACGGGGTCGTCCGCGACGCGCTCACCCACCCGGCGTTCGGGCCGCGCCGGCTGGCCTACGTCGGCCAAGGCGAGTACCACCCCACCGAGGGCGACAACGCGGACGGCGTGGTGCTCGGCCAGGTCGTCGAGCGGCCAGGCGTTTGCGAGCACCTCCCCACCGTGACCGGCCGCTGCCCCGAGGCGCCGGACGAGGGCATCATGTCCCGCCGGAGCCTGGAGGTCCTCAGCGCCGAGGTCGGCGACGTGGTGGAGGCCGAGCTGCCCGACTCGGCCACCCTGCAGGACGGCGGCATCGCCCCGGTGGTCGCGGTCGAGGTCGTCGGGGCGTACGACCCGGTGCCCGTCGACGACGCCTACTGGGTCGGGCGGCCGTACTTCGACGCCTTCAACCCGCATTCCACCATCGCTGCCCTCGAGGAGGTCCCGCCGACGGCGGACCCGGTCTTCCTCGGGGCGGGCGGCGCCGGCGCGGCTCGGATCGCGACCTACACGATCGACGTGCCGCTGCTCGCCGCGCGGGTCCAGCTCGACGACACGGCCCCGCTGCTCCGACAGGTGCGGGCGCTGTCGCTCGAGACACCGCGGCTCCTGGTCAACACCGACAGCCAGCTGCCCGCCGCGCTGGACCGGGCCGACCAAGGCCGGCGGCTGGTGCGCATCGCGGCGCCGCTGGCCGTCACCCAGCTGGTGCTGCTGAGCTGGTGGACGCTCTACCTCGTGGTCGGCTCGGCGACGGAGGAGCGCTCCCCCGAGCTGGGGCTGGCCAAGCTGCGCGGGCTGACCGCGCGGCAGACCCGCCGCTTCGGCCTCGCGGAAGTGTTCCTGCTGCTGCTCGTCGCGGCGCCGCTGGGCACGGCCGTGGGCTGGGTCGCGGTGCGGTCCGCCGCCGGGCGGGTCTTCGCCCCGGGCACCGAGGTGGTCCTGACCTGGTCGGTGCTGCTGACCGTGCTCGGCACCCTGGGGGGCGGCATCGTCACGGCCGCCCTGTCGTCCCGCCAGGTGTTCCGGCGGCCGGTGGCCGAGCTGCTCCGAAGGGTCCCGGCCCGCAGCTCCGGGCGGGGGGCCGGACTGATCGACGCGGTCGTCGTGGTGCTGGCCGCGGCCGGTGTAGTGCAGCTGATCAACGACCGCGGGACCCGGCCGAGCCCGGTCGCGATGCTCGCGCCGGGCATGATCGCGGTCGCCGGCGGCCTGCTCGCAGCGCGGGTCCTGGTGCGGGTGGCCCGCCGCCGGGTCGCGGCGTCCACCGCCCGCGGTCGTACGCCCGGGCTGGTCGGCTGGGCCGGTGTCGCCCGCCGCCCCGGCACCGCCCGCATCGCGTCGGTCCTCGCCGTCGCGACCTGCCTGCTGCTGGTTGGTGTGCAGGCGTGGTCCGTGGCCGAGCGCAACCGCAGCGAGCGGGCTCGCGCCGAGACCGGCGCGGCGGTGGTCCTGCAGGCGCGCGCGGCAGACCCGCAGGCGCTGGTCGACGCGGTGCGCAAGGCCGACCCGGACGGCCGCTACGCGATGGCCGCGGTGCACGTCGCGTCCTCCAGCCAGCAGCCGTCGATGCTGGCCGTGGACAGCAGCCGCGCCGACCGGGTCCTCGCCTGGGGCGCGCCGGACGCCCGACCCTCGCGAGGCATCGAGGCGACGCTCGCCCCGGCGACCGTCCCGTCGCTGCAGGTGCATCCGGGGCCGATCGAGGTCGACGTCGAGCTCGAGGAGATGAGGTCGCCGACACCGCTGACCCTGTCGGCCAAGCTCGACGTCGGCGGCACCTTCCAGTACGTCCCGATCGGCCAGCTGCGCCGGGGTGACCGCTCCTACCGCGGCGAGGTGCCGGCTGACTGCCAGGGCGGCTGCCGGCTGGTCGGGCTCGCGTTCGACCACCCCGGGACCGACATCGCGAGGGCTACCGCCCGGCTGCGGCTCGCCGGGCTGAGCGCCACCGGGGAGGGCGGTGACCTGGCCCGGCTCGAGGGCAGCTTCGGCGTGCCCGGCGGCTGGCGGCCCGGTGCGCCGACCATCGGCGGGCCTCAGGTGCGGCTCCGGGCCGGCAAAGCCTTGCTGGTCGACCTGCAGGCGCCGGGCGGCCCCTACGCCGAGGTGGTCCGCGGCGACAGCCCCGAGCCTCTGCCGGCCGTCGTCACCCGTGAGGCCGCCGGACCGTCGGCGGCGCAGGGCGGCGTGCCGACGGGCGAGACGACCGGCATGTCCGGTGAGACCACCCGGTTCACCGTGGCGCGGGTCGTCGACTACGCCCCCCGCGCCGGCGACCGGGCCGTCATCGTCGACCTCGAGCTGGCGCTGCGCCTCGACGACCAGGCCCAGGTCGGCGAGCAGGAGGTCTGGCTGTCCCGCTCCGACACCGGCGACGAGCAGGCGCTGGTGCGCTCCCTGCGCCGGTCCGGGGTCACCGTCCCGTCGCGCGAAACGGCCGCCGGCCTGGAGCGGGTCTACGCCGGCGACGGGGCAGTGCTGGCGCTGCGACTGCTCCTCGTCTGCGGGGCCTCGGCGGTCGTCGTTTCGGTGGGAGCACTCCTGGTCGCGGCCTACGTGGGACGGCGCCAACGGGCGTACGAGGTCGCCGCCCTGCGTGCCGTCGGCCTGAAGCGGCGCACGGTCCGCGCCCTCCTCCTGCGCGAGAACGTCGGCACCGTGCTGGTCGCGCTGGCCTGTGGCGCGCTCGCGTCGCTGCTCGCGGTGTGGGCGGTGCTGCCGGCGCTGCCGCAGTTCGACGCCGACTCGTCGAGCATCCCGGTCCGCTACGCGCCGGTCGCCTCCGCCGGCTGGCTCGCGGTCGGCGCGCTGGCCGGCCTCCTCGTCCTGGTCGGCCTCACGGTCGCCACCCTCCAGCTGCGTGCCGGGCGCTCCGACCGGCTGCGGGAAGGAGTCCGTTGACATGAGCGGCATCCCGGTCGCCTGCCACGGCCTGGTCCACATCTACCGCCTCGAGGGCAACGACGTCGTCGCACTCTCCGGCGTCGACCTCGACGTCGGGGCCGGCGAGGTGGTCGGGCTGCTCGGCCCGTCCGGGTCCGGCAAGTCGACGCTGCTCAACCTCTTCGCCGGGCTGCTGCGGCCCAGCGCCGGGCGGCTGCACGTCGGCCCGCACGAGATCGCCCGCATGGACGAGAAGGGGCTGGCCCGGATGCGGGCCACCGACGTCGGCGTGGTGCTGCAGGGCGCGATGCGCAACCTGTTGCCGTATGCCACGCCGATCGACAACGTCCGCTTCGCCCAGCGAGGTGCCCGCAAGGTGCGGTCCGGGCGCGAGGCCGACGACGACTTCGGCGGCTCCGAGCTGCCGGAGCCGCACGAGGTGCTCTCGCTGGTCGGGCTGGCCGACCACTCCACCAACTCGCTCGGCTCACTGTCGCCGGGCCAGCGGCAGCGCCTCGCCGTGGGCGTCGGCCTCGCCGCCAACCCCGGCCTGCTGCTGCTGGACGAGCCGACCAGCCAGCTCGACCACGAGGGCCGCGACGAGGTGCTGCACGCGGTTACCGAGATCAACCGCGACCTCGGCACCACAGTCGTCGCCGTCACCCACGACCCCGACGTCGCGGACCGGCTGCCCCGCACGGTGACGATCCGCGACGGCCGCGTCGGGGCCGAGGGGCGGCGCGGCGAGGAGTACGCCGTGGTCGGCCGGGACGGGTCGCTGACCCTGCCGCCGGACGTGCTCGAGCGGGTGCCGCCCGGGTCGCTGCTGCGGGTCACCATCGTCGACGAGGAGGCGGTCCGCCTCGACAAGACCGAGACCCAGACCGGGGAGGGGGCAGCATGAGTGCGGTGACCGAACCCATGACCCACACGGACGAGCGGGCACCCCTCACGGTGACCGCGCGCGGGGTGCACGTCGCCTACGACGGGCACGAGGTGCTGCGCGGCATCGACCTCACCGCCCGGCCGGGCCGAGTCGTGGCCGTCACCGGGCCGTCCGGCGCGGGGAAGACCACCCTGCTCTGGGTGCTGGCCGGGCTGGTGCGACCGGACGATGGATCGGTGCACGTCGGCGACGCGCCGGCCACCGACCGGGACACCACCAGCGACGCCGGGGTGGTGCTGATCCCCCAGGACAACGCGCTGGCCAGCGTCCTGACCGCGTCGGAGAACGTCCTGGTGCCGTTGCTCGCCGCCGGCGTCGAGCCAGCGGCGTCGCAGCAGCGGACCGC
>Ga0126307_10002468_pt1 | contig 12495 bp, 8 predicted proteins | sample Plot28_FD_89955 | JGI IMG/M metagenome (GOLD analysis project Ga0126307, IMG submission 89955) | Serpentine soil microbial communities from UC McLaughlin Reserve, CA, USA - Plot28 | ecosystem: Environmental > Terrestrial > Soil > Grasslands | place: USA: UC McLaughlin Reserve, Lake County...
ACTTCTCGGCTGACGCTGACTTACGGCCTGCGCTGGGAGCTGGCGCCTCCGCCGTCAACCAACGGTCAGCAACCATTCGCAGTGGACCAGGTAAACGATCCCAGTACACTCAAACTCGCAGCGCCGGGCAGCTCACTATGGAAAACAACATTCCTCAACTTTGCGCCGCGCGCCGGAGTTGCTTACCAACTCTCAGACGAATCAGGTCGTGGATTGGTGTTGCGCGGCGGCGTGGGAATTCTCTACGACCTGGGCCAGGATCGTTCCGGCGATATATTCGCGAACTCCATTCCTTTTGTCTCAGGTTCTTCTGCATTACCTCTCCTCGCTTACGATCCGCATCTGAAACTTCCCTGCGTCATCAATTGGAATGTGACGTTGCAACACAACCTGGCATCGCTGCAGACGCTCTCTGCCACTTATCTCGGCTCATCAGGAAAGAGATTGCTACACACGGCGACTCTCCTGGACCAGAACCCGGATTTCAGTTTTCTCAGACTCACGACAAACCGCGGCAACTCCGATTACCGCGCGCTGCAAATCAAATTCGAACGTCAGCCGGGCCAGCGACTCGCGGCGCTGGTTTCCTACACGTTGGCTCAATCTTTCGACAACGTAACTGAAGATTCGGCGCGCCGGGCGATAATAGCGAGCCTGATTCCGGAAACGGATCGGGGGCCATCTGACTTCGACATTCGGCACCAACTCACCGGCTTTCTCAACTATGAGTTGCCTTCGCCGGTGTCGAAAGGTCTTGGAAACAAACTCCTGCGCAACTGGGCGGTCGATTCGATCTTCAATGCGCGTTCAGCGAAACCTCTGAACGTCGTGTACCTGATTCCGACTTCATTCGGTGTGGCTTATCTGCGGCCGGATGTTGTCCATGGCGGTTCGTTGTACGTCTCTGATCCGGCAGTTGCGGGAGGCCGAAGGATCAACGGCGCGGCGTTTCTCGTTCCCTCCGGTTTGCAACAGGGCAACTTGTCGCGGAACAGCCTGCGCGGCTTTCCACTTTACCAGGTTGACCTCTCCTTACGTCGAAAGTTCAACTTCAGCGAACAGTTCGCCTTGCGGGTACAGGCTGACGCGTTCAACGTTTTCAACATCGCGAACTTTGAAGATCCGCTCGGGAACGATCTGGTCGCCGGCAGTCAGACGCTGGCATTCGGACAGTCCACGGCGATGCTTGGTCGCAGTCTTTCAAGCGGAGGATTCCCATCATTCTATAGTTTCGGCGGTGCTCGCGCGCTGAGGTTCTCAGTCAAGCTGGAGTTCTGAGCAGAAAAGTTCCCCCGTCACAAGAAGCACACAGGAACAAATGACCTGACGCAGTCGTTTGTGCCTTTTGTGCTTCTTTGTGGCTTTTCGGCTAGAATTAGTTATTCATGACTGACGCGGACGACTCGACTGGTAAGCTCAAGGATGAGCAGTTAGTAAGAAAGAGGCGCGAGGAGGCATTGCCCGAACGCATCCTGCGTCGCGTCCTCGAAGGAATGGGCAGCGTCGTCGATCGCAGGTTGGGTCGAACTGTCGAACCTAGAAGCGGACTTACCACCTCAAAACTCATCGAACGAATGAAGCGCCTGATCGATGAGCGCGTCAGAGACGAAGGAAGAAAAGGAAGAATCGCGCCCCATCACCTCATACTCAAAGTCGAATGGGGTACTCATTCAGAAGCACCGCCGGAAATCCTCAACGACCTGAAAAACGAAGTGCTCGCCGCCGCGATCGATCACATCAACGATCATCGTTACCGAACTCTGGGCCCGGTCACAGTAGCAGTCGAAGTCGACATCTTCACGACGGGCATCTCTGTCGATCCGACCTTTGGCGAGTTTGAAGAAGATCTCAGACTACAGGATGAAAAGACGCGCGCCGCGAAAACAGGCGTGCCGATACCCGGCGCAGCGCCGCCGATGCCGGACATCGAAGTGATCGCGCGCATCACGCTGCCAAACGGCACCCGCGAGATTCCGTTAATCTTCAAACCAGGCGGCAGAAGACTCAACGTCGGACGCGCGGCCGATAACGAACTGACCCTAAACGACAAGAGCGTGTCTAAAATACATGGCGCGCTGTTGATGACCGCCGAAGGCACGCTTCTCGTCGCCGACACGGGCTCGACGAATGGCACTTATCTCAACGGTCGACGCATTGCCTACGGCGAATCCCGGCTGATCGAAGATGGCGACGTAGTTGGCTTTGGAGATGTGGAAGTACGATTGCGCAAAAGTGAGTAGCGAAACTGGATGAACGTAGTCACATTACTTCTACTTTTCTTCCAAACCCCTTCACCTTCTCCCCTCCCGACTCCGCATGTCCCGGAAAGAACACCGGCGCTATTCACGCTGATCTACGTTGGAGGGTTTGCGCTCGTCATTTTGCTCCTCCTACTCAGTCTGATTCGTAATCGCCGCCAGGCGGTATCGGCGATTCCCGAAGATCTGCCGAAAGAAGTTAGGAAACGGCTCGGATCGCAGTCAACTAATCGAGGTTTGCGTGGGCTGCGCTGGCTGTTTGTGCTGCTCTCACTCGGATTGTTTTCATTTCACGTCTACTGGGCGCATTACGCGACGGAACAAAACGAGACGTTTCAGGACGTGAGCTACAAGGATCTGCGTGTCCGCCGTCTCTCTCAATCGACGTTGCGCGGTTGGGTGTTTGACCGCAGTGGACGTGTGGACCAGCCACTCGCTTATTACAAACGTGACTCGAGCGGCAACATCGAGCGCGAGTATCCGATGGACAAGGCCTTGGCCCATCTCTTTGGATCGGATCGCGGCGATCCGGGATTAGAGCGCGCGCTGTTTGGAGTTCAGAGTGGCGCGCTGCCGGAGGCGCTGCAGGTTGTTAAAGGTCAGGCGGTGGAGTTCAGGGGCAATCAGGACGTGCGACTGACTATCGATCGTGCTTTGCAGCAAACTGCCGTCGATCAGTTGAAAGGAAAGCACGGCGCAGTTGTGATCCTGAATCCACAAAACGGCGACGTGCTCGCGCTCTACAGTGAACCTTCCTACAGCCTCGCTGAAGTTGACGACGAAGCGACGTGGATTCGTCTCGAAGCAAATGAGCGCGACAAACCGCTGGTCAGTCGTGCTCTTGGCGCTTATTACATTCCCGGTTCGACTTTCAAGACCGTGACGATGATCGCTGCATTTCTTGCGGGCGAGCAGGACACGGAGTTTACGTGCAGTGGTGGTGGCTACTACGCCGCGCCTGGGGCAAATGTGATTTTCGACGACGGTGGGCCAGGCGAAGTACACGGTCGCATCGGGATCGATCATGCGTATGAAGTCTCCTGTAACCAGTATTTCGCGCAAATGGGTGTGAAGCTTGGGGCGGAACGACTGAAACGCGGGGCTCAGTTGCTTGGCATCGGAACTTACGACACGCCTTCAGAAGCATTGCGTGGTCGCAAGCTACCTCAGATTTGGAACGGCAGCACGGATGCAGTGAAACGTGCCCTCGCGCCGCGAGAGGCCACTATCGTCACTGGCAAGCAAGTGACAAGGTACGATCTCGCGCTCATGGGATATGGCCAGGGCTACGCCGGCCAGATGACGCCGTTACAGATGGCGCTGGCGGCGGCTGCAATCGGAAATCTGGAAGGCAAGTTGATGAAGCCGCGGATCGAATACAGCGTGGCGCCGCAGCCGTTCAATCAGGTGATGACGCCGCAGACCGCTGCGCGATTGCGTTCAATCATGGGACTCGTGACTGGTGGCGCGAGCGGAACTGCGCGCGGTGTGTTTGGTCCAGTCAAGGCAGCGGGCATAAACACTGGTGGCAAGACCGGAACCGCGCAGAAAGTAGTGCCCGTTTACGATCCAAAGACCGGCGAGCCAAAGACGCGACACAAGATCGAGCGCGACAATCGCGGCAACATCATTCGCGAATACGACGAGATCATCATGGACAACGAGAACCCGAGAATAGACGGCTGGTTTCTCTGCATCGCGCCGCTCGAGAAACCGCAACTCGCGATGGCGGTGATCGTCGAGGGTGGCGGCTACGGCTCCAGATCGGCAGCGCCGATCGCCGCGGCGTTGGTATTGAAAGCGAGAGACCTTGGATATTTCAGATAAGATGTTTCACGCAAAGGCGCAAAGCAGCAAAGAGATTCGGCACTCTTCTTTGCACCTTTGCGCCTTTGCGTGAAACATTTCTTCGAGCAAAATGAAGAATCGCGCATCATCACATCTGCTGCTGATCCTGGTAATTCTCGGTCTCGAGATCGCCGGGTACATCGCCGTGCATCGCGCCGGTCTGCTGCGTGGCTACGAGACCTCAACCATTGGCGCCGTGCGCGACCTGTTAATGTTTTTCCCGTTGATGGTCCTCGCGATTTGGCTCTCGCGAACCAAGCGATTCGCCGGCAACTGGGTCCTCTTCACCACCGCGATTCTTCTCTTTGCTTTCGGCATGCTGGTCCAGTATCGCCTCTACAGCGATCCGGAATACAACGCCCGCAACAAAGCCGCCGCGCGCGAAGACAAGATGCAAGCACTGCGCACGCGCTACATCATGGAGAACTACGATCCGGTGAAGAAACAGATGATGGGGCTGCCGCCCACGCCTGCACAGCCGATCGACATCAACCAGCTTCCGAAGAAAGAGTCGAACTACTCGCTTTGGAACGCGCTCACTTCCAGTTACACATGGATTCCCGTGTTCTCGTTCCTCGCCTTCGCGATCGCATATTCGTTTTGCTCGCGTGACGGCTTCCTTCTGTGGTTGCAGCGAAACAGTTTCATCATCGTGCTGTTCACGTTGTTGCCACTCGCGATCGCGGTAGTCACGTCGAGCGCGGGTAAAGCACTCGGCAACATGACGCCGTGGGAGCCTTCGAAGATCCCGTTCCTGGTCGGCTTCGCCGGCATTCTCACTGCTCGTTACAAAGATCTCGCTGAAACTTACTGGGGTATTCCACGCGCGCGCGACATCGTGCCGCTGCTGGTAATGGCGATACTGCCTTTCGTCCCCTTCTTCGCGCTCAAAGACTTCGGGCAGATGCTGATCTTCAGCGGCGCGTACACGACGCTCTACCTTGTTGCCGTGCGTCGCTGGCCGCAATTGCTGTTGTTCGTCGGTTCGGTTGTGCTCGTGATCGGCATTCTCGTCGTCGGCGCGTTGCCGCGTAACGTTCAGGAGCAGGTGCCATTGCTGCCCACCGTGGCACGACCAATCAGCGCTGCGCTGCCTTCCCGTATTCAGCAACGCTTTCATCTCTGGCTTGATGGTTTCGATCCCCCGTCGCCGGAAGTTTCATGGTGGAAGCCCGAGTACGAAGAATCGTTGAGCAGGGATCCACGACTGAAAGAACTCGCTGAGCAGAGTCCCGCGATGCAGAGGACTGTCAACGTCGATATCTGGTTCGACAAGCTGGCGTTTCAGCCCGCGCAGGCGCAGTTTGGAATCGCTTCCGGCAGAACCAGCGGACGTGGCTTTGGTCTCGGCTTCCCTGAAGTCATTCCGATCGCCGACTCCGACTACATTTACGCGGCAATTGCTGAAGAAACCGGCCTTGCCGGTGGCGCAATAATCATTCTCGCCATCATCATTTTCGTGGTCGCTGGAGTTCGCACTTCTTTGGAGGCGCGTGATATGTTTACGAAGTTGTGCGCGGCCGGTCTAACAGCTTTTATCGGTTTTCAAGCGCTGGTGAACATTGGGGGAATCGTGCGAGCTTTACCCATGACCGGAATCACGTTGCCCTTTGTCAGTCATGGTGGTTTCAGTCTGATTACGAGCTTTGCAATGTTGGGAATGTTAATGGCGTTTTCAAATAGAAATGCCCGCGATAAGACCATAGTCGACAGGCCGGTGGCCAAGAGTTCTTCTCCCCTGAAGCTGGAGGCAGTGCAATGAGACCCGAAACCTTCCAGGTCCAATCCGCAGCGCTCTCAGACCGCGGTCTGAACGAGCGTCGACCGCTGAACGAAGACGCGTATTTGCACGATCGTGAGCGCTCGATCTTCGCTGTCGCAGACGGCGTGGGCGGCGCGGAAGCAGGCGAAGTTGCGTCACAGACAGCGATCGAAGTCCTCGACGAAGCGTTTCGCCACCGGGTTGATGGCGCCGACGTGGAAGATTTAATGGAGCTCGCGATCCAACGTGCCAACGCCTCCATTCACCAGATGGCCCAGGATCACGCGAAGTTTTCAATGATGGCGACGACTATCGTTGCGCTCCATGTCAAAGACAACATCGCGACCTTCGGGCACGTGGGCGATTCGAGACTCTATCGCCTTACTCCTGACGGACAATTGCACCGCGAAACTGAGGATCACTCGATCGTCGAAGAAGAAGTGCGCGCGGGACGAATGACGCCCGAGCAGGCAGCGAATCATCCGAGCAAGAACGTGATCAGTCGCGCGCTCGGCGCCGAGCAGGGCGTCGAAGTTGACATGAAGACGATGGAAGTCGAGGAAGGCACGGAGTTTTTACTCTGCACCGACGGCATCACTCGCCACGTTCCCGATAACGAGCTTCGCCAGCTGATGGTTGTCAGCAACAATCTCGACGAGCTCTGCGACGAGTTGAAACGACGTTGCTACGAGCGTGGCGCTGAAGACAACCTGACCGTCGTCGCAGTGCGCGTTGGCGAACACTTGAAAGCCGGTGAACGGCTGTCGGATCTCGAACCGACGATCTCACCGGAGACGCACCCGGTTTACGCCGCTCAATCAGGTAACGGCGTACAACCGGAAAGTACCTTTATACCCGCGTCGCGCATTGCGTTTCCCGGCCCACCCTTGGCGCCGTCGCCGGCGTCAGCGCCAAATGAAACAACACTCAACGTTGCGGAACCGAGAGCAAAACAAGGCGGCAGCAGCGCCGCACGCGTGTTGGGTTTTTTCTTCGTACTGTTGCTAATGGCCGGAGCCTTCTACGCCGGGGCGCGTTACAAAGAACGAATTTCCTTCCTGGCGACCAACCCCCAGCCTGAGCCGGCCGCCGCCCCCGTTAGCACGCCACAACCCGAAGAGCCGTTTGTGCAGTTTGAGAGAGCGCGCCGGCAAGTCGATCGAGATCCGCGCGCCTGGCTGTCGAGTGAACCGAGCAAGGAGTTGCTGGCTTCAGGCGTTCAAAATGCCCTCGATTCCTCGAATGCTGAATTTCTGTATCTTTATGGTCGCGCAAATCTTCTGACCGGTAACACTGACGAAGCAAGCAAGGCTTTTGACGCGGCGATCAGCAAATCTGACCTCAATCCCTCTCCGGCAAACGCCACTATCAAAAAAGAAGCGATTCTCGGGCTGGCGGTGATCAGCGTCAGAACGCAGCGGGATAGATGGAAAGTGCTCAATCACTACGAAGAGTTGACGAAGCCACCCGCCAACACTAATGCCCCTTAACGCGAAACCCTGATCTGTTTGCGAAGCATCTAAGTTGCCAATCAGGGCGAACCGATGTCAGAACTCAAACTCCAACAGAGCAGACTTGATGGGCGCTACGACATCCTCGAATGCCTCGGACGCGGCAGCTACGCTGAGATCTACGTCGCCAACGACAACGCCGCTGCTGAAGGCGCGCCGCGCACGATCGTCATCAAAGCTCTGAATCTTTATCTCCAGGACGCGCCCGATGCCGAACTGGAACGAACACTCGTGTCGAATTTTCAGAACGAGGCAGTGGCGCTCGATCGTGTGCGCCATCCGAACGTTATAAATCGCCTCGGTCACGGCACAGCAATCGATCTTTATGGGACGACGTTTCATTACATCGTGCTCGAGTATCTTCCGGGCGGCGATCTCTTTCAGCTTACAAAGTCGCGACCGTTGCCGATTAAAGGAGCGCTCCACTACCTCGAGCAGGTTTGTTCCGGTCTTGCACACGCGCACAAGTGCGGCGTGATCCATCGCGACATCAAGCCGCAAAACCTGCTGCTCACTGCCGACAAGGAGATCGTGAAGATTGCCGACTTCGGAGTGGCACGTCTGGATAGTACTGAAGGAGCAATCACTCGAGTTGGCACCAACATCTACTCAGCACCCGAGCACAACCCACTGATGCACACGGGACAGCTCGATACAGGTGGCTTGAGATTGCCTCATGTTCATCTTACTCCCACTGCTGACATCTATTCGCTCGCGAAGACGACGTACACATTGCTCGCGGGGGAATCACCGCGGCGTTTCGCGCAACATGCGTTGACCGAGTTGCCCGAGCACCTGGGTGCAGAACCCTGGGCACGCGCTGTTTTGCGCGTGCTTGAAAAAGCAACACAGAGCCGTCCGGACGATCGCTATCAAACAGTCGAAGAGTTCTGGGATGAGATCTCGGACGCGAGTTTGCCACCGACGTTGCCGCTCAAGATGGTTTCGCCTGAGTTGCATCTGGTGCGGCGCAAGCCAAGCGAAGATCTTTCCGTCCGGCCTGAAGAAGAGTTCACGGAAGCAGCGCCGCCGAGGCCACAATTCGACGTGCCAGGCCCAGTACTATGGGAGGTCGACACGCAAAAGCGACCGCGTATCGTGGTGCCGATCACTGAAGCCCGGCGGCAACTGCGCGCGCGCGAGGAGCGCGCGGCGATCGAGCGTCGTTCTGAGAGGAGTAGGCTACCTGTCGAGTCGGTGTTGCCGGCGAGCAGGAAGCGTCGCGCGTTGGTGGCGTTGGGTTTGATCCTGGCGTTCTCGGGAATGCTGCTGGCGACACACAAGTACGTTACGACGCGCTGGAACCCACTGACGGCTGTCCAGCAGCAGACCGTCGAACCGGTGGCAATCGGACGGCAGGGTGTTACTACGACGGACGTGAACCTGCGACCGGTAGCAAACGCCGCAAACGTGCCGATCGGACTTGCCGAATCAGGTTCGAAAGTGAAAGTGTTGAGTGCTGATAGCAATTGGTACGAAGTGCAGGTAGTTGAACACGGACGGCCCAAGACAGATCCGTATTCGTCGGACCGTGGTTGGATTAATAGGAGATACGTGAAGTTTGACTGACGCGGGGTACAGTTTGATAGTAACGCCTTCGGGGTAATTGTTTTATCCAACTGTTCTAGTACCTGACATCAAGTGCGGAGAAGGAGCGACAGTTTGGGCCTGCTGGAATCGATCAGAAAATGGATAGACGGTGAAACAGGCGAGGATCTACTCGAAGCCGCCGACGAACACGCAAAACCACGACGCGTTTGGGAAGAGTTTCTGGTGAAGATTGCGCGCGAAGTGGAAGCCGCAATGCAGCGCGAAATGTTCACGCCGCCCGGTGGTCCAACTTACATTCCCCGCGAATACATCGTTTACCTCAGCGCCGACGATGATAAAGAGTGGCAAGGCGACAAACGTCGCGGCCTCGAACAGGGACTCTTTCACGTGCTTTCGGAGCGCGCCCGCGACTTGAGCGGTCAGACGCAACTGGCAGTCAAATCGTTTGCGGTTGAGCTTCGTGTCGACGGAACGCTGAGCAAAGGCCAGTTTCGCGTGCAGGCGGTTTGGGATGAAACCGAAAGCGGCCATACGATGGTGACGCCGCGCGTCGATCCGTTAAGGACCGCGCCGGCTTTTAGTCCGAACGATACTCTCGTCGAGCGCGCCTCGGACAACAGCGAGAGTGAACAGACGGTAGTGCGGCCCAGGGCGCAGGCGCTCTATTCGGTTGAGATCTGGCAGAGCGGCGTGCGTGAAGCGGTCGTGCCGATCTCGAAAAACGAAATAACGATTGGACGTGGCTCGCGCAGTATTTCAGTGGATCTGCCGATCAAGGGCGATCCGGAAGTTAGTCGCATTCATGCGGTGCTATCGAGAGATAATGAGGGTCGCTACTGGCTGGTGGCTAAAGGCAGGAACCCGACGGTGGTCAACGGAAAAGAGTTAATTCGAGAAGAACCAACCGAAGTCGGGCCCGATCAGAAGATCGCCATCTGCAACTTTGTTATCAGAATCCAACCGAAATAGTTAACCACAAAGACACGAAGGCACAAATGAACTAATTCATTTTCACTGTTTGTGACTTAGTGTCTTTGTGGTTAGGCTTTTCCAGATCCGCTATAAGGTCCGATAGTAGCGTGGGGACGTGTTCGCCCTCGAGATAACTCTTACCGAGCACCTTCGTGATGCGGCGCTCTTTGGTTTCGCCTTTGACTTCTTTCAGCATCGCTCTCGCAAACGCCGCGACAACCTTCCCGTCAAACTGTTTCCCGCTATTCTCGCGCAGGTCGCGCACGACGTCTTCAAACGAGCGGCGCCGCCGGTAAGGACGATCGGTCGTCATCGCGTCAAATGAGTCCGCAAGGGAAACAATCTTGGCGCCCAAAGGTATCTGCTCGTCCGTCAGTCCATCCGGATAACCGCGCCCGTCGAGCCGTTCGTGGTGATACTTCGCCGTCAGCGGTATGTCCGCATACGGATGACGGATCGGAGCGAGGATTTCGTAGCCCGCCGCAGGATGTCGATTCAGTTCGCTCGAGAGCTTTGCGTCGATGTTGTAAGGCGCGTTGATGATGTCGCGGTCCACGATCAACTTGCCGATATCGTGCAGGTAACCCGCAATCTGGATTCCCTCGACTTCTTCTTCACTCCAACCCATCTCACGCGCGATGATCTCGCTGTACTTGCCGACGCGTTCCGAGTGGCCCTGCGTGTACTTGTCTTTAATATCGATTGCCGCTGCGAAAGCCCTGACGGTATCGCGATAGATCGCGCGCAACTCGTCGTACACCCGTCGATTCTCCTCGGCGCGTTGCGCCACTTGCTCGATCAGACGGTGCGTGTGAATGCCAACGCCAATGTGACGGACCATCGCGCGAATCGTCTCGAAGTCGTCGTTGGAGAACTCTTCGCCACTGGCTTTACCTCCGAGCAGGACCAGCCCAGTCACTTCCCCACGCACGATCATCGGAAACACGAGCTCGATTCCTTCGGCAGCGAGCTTGTCACGATGTCGATTCAGAAAGCCGTTCGTGCTGCAGCTGTTCTTAACCAGCGACTCCGCCACTTCTCCCGAAAGAAAAGCCTGCTTCTCCGCTTCTTCAATTTCCAGAGAGCTGAACATCTGATCGCCGAGTCCCCAGACGGCTACACACTTCAATGGTCCCGATGGACCACTGCACTCGATGACAGCGCCACGCCTCAACGCCAGCGTTCCTAACAGCAAGTGCATCGACGTCCGCACCATCTCGGTGAAGTCGCCGTTTCCAACAATTTCCTGCCCTAGATCGGCTAGCGCTCCGAACGTATGAATGAGTTTCTGGGTTGACAGCTCCATTATCAGTGGACTATGGGAGTAGTCTCATAATGCGAAAGATTCAAAAGCCCTTCTCGCTCATCTTTCGCGAGTACCACATGCCGGGTGAGTCCGAGCATTTCGAACAACTGCACTGTTTGGGAGTTAACTTCTGAAAAGACAATCCGGGCGTCGTTCTTTTCGGCAATGTCGATGATTCCCAGGAGGATTGAGACACCGATGCTATTGACCAGGGTGGTGTCGCTGAAGTCGATGACGAGCGCGCGGCAACCGCAATTGAGTTGCCGGCGACATTCGCGCTCGATCTTTTCACCGGTCAGCTTGTTAAGGTAATCGCTAGCGTAAACAACCGCAGTGGTGCCAACACAGTGCGAGCGTACTCGCTTGCCACTTGGTGTATCCACTCGAAAGCTCCCTCCTGCCTCGAATGTTCGCTACAGTACTTAAAAGCCGAAATGAGGTTTTGTTTTCGAAAGTCTGCTGTGGATAGTTTGCGCTTTAGGTGCTTTTTTGCGGCCGCAAGTACTTGGTCATGCGCAAACTGGTGCCGTCATCGACCCGCTCAAACTCGACCTCATCCATGAGAGTTCGGATGAGTTTAAGTCCCCAACCGCGTCTTTCTTCTGCCGCTTCTTTCGCTTCTGATCCGCTGTGCGCGCCGTTTAGATTCGCTGGCACGATGCCGCGACTCGAAATTGTGATGACTAATCTATCACTTTCGACGCGAAAACGCTGATAAATTTTTCGATCCGGGCTGAAACTGTGCTCCGAAGCGTTGATACAAGCCTCTACAATCGCCGTTTTTATCTGGTTGATGGCCTCGGGGCGGAAGGTCAGCCGCTTCGCAATCTGCTCGGCCGTGTTGGCCGCAATCAGCTCGTTATCTTCGCCCATCGGCACCACCATCAGAAACTCATCGGGTGGACCGGCTGGTACAACCGGGCTGGGAGCTGTTTCGCCGAGACGAGACGCGAGTAGGCCCAGTTGCTGGCGACTCGAGCCAAACGCCTTGCGATGGTCCAGGAGTTTGCTGGCCTCTTCGGAAAACCCTTCGTTTGAAATTAACCACATCTGAAAGCGACTGAAGCCGAGTCGGTTGGCGATATTCTCGAGCCGCTCGCACCACAGACGCGCGACCTCGACGTCAACCTCCAGCTTCGATTCGATATCCGCGGCCAGCCACATTACCTGTTGCGCGTTGGTGTAAGTTCCCTCTTCGAATGTGTGCGCGACGAGGCAATGGTCCTCTTCGCAGATCTGACGCATGTCGCTAATGAATGCGGAACAGCTCGCCAGGTGGACCGTCTG
>Ga0126307_10002469_pt1 | contig 12482 bp, 11 predicted proteins | sample Plot28_FD_89955 | JGI IMG/M metagenome (GOLD analysis project Ga0126307, IMG submission 89955) | Serpentine soil microbial communities from UC McLaughlin Reserve, CA, USA - Plot28 | ecosystem: Environmental > Terrestrial > Soil > Grasslands | place: USA: UC McLaughlin Reserve, Lake County...
CATCACCCTCGTTGGTCACTGCCGGGTCCGCGCCTTGGCGATCAGTTTCTGAGCGCTCCGCCAAGGATCAGAGCGAGGGTCACGAGTACCGGTCCCGTACATCTGATTGAGCTGAGCGACGACATCCGTCACCAGCTCGCGGTCCAGCCCGTCGACGGCCGTGCGCACCTCATGCTTGCGCGGCGCACGGTCAACCATGAGATCCTGCAGCGTCTTGAACAGACCGTCGCCGTCGTGGCCGACAGAAGTCCCATTGCTCGAGCCGTTGAAGATGCGTTGTCCGACCATGCCGTCGACCGTCGGTTTGAGCGGAAAGGTTCCGAACAACGGTGCCCGGAAATGTGCGTGCCGGGCCAGGATAGTTCCCTTTTTCAGACCGAGCAGCTCGTACTTGGTTGTCTCAGATAGCGAGCGATAGGCGGCGTTAGTCAACTCTTCATCGCCCACACGGCCGTAAAACGACGTGCCGCAGTTGCCGAGAATCTCGCTGTCGACCTTCGAGCGGAACTGCTCGGCGCCGAAGAGCACGACATTCAGGTGCCGGCCACGCGCGGCGATATCGACGAGGGTGTCGCGCAAGCCGCCTTGCCCGCCTGCCGGAGCGTATTTGTTTAGCTCGTCGACGAAGATGACCACTGTCTCTACGCCGAGCTTTTGCTGCTCGGCCATTTTCCAGATCTTCTCGATGACCTTCGTCACCAGGATCTCTTGCACATCCGAGTTGCAATCCGCGATGTCGACAACCCGCAGCTCCTGGTCCACGAACGGACCATCGACGGCCGGCAAGTTGCCGTAGCCGACCATGCCACGAGAGAGCAAGCCGCCGAATTTATCAGGAAGACTCTGGAACCGGTTCCGTGCCTTCTGAATGGTGAACTTGTGGTGTCCATTCCAGTCAGTGGCACTCGGGTTGTCCGCGAAGTGCTGCTCGATCTCCTCGAACTGCTTGTCGAGCTGGTTCATCGACGCGATCCCGCGCGCTCGTAGCTCGTAGATAAAACCGCTCAGCTTGTCGTCGAGGTCGGCGAAATCAAAGACCTTGTGCGGCATCCAGAGCAGCGGCTCGAGCTGCCAGAGCACTGGGAAGACGACGCCGTGGCATTGAGCCGGGTTATCGCGGTTGGTGTTGAGCTTGCCCGGAAACGTGCCAGTCAGCCGGTCGAGCTGCACATCTAGGTCGCCTTTTCCGCCCGGCGCCTGCCCAGGTTTGAATGGGGCGAAGATGCGGAAATTTTGGAATGGTTTCGGCCCCAGACCGAGCGCGGCGTACGCCTCCAGGTCCTCGACGTTCAGGAGCTTTGCCTCGGCCGCCTCATACGCCTCCGCCCACTCCGGTTCCGGCTGGGCCGGTTTGTCGAGCCAAAGTAGATCGGGACCCTTGACATTGAACATCAGGGCCGCGACGCTCTTGCCCTCGCGTTGCAGCTTCTGAAATACGGCACTTAGCAGAAAAACGGCATGGCTGGTCTTGGTAGCCAGACCTGATTGTCCGGTCCAGTTAGCATGACCTGCTTCAGGGCCAAGCAGGTAATCGCAGTCGAGCCAGATGGGCGAACGCTGGAAGATGACGTTCCCGGAGGCGTTCCGCTTCTCCTCGCCAAACTCATCCCGCTCGGCGTTGCCATTGGTGTGCATCAGCGCCGGCACTGGAGTACCGGTGAACTCCTCCCGGCCCAGCGCGTAGTCGATCGCCGCGGACGTTGCGAACCAAACCGGTCCGCTGACCGGTGGCCGGTGCGATGCGACATCGTCGCGCAGATGCCGGGTCGCCAGGACGCGCACCGAGAAGACCAGCATCTCGGGACGCCGCGTCGCCAGGTCGGCATCGATGGCGTCTTCCATACGCCGGTCGAAGTAATCATCGAGAAAGCTGCGCAGATCTGAGAAGCGCCGTGCCTCGTCGATCACGCCGATGACCGCCGCTTCTTCCGAGAAGGCGACGACGATATGGCCGACGTCGAGCGTGATCGCGTCGTCAGAGACCCAGATGGCAAAGACGTGGGATCCGGCCGGTTCACGCTCGCTGCCAACGACCCTGCCGATGGGACCGGTTCGCTCGTCGATGAAATGCGCAAACGCTTGGCGGGGGTTCGTCCGATTCTCTGCGTGTGCATGTGCGCTTGCCGAATCGACGTGGTCGGTTCCGTTCGGTAGAAGACCGTCGAGGATCTGGATCGAAACCGTCATCCCTGCCTCCACACTACGGACGAAGTCGGCAAGCCGGAAGTCAGCAAGTCGGTAAGGACGGTCTTACTACTGACCGACTGACCGACTGACCGACTCTCCAACTTCGCCATCGGTTAGGCTCCTGGCCAACCGCGGGTGTCGGCGTCGAGTCGTCGCTTGAGAATCCGCTCCAGGAGATGGACCGGGTAGAGTAGCGTCGCCCAGCGACTGTCTCCTGTTGCGCGGGGTGTCCGCTCCGCCAGAATCCAGCCGGAGATACGGTCGATCTCCTCGGTAGTGCAAACCGTCCGAGGCGCCTCGATGCGCACCAAGGCGTGACGGGCGTCCATTCCGGCCGCGTCCCAGAGCCGGATGTACCAGAGCGTGCGCTGCTCTGGCTCGGGCCCGCCGCGACGGCGATCGTTGGTTGGCAGAAATGCTGTCGTGCGATACCCCGGCGGCAAACCGAGAAGCGTCTCCGCTTCCAACCCGGAGAGATAGGCTTCGCTGAACTGCTTAACCAGGCCGATCGAGCGCGGTTCGGGCGTGCGCAATCGCCCATCGATCACGATCCAGTCGTCGCTAGCCTGCCACGACGGGCGCTGCACCCAGTCACTTAGCACGCGAGCCTCGACCTCCTCGCGCACGTTGCGGGCAGCGACATACGCCAGTTCATGGAGGTGGCTGTAGTCGAATCCGGAGTCGGAAGTCGAAGGTCGGGAGTCGGGAGATAGGTTCGACCCGAAATCCCGAGGATCTTCGACGCGCATTCCTTCTGCGTCGATACGGTGCAGGAGCTCGTCAACCCGCGAGTCGCCGGTATCGCGTGGAATGAGCCAGCAATGCTCCATCCGAAGCGTCCCCGGCACGACGGAGCCATCTTCACCGGGTTCGCGCTGCAAGATTCCGGCGGCCACGACGGTCGCCGCGGTCGGCACCAGACCGCATCGCCAGACGGCGAAGGTGCGTTGCGCTCCGTCAAGGAAATAGCGCAGGCGCGACTCTCGCGGCGGGATTGGCGGCACGCGCACCGCGGCGATGGGCCCCTCGATCGGCTCGATCCCCAAAGAGCGAGAGGCACCCTGCGACCGACCCAGGTCGCCTGCTCCGGCGAATTGCAATTCGAGCGCCGGGGCGCGCCGCATGTCCGAGACAGGGATTCCGTCGCGGAGGAGTCCGGCGTTAAGGCGATTGACGCGGTCGGTAAACGAAATCGAGGTCAAGCCGTCTGGTGTCCCCGTCCGCGGGGTCCCCTTCGTCACCGAGCTCTGTTCCCTCTCCAGTCGGGGGTTCGCGTATCGCGGGAACGGCACGGGGAAATCGAACAGGTGTTCATAATACCATAGGGCCCGGCGCGGTCAGGACCACTTTGCTTGAGGTTCGGCACGTCCCGGTTAGCCGGGTACGGGATTCGTTGCTGCCGCGGCGGCGCTGAGCGGAGTAGCGGGAACTGGCGTAGCCCCGGCCGGGCATGGTTGGGCCATGTCCTGGATAGTGACGAAGTGGTAGCCGCGCTCCCTCAGCGCCTCCACAATCCTGGGAATGGCCACGGCCGTCGCCTCCTTGGAGGAAGGACCGTCGAGATGAAACTCGACGATCGACCCATCCTCGACGTTCGGCACGACGCGGTCAAAGACGTAATCGGCTGTTATGTCCTCACCCCAGTCATCGGCCGGCACGTCCCAGGCGACGGGGAGGTAGCCCTCGTGCGCCACCAAACTGCGCACCCGATCATCCATATCGGCCGCGAACGCGGTGAAATACGGGGCCGGATCCTCGCCGGTCACCTGTCGGATATGGGTCGCCGAGTCCTTCAAATCGGTGACGACTTCGTCGTCGGTGAATCCCGTCAGATTGAGCCGGACGTCGCCATGGGTGCCGATCGGGAATCCAAGCATGGCGATGGTCCGCATGTCATCTGGGAAGGCGAGCGCCCACCACCCCATTGGGAAAAGCGTGGCCGGGACGCCCTCCGCCTTGAGCCAAAGGAGCGGGTGGGTCTGCAGGGGCTCACCGATGCCGATGTTGACGATGAACGCGACTCGCTTGCAACCCGGCGTCCCTTCTTCCAGGAACGGCGTGCCGCCGGAGGGTGTAGCAACGTAGAGATGCCACGCCCAGCCGGTCTTTCCCGCCCACTCCACTGGCAGAAAACCATTCTCCTCTGGACCGGTGACAATGATCGGATCTTCCAACTGCGCCAAACCTCGGGACACACAGGAGACGTCCGGGCACTCTCGGACGTTGAGACCGGTGGTACCGACGACAACCCCGGCCTCGCGCATTGGCGCGTCCTGTGCGACGACCGGAACCGCGGCAGTGAGGAGCTGGACGAGCAGGCTCAGTCGCAGGATCAAGACAAAAAACGGGCGTGCAAAGTGAACCGCGCGTCTCCGCACAAATCCCTCCGACCGTGTTGCGGGAGCACGGGTTGAGTTGGTCACGAACGTAGCACCGAGCGCAGTCCCGGGTCAATCCGGAATGGCTGGTGTGGCTATTGAGGTCCATTGGCTGCGATCCAGGCGAGATACTGGCTCATGCCTTCGTGAAACGATGTTCGCGGCGACCAACCCAGATGCTCTCGGGCGCGGCGATTCAGCGGCAGCGGCGCCGGGTCGCCGGTGTCGACCGGATAATTGGCCTCATCGCGGGAGACAACCCTGTACGCCAGCCCCGTTAGATTGGCGCGGAACTCCTCCAGCACATCGCCTACCGAGTACTGCTCGCCGCTCGAGACGATGTAGATCCGGTGCGGCAGTGGCCCGGCAATCGACCAGGCTCGCTCGACCCCCTCCGCGACATCCTCGGAGAAGGTCCAGTCACGGTGCGAGGCAGCGAGCGATGCCACCTTGATCGGCTCGCCGGCGAAATGGATGCGCAGCATCTCGCGCAGCTCGGTCGCTCCAGCGTAGCCTGGCGTGAATCGCTCCATCGGCCCGTAAACATTGCTCGGCCGCACCGCGATCACGTCGAGTCCGAAGAGATCGCCATAGCGCAGTGCTACCCGCTCGCCGGCCAGCTTCGTGATTCCATACAGATTGGTCGAGTTTGCGGGTGCGTCTTCGTCCAGCTCGGTGACGCCGGGAACATTGCCGAAGACAGCGCACGACGAGATCTGGATAAAGCGGAGGAAATTCGGTAGCCCTCGGGCCACCTCCAGGGCGTTGACCACGCCGCCAAGGTTGACGTCGATAATTCGCTCTGGCTCGCGCTGCTCTCGGTCGACTCGAGGGGTGATAGCGGCGGCGCTGATCAGGCTGGTGACACCATGCCGCGTCGCCGCTTCGCGCAGCAGTTCTCGGTCCGTCACGTCGCCCGACTCGAAGACTACGTTGGCTATATCTGCGCCAAGAAACGCTCGCAAGTAGTCGTCTGGCTCCATCAGGTCATAGCTGACCACCGTCTCACCGGCTCGCGCCAGCCGGCGCACGACGTGGCTGGGCAGCCAGCCGTTACCTCCGGTTACAAGCGTCGTCACCGCCGCTACTCTTCCCATCGTCCCCGCTCCGCAGCCCTGGATGGTACCCCGCGTCCTTTCAGGCGAGTGCTATCCTCGCTCCCTCACCCCAACTGCTACCCGCTTCGCGGGTACCCGGCCCGTCGAGCCGGGAGAGGGGGGACGGCTCCCGTCTCCCCGCTCCGAGGGGCTGGGGATGAGGGGTATTCCGAACCGGTGATCGATCAGAAACCGAGGAGTGCATGACCCACCAGGCGGGAACTGCAAAGGCTTGGGGCGGGCGGTTCGCACAGGCGCCCGACCGTCGTCTCGAGGCGTTCAACGCCTCGGTCGCGTTCGATGTGCGCCTGGCCCGCGAAGATATCCGCGGATCGGTTGCTCATGCCCGCATGTTGGGTAAACAAGGGATCATCGCCATCGAGGACGCCGCCGCGATCGAGCGCGGACTCTGGCAGATCCTTTCCGAAGTCGACGCCGGCGATTTCACGCTCACCGTCGCCGATGAGGATGTCCACACCGGTGTCGAGCGGCGGCTGCGCGAGATCATCGGCGCCGTCGCCGGCAAGCTCCATACCGGTCGCTCCCGCAACGATCAGGTCGCGACCGATCTGCGGCTCTGGACCAAGGGGGCGCTCCTGGAGCTCATGAGCGGCGTGCTCGACCTGGCCGATGCGTTGGCGGAGACGGCAAGTGCCAACCGCGACCTCGCAATGCCGGGTTACACCCACCTGCAACGCGCCCAGCCAGTGCTGCTGGCACATCATCTGCTTGCCTACGTTGCCATGTTGGACCGCGACCTCGACCGCCTTGAAGATGCCTACCGCCGTACCGACGTGATGCCGCTGGGCGCGGGCGCCCTCGCCGGAGTTACCTACCCGATCGATCGCGAAGCGACCCGGTTGGACCTGGGCTTCAGCGCCATATCTGCGAATAGTCTCGACGCAGTCTCCGACCGCGACTTCGTGATTGATGCGCTCTACGCCTGTTCGATGATTGCAATGCATCTGTCGCGGCTGGCGGAGGAGATCATCCTCTGGGCTTCCGCGGAGTTTCGGTTTCTCGAGCTCGCCGACGCCTTCTCCACCGGCAGTTCGATCATGCCCCAGAAAAAGAACCCAGACGTTGCTGAGTTGGCTCGGGGCAAGACGGGTCGCGTATACGGCAACCTGATGGCGATGCTCACCGTCGCCAAGGGGCTACCGCTCACGTACAACAAGGATTTTCAGGAAGATAAAGAGGCATTGTTCGATTCGGTCGATACCGTCCTGGCGACCCTCGGCGTGCTGCCGCCCATGATCCGCACCGCCCGCTGGCGTTCGGACCGGATGGCCGAAGCCGCCATCGCCGATTTTTCTTTGGCCACTGATGCCGCCGATCTTCTCGCGCGGCGCGGCATCCCGTTCCGTGAGGCTCACGAGGTGACCGGCAAGCTAGTCGCCTCCTGCATCGGCCAGGGGAAGACATTCGCCGACCTCACCGATCGGGAATGGGCCTCCGCACATCCAATATTTGCCACCGAGCGACCGCCGCTCACCGCGGCCGAAAGCCTCAGCGCGCGAGACGTCCCAGGTGGCACGGCGCCGAGTCGCGTCTCGGACCAGCTCGCAGCGGCACGAAGCTCACTTGCACAGGCAAGAGCCCGTCTCACCGAGCGAGAGACCGCTCGGCAGGCAATGTTGGCCTCACCGGACGGTGCGGAATGAGCATTTACACTCCAGCCTTTCACCTTCCGCGTCGCAAGGATGCTTCACCCACAATCGAGGTGGTTCCCGCGGTCACAGCCGACGAACGGCTCGCCGCGCTTGAGATCAGGCGAAGGGTCTTCGCAGAGGAGCAAGGAGTTGCCGACCTCCGCGTCGCCGACTCCGACGACGCGCGCAGCCTGATCGCCCTGGCCACCTTTCCGCCAGCCGCGACAAGCAGCGGCGACCGTCTACCAGTCTCTACTGGCCGCATTACCCTCCCGTTCATCGAGGGTGGTCAGGCGCTTGTGGCATGGGTTGCCACCATTCCCGAGGCCAGGAGCCACGGCGCTGGCGGCCTGGTGATGCGGTTTCTCCTGGCCGCCGCGGACAGGGCTGGTACCCGCGAAGTGGCGCTTGCGGCCCAACTCCCCGCGGAGAACTTCTACCGGCGGCTCGGCTTTTCCCCGATCGGCCCACTCTACGACGTGCGTGGGATCCCCCATCGCCGCATGGTCCGGCGCGCCCCAAACTGACGGATTGCGGGGTCTCGGAAAAACACCCTGTCACCCGCCGCTATCCCATCGGCGAATCCCACGCCGACGGCTCGGTCCCGAACATGCGGTCGCCAGCATCGCCAAGCCCCGGACGGATATAGGCGTTCTCATCGAGTTGGCGATCGAGCACAGCGACGTGGACTCGCACGTCAGGGTGGTCTCGCCAGAGACGTTCCACTCCCTCCGGTGCGGCGATCAGTCCCACGAACGTGATTTTCGGCGCTCCCCACCGTTTGAGCGTTGCGATCGCCGCCGAGGCCGACCCCCCCGTGGCGAGCATCGGGTCGAGGACGATAATCAGATCGTTCGGGCAGACCTCGGGCAATCGGTTGTAATAGCTCTCCGGTAGATGCGTCTCTTCGTCGCGGCGGAACCCAAGGTGCCAGACCTCTGCCTGGGGCAGGATCGCCAGCGCGGCGTCGGTCATACCCAGCCCGGCGCGCAGGATTGGCACCAGTCCGAGCCGGGCTGCCACTTCGACGCCTTCCGCGCTCTCCAAGGGGGTTTGAAACAGCACCGGGCGCACGGGCAGATCGGTCGTAGCCTCATAGACCATCAACGACGTCAACTCGTTGACGAGCTCCCGAAAGAGCTTGGAATCCGTGCGACGATCCGCCAAGATGCGGATCTTGTGGCGTACCAGCGGGTGTCCGCTGACGTGAAGATTGGGGAAGTCTGCTAGTGGGTCGGATACCGTCACCGTGTTTGTCTCCCGTCCGTGGCCCGGTCTTGACAGCATGATCCTGCCCTCGCCGCTGTCCGGCAAGTGCCACGCTGAATTTCGCGACTCGACATGACCGAGCGACTATGCGCAAATAGGCAAAACGAGCGCCAATGGCGAAAGGAGACCATCATGCCGTCCGTCAAGCGATTGCAACACACCAGCGTCCCCATGCCGCCGGGCGGGGATGATCGGGCTCGCGCGTTCTATGGCGACGTGCTTGGCATGCGCGAGATCCAGAAGCCGGAAGGCCTCGCCGCCATGACCGTGGTCTGGTTTGCCGCCAACGATGACGGTGACGAGGTCCACGTCTTCAAGGAAGAGCAATTGGGACCGAACTCGGCGGCGCAACATCTCTGCCTGGAAGTCGACGATATCGAGGCCTACAAGACCCGGCTTCGTGAGCACGGCTACGAGGTGAGGGTTCCGGAGACGATCTACAACCGCCCTCGGCTCTTCGTCCGCGATCCGTTTGACAATCTCATCGAGCTGGTCGAGATCCGCGGGCAATATGTGTAGCGATACAGATCCGGAGCCGCGGGCCACTCCGTGTTGCCCCATCTCAGCTCACACGCGCGATTGAGGAGGAAAACCTATGGCCGTCGCCGAAAAGATCACCTACACCTCGACTCCCGAGCAAGTCGCGTCGATGCACACGGCCTTCGACGCGGCACTCGAGGAGCTTCGCGGCAACCTCGGTCAGACCTACCCGCTGATCATCGGCGGCAAGGAGCGCGCTGGCGGTGACACCTTCGAAGTCCGCTCACCGGCAGACAACCAGATCCTTATTGGCCGTTTCGCGGCCGGCACCGAAGCCGACGTCAATGACGCGGTAGCTGCCGCCAAAGCCGCCTTTCCAGCGTGGTCGCAACGACCGTGGCAGGAGCGGGTTGAGATCATGCGTCGCGCTGCGGCGCTGATCCGCGAACGCAAGTTCCGGCTGGCGTCGTTGCTCATCCTCGAGGCGGGCAAAAACCGCATCGAAGCTATTGGCGAGGTCGAGGAAGCCGCCGACATCGTCGATACCTATGCGAGTCAGGTGGAAGAGAACGACGGTTTCGCGCGGCGCCTAGACTCGCTCGACCCGGCGGAGCGCAATCGCTCGGTGCTGCGACCTTTCGGCGTCTGGGCGGTTTTGGCCCCGTTCAACTTCCCTCACGCATTGAGTGTCGGCATGTCCTCGGGAGCGCTGCTTGCGGGCAACGCTGTTGTCTACAAACCAGCCTCCGCCACGCCCCTCTCCGGCTACGAAATAGCGCGGATTTACGCCGATGCGGGCGTTCCTACTGGCGTCTTCAACTATGTCAGTGGCTCTGGCGAGGCGGTCGGCGATCCGCTGACCCGCCACCCGGACATCGACGGTGTCGTATTCACTGGGTCGCGGGAGGTCGGCTGGGAACTCTACAAGGACTTCTCGACTGACTTCCCCAAACCCTGCATCACCGAGCTAGGCGGAAAGAACCCGACCATCGTCACCCGCAACGCTGACCTGGACAAAGCCGTCGAAGGCGTCGCCCGCTCGGCCTTCGGCTATTCCGGGCAGAAGTGCTCAGCCTGCTCCCGCGTCTACGTCGAAGAGCCGATCTATGTCGAGTTCATGGAACGGCTGACCCAACGCACTGAGGAACTGGTCGTCGGCGACCCGACCGATCGCGAGACATACGTCGGCCCGGTCATCGACGAACGAGCGGTTCGCCGCTACGAAGACGCGCTGGCGTCCGCACAAGGCGGCCAAGTACGCACCGGTGGCCAGCGGCTGCGCGGCGGCATCTTCGACCGAGGCACCTACGTCGCACCGACGGTGGTAGACGGATTACCCCTCGACCACGAGCTTTTCAAGAAGGAGATCTTTCTGCCTTTTGTGGTCGTCGCCCCGGTGAGAGACATCAACCAAGCGATCGACGAGGCAAACGCCACCGATTACGGCTTGACCGCGGGTATCTTCAGCGAGGACCGGGAAGAGATCGCCACATTCTTCGACCGCATTGAAGCCGGTGTCGTCTATGCGAATCGCAAAGGCGGCGCGACTACCGGGGCCTGGCCCGGATGCCAATCGTTTGCTGGCTGGAAAGCCTCTGGCAGCACCGGCAAGGGCGGTCTGGGGCCGTACTACGTGCAGCAGTTCATGCGCGAGCAGAGCCAGACCATCGTCGTCGGCGACGGGCAGCCAGACGACGAGGCAGGAGAGTAGACCCCGACGTTCAGTCCCTGTCCCGTCGCAGCCGGTGAATTGCGACGACAACCCCCTTCCGGTTGTCGTCCGGGTCCGGCCATGGTCCGGAACACTCTTCGCTTTCATCCGTCCATCCGCAGGCGCCGATCAACTGGAGGAATCGGGCGGCTGGTGGGCGTCCCGGCTCGGCCAGCCACAGTTCGCCACAGGGCGCGACGGCCCGCTCCACCAGGCTGAGCAGCGGTTCTACGTCGCGACTCTCATAGAGAACGTCAGCCGCTAGCACGACTGGAAACGTACCCTCTACGGTGCCACGCATTGTCGTGACCGTGTCGCGCCAGTTCACGCGGAGCGTCTGGGGTTGGATTTCAACCAGGTCGAGGGTATTGAGCGAACAGAGGGCGAGCGCTTCGAGCGAGTAATCGGTGACGAGTAGATCAGCACCAGCTATCAAAGCGGCAACTGCCGTCACGCCGAGACCACAACCAAGCTCGAGCACGCGTCTACCCTGCACGATCGCGGGATCGCGCACGATCTTGGCGGCGAGCGCGACGCCGCTCGGCCACAGCTCCGCCCAGTACGGCAAGTTTTGTTCGGGATCGGCCGCGGCGTCATCGATCAGGCGGTCATAGTCGACCGGTCGTGAGATCGTCAGCGACTGGGTCGTACCCGGCAGATCGACGCGATCGGCGCGTAGTGGCCCGATCGGGGCGAGCGCCGCAAGCAGTTCGCTTCGTCGGGATGCCAACAGACCGGAGATGTTTGCCTCAGATCCCGTCGGGAGGGTACGGGGTATCTGTGGCGGGACCGACATCTCCCCACGTCGCGTCGACGTAATCGCGAATCTCGCGCAGCGTTTTGCCTTCGGGTCGCATGGTCATCACGGCACGCGTGACGTCGAGGCAGACCCCTCAGCCATAGCTCATCGGATCGAGCAGAACCGAACCGTCGTCCCGTATTTTCTGCACGTAGCAGCTTGCGTTCGACGTGTGCCCCGACTCCCGGCAGCCGCAGAAGCAGGGCATCCACTGCAAGAGATCCTGGTTGGCGACCGCGAAGCGGTAGTTCTCCTGAACCTTCGCCGAGGCCTTGTGAAATTGCTCCGGCCAGCGATCCTCGGCTGGCCATGCCAGCAGCGCGTCATCCGCACTGTTCCGGCCGATGATTGGCGAGCACCCCACGAGCGCCAGACCGCTGGCTGCCAGCGCCGCTTGCAACGCACGTCGTCTGGCCAGTCCGCGTGGTGCCATGCTGCAACAATGACGCAACGAGCGCTCCGAATGGTCGGCGGCCGATCAATAACAATCGGGAAGGGTACACCGGACCTAGGCGACCACCGCCGTCTCACCCCGGAACCTGAATCCTCCGCGCCAACCGGCTCTGGAACACGACCACGATCAACAGGAATGCGCCGCGAATGAAGTTCTCCCAATACGAATTGAGCTGAAACGTCCCCTGGCCGCGCTCGAAGTTCAATGTGACGAAGATCAATCCTAGCAAGAGCACGCCTACCAAGGTGCTCCCCACCGACCCGACGCCGCCAGTGAGCAGCGTGCCGCCGACCACGACCGCGGCGATAGCCGAAAGCTCCCAGCCAATTGCGCCGGTTGGGGACCCGGAGAACGAGAGAGCGGCCAGAAAGACTCCTGCTAATCCGGCGAGCGCACCGCTCATGCTGTACACGACGACCAACGTGCGCGCAACCGGGATGCCAGCAAGTCGCGCG